>Ga0315282_10002506_pt1 | contig 33699 bp, 34 predicted proteins | sample YL17G07_20_MG_FD_203693 | JGI IMG/M metagenome (GOLD analysis project Ga0315282, IMG submission 203693) | Sediment microbial communities from Yellowstone Lake, YNP, Wyoming, USA - YL17G07_20 | ecosystem: Environmental > Aquatic > Freshwater > Lake > Sediment | place: USA: Wyoming | collected...
GTTCCCTGTACCCTTGAGTGTTCCTATTCAGAACAATAACACTTGCGAAGACGCATTGAGACGGTAAATTGAAACCACTAACTGGGAGAGCATAACCTCCATTCAGCCGCACAGGACATCTGAAGCTATATCATTACGAACGGTGTCGGCCGTCAACATCATCCCAAGCCGGACTATGCTGAAATGCGCGGAGGCCTCTGAGTGAAGCATGGTTCAATCTCCTCCTCGTGGAGGCACCAAGAACGCTACCACTCCAAGACTTCTCCAGAGAGAAGTTACAGCTGACCAGTTTTCAAACCCTCCGACCTGGTCACTGATATTCTGTCATGGTCGGGGATATCCTCGACATCCATAACAGACACATCGTTACTTCAGCGGAGTGCCGAGACGCTCATGTCCTAGTCTTCATAGCAAGCGGGTAGAACGCAGAAAAGCCCTTGAGCCGGATGCCACGCGCCACTTAGCAATCATACGAGCATAGTTAGTTCCAAGTTTTCGAGGCGGTGTTGTGGTCCAAATGAACTTCGAGAACTCAAATCCGTCAGCTTGAGGAACTCCTGATATCTTCCGAGCGGCAAGCGAGATCGATATATCCGATCGATGCGGAAAATTGATTGGAAACAGGCCATTAAGGTACAGCCTCTCGAAGTCAAGCCCATATTCACCTGCAATTCGAGACGCACATTGAAGCAGGCTTTCGCCCTTAACAATTCGACCCCCAATCAGAGCCCACCTTCTGCTATAGGGCGTTATCAGGCGCCATCCGTACAGAATCGAATAATCAGGCCGTTCACAGATAATGTCGACGCATGGGATCGGCATCGCCTTCAAGACATTATTCCATACTTTAGCCGAAAGCCACTTTTCTCGCGGTATGCTAAGCTTAGCTCCTGGACGTGTCCGCGTCAATTGCATCTTGTCGCAGTAATGTATGGCCTCAGTTATGACGTTTTAAGGAAGAATATTCAAAGTATGGTCAGGAAGAAAGCCAATTGAAAACTGTCGTCGGGATTCCAGCGTTCAATGAGGAACAAACAATCGCAAAAGTTGTTATCAGAGCACAAAAGCATACCGACAAAGTACTAGTCGTGGACGACGGCAGCGTTGACGACACAGGCCTTATCGCGAAAGGTCTAGGAGCGACAGTCATCAGGCACGAGAAGAATCTTGGCAAAGGTGCAGCTCTTCGAGACTGCTTCAACTGGGCAAAGCAAAACGGCGCTGATATTCTTGTGACTTTGGACGGAGACGGTCAACATGATCCAACCAAGATACCTTTGCTAATCGATGCTCTAAATACAAACGAGGCGGACGTCGTTGTGGGAAGCCGCACAGTAAGACCACGAGACATGCCTCGATACCGATGGGTTGGAAAGCGCACGTTGGACTTAATCACTCAAGTCAAGGTGGGAGGGAAGCTAATTGATGCACAGAGTGGGTTTAGGGCTTATTCGCGTAAAGCAATTGAGAACCTGGTGGTTGCGGAATTTGGGATGGGCGTAGATTCTGAATTAATCATGAAAGCGCATAATTCGGGGATGCGTATCGTTGAGGTGCCAGTCGCCGCGATGTATTCCGGTCTCGATTCCTCCACGCACAACCCAGCAATGCACGCTTTGGACGTTTTTTTCAGTGTGGTTAAGTTTGTTTCAATCAGGCACCCGCTACTATTCTATGGTGGTTTCTCGATAATCGCGCTTACCATTTCGGTAATCTTTGGGTTAATGACCTTAGACTACTACCAACGTTGGGGCGTCGTGGTAACCAACATTGCACTCGTGTCAGTTGCTTCAGGAATACTAGGATTCCTCGCACTCTTCACGGGCATAATCCTTTTCACGCTTATCGCGGTAGTTCGCGAAAGTTCTAGGAGATAGTTCGCGTCGCGTTGGGTTCCCAAGAGTGAACTCGCATGAGCCGCGAGATGCGCGATTTCAGCCAGCCTTCAACTGAGAGAGTTCTTGCATCACCCGCGTCTTTCCTCGATTGCTTTCTCGAACAAATCGTTGACCGCTGAAACCACGTTACGCCAATCATAATATCGGGTCGCCCTTTCCCTTCCTCGCCTTCCAAGGCTTGTGCCCAAGTCGCCGTCGACGAGAATTCTCCTAATCGCATCTGCCAATTCCTGCGAATCGCCAGCGTGAGCGTATATGCCTGCGTCACCCACGACCTCTTCGAGGCCAATTCCGGATGTGACGACTACGGGTTTACCACAAGACATGGCTTCAAGAACCGCGAGTGGAAAACCTTCGGACAGGCTTGGCAGGGCAAACAGGGTGCATTTGTTCAATAAAGCCACAATCTCCTCCTGCGACTTGAGGCTAACAAGCATTACATTATCTTGCAGATTCAGTTTCCGTCTGAGCGCAAGCAGGCTGTGGCGTTCTTCTCCATATCCGACTAGGAAGAACTTCGCGTCGGGAAACTCAGCAGTCACGATCTTCGCGGCTTCCAAAAGGTAGGCTAACCCTTTTTCCGCCACGTATCTGCCCGCCCAGAATGTGCTGTGAGGAATCGGCTCGGAGGTGCGTGGACGAAATACGTGAGTATCGACTCCATTGGGTATGACGACTGTCTTCTCTGAGGGGACTCCGGCTGAGACAGTCTTCCTCCTCTCGCTTTCCGTCAGGCTTACCACATAGTCGGCCGCCCGAAGAGTCCATCGCCCGAGGCTCGACAGGTAGATGTCCTGCGCAAAATCGAGCGATACGCTCCTTTTCACACGAAAGCCATGATTAGTAATGACAAGAGGGTTCTTCGAGAGATGTCTCTTGAAGGCGGCTAGGTTAGTTGTGAACATTAGGTGAGAGTGAGCATCGAGGATGTCGAAGGAACCGTCACTGCGTGAGAGAAGTCTTCCTAGCACACCTACGGTGATCGGGTTCTCCCACGGCCAAGCCAGCGCCTTATCCCTGTATATCTCGTAGCCATCCCTAAACTCGTGCTCGGGGTAATCCCCCTCACGCGTCGTGAAAACGACCACCTGGTGCCCAGCTCTTGCTTGAGCGACTGACAAGAGATGTGCGTAGTAGGACAGGCCTCCCACCTTTGGTGGGTACAGCCTGTGCACGACGCGCAGAATCCTCATTCCGCAAATCACTTCATATTTCTACTTGCAGGTGCTCACATGGGACAGGTATTTATTGGCTGCCAACACCAACCGACTGTCGTGCGTACTTACAAAGGTGATAGACAGCCTATCAGCTTGGTTGCCTATCTATCTTCGAACAGTCGGGGGCCATTGTGAGATTACAAAGAGCGCCAGCGAGTCGCGTGAAGCGGCTGTCGAATCGCGTTTCCCGCGGGATACTGTTTGTCTCCTATGCCGAGCACCCGGGAGCTTTTGGGTTGTCCAGAAGAATTGCGGGATTGCAGTCAGCATTGTCGCAGAGCGGCATCCCGAGTGTGGTTCTGTGCCCCGTGTCACGAGGAACCGAAAAGCCAGATGACAGGATTGCTGATCTGGGTTTAGCGTTCCTTGGAAGTCTTTGGAACTCATCTCTGGGAAGAATGGTCGCCCTTCTGGTCTTCTCGTTTGTTGCTATTCCGTCGATCATGGGCCTTTCCTCTCGTCGCGGACTTATCATCCAGTACGAATCACTCTATTCGGCGTTTCCTGCCATCGTGGCCAAGATCCTTCTGAGGAAGAGGGTCATCGGTGACGAGGTCATACTAATGAGCCGCGACACAAGATCTCCCCTTCGCTACGTGCTACATGCCTTGGACAGATTTCTCATCCGGATGACGGACTATATCACAACGAGCTCATCTAGCACAGACACCCTTGTCCGGAAATGGTTTCCCAACAAGCCCATTTCCATTGTGCCGAACGGAGTGGCTCAGATCGAGCGAGAGAGCCCCGGTCCACGTGACGTACATGAGCTGATTTTTGTCGGATCTCTGAGCTCGCCTGATAACAGGATTGCTGTTGAGAACGTACTCACACTTGCGCAACTCTTGGAACGTAAAGGGATCAGGTTTCACATCTGCGTGGTTGGCGGGCCTTGGAGTTATGCTGTTCCTTACCTGAGAAATGAGATGGTGCGACGAGGCAGAGTAACCTTCAAGGGCACGATCCATGACCATGAGCTGCAGGAATTATACCGGAGGACTTCCATTGGGCTTCTACCATTCTTCACACCTTCATACGGTGGGCAGAGAATCAAGGGTCTTGAGTATCTAGCACACGAGCTCCTGGTTATTTCAGGTCCCTTTGGTTTCGGTTGGTTACCCGAAATAGAATCTGGGACCCAATACCTGGAGGCGACCAATCTAGAGGAAATGAGCGACTTGGTGGCAGGTTTCGTATCGAGCCCTGCAGCATATTCCAGGATAGCCGCCGCAGGAAGAGAACTCATTCAGCGCCGTTTCTCTTGGGAGGTCGTGTCCAGACCTTACTTGGATGTTGTTGTGGGCCTGATGGAATCCTCAAGAAGCACCGGGTGAACCTGCCTTGTGTGCTGTTATGTCGGGTGATCCTCCGAAGGTTTCTGTTGTCATAGTGGGTTATGACTCGCTCGAGTTCTTGATGAGCTGCTTGTCCTCTGTATTGAAGAGTCACTATCCGCACTTTGAGGTCATTTATGTTGATAATGGTTCGACTGACGCAAGCACAGAGTACTTCCAGACGCATGCTGGCAAAGGAAGCAAAAGCATACAGCTTGATCACAACTTTGGATTTACAATCGCAAACAATATCGGTGCACGATCAGCGACGGGTAAATACATAGTCTTTCTGAATGTCGATACTGTCGTCGACTCCGGGTGGATGGACCAACTGGTCGCAGCATTGGAGAGTGATCCAAGCGTGGGGGCTGCGCAGCCAATGCTTCTGCAGATGGACAGCAATCGAGTCGATTCGATGGGTGGATTCATCACGCCGTACGGAACCGTGCTGTCAAGAGGGCATGGGGAACCCGCTTCCGAGATCTCTGGGATTGAGGAGGTCTTCTACTCGAAGGGGGCGGCAATGATCACTAGGAGATCCCTGTGGGAGAGCATGGGCGGATTCGACCCAATATTCCACCTGTACTTTCAGGAAACAGACTATTGCTGGAGACTTTGGGCGATGGGCTATCGAGTGATTTGCGTCCCCGATTCGAAAGTGTGGCACAAGGGAGGGGTCGTCTTGGGGCGTCGTCCTAGTTTGATTAAGTATTATGAATCTCGAGAGAGGCTCGCACTGCTGCTGAAGAACTACAGTATTCAGAGACTCGTGAGATATCTTCCTATCACGATCTGTTTCCAAATAGCGAATGTTGTAAGGTTCTTGCTGCGAGGCAGTCCTGCGAGCGCGGCAAATATCATGAGGGGAACCATCTGCGCGCTCACAGATCTACGCGCGATTTGGAGACGGAGGAGAAACTTCTCTGCTGACAAGGTATGCGAAAACGAGATCCTGAAGAAGCTGTTGGCTATACAGGTGATCCGCACCATTCGAGAGAAATGAGGCTACGCGGCCATTGAATCCCTTAAGGAGACTCATATGAATCAGACTCCCAAGCTGAGAGACTGGACGGCGATTGTCCTCCTAATAATAGTGGCTTTGGCATCATCTGTTGTTCTTGTAGAATTCGGGACATATCTGGGCTTCAGCTTCAGAAGAGATCTGATGTACCCCATAATTTTCTTGGTGCTTACGATCTTCGTGGGATCTGGCCTTTGGCTTGCTGGTAATGGCGAGACTACAGAGACTGTCTCAAGCTTTTTCTCCCGACGAGGACTCATCCTAATAATATTAGTATCTTCGACTGTTCGCGTTGCCTTCTCGCTTGCCTCGAGCATGTTCCCGGATGAGTACGCAGTCATTCAGGTACTCCAATCAAGACCGCTAGAGAACCTTCCTTTCTTTCTTGTTAATTACCAAGCGATTGCCGGCAACTACCTCTTCATTCATCCACCGCTTAGCTTACTTCTGATGGATGTCGGATATCTGATCGTTCCAAGTGTCTATGGACCACGACTTATCTCGGCGTTGTTTTCCACGTCCACGGTCTTGGTAGTCTATTACCTAGTTCGTGATCTTGGACACCGCGATAAGGCCTTACTCGCCGCGGCTGTCTACGGGCTTGTGCCACATACCGCACTCTACCTGACGCTTGCCTTGACGGATGGGATCTGGATTTTCTTCGGTGTTACAAGTTTCTGGCTTATTACAAAAGCGCTGAAGGAGGACTCATACAGGTTAAGCCTTGCTTCAGCCGTATTCCTATCGCTGGCATTGTGGACTAAAGCATGGCTACCTTTCTTCTTTTTCCTAATGGCTTTCGTAATGATTCTCCTCGTTTTCACGAAGCAGAGGATTTGGCGTCGCCTAGCCATGTTCATGACGATGTTAGGCGTGAGCTTTGCTCTGTACCTCTCTTGGGGAATCATCAACCCTGTCGCCTTCAGTCATTCGACATCTTCGATGCTCGACCTGATTCTTCAGCTTTTCAACCCTGCCGAATACGCGACTTGGACGACGATGCCCACAACAACAAAGCAGGTTGGGTTCAACTTCTTCTTAGTGCTGACAAGCTTCTTCCCGAAGTTTAGTTCAGGAACGCTCAGAGTCATATCGTACCCGGAGCTCATCGCTCAAATCCCCTTGTGGATTCCGCTTGTCGTCGTCCTGTTGACCGTAGCAGGGTTATTGATGACGTTAACGCGAAATACCCGTTTCGGAGTAACTTGCCTGATCTGGATTGCAGTTCCGTTTCTCTTAATGCTTCCACATTTCAGAGATATGCGGTACGTAATCGTTACAGCACCAGCATATGCAATGCTGGCCTCGGCTGCGAGCTTCTTCCCGCGATCACGCAGGTCGAGAATCTTGTTGAAATCGATACTCTTGGCCTCGGTGATAATCTCCTTAGTGATCATGCTCCCCGTGTCGCATCAGATGTACGGGGGCGTGGAAGAGGCAAGCTCACAACTACGAATTTTAGGCCTAGCGGAAGACAAGGTTCTGACTAACGTACCACCGAACTGGCTTACTTACTATCTCCCAACGCTCCAAGTTTCAGCTCTGTCTCCTACGGATGACCCCGCAAGCGTCCTGAGAGTCCTGAAGCAAGACAGGATCGATGCGGTCGTTGTGCTGCACAATGAAAGAGGCGCATGGCCTGACGTGGATAGTTATGTCTTGGATGCAATTAGGAGTCAATTCAGCCGATATGTCTCGGGGGGGCCCTCCGCGTTCTCTTGGTACGAGTTGTTCTATGAGCCCATAGACTGCATCCACACCCAATGTCTGCTACCCTCAGATACTGCCGGTGTGTATGTTCTCACTCGTGGATGGACGGGGGAAGGTGCAAGAGCCGTAGGAATAGGTAAACCAAGTATTCTGCAACCGCACGTGACTGCGGACGACCTGATACCGTTATACCGCCCTGCTCATGTCTCCGACCCGCCAGTCGCCTCAGGCCTTGCATCGCTTCGAGAAATCTTAGCCACTTGAGGCATGGGTGGCTTCTACGAATTTCCTTATGGCAGAGTAGACCCTCGATTAGCCATAGTCTGTCAAGATAGGCGAATCCCCGTTCGATGTTTAGAGAGGTCGCAGAACCGGCGTGGAAGGTAAAGGCAGAGAGTGGTTCCTCAATGAAACCTACGTCATAGAAATACGCGAGACGCGCCCACATTTCAAGATCAGCTAGTTGCCGCATGCGCGTGTTGAACATACCGATCCGATCTACACATGTCTTTCTTAACATCACGCAGGACGGTTCACCGACCCAGTTCCCCGCAAATCTGTGTGCGAACCATTGATCAAAGAGTTCCTTACCATGATTTACTTCATGAAGTGCAGTGAACCGCGTGTGCAGCGAGCCAAACTGGTCTTTCCACGCGACCGACTTCGGATCCGCCGGATTATCTAATAGAACATCTCGAGGAGAGAAAACTAGGCCTATGTGTGGATATTTATCAAAAAGCTGCTGCATTTTCTCCACACATGTAGGGTATAGCAGATCATCTTGGAAAAGAAATTTGATTAGCGCCCCTTTGGACAATGTTAGACAACGATTCCAATTGCGAACTAGACCCAAGTTGGAGCTGTTGAGTTCAACTCGAATACGTGGGTCGTGAAATGAATTCGCAACCTTTACGGTGTCGTCTGTTGAGGCATCGTCCACTATCAGTATTTCCAAGTGTTGGTAGGTCTGAGCTAGTGCGGACCTGAGGCTCGCTTCGAGCCAGCTGGCTCCATTATGGGTCGGGATGCAGATCGATACGACAGTTGACACTATGGAGCCCGCTTATAGTTCAAATGTCTTGAATCCACGTTATTAGCATGTTAGCTTAGCGGATAATTGATTTCGGTTCAAGCGCTTAAATCGATATCTAGTTAAGCGTACACAAGAATCATGGTTACACAGTTTTCTTCCAAGCTAAGTATGTGCCAGTCATTCCTGTGTTTCTTTTCTCTCCGAAAAAATGTGCGGTGACCTAGTCCCGAGAGTGTCTGAATTATCCTCGTCCTCGTCAGCAGTTGTCTCGCGAGCCTCCTAGCGATGCTGGAATCACAGGTACACGTTCTATCTATCTTTCCTTTGTTTATGACATCGACTGTGAGCTGTTAGCTATAGCGAGAACGATCATATATTGGGGTAGATAATGAGTGTCAGAGGACATGGATTGGACAAGTCTGAGATCAGCCGCAGATTCGAAAGCAGTTTATCGCGACAGACCTATGAAAAGAGCAACAACATATCAGATGTGAAACTCATCGACTTCTTTACTGATGACAGCGGTGATTTTCACGAGCCAGTAAGGATCGAAGGGAAGACCGATCAATGGCATCTACCATGGGACATCTTGGGAGATGAGTTCTGGGAAGTCAGTAGGGGTTGACCTCAAGCGCGGCCTGAATCTTTTGATCATGAACGCCCATGTCTCCACGATGAAGGCAAATCCAAAATGAATTTGCGCGCTTCAGTCGGGGCTTCCTTGGTTGCAGTATCTCTAGTCATCCTGCGTTACTTTATGTTGGCTGAAATGAGCCTGTTTTGGGTTATCTGGATTCTCATGGGCGCAGCGTCGTTTGTCGTTGGCTCGAAGTGGGTTCTTGAGCACGTGACTATTCTGAGACCTTACAGGGATATGTGGCCCGTCTTTTGTCTCGTGAACATGTCTGCATGGTTGATTCATGCAGGTCAGATCGATCAGATGCTCGCAGATTCCGGAATTGGCTCGGCGTTCGCCCACTTGACTTTGCTTGATTCAACGCTGCTTAAATTGTCGGGGGTTCCGGTTGCTGTAGATGGACAGATTGTATCTATGGGTTCAATGTCAAAGGTCGGCCCTATAGCCATCACAGGATTGTGCAGCGGCTTCCTGTCATTCGTGATGTTCACAGCGGCGTTCAGCCTTGTGCTCTTCGATGTGGGCAAGACTCTGGGCGCACGTAGGCTGTCCTCCCTCTTTGTTCTAGGAGTTGCTGGGACCTTTTTCATCAGCAGCCTCCGCGTCTACCTGGTACTTGTTCTCGGATACTATTGGGGTTGGGGCATTATGGAGACTGCCCATCTCTATTTGGGATACGTGCTTTTCCTGTGTCTAATATCGGCGTTCTGGTATGTCACATTGGAGTGGAGCAGACGACTACACGTCTGATTGTTCAATCCGACTCAGCTCTTATGACATGCACTTCCCATACTTCATTTGATCGTGTCGCGGTCTTGCATTGGGGCAAGCGGTACAAGCAAAATCAAGTCAGCTAGTGAATGTGATGAGGGCCGATTAACAATCCATTGAGGAACTACTGTGAAGCCAATTAGAATTGGAATCGTTGGCTGCGGGCACAATTCGGAGAATCATCTTAGAGTATATTCGAATACCAGAGAAACTCGGATCATATCCGTCTGCGAGAGAGATCTCTGATTCGAAAATGACGCCCACAAAGACTCTTCGCGATCTTGGGACCATGATTCACTAGAATACTCTCCAAACCAACGTCCTCGATATTCCCAAAGGGCAGGTTCGGATGAGCATGAAAAACATGTTTCCGCTAACGGTAACTGTCTGTCCGCTCGATGCTGGCAGGAATGAGGAAGTAGAACCTTGCGCGGCAATTCTGGAGAAAACGATAACGATTATGAATATGGTTGAGCTCATAGAAGACAACGAAGAGCTGGGCCTCAGATTACGATAAAACATGCTCATTCTGCGAGGCCAGAATTCAGTTGCTATGGTACTACTCCGATCAGAGCAGGCGTCAAATACATAAGAGTGCTGGAAGGAATTTGAGTAGAATTGGCAACGCTCTCCACCTGATTCCGGATTTTTGAACGCCTTTCACGTACATCCCCTTAAGAGCATACCAAGAAACTAATCTGCCGCAATATCTAAAAACATGTTTCCAGCTTGATGCTCCAGTAAGATCGGCGCGCTAAGCGGGCAAGTCATAATGCTCTATGATTGTTTCATGTTCTACAATGAGCTGGAGGTCCTTCAGCTCAGGCTGAAGGAATTAGACGATCTTGCTGACAGATTCGTACTGGTTGAAAGCACAAGAACCCTTCGAAATGAACCGAAGAAATTGTTCTTCAAGAGCAACACTGCTCTGTTCGAGAAATATAATCACAAGATAATAAATGTCATAGTGGACGATATGCCGAATTCCTCTAACGCATGGGACTTAGAAGCGCACTTGCGGAATGCAATGATGCGTGGCTTGAGCGATTGCGGTGAAGAGGACGTAATCATGATTTCCGACATCGATGAGATCCCAAGAAAGTCATCGGTGAGGACTCTAGTTCCGCAGCTTGGGAACGAATTCGTGTCACTGCATATGCCACAGTACTATTACTACCTGAACTGTCAACTCCCTGTGGACTGGGTTGGGACTGTAGTGTCAAACTATGGAGCGTTGAAACTCACTACGCCTCAAAGTTTGCGAAGCAACAAGGAACGATTCAAGGGTATTGCTAACGCGGGCTGGCATTTCAGCTACCTTGGTGACATAGACATGATCGTTGACAAGTTGTCTACTTTTTCTCACACCGAATATGATACTCCTGTGTACAAAGATCGTAAGCACATAGAGCAGTGTCTGAAAGACGGAAAAGACCTGTTCAGGAGAGGTTTGGATGGAGTGTTCGTGGAAATTGACGCGAGTTATCCGGAAACTGTGATATCTGATCGTGCTTTTTTTTCTCGCTTCATTCATCCACCTGACCCTCAAGAGGTAAGACTTGCAAAACTGCAGGCGGGCATTCTCGCTCTTAGCCAAAACATGAGAGTCGAGATTGAAGGATTGAACAGAATTATCGAGGCCCGTGATGAGGGAATCGCGTTTCTCAAGTCCGAATTGGATCGCGCGAATTCCGAACTGGAAAGCATAAAATCATCGAGACCATATCGACTATATGCGAGACTCTCGAGAGTATTGCGTAGATAGGGCCAGTCGATACGACATAAGCACATAATACTGATCTAAAATTGGATGATTCAAAGGAATAGTTGACGAGTTGTATCCAGCTCGGTATGCTATCCTCGACGATATAAGGGAGCAAAATCATACTATCAACCAAAATGGAATTTGCTTGATAAACGGTCCGCACCAGAAGAGTGATAAGGGGACGTCAAAGGTACAAACGTTTTCTATTGCAAGTAGCTCGCAGTAGGTTTCCGTTCTAAAACAGCGTATCATCTTAGAGTTGGAAACCTAAGCCGGTACAAGTGTGATCATGATGAATGCTGAAATGCAGCATGGTGTCAATCTAAGTTTATGATGACGGGAGTCCGACAGAACCGGCTCTCTCTTCATGTTTTGGCGTACGATGGCTAATTTGCACGGGGTAATAGGTGATTCTGTAGCAGCATGTTAAGTGAGCGAGGGAGCAGCTTCTTTCAGGATGCCGACTCATTGGAAGGTTTCGAAAGGTCGAGTTAGCGAAAGCATGATCGTAGGGCTGGTCCATGACCTCTCAGAAGTCCTGCGCTTAGACCTAGCTTGGAACTCCACTGAGTGGCGCATACAGGTGTTTGGCGAGGAACTCAACACCCTCAATTTGATGAGTTTCATGTAAGAGGCTGTCATGCGTTACCATAGCTCCGGTGTGTAGCTTATCACTGATGATTCCTCAGGCCACTTCCGCTCGAACTTGCGCTTGTTATCCCAGAATGTCTTATCGAGTTCAAGTCCTGGGTTTGCTCGATACGTCTCATTTAGGCGATGATGAACGAACACATCGCCTGTACATATAATTCTGAATCCATTTCGGATTATTCTGACGGACATGTCGTCATCGTCGAAGTTACCCGGGTAGAAATCCTCATCCCAGACGCCTACTTTGTCAAGACATTCCCTGGAGATTGCTACACAGAAGCCTGATATTCGTCGCAGTTCAATCAATTGTCCCGCTTTCTGGTTTTGATACTTCACTCGTTGTGGGAAGTTCACTGAACCAACATTATTGCTTACTGGCCCCACAGCGCCGATCTCAGGATTCGAGAACGCACGTATAATTCCGCTGAGCCACTTTGGGCTTACTACGATGTCGCTATTTGCAAAGATGATAATGTCACCGCTAGCTAGAGCCATCCCTCTATTGTTTCCACCTGCATATCCCAAGTTTCTATCGGATAGAACTAGCTTGTGAATCATTCCTTCGCGTTTCATCTGCTGAAGCATTTCTCTGCTGCCGTCAACGCTGCCGTTATCCACAACTATCAGCTCATATGGAGAATCTGAATGGTACACTATGCTCTCCAGAGCCTGCCGGGTGACCTCCTTTGTGTTAAGGCTGAGAACTATTATGCTACAAAGCGTGTTGGCCCAAACTTTTCTAACTTCTCTACACTCCCATGTGACCGCCTCACCTCGCCGGTAACATTTCCAAGAATCGACTATTGCCCGTGCTCTTGCATTCCAGGTGTTTCTTTGTAGAAATTGATCGATTGTCTTTCGGTTCACTGGCTTAGTCAAAGATTCATCACACTTTCGCAGGAATTCGCTGTAATCTTTCGCAAGGTAGACGTACGGTATGCCTTCTAATTCTCGGGAGTATGTTGCCACGACAGGTTTGTATGCGCTTAGATACTCGAACAATTTTACGGGTGATGTTGCTCGAGTAACTGGTGTGTCAAGAAAAGGAATGATGCAAATATCCCACTCCGCGAGATAGTTGATTAATTCCGAATGATCTCTTCTTCCCAATGCAGCAACATTTGGCTTTGCGACCAATCGCTGCCATGCTTCAGACGGAAACTCTCGCCGTTCGGCGTATTGGCCAATAAGATAGAACTTCCATTTGGTTCGTTTGTCGGCCAGAAACTCTAGGAGTCTCCAATCGAACCATTCCCCTATACTTCCAAAGTAGCCTACCGCAACCGCGTCTCGTCCCATGTAGATTGGTCTAGTCTTGACCGACGAAACTGAAAACTTTGTTCTGTCAACGGCATTGGGAACATACAACGCGTCGGTGCGCCAAGGGTATAACCCAAGAAATTCCTTCATCAAGTACTTACTGGTGACCGTAATGTTATCTGCCAAATCGACGAGTTTGCGTTCATCATCTGGTTGCCTAATTTTATCACCTCCCCACATAAGTTCCCATTTGTCGATGAAGTCATAGATCACCTTGAAGCCTCGATCCTTCAGTATGTCTACACACTCTACATAGCAACGCATCGGAATTTCGAAAATCGCAAGTCTCCTCGATCGTGATCTGCAAAAAACCTCAACAGCGTCAGCCAGTCGTCTCCTGATTACTGGAAGGTCTTGATCAACCTCGACCGTGGTTGTCTCCTCTATGAACTCTCCAGCACGATACTTGAGGGGAGAAGGAAGCAGAGCAAAAACAGCCGCTCCAAGCTTGGTTCTCGCCGCAAAAGCGGCTGCTCGTTGAGCCTTCTGCAATATTCTGTTGACTTTCCGGTCGATTTTCCTGCTCGATTTGTACTGGGTCCACGACCTAGGAAGCACGTGTACCAGTCTGAACGTCTTGGCATTGTAGGCTGTTTGATTACTACTTCTATCGATTTCCACGTAAAGGACATGATGGCCCATTTTCAGAAATTCGTCTGCTAGCTGGGTTCCACGTTGACCTTGCATTCGGTCCCATGACATTACTGCACCAATAATGACGATATCCATTGAATCCGTCATTTTATCGCCTGGTAACTAGGATCTTCTCGAAATTCTAATATGTCGGTCTACGATTCGTATGATTTCGTCGCCGCGTGCGTCCCAAGAATTCCTACGAGAAAATTCAATTCTAGCCTGAGCAACGTCATTAGTTTCCATGTTCGAAACCGCTTCACTCAGCCTCCGAATAAACGAATCGAGCGTGCGTGCGGTTAGAATCAATCTCTGGTCCTTCAGCCTCGAAATCTCGGGTATACTAGTACTTACTACAGGTTTTCCGACAGAAAGGTATTCGTAGAGTTTCACTGGGTTCACACTCTTGGTTAAGGGGCTCGTTTTGAAGGGTAAAAGGAAAATGTCTGCGGCCCATAGATAGTTCGGAAGTTGTCCGTACGGCTTGGCTCCCAAGAAGTGCACATTCGGCAGACTTGTAAGCTCGGGGTTGATGGCTGTGTTTGTTGGACCTACAAACACGAATGAGATCTTCCGCAACTGTTTGGCTGACGCAAGGATGAGTTTCCAGTCCAGCCATTCCGATATCATTCCCGCGTATAGGGCAATTGGGCGAGGAATGCTAGTCAAATCCTGAGGATTGCTGCCCCTGGCTTTCGCAAAATGAGCGTAGTCAGCTGCGTTTCTTACTAGATATTTGTGTCTTGCTGCCTGAGGGAGCGTGTGTAACAGTCGGTTCGATGTGGCAAATACTAAGTCAGCCTTTAGTATGATCTTATTCTCCCTATCGGCTATCTTATCTCGAAACGGTTTCAACTGTTCGAACGCGGTCCATTCGTCTATGCGATCATAGATTAGAACGTCTGACTGGTTGAAGATTTTGTCTAGGTGAGGTGTAAAGAGAAATGGGTCGCTCATCCATATCACAAGCGGGTGAACCTGACCAAATCCGAGGCGGGCTATGGTTCGCGACATCTCTTTTGTGCTCAAGAGCTGACGCGGCACTGTCAGGTTCAGCCTGAACTGGCGAATCATATACAGTGTTGCCACTGGCTTATATATGTAGAATCCATGCGCTGACTTGCGCACTCGTCCGACCCTTGCTAGAAATCTCGCTAATGATTCAATATTGAGCGGTGTAATCGGAGGTTCAACAAATAGAATTCGAGCTCCCCTCTTCCACATTTCTCGCATAAGTTGCTGGGGTCTTTGCCAAAGAAAGTCAAAATCAATGATGGAAAAGTATACGATGTCCCAAGGAGCCCGAGTGGGGTTTCGGAGCGTCAACTAATGCACCCACCTTGGATCCGAAAAACACTGCACCTAAGAGGCATCTGCAACAATTATTATCTTCGACTCTGTATGTGGCGACTCGTTGAGGCGGCCATATGGCGCACGGTTTTCAGTACTACGTGGACATCATAACTGTTTTGGCACAAAAGGATTTGAAAGTGCGATACCGCAATTCAGTATTAGGATTCGTCTGGTCGCTCCTTAATCCGCTGGCGTATATGGTGATACTCACAGCGGTCTTCTCAGTGCTCTTGAAAGTTGCCGTTCCGAATTTCGCAGCCTGGCTTCTGTTAGGCCTTCTAGTCTGGAGATTCTTCTCTATTGCGACGAATCAATCACTTACCAGTATCATCGCCAATCCTTCTCTCGTGACTAAGGTGTATTTACCCAGGTATCTGATTGTGCTAGCAAATAACCTCGCGAACCTAGTGGGCGCCACGCTCGAGTTCATCGCTTTACTGCCATTGCTCCTGTTTCTCGGCGTTACCTTCTCCCTGTATGCGATTTTGCTGCCTGTTGTGCTGGGAATCGAGTTTGTTTTGATTTTCGGAATCTCTTTGGCTATATCAGCGCTAAATCTCAAGTATCGGGATTTCAGCCAGCTCTGGGATATCGCGCTGCAGTTAGGATTTTTTGTGTCTCCCATCGTATATGATTCGAGTTTTATACCAGCAAGGTACAGTTTCATCTATTCTCTTAATCCAATTACACGCCTAATACAACTCGTTAGAGATATATTTCTACAGAAAACTCTCCCATCGTCATATGACTTAGGTATTCTGTTGACTATTGTCATCTTGTTCTTGGTTTTGGGCTTGACCGTTTTCCATAAGCTCGAACAACGATTTGCGGAGGAACTCTAGTTGTCAGTCATTGCGGTCCAAGACGTTTGGAAGCAATTCAAGATCCCACATGAACGACACGATCCGATCCGTAATCTTGCGCAAGTCTTTTCGGTTTTCGAAGGTAAACGTCACAGCTACGAGAAGTTCTGGGCATTGAAGCAAGTCACGTTCTCGTTGCAGCAAGGAGAATCATTAGGGATAATTGGGGCAAATGGAAGCGGCAAGAGCACTTTGCTGAAGCTTCTTGCAGGCGTTATGAAACCGGACCAAGGGAAAATACTGACCGACGACTCTGTTGCTGCAGTGCTGGAATTAGGGATAGGTTTTCACGGCGACCTCACAGTCAGAGAGAACGCGCTGGTTTATGGTGTAATAATGGGATTACCGCGAACCAAGATGAAGCGCCTGACAACAGACATACTGGAATTCGCTGGGCTGACTCGATTTCAAGATGCGAAACTCAAGAATCTTTCGTCAGGTATGCAGGTTCGGCTTGCATTTTCCATAGCTATAGAAACTGGAGCGAACTTGTTCCTCGTCGATGAGGCACTGGCCGTCGGCGATTACGAGTTTCAGCAGAAATGTTTAGAGAAGTTTAGGGAGTTCAAGCGGCAGAAGAAATCGATTGTGCTAGTCTCACATGATATGGTTACAATCAAAGACTTCTGTGAAAAAACACTTTACCTTAGTGGAGGGACTGTCAGAGGTCTTGGTCCAAGTCGAGACGTCACAGAACTTTATGTTAAAGACGTGAAAGCTCCTACTTAGGTCCAGCAGGCTTAGAGGAGGTTCAACGATCCGGAAGGCGTGGAAGCACAGGTCCCGCCGAATCTTTTGTCCGGGAAAGCATGATATACGAAAACGGTTTTTCGTTGTTTGCTCACGTAGTCTATTTCACTGCGACGAACATTGCGCGCGACCTTTCCTTCGTATACATGTTGAAGAGAGGTCCGTATCCGTCATGCTGTTCAAGGAAGAGGCCGAATCCTGCGTTGAGAATGCTCGTTAAGAGTGATTCCTTTGTGAGCCAGAAAGACTTGGTGTTTGAATATGAGGCCCATAGAAAGCCCTCTCGATACGAATTCCACGGCTCCTTACCACAATATTCTTCATACCAGCGTCCTCGATACTCCAGTCCATTGACCTTCCGAGTCACTAGGGGACCGAGGTTCTTGGAAAGCTCCGGGGACATAAGTCTTAGACCATGATCATCGTCCGGAGCATAATGAGAGTCGATGATTAGAAGTCGTTTACTTGCCTCCGCAATCTGTTTCAACCACTCCACGGGGTTATCGAGATGATACAGAATGCCCAATGCAAGAATTACATCAAACTCGCCATATGTTTCACGCGTAAAATTCTTAACATCATCCTTCACGAAACTCAGATTCTCAAGACCGAAATGTTCCCTTAACAAAAGGCACTTTTCTAAATTCTTTGCACGCGCTTCTATGCCGACAACTTCAGCACCCCGTTGTGCAAGCGCCAGCGAGAAGCCGCCTTCAAGACAACCGAGATCAGCTACACGGAGACTCTTCCAGCCTTTTCCATAGAAGAAATCAAGCAGTCTAGTAACCGCATGAAGACGCGTCTCTGTTTCCATGAAATCGGGCTTACCCGGCATCGTAGTTATTTTGTCGGACAGCTTGAGGTTATGCGAAGTCCATTGCTGTGAAGCAAGCTTCAAAATCAGCTCATCATCAGGAATCATAATATAAAACACAATCTCGACTGCTGGGCACGTCGCCTCAGCAAATGATTGCGAGTTTGAACCTTTATCTTTTACCCACCAAGTCCTTGTAACTTACGAAGCAGTCGCTTCTCATGTGCACGCCACATGCTGGATTCCTCGAGCAGCATGACTCGTGCCGAAATCTCTTCAATCGTATAACGAAGGAAAGCTCGCGTGCAATGTTTCTGGCAGTCAAGTAGCCTTCAGAAAAGTAATGGGTTATGACTTCAATCGCCAGTTCATCGAATGGGTAATCGTCATATCACGAGGCTATCGAGACCATCTTCTCTAAAAGCGCGCTTGATGTTAAGATGGTAGTCCGACGGCTTGTGACGACTAAAATCGTTCTCCTCTAGACGTCTAATGATGTCACTTGCGATACGCTGTGAGGCATTTCCATCTCCAAGAGGATTTGGCCATTTTCTCCCGTGAAGAGACTCTAGCTTTTGAAAGATTCTTTCATGAGGATAATCTTGTGGAGCAGTTGGATCAAACTTCACGCAGGCGCCAACGTCGTAAACCTGAGGCCTCTCTGTAGATCTGCGAAGCTGCACAGCTGGCACCTGCAAGGTGCAGGTTTCCTCCGCTACTGTACCCGAATCAGACAGTACACCTCGAGAGTTTACCATTAGGAGTAGAAACTCTTCGTACCCAACAGGGTCCGACAAAACGACGTTACTAGGGAGTCTAATTGAACGAGCGTTGATGATCTTCTGCGTCCTGTAGCTCGCGCAGAAATAGACTGTTCTTCTTGCGTCTTGAACTAAGTCCAGAATGCGGCGGAACGACGTTATATCTTCGAGATTCTCTCTCCGGTGGCAAGTCATAAGATAGTACTGATCTTTCTGTATGCCTCTGGCCTTGAAGAAATTCTCTGTAGCCTTCCGTTCGTAGTAGCTCTTCCGTCCAAAATAGAATTTGTTTAGCACGTCTACAATTGGATTTTGAGTCACGATGATGTTATCCGGATTTAGGCCTTCCTCTATTCCTTGTCGCTTGTATTCGTCAAGATATGCATATATTACGTCGGACAGGTGGTCAACTACTGTTCGATATTTCTCTTCCGGCATTCTCCAGTCATATGATCGCATACAGCCTTCTATGTGCACGATGGGAATGTTGAGCTGCGCTGCAGCAAGACAACCCATGACAGTATTCGTGTCCCCGAGAAAAATCGCTGCCATAGGCTGCAATTCTTGCAGAACGGGGAATAATCTAGAAACTACTGATGACACAAGTTGTGAGTCCGTCTCGCCGGAGGCATTCAATTCGATGTCAGGCAGCTTCACGCCGAGCTCTCGAAAGAAAATGTCCTTCAAGTTGTCAGAGTAGTGCTGGCCTGACCAAATGAAGTGCAGATCAAAATCTCTCTGGGAGCGCAGAATGTCCATCATAATACTCGTTCGTATGATGTCTGGTCTTATTCCAAGGACTATTGCTAACCGTTTTCTTTGCATCTTTCGCCGCCGCCAATGTAGCGCTAGTTTGTCATCAGTCGAATGTATGTTAATCACTCTTTCTAGTCTACATCTCAGAGACAACACGGGATATTCTGTGCAATCATTCGCTGGGCCGAGCCAACAGCTCTTTATGTTCCTGTCTGAGATAGGAACGCGCGGCAAGGAGAGGCAACAAAGTGAGTCGATCTAGTGACGTGCCTCGTGTTATGAAAGGAGATTTGTTTACGGACGATCGTGGCGAAGTAGCTTTCGTCAATGACTTCGTTTTTGACCGAGTGAAGAGATGCTACCTTGTGTCCAACTACAAGCGAGGTTTCGTGCGAGCCTGGCATGCGCATCGCCGCGAGGACAAGTATGTGACAGTCGTGCAGGGATCTGCATTGGTGTGTGCTGTTCGGATAGATGACTGGGTACACCCATCCAAAGATCTTGAGGTTTTCAGATTTACCCTATCGGCCCACAGCCCAACGGTCCTTTATGTTCCTTCTGGCTATGCCAATGGCTTCATGTCATTGACGAGCGACTGTAAGATTCTGTTCTTCTCTACTGCCACTACCGAAGAGAGCAAGAACGACGACATGCGTTACGACGCAAGATACTGGGATGCTTGGCATGTCACCGAACGCTGAGTGCTAAGATTGCGCATTGCGATCCTGGGCTGTACCGGAATGCTGGGGTCTATGCTCCTCCACGTGATGAGCAAGAGAGGTTTTCAGATCACTGGCACAAACAGGACGAAAAAGCCGGAAAGCACACCGGCCAACATCGCGTGGCAAGTCTTGGACGCTGAACGGTGCTCTGTTGAAGAAATAGCGAATATTCTTCAGGGAGCCGAGTGGGCCATCAACGCGATAGGCGTAATCAAGCCACACATTCGAGACAATGATCCGATTCAAGTTGAGAGGTCCATTAGAGTCAATACACTTTTCCCATACATGCTCTCACGAGCTGCCGAAGAGACAAATACGAAGATCTTGCAAATCGCAACGGACTGCGTCTATTCCGGCAAGAAGGGCCATTACTTAGAGACCGACGATCATGATCCCTTAGATGTCTACGGCAAAACGAAAAGCCTTGGAGAAGTACCTTCAAGCTCCTTCCACAATCTCAGATGCTCTATTGTTGGTCCTGAACCTCAAAGGCGGCTATCATTGCTCGATTGGTTCCTTAGCCAAGGGCAGAATGCAGAGATTAACGGTTTTACTAATAATAAGTGGAATGGGATTACTACTCTTCACTTTGCGAAGCTTTGTGCTGGGATTATTGAGAGGGACTTGACCCTTCGAAATCTACACCACATTGTTCCAAACGGCACTGTGACAAAATACGAGTTGCTGAAAATATTTGCCAGGTACTTTGGCAGGGGCGATCTTAGAATTACTCCGAAGGAAGCAACTGAAGCGATAGATAGGACATTAGACACGTTGGATCATAGCTTCAACTTGACGCTGTGGCAGACTGCGGGCTATTCGCATCCCCCAACTATCTCGGAAATGGTTTCGGAATTAGCCTCAAGTTCTGGACATTCGGTGCGCGTCTGAGTATTCTCAGTAATCCGCTAGAGCGTGTCAGTCTCTTGGAATTTCCTCGAACCACCTTATGCCGAGACGATGAAGTCCTGCACGAAGTGCCACCTTGAAAAAGCCATATCCTTCCTTTCGAAAGTTGAATTTCGACACGCCACGCTTCCGGAATCCCTGTCGTGCTGGAATTACCACAATTTTTCTTCCGCTCAGGACCATTTTGAATATGATCTCCGGACTGATACTGAAACCATTCGATGTGATACCAAGTCGCTGAACCAACTTCATGTCGAACGCCTTGAATGCGTAAGTACTGTCCTCCAGCCGTCTTCCAAGCGCCACTCTTTGAAAGGACTGAAAAAGCGTCTGATAGATCCTATAGTTTCTTGGAAGTTTTCCTGAATCCTCCGGAGTGAAATAACGTCTGCACTGCACCAAATCCGCACCTTGATCCAAATTCTCGACATATGTTGGTAGAAGTTGCAATGGGTCAACACCGTCTGCACCCACGAACGTACAGTACTTTCCAGTTGCATAATTCATTCCGAATCTCACGACCGCTCCATATCCCTTTCTCGGTTTCGGTCGAGTGACAACCTTGACGTTGAGTTCAGGAAATTCTGTCACAAAACTTTCAGCGACCTTAGCCGTCCCATCTTCGCTTGCATCATCAACGACAATAGTCTCCTTAATTCTTGCACTCTTCGCATACTTGTTGAGTTCGCTGAGTATGAAGTGTATGTTATCCGCTTCCTTTTGGCAGGGTAAGATTACTGATAGTAGTCTTTCCGGCGTGTCCAATCTAAACGCACTCTAGACGCGGCTCGGCATCTCTGCGTCAATACTATGCGGTTGGGAATTCAATGTGACGGCAAGATATTCCGCATTGACATATCTTCGATCGGCCAAGTTCCTTATCCGTCCCTGTTCAAGAAGAAGCTTGAACTCTTCGATTCCATCATCAACAGTCAGCTTTGGCTTGAATCCGAGTCGTTTTCTGGCCTTGTCGCTGGAAACTCGATATGTGCGATTGTCTTGGAATCGCAAATCAGTGCGCTCTACAATCAGATCTGGAAAGTGCCGCCGCAATCGCTCTGCGAGTTCAATTATTCTCATGTTCTCGGAATGAAGATTGAAAACCCCTACGTCGCTCGCCTTGAGACTATCAACGATCGCTCTAGCCGCATCTCGAACATGCAAAAGAGGTCTGTGCTGATCACCACCAAAAACTATCACCTTATTGTTTGCGTAGGCTCGGACAGTGAGCGTGTTCACGACCAAGTCCAATCTGATCCTCGAATATGTATCACTGATTCCGTAGAGGGTCCCAAGTCGGAAGATGATCGAGTTATGGTCTTGGAGAGTCTTTTCGGCGTTCAATTTGCTAATTGCGTAAAGTGAAAGAGGTTTGAGAGGCGCAGTCTCGTCGATAACTGAATCCTGCGCACCATAGACAGAGCAGGTGGACGTAAACACAATCCTACCCTTGAAGGATTCAGTCAATATTCCTAGAGATTTGCCATTCACGATTCCGGCCAGTTCAGGATTGAGAGCACATGCTGGGTCGCCTACAATGGCAGCTAACCAAACAACGGCGTCAGCCCATTTTAAGTGTGGTAACAGTCTCTTCTCATCTCTCAAGTCTCCAAAGCAGAAATCTACGGGTTTCCTGTATGAGCCTTCATAAAGCAGACTATCGTAAACTCTAAGAGAATATCCTTCGGCTTGAAGGATGTCCGTCACGGCGCCGCCAACGTACCCAGCTCCTCCAACTACAAGCACGTTCATTATACATTCTCCAATTGAATGAGTCTCCATTTCTTGAGGATCCTATGAATATGCGTTACCTCACGGTATTTACTAGTATGATGATCGGTCTCGTGGAATCATCGGTTCCATAAGCCAAAAAGAATTCATAGGTTGACCGATATATGCTTTGAGAAGATCGCAATGAGTGACGCGAGAGCCAACCCTCAACTTGTAGCTTTCGAGCAGATGCTTGACGGCAAGGGTTATCCTCGAGGATGGTACGTGCGAGCTTTATTGCAGGCGATGTTCTCGCCAATCAAGGCAGTGATAGTGTATACTCCAGGGGTTGGGGGTTACGGCCTAAGACGTGAGTATTACAGACGCAGATTCGGGCACTATGGCAAAAACTCCTTGGTTGATGTCGGTGTCATCATCACCGGCGAAGAGAATGTGTCGATCGGCGATTGCGTTTGGATCGATGGGTACTGCAGTATTGAAGCCATCAAGGCTTCATTCAAATTGGTCGGCGGGTTCACGTAGCACCTCACAGCATCTTGGTCGGAATCGGAGGTCTCACAATTGGTGATTATGTTGGCATCTCAGCCGACTGCAACGTGTATACCACTACGGAACATTATGGCAATGGAATGCGAATGAGCGGGCCGGATTTCAATCTCTTTATCAACCCGCTGCTTGGGCTACAACAAAGATATCACCTGCATAGACCGGGACCTTGAGTCGTGAAGCAAATCGCGGTAAAGGAAACGGCTTGATCCTCCCCCCAAATTCCCACTTGGATATCATAGCATTGAGGTAACCCAACTCCATACGTTTTGAATAACGTTTGATCCGACGGATGTGAAATCCGCTGGATCGGAGCAACACAGACAGCCCGTACTTGGAATAGACAAGAAGATGCTCGTGTCCATCCAGGGCTCCCCAACGATATCCCATCAATCTGGCGACAGATGATGTAGCATCGGGAGTAGTGATAAACAACACGCCTTTCTTTCTCAACAGGCGCTTCCGAATAAACAAAAGCTCATGCTTGTAATCAGCAATATGTTCAATTGTATCATTCAGCGTTACTAAATCAAATCGTGGAAGGTTTCGGGGAGCAGCGAATAGTGATCCGGACCAGACGTGATGCCTATCAGAAATGCTCGAGAGCGCTTCGGAGAGCGTGTCAAACCCATAAGTCTCGAAGCCATGCTCTTTGGCAATGTCTAAGAAATCTCCGGTGAAACAACCGATATCGAGCAACGTCTTGCAGGGAGTCAATTGCAGACGCCTGCATGATTCCATAATTCTCTCCATAAGGTAGCTGAACTTGATGCGATTCGACCTCTTCGAGATGCACCCGATCTTGTAGTTACCTTCGCGCATCATCTGGGCGTAGTACGCACTCAATTCCTCTTGACTAGGCACTGGAAACAGAACATAACTAGAGCAAGAATGACATCGAATATACCTCGCTCCATCTTCACCGCGGAGAATATTCCCATGCCTACAAGCATTGCACGTCAGCGTTTGAGGCAATCGTCCTATACACCTACTCCTGGCACCAGAAGCGGCTCACAATTACTTGGGTCAGGATTCCGGGTCCTTGTCTGAGCAGTTATGTCCCCCTTGTTGAAAAAGGCTACTACAGTTAGTCATTCAGATATGCAGCATTGAAATGAAGTGAACTGCATAACGCTGGCGTGCGACTCTGGCTACTTCGCCTGCCGCGCTTCGATCTACCGCCTTCGAGCAATATGTGCGCGAGGGTAATGAGAACGGCGAAGTAGCATAGGAGAATCAATGCAAACAGGGCAAAGTCAAATACAGAAGACAGTCTGAGGATTAGATAAAACGGGTATACGAGTACCCAAGTCAAGAAAAGAGACTCAGCAACTATCCCGAAGCTCACTAGGGCTATCAATGGTCTTGATCCCTGCTCCAGAAGGTAGAGCGCGCCGAAAGCAACAAGCATTACCACTATTGGGTGAAGATAGTATGGAGTAAGTCCCGCAAGAATGTGTCCAGTTATTGCCAGAGAAAGAATCAATGGGACGACAATAAAGAACAAGATAGGTCTCCCCATCGATCTGAATTTGTCCACCAAGCTCGTGTATGAGAAAGTCGCGAGGCTCAGTGAGGTTGCTCCTGGCAGAGTCCAAATATAAGTTGCTCCGAGGAGTGTTAATATCGGATGTGATCTTGCCTCAGCGTTAAGGAGAGCGGATTCGGCAAAGAAACTCGATGTATAACTCGGCAAATATCCGAAGTAGTATGGAGCAAGAGTCTGATAGAGGTTGACAATGCGCGTCCAGACCATCGAAGTGAGGTCCGATGGTCCAGCTTGCATCCTCCAGAACAACCCGAAGTCACTGTGAAGACCATATGCCCACAACCCCCAGGGGGTCACGACAGCAACAAGCAAGGCAACCATTATCGAGATCCTCCTCAAATCCCTCTTGATTTCTCCCACGTGACTTGGGATCAGAAACAGCATTCCTCCCACAATGTACACGAGTACGTAGGGGTGAGAAAGGACTGCCAGCCCAGCAAACAAGCCGGCTACGGGGAGATGACGCCTGGTCACAACACAATAATAGAACAAAAGAACGAAATAAGCAGCCATGCTCTTTGGGGATGTGTAGAAACTATTCCACAGAATGAATGGGTTGAGCACCAGAAATATGGTTGCTAAACGGGCGGCTTTTTGGTGGAAGATCGTCTTGATGAGCAAGTATCCAGAGAAGATCACGGAGGCATTTAGAAGTGTACCTGCAACCCAGAACTCGTAGAATCCGCTCGTATTGACTTGCGGTTGGGTCATCCCCCAGATAGGGTATCCGGATACGTTGATCCTGAAAAGACCGAGAAGGTATCCGCCAACCATCCCCATCAGGGGGGTTCGATCGTAGATTTGCCAACCACAGCAATAGAATGTCGTTGTGGAGACATCTAGATGATTGACAAGGAATTGAGTGAATCGAAAGGGGAGAACCATGTCTCCTGGCAGGAAGGGCATTCTGGTGTGCCATGGTTGCGCAAACAGAAATAATACATCGCCGTCATTTACAGGGAGTAGGACTGCGCTTAGTGCGAGAACAAAGGAGGCGAGCATGCAGTACAGTCCAAACTTGTCTGCCGATGAAACCTTGGCAATAAGTTTGGAATGCATGAATCTCCACAACGAGAAGACCAGTAGCAAAATCGTGGCCACTTCGATCCCGAGAGATGCGTTGGGCAGTTCATGCAGCAATGACAATAGACCGCCCGCGGCCACCATGAAACCAAAGCTCATGGTGAGCACTTCGTCTGGAGTCGCAGTCGGTATCATGGACTCTGCCAGAGCGACACCGGGAATCATCATGACAAGTGGAAATAGAAAAACTGCTTCGAAGATTGTCGGCCTTGTGCAAAGTATCGCAATTGCTAGAAGCCCGAAGCACAACGGAAGAGTCGCGCGTAATGCAGATGGTGAAACTGACAAACCGAGTCTGCCTATCAAGTTCGGGGAATGGTTCAATCTGCAACAAACCCAACAGGTCGTACTCGCGTTTCCGTATAAGTGCTACTGTCGGTATTAGAATCTCCTTGGATCTCATCCTATCCAAGAATGTTGCAAGCGGGCTGTACTCACGGACGTATTGTGCTTCACTGTTCGAAACAGATGGATCCTCTGAAACAAATTCGATTTTCACCTAGCAGAACATGATTTTGGACTTATGGCGCGCGAGTTGCGTCAGCGAGTTTCGGAAGGATCAGACAGCTCGTTCCACGAGTCGAGATCCCGGTCACTCAATACTCTGCAGTGCGCCGGTTCCACGAATTGCATGTCGAGGCCTCTGAGGGTGCATAGGACTGCAGCTGGTTTGGATCTCATCTGGATAGTGGCCATTTTTGCCGCAAAGAAAATCCGATTGTAGGTCGACGACTCAAGGCGAATCTTAATGGATATCTCAATTGAAGGCTGGTTCTTCACAGTTCTCATGCAACCACAAGAAGCTCAATTGCTTCATTTTAATACTGAACACGGTGTGTCTCTATCGAGAAATCTTGAAGCACATAATGTGCATAATAGGTACCCGTCCTGAAATAATCAAAATGGAGCCCGTCATACGTTCGCTGAGGAGAGAACATGGATCGAGCAGGGTAAGCTTGGTCCACAGTGGCCAACATTATGATGTGAAGATGTCCGAATACTTTCTGAAGGAGCTTGGTTACCCAAAGCCCGACCTCAACCTCAGAGTCGGGTCAGGTTCACACGCTGAACAAACGGCGAGGATGATTGTCGGCTATGAAAAAGCAATTTGCCGCCTTAAGCCAGATATTGTCCTAGCTCAAGGAGACACTAACACAGTCGTCGCAGCTGGGTTAGCCGCAATCAAGCTCAAGATTCCGTTCGGTCATGTCGAGTCCGGCTTGCGATGCTTCGATCGCTCCATGCCCGAGGAGATCAACCGTACCATCGCAGATGATTGTGCACAGTATTGTTTCGCACCTACAGCGATTTCTGCGTCAAACTTGATGCGTGAGGGTATTTCTCCAAAGAGGATATTTGTGACTGGGAACACAATTGTGGAGGCCTGCAAGCGAAATCTGACAATTGCACGTAAGCATTCCACCATTCTCAAGAGACTTGGCCTCGAAGATCAGCGCAAGCTGATTCTGATTACCGCACATAGGGAGGAGAATACTGACAATCCGACAAGGCTCAAGAGCATTATAAAATCCATTCAGAATCTCAAGGATTTTCAAATTGTTTATCCTATTCATCCTAGAGCTAGGAAGATGCTCAGACTGTTCAGTCTAGATAATGCGTTGAAACGGAAACATATTCTTACCACTGAGCCGCTGGGTTACTGGGATTTCCTAAGACTCCTCGAGGCATCTAACGTGGTGCTGACGGATTCTGGAGGCGTTCAAGAGGAAGCATTGACTGTTGGCGTTCCATGCCTGACTCTCCGATACGTAACTGAGCGGCCTGAGACCGTGAGAGTTGGAGCCAATTTCCTAGTAGGTACTGAACCATCGATTATTACCAAACAGGTGAAGCGAGTGTCACAGGACCCCGAACTTAGGCGCAAGCTACGTAGTATTGACAATCCTCTAGGAGACGAGATGGCTGGAGAGAGAATTGCAAAAATCATCACCAATTCAAGAAACGGTGGGGTTGAGCATGCAAGGTACATGAGAGATGGGGCCCCGTCTTTCCGACTGCTTCGAGTTTTGAAGAATCGAAGTATGAAGTGGCTAGAGCGGAAGTGCCCCGGCTGTCATGTTATGGTAGTGTACGACTCAGCTGGTGAACCGGTTCTGCCTGATTCAACCCTTCAACTGAAGGTTGGCTGGCATGTGCAGGCAGTCGGCGAAGAGTTCGAGATCCAACTTCTTGCAAATGAGCTGCATTCACTCTAGGATAATAATGGTTCGAGGCCATTTTAACTAAATTCCCGCTCGTAGTACTACATGGAGCTTGGACAAAGTACAACCAGCGTATAGAACCGCTACCGATTCTTGCCGATCAGAAGCATGAAATCACTCGGCAGCATATCGCTATCAATAAGTGCGTCCTCAATTTGGAAGATGCCTCTGATGTATCGCTCTGCTTCACGGTCTTTGACCGAGAAATTGCATATGATGCCATTATAGAGCAAATGCTGTATGGTGCCCCCTAACTTCCGTTCTTTCACACTCTTGAAACATTGCTTGAACAGGGGCACAATCTCGGCTGATCGTATCGACTCAAACGGAGAGGCAGCCACAACCTCCGCGACTGCAGGTCGACCTTCCACCATTTTGATCGCACCCCATGGTAGTTTGCGGTAACGCTCGGGCAGAAGCCCCAGGAGGAGTTTGGCGAACGCCATCTGTTCTTCTGTCCATTGAAATTGTGTTGGTCCAACATACTCTTCTAACACAAACATGCCGTTCTGGGTTAACGCTCTACTCACTTCTTCCATTATGTGCTCCAATTCAACGAAGTGATGGAAACTGTGAACTGATAAGATCAGATCATACTTGTTCCGAGGTAACTTAATCCTGTTCACGTCTCCAACCCTGAAGTCCGCATCAGCTTTCAGTTCAACACGCGCATATCGGTTCGCTTCTTGAACCCGTTGCCTGCTAATGTCTATACCTTCAAGTCTGCGAACCCGCCCTGTTTTCCATAGGGGTGACTTCGGCTTGCTGAACCGCATCCCAGGTCTAGGCAACTTATTTGGTGCTGAAATTGAGTTACGACCCATTCTTCCCATTGTGAGCCGTCTATCAGACCTCTGGCAACATAATGCCTCAAAATTGTGGGGTTCTCCATCCAAGCGCGAGCTTCGCTTGACGTATCGCTGAGATCACGAAGAATAGAATCTTCATACTCAAGGTGTTTCGCCCACTTTAATGCTTCCTGTCCAATCCTATTGGCATAATCATCCGATGTTGTCAAACGGCCTAACTCTGTCCAAGGGTACGTCAAATCATTATGTAAATTGTGCTCTCATGTGCTTACGAATTGCGACAAGAACGTCCGCTTGAGCCATTCACTTGCAACAAAAGCCATTCTTACATTTTTCCAGTTTGTGACCAACTGTTCGCTTGAGGGGGTTCTTGATTTGTTTCTTTTTCGACCAGTACCTATACGCTAGCAAAGTGAAGAGTGCGATGGACCAAGTCTGGACTGGTTGATAAGGAGTAGGCCAGGTGTAGTCGAACCAGCCGTATAAGTAAACAGCCGAGAGCACAAACGACAATGCTAGGCAGAGAAACGCATGACTAGTCGAATGTACTTTACGGCCGAAGAGAATCAGAGTCAGTATCACGGGGATAATTGTAGGCAATCCAATGAGTACGAAAGCAGGGAACCCTACAAACATGTAGGGCATGAAGAAGACCCATCCACTTCCCGCGATCCAATCGAACGCAAACCATGTCAAAGCCCAATACGGATAGATCGGAAAGTAATGTGGACTTGGAACAATCAAATGGACGCCTAGTAGGAAGGCCATCCATTTTCTAGAGTCATAATCATCGGATCTCAAAATGGGTCGTACATCAACAAGGTTTACGGTTCTAATGATGACTGTATTACCGAGAAACGATCCATTCCTGTTATTTTTGATTACGCTTCGTTCAATACCATAGATTATTTTGGTTACTGAAGTCGGGAAGCAGTTCACGCACAGCACGTTCCACGCCTCCAGTGAGGTCTTGTCTCGAGATGTTTGATGTCGAGAGATCGTCACCACACAGAATTCCGCCTTTCACAATGAACGGAAAGACTTTCGCCGATGGCTACACTTATGTCTCTTTGGATGCTAGTCATCACCCGGTTCATTACATGCGAGTCAAAAGGGTCACACTTCAAGATGCGTGCGGGACGCATATAGGTTGGCTCGGTAAACATCCAATGTGGTGGTTCGACCCGAAGTTTCCCGATGCTTTCTCGTACTTCGATTTGGACATGTTCTATGATAACCAATACTTCCTCCGAGATCATGTACGTCCGGAAACCATAACGAACTATGTTGATAATGTGTTGCTTTATGGAAAACGTTTCCTCGGAAGGGATATTGAATCAATCTTGGAGATTGCTGCCGGTGGCGGATGATTCACCAAGGCCTTTCTGGAAAGAGGAATAGACGTTATCGGGGTGGAGGGATGCAGTGTTGGAATCACGAAGGCAATAGACCGCGGGATTCCTCGAGAACGTCTACTTAAGCACGACCTTCGTATGCCACTTGATTTGAAGCGCTCCTTCGATATAGTACTCTGCACTGAGGTGGCTGAGCACATCGAATGCCCTTTTTCGGGTCAACTCGTGCAGACGCTGGTCCGGCATGGGAGAATAATATGGTTCTCATCTGAATCCCCTGGAACAAATCCAGATCATTATCATCATTGCAACGAGCAACCGAATAGATTCTGGCGTGAGCTGTTTCATTTCTTTGGGTTCACAATGTTTCCTATGGAACCTAGTGTAGTTCAGAATTTAGAGCGGAGGGGGGAGTATGTCTGTGTTGATGAAAGGCTCTTGGAAGGCGATTTAGCGCCTCTTGGACAGGACGCCGTGGTGAGAGGTTTGGGTCAGGCTGAGGGAAGCAAGGAGTCCGCGTGGAAGATCATACTTAATGACCTCTTACCTCCAATTGTTGTTCAGGCAGGTAGGCGAATGAGCCACAAAACCGTTGAGCGTGGTTCGGGCAGAGTAGAGAGAGGCATGACTGCTGATGAGTACCTGAATCTCGTTGGACGCTGACAAAACTGGAATTTCCAGGCCGATATGTTTGAATGTCTCCGTATTCGTAGTCCCAGACGAAATAAGGAAAAATCAATTTATGGCGTGTGGCGTATTACCGACTCGTGAGACGGTAGCTGGTGTTCACGGAGAATTGGTACTCGGACAAGCAAGCAGAATACCTCCAAACGCTAAGTCGTAATGTTCGCGACCTTAAGGGGGCAATCATAGAAATCGGGTGTTGGCAGGGAAAGAGTACGATTGCCCTAGCTAACGCTTGTTATCCTGAAGAAGTGCACGCTGTAGACCATTGGCTCGGCAATCTTGACGAGGATCGTAACCACGAATCGGTCCAACTAGCGAGCAAACGTGACGTGTTCATGGAGTTTAAACTCAATATCGAAAAGTTCACGAATGGAAACATAATTCCATGGCGTATGGACTGGCGAGAATTTATGAGACAATGGGCTGAAAAATCTGGTCGTTCGATCAAGTTCTGTCATATAGATGCTTGCCACGATTATAGAAGCGTGCACGATAATATTCAAGCTGTGTTACCGTTTCTCGTTTCGGGAGGCATAGTATGTGGAGATGATTTCCTAACCTCAAATCTTTCAAGACGCGATCTTGATGGAGGTGTGGAACGCGCGGTCAGAGAACTACTGCCTGGATTTAGCAACCACGATAATCTCTGGTACTGGATCAAAATAACTGACCATCGACCCAACAAATTCCTCTAACACGAACACGCCATCTCTCGTTGACAGTTTGCTTGTCAATCGCGATCCATCATAAGTCAACGAAGTCATGATAGCTGTGGGCTAATAGAATTAGATAATAGTTGTTCTGAAGTAGTTCGACTTTGTCAAGATGCCCCACTTCAAATCAGTCGGAGTCATGCCCGAATTTCCTCAAGCAATTCGACGGAAAGAAAATAGTATCGTCGTTGATAGAATTCACGGACTGAGAGCTCAGTGGGAAGTCAACAATGAGCCAATTGCTTGGTCAAGTTGGGAGCAAAATCGTCTGTGGAGGAATCAGCGGACATTATTGATGCCAATTCAAACAAGGAGGGTATGATCTCAATTTCAACACTGCACGGGTCGCTTCTAACTCAGGACGGCGGTGATCCTGAACACAAGCCCAAGCGCCTGTCGATGCGGGTTTAGAACTCATTCCCCAGAACAACTTGCATGACAGTCCCCGCCGGCAAGTTGATCATTGGACAAGTATACTCGTGACACGTGGTCGTTCGCTCCTCCGCCGGTTACGGGCCATGGTCAACGTCGTCGTCATTCACAGCAAGTATTATGGTGTACCTAGTGCCATCGACTACGAATGGAGGATACTGGTACCGACTCCAAAGACTCTGCTATAGCGAGAGACCTCGTTGACATGCGAACTGACCAATGCCTGCGGGATTCCCCAGTGGAGTTACACAATCATGCTAATTCTTCGTCACATAGACTCTGCATAGCGAATGTAGTTGTGTTGCACATAACAACACTTAAGTATCCAGCCTACGGAACTTTCTGTCCTCTATGGGTGGCCTGTTTGACATTCCATCAATTTGCCCGCAAGTCGGAAATGAAACAAAATCTAGCAAATTTTGCCGCGTGCCTGTCAATAATTTGCCGCGTTCAGTCAATCATCGTTAAATACAGTCAAACACGGCTTAATCGATAAGCTTCAGAGAAAGAGATGTGTGTCCAAATTTGATCCTGCGCCGAGCCAGACTCGTAGTTACGTTACTCTTGGTTCTGTCGGCCATTATTGCATCCACAGCATCGACTAATCTCTCCACTCCTGTTCAAGCAGTCGCGCCAACGCTCTCGCTCAATCCTACAAAAGGACCGTTTGGCTTAGAGGTCCGATTTACTGGAAGCGGATACCCCGTAACAGATACGATTTGCACTGTGACGGGCAAATTCGGGATTGTTACCAAGCCCGCTTGCGCAGTGAACCGCTTCCAAGGAACAACCACTACTGGGGGTGAATCCATTTCCCTCTATGGTAGCTTCACGGTAGGAAACGGGACTTCGGGACAATATGTGATCAGAGTCTATGGCTGCGTAGATCCAGGGACAGGTGTCTGTCCGACTACATCGGAATTCGCAGAGGCCATATTCTATGTGACGGCGGGTCCGAAGCTTGTGCTGTCAGGAGGAGTGAACGCATCCGGTCCTATTGGCACACATGTCAATTTCAATGTCACACAGCTCTATGGCGCTGATCAGACCTGTTCAGTTTCCAGTCCCGGGAGCGGTCTAGTTACGGCAGGGGCCTGCGCTATAACGTCAACCAATGGAACATATGCAACAGGCTATGGTAGTTTTACTGTTGGTCAAGTTACGCCAGGTCAGCATATTGTCCAGGTTACCGGGGCCCTCTGCTTAGGCAGTCTTGCATGTGACTTTGCACAAGCCATCTTCAATGTGACGTATGGTCCGCGTCTTGTTCTTACGCCAACTCCAGGCCCCGGTGTGTCTAATGGTCCTCCGGCGTCTGGTCCGATTGGTACGCATGTTAATTTCGTTGGTTACGGGTTCCTGCCAACAGATTATGCTTGTACTGTTTCAGGTCCAATCGTTACCGCTGGAGCTTGTGTCATTAGGCAGGGTAATACTACGGTTACTGGCAGCTTCACGGTTGGCCAAGTTACGCCAGGTCAGTACGTGGTTACTGTAGTTGGGACTCCGGGATTTGATAATGCGGCTGCCATCTTCAATGTGACGTATGGTCCGCGTCTTGTTCTTACGCCAACTCCAGGCCCCGGTGTGTCTAATGGTCCTCCGGCGTCTGGTCCGATTGGTACGCATGTTAATTTCGTTGGTTACGGGTTCC
>Ga0315282_10002507_pt1 | contig 33697 bp, 30 predicted proteins | sample YL17G07_20_MG_FD_203693 | JGI IMG/M metagenome (GOLD analysis project Ga0315282, IMG submission 203693) | Sediment microbial communities from Yellowstone Lake, YNP, Wyoming, USA - YL17G07_20 | ecosystem: Environmental > Aquatic > Freshwater > Lake > Sediment | place: USA: Wyoming | collected...
ATTGACGGTTTGACTGTTGATGGCAAATTTACAATTGTTGACAAGCAGGGAGAAGCGGTACTACTGCAAAGGAGCAATAAATGAAATTATCAGCTTGTTTAGTAATTCATAATGAAAAAAAATTATTATCTAGATGTCTACAGAGTATTAAAGATATTGCCAATGAAATCATTGTCATTCATGACGGACTCTGTCAGGACAAAAGTTTAGAAATCGCCAAAGAATTTAAGGCTAAAGTTTTTGTAAGGCCTTATATTGGAGAGGCAGAATTTCATCGTCCTTTTTCTTATGAGAAAGCCAGCGGAGACTGGATTTTACAAATAGATGCTGATGAATATTTTTCGCAGGAATCAACGAAAAAGATTGAAGAGTTGATAAAATCGGATGATGCTGATGCTTATAGTTTTTGGTGGCCTTATTTTTATGGCAAAGAATATATAAAAAAGGGTCCCTTTTCGCAAACTTTTAAGCCGTGTTTGTTTCGTAAAAGCAAAATGTTCATGATTGGTATCGCTCATGAGTATCCAAGAACGTATGGAAAGTTAGTCAAGGTACAAGATATTCATTTGAAACACTATTTTAGTGATAGTAAGTATACAGAACAATTCTTTAGGGAAAAATGGATTAAATGGGCTAAACTTCAAGCTAAACAGATTTATAATATTGCATCTGCTCCCACTTTTAATATCTCTAATCTTTCACAAAATCCCATCTATCGTTATTATCAATTTATGCGGAGATTCCCAATTATTTCTGGTATTTTAGAGACACTAAAATATATTCTTATATTTATAAGTCGTGGAATACTTATGTCCGATCGGAAAAGTTTTAAAATAGCTTGGTTTGAATTACGGTATCTTTGGCTGATCAGGCAATATTTATTGGATTTGCACTATGGTGAGAAGATACAATAGAAAAAGAATCAATCCTCCGATTTGGCAACATGATTATCATGTGTTGAAAAGATTGTATGGTGGTCTTTCCAATTTGGCTCAAAATTATTTGCGGCAGAAAAGTATAATCTTGGACTACGGTTGCGGTACGTCACCGTATAAGGAGTTATTTCTTCCTTATGCTGCCAGATATATAAAAGCTGATTTAGTTGACAACGAAGACGCAGATATAAAATTTGGAGAAAATGAACATTTACCACTTAAAGACAAGAGTATTGACCTCATTATCTCTACTCAAGTTTTAGAACACGTACACAGGGTCACTTTTTATTTACAAGAGTGTAAGCGCTTGTTGAAAAAAGATGGTATTCTGCTTCTATCTACTCATGGAGTTTGGCCTTATCATCCCTATCCGGCCGATTATCATAGATGGACAAAAGCAGGCTTAAAAACAACTCTTACTGATGCAGGCTTTATGTGTCTTAAAATAACCTCAGTTTTAGGTCCTTTCGCTTCGGTGACGCAATTTACTTTACTTCTTATTGCGGAAAGATTAACCGGTAAAAACTTTTTTTCAAAAATAATGCTCACTGTTTTTTCGGCAGTTGGTAATGGTATTATCTGGTTGGAAGATAGACTCTTTCCGGCGACCCAAAAAAGCGATGCAGCAGTTTATATAGTATGCGCAAAAAGAATTTAATGATTATTCTAATAATATTACTTGGTTTATTATTGAGGGTAGTGAATCTTAATCAGAGTTTTTGGCTGGATGAAGCGGCACAAGTTATTGAATCCATACGTCCATTCTCACAACAGTTTAATATTACTAGCGATTTTCATCCACCACTTTTTCATCTGCTACTCCATTTCTGGATGTATTTTGGTACCAGTGAGATTTGGGTGAGACTGCTTTCTGTTTCATTGGGAGTAATTTCCATTTATCTGATCTATAAAATAGGAGAATCATTAGGTAGTAGCAGAGTAGGTTTGCTTACGGCATTGTTTTTGGCAATATCGCCTTACCATCTATGGTATTCACAGGAGGGGAGACCTTATATGCTTTTTGTTACTGTTTCCCTATTTTCGACTCTGATGCTCATTAAAAAGAATTGGATTTTTTACTGGTTTGGTGTAGTGCTTTGTTTATATTCACTTTATTTTTCACCATTTCTTATTTTAGGTCACCTAACTTATGTGTATTTTTTTGAGAAAAAATATTTAAAACAATTTTTGTTCAGCACAGTTGCCGCCTTTATCTTTTTTATTCCTTGGTTGCCTTCGTTTATTAAGCAACTTGATCGCGGTATCAATGGGACATTTTCCGGCTGGACTAATGTTGTTTCCGTGACACCTCTTAAAGCTGTGCCGCTGGCTTTTGCCAAGTTTATTTTCGGGAAAGGCTCAATAGAGAATTTAATAATCTACGGATTGGTAATTTTGCCGATGTTTACAATATTTATTTTAAGCGTATGGAAAGTTTGGCGAAGGAGAGAAGGGAAAATTATTTCTATTTTATTTTTTATTCCATTTTTAACAGCCATAATCGGTTCGCTTTTTGTACCTGTAATTGCTCCTCAACGGTTAATTTTCCTTTTGCCGATTTTTCTACTTATTATTGCTTACGGTATTGATAGTCTCAAAAAGATTTTGGGGGTGACTGCTTTTTTGATTATTATTATCACTAGTATTTCGGCAGTAGCAGATTATTACACTAATCCTTACATACAGCGTGAACAATGGCGGCAGGCGGTTTCCTACATTGAAGAGAATGGAGAAAAAAACAATTTAGCTGTATTTATATTCCCGGAACCTTTTGCCCCCTACCTATGGTATGAGACGGGAAAGATAGAGGCAGTTGGTATAGCACCACGTTTTAGAGTACAAAGTGAAGATTTAGAAAAACTTTCGGCCAAGTTAACTAATAAAAGCAGGATTTATCTTTTTCAATATCTGACTGGTTTGACTGATCCAGCAAATTTAACCGCCAGATACATAGAATCTCAAGGTTATAAGCAATCAATAACAAAAGATTTCCCCGGCGTAGGATTTGTTTACTTATTTGAGAAAATATAGTTTTCATTTTTAGAGTAAAATTTTTGTTCGAACATAAAATATATTCAGAATATGGTAAATAGTGAATTTTTGGCAAGACTTTCCGGATTTTATTTTTTTTACCGATGGCATCCAGAAGTGGCACTGCGTTATTTGCCGATCGTGAATGAGATTAAAGAAATGGACAAAAAAGTAAAAATCTTGGAAGTTGGATCAGGTGGCTTAGGTATCGCTCCATATCTTAAAAAACAGGTTACAGGGGTAGATTCACTATTTGAAAAACCATTTGATCCGCTGCTTGAAAGGATAAAAGCAAAAGCCACTAAATTGCCATTTGAGAGTAATTCTTATGACGTAGTATTGACTGTGGATATGCTTGAACATTTGGAGAAAAAAGATAGAGAAAAAGCGATAGAAGAAATGTTTAGAGTTGCTAAGAAAAAAGTGATTATTGCCGTACCATGTGGAAAAAAAGCGTATGAACAAGATGTTTTGCTTGATAGATATTACCAGAAAAAAAGAGGTGAAAGTTTCCATTTTTTAAAAGAACAAATCAATTTTGGTTTGCCTGATAAAAAAAGCATGTATGATACAATAGAAAAAGTGGCAGCGGCTTCTGGCAAGAAAATCAGAGTTAAGGCACAGGGTAATGAAAATCTGAAACTCCGAATGTTTCTCATGAAAGGTTGGGTTTCCGGCAATATCATTAGCAATGTAATCTTTCGTAAATTATTTCTTTTCTGCATCCCGATTTTTAGATTATTTAACCAAGAGCCTACATATAGGCAGTTATTTTTCATAGATATTCAAGATGAAGATAGCAATTGATATTTCTCAGGTCGTTTATGAGGGAACTGGAGTAGCCAATTATACCAATGAGATGGTGCGTAATCTTTTGAAAATTGATAGAGAAAATGAATATTTGCTTTTTGGCATGTCTTTGAGACAAAAAGACAAACTAGACAGTTTTTTTGAAAACGTCAAAAGTTTAAACAATAAAACACAATTTAAGCTCTTGCCGATTCCTCAAACTTTGAGTAATTTAATTTGGAATAAATTTCATATAGTTGATGCCAGAAATTTCTTAGGTGAGTTTGATATACTTCATTCTTCTGATTGGATACAACCACCAACTACAGCTCGCAAAGTGACGACAGTGCATGATCTGGTAATTTATAAATATCCGCAATTTTCTCATTCAAATATTATTGCGACACAAAAAAAACGTCTCCATTGGGTAAAAAGAGAATGCGATGCGATTATAGCTGATTCTGTCGCTACAAAGAATGATTTAATCAATATTCTTAAAGTTGATCAGGCGAAGATCGAAGTAGTTTATCCGGGTATTGGGGCGGAATTTCACCATCAAAATGATGAAGAAATAATCAGAGTAAAGCAAAAATATGGTTTGTATGATAATTATATTTTATCTGTAGGTACGGTGGAACCAAGAAAAAATCTGTCGTCAGTTTTTGCTGCCTTTACAAAGTTTTTACAACATTCGCTAGTTGCCAGTAAAAAAACGCCAATTGGATTGGTTGTCGTCGGAAAAGTCGGATGGGGAGAAGAGTTAAAACCAACGAAATCTGTGAATTTATTAGGTCAGATATCTCAACGTGATTTACCTGCTCTTTACTCAGGAGCATTATTTTTTGTTTACCCATCTTTTTATGAGGGTTTTGGCTTGCCTGTTTTGGAGGCGATGGCCTGCGGTTGTCCAGTGATTACATCCGATAGAGGAAGTTTGAAGGAGGTAGCTTCTGATGCTGCTTTATTGGTTGATCCCGGAGACACGGATGATCTGACAGTTAAAATGACACAATTATATGTTGACTCGGATTTGAGAGGAGAATTGGTTGAAAAGGGTAAAAAAAACGCAAAAAAATTCAGTTGGCAAAAATCAGCGGAAGAAATTATAAGAATTTATAAAAAATTGGATACTTTATAGTAAAAAATGATTATTGGTATAGACGGTAATGAAACTAATATAAAAGAAAAAGTTGGGATAGGTCAGTATGCATATCAGGTGCTATTGCACCTGTATAAAATCAAAAATGAGCAGGTGAAATTCTTAATTTATCTTAAAAATCCCCCAGGCAAGGATTTACCAAAAGAAACGGCATGGTGGAAATATGAAGTTTTTGGACCTAAAAAATTATGGACACAGTTTGCCTTACCGTTTCATTTGTTTACAACCAGTAAAAAACCTAATATTATCTTTAGTCCCTCTCATTATGCTCCTAGATTTTCACCTTGTCCAACGGTTATTTCTATTATGGATCTTTCTTTTATACGTTATCCAGAACTATTTCTTAAGAAAGATCTTCATCAATTGAGATCATGGACAACTTATTCGGCAAAAAAAGCGGTAAAAATTTTCACAATAAGTGAATTTTCAAAGAAAGAGATTGCTAAATATTATCAACTACCGGAAGATAAAGTAATAGTGACTTATCCGGGATATGACGAGAAGAAATATCAAGCATCAAATATTGAAAGTCAAAAACACGTCTCAAGAATTAAAAATAAATATAATATTTTTGGCGACTATATATTGTTTGTAGGGACGTTACAGCCAAGAAAGAATATCGTGAGATTGATTGAAGCATTTAATATTCTAATAAAAGAATATGATAGGCAAACACTCCAATTAGTATTGGTAGGTAAAAAGGGATGGCTTTATAATGATATTTTCACTACTATAAAGAAGTTAGGTTTAGAAAAAAGAGTAATTTTTGCGGATTTTGTTGCCAATGACGATTTGCCCTATTTATATTATGGGGCACGTTGCTTTGTATTGCCTAGTTTATATGAAGGTTTTGGTATCCCGGCTCTTGAGGCTATGGCTTGTGGATGTCCAACAGTTGTGAGTAATGTTTCCAGTTTACCTGAAGTTGTTGGTGATGCCGGTATTTTGGTTGATCCTCAAAATGTAAAAGATATCGCAGAAGGAATATATAACGCTGGATTTAATGAATTAAAACGAAGAGAACTTATAAAAAAGGGACTGAGCAGAGCAAAGTTGTTTAGTTGGGAAAAATGTGCCGCAAAAACATTGGAAATATTGAAACAGCCTAAAAGTTGATATAGTTTGATATACTATAAAGATGTTAGATTTTAAGGATAAAATGGGAAATAAGCTGACCTTTGTCCAAGCATGGCAAAAAATTATGAATAGAATTGCCAATATGTTTCTGGATTTGGAATTGATGCTTCTTCGCTGGGCAGGTCATATCCCTTCTCATCTAGTTAGGTTATTCCTTTACCGGATTGCCGGAATGAGGATCGGATACGGGTCTAGAATTCATATGTGGGCTAACTTCTTCAATCCGAGCAATATCGAAATAGGCGAAGATACTATAATTGGTGATCATGTGTTTATGGATGGGAGGGCAAAACTAAAGATAGGCAATCATGTGGATATCACTTCTTATGTACTTATCTATAACTCTCAACATGATATTCGCAGCGAAGATTTCCATGCGGAAGAAAAGGAAGTTTTGATTGAAGATTATGTTTTTATTGGTCCACGAGCGATTGTCCTTCCTGGTGTGAAGATAGGTAAAGGGGCGGTAGTGGCGGCAGGAGCCGTGGTGACAAGTGATATTGAACCGCTTAAGATAGTCGGTGGAATACCGGCAAAAGTAATTGGTGAACGCGGACTTAAAAATCCTCATTATCGGCTCGGTAGAGCAAGGCTCTTTCAGTAAAATGGAATTAAGCATCGTTATAGTTAGCCACAATGCTTCTAAGCTTCTTGAAACCTGTCTTCACCATGTCTTCAAAGCTCTTTCCTTTGCTAAATTTAAAAAAACTGAAGTAATCGTAGTCGATAATGCATCCGGTGACGATTCGGTAAAACTAGTCAAAAGCCGATTCTCAAGTGCTTATTTGATTTGCAATAAAAAGAACGTAGGATTTGCCAAGGCGAATAATCAGGGCATCAAAAAATCGCACGGCAAATATATTTTGCTCTTAAATAGCGATACCAAGATATCGCAAGACGCATTAGTTTCTGCTGTTGGTGAGGCGGAAAAAGATGAAAAAATTGCCGTTATCGGTGGCCGGCTTTTAAATGCGGATGACTCTATCCAACAATCGGTCGGTTTTTTTCCTACTTTATTTAAAGTCTTTTTTTGGATGAGTTTTTTGGATGATATTGGACCGATTGCAAACCTAATTAAGCCATACCACGTCACTAATCGCGGATTTTATAAAAAGTTTCAGGAAGTTGATTGGGTTTCAGGAGCTTTTATGTTAGTGCGGCGAGATGCAATAGAGGAGGTAGGATTGCTGGATGAAAAGATATTTATGTATGGGGAAGAAGTTGAGTGGTGTTATAGAATTAAAAAAGCCGGCTATAAAATCTATTATTATCCTTCGGTATCGGTCTATCATTATAAAGGAGGTTCAGGAGCAGGCGAGTATTCAGGAATAGTTGAAGAATTTACTTCCCTTTTATATTTTTATAAAAAGCACATGAAAGCCAGACAAAGACAAATACTGACAAAGATCCTTTTCTTTGGAGCTTTGTTGCGCCTTTTATTATTTGGTATAATTATGGGTAATTCAAAGAAAGCAGCTCTTTATGAAAAAACTCTTAAGATGGTTGGATGAGAATGCTATTTCTCTTCTAGCCGGTTTCTTATTGATTTTTATTCCACTTTATCCAAAGCTTCCTTTGGTTGATATTTTGCCGGGTTATATAGTGAGAGTAAGACTCGAGGATTTTGTGGTGAGTTTTACTGTTTTTGTATGGTTAATCTGGTTGTGGCGGGGTAAGGTGAATCTTCTTAAAAATCCGCTCTTAAAACCAATCTCTGCTTATCTTGTTGCCGGTGTTTTATCCATGCTGTCTGGAATGTTTATTGTCCATACTGTACCTTTACAGAGTATTCACATAGACAAAATGGTACTTCACTTTCTCAGACGAATAGAGTATTTCTCTCTCTTTTTTATTTTTTATTCGAGTGTCAAAAGTTTCAAACAAATAAAGATATACACGATAGTTCTACTTGTGGCGGCTGTGGGAGTAGTTATTTACGGATTCGGCCAAAAATATCTGTATTGGCCGGCTTTCTCTACCATGAATCGGGAGTTCTCCAAAGGTTGGATGCTGTATTTGACTAAACATGCCCGAGTACTGTCGACTTTTGGCGGGCATTATGATCTTGCTGCTTTTACCATGATGATGTTGGTCATGCTTTGGAGCCTCTTTTTCGGGGTAAGAAAGATAATCATTAAAATTATTTTATTTCTTATTATTGCTGGAGCCTTTTGGACCCTTATCTTGACTGCTTCAAGAACGTCATTTATAGCTTATTTATTTGGTGTAACGGCTATGTTTTTTTTCTGGATCTATCGAAAAGGGATACATTGGTCGCTCCCAAGGTGGTTTGCGGTGGTTACGTTGTCTATTTTGGTCATGCTTTCCTTTGGTGATTTGTCTGAAAGATTCATAAAATTTTTGCGTATTGACGAGAGAATATCAGGAATAAAATCTTTACTACTTTCTCCAATAGGAGAGCCACCAGGAGAAAAGGCGATTTTTTTGGAAAATAATCCCGAAGCGCTGTCGCAGATTACTTCAAAAAGTGACCAGCCGCCGACACTTTCTCGTCCCTCTGATGTCTTTCAAGACGTACCTCTTCTTGTTCCGGTTGCCACAGGAAGTGCAACTGTGGCGGCGATACCACGGACTTATTCCAAGACCGCGTTTATGTTTGACCTCTCAACTGCTATCCGTTTTGATGCTTTATGGCCGATGGCCATCAAAGGTTTCATGCGCAATCCCATTTTTGGGAGCGGCTATTCAACGCTGAATAAAATTCAACCCACTGATTATACGGAAGCTGAATCCACAGATAATGATTATCTTAGGTCTTTAGGAGAAACAGGACTATTTGGTTTTTTGACTTTTTATGGCACGCTCTTTTTCATACTGTATATTATTTGGCGTAACCTTAATGCTTTAAAAGAGCCGGTCTTTTTCAGTTTGAGCGTGGGATTGGCAGGTCTACTTTCTGGTCTTCTTGTTAATGCAGGTTATATTGATGTCTTTGTCTCTTCAAAAATTGCCTTCATGTTCTGGGCGATTGTTGGATTTATCTTGGCAGGAATACACATAGCGAGAGCACAAGAAAAGAAAGAGCCATCTCGTCCGCGGATTTATGATTTGTCTGAATTTACTGGCAAATTTATTCATTTTATAAAAAGTGATAAATTTATTCTTTCAATGATTCTTATCGTTGCTTTTTCAATTCGGCTTTATAAAATAGAAACTCCTTTGGCTGATTGGCATTCATGGCGTCAGGCAGATACTTCAGCAGTCACGAGAAATTATGTTAAGCATGGCGTTAATCTGTTGTATCCGACCGATGATGATTTATCTAATATAGCTTCGGGGCGTGACAATCCTAAGGGATTACGTTTTGTCGAGTTCCCGCTTTATAATTTGGCCAGCGTATTTATCGATAAACTTTTTGTTGGTTACACGATTGAAGTGTCAGGCAGACTAACTTCGATTTTTGCCACTCTTGGATCAATTGTTTTTCTTTTCCTCATTGTAAGGAAATACAGAGGTAGACAAGAGGCGTATTTTGCTTCCTTACTCTATGCATTGTTGCCGTACAATGTCTTTTTTACACGTGTGATACTACCCGAACCATTTCTAGTTTTTACAAGCTTGGGCATGATCTTTTTTTTCGATAGGTTAGTCAGCAGATTATCCACGGGTAAAAAACAATTTTCAGATATAAGATCGTCAATTAAATTAGTGACACTTTTTCTGATGGCTTATCTTTTTGCCGCCGGCTCAATTCTTATCAAACCGACAGCAGCCTTTTTATTTCTACCAATGGCCTATCTTTGGTTTAGAAATTTTGGCATATCGATCAGATCGATAATTTCTTTAGTAATTTATGTGATTGCCGTCCTATCACCGTTTATATGGTGGAGATGGTGGATGAGTCATTATCCAGAGGGAATACCAGCTTTTACCTGGCTTTTAAATGGCGATGGAATCCGTTTTAAAGGAGCTTTCTTCTACTGGCTTTTTGCCGAGAGATTATCAAAGCTTATTTTGGGTTATTGGGGTTTGCCTCTATTTTTATTGGGTATTTTGAGACCAGGAAAAAAAGATGGGTGGTTTTTTCAATGGTGGGGAATCAGTATGCTTTTGTATGTGACAGTTCTTGCTACAGGTAACGTCCGGCATGATTATTACCAGATAATTACTATTCCGATAGTGGTAATTTTTATGGCACAAGGTATAGCCTTTTTACTTGAGTTAGGCAGAGCATACAATAGAAGAATTGCCGCATCCTTGCTGTGTATTGTGGCAGTTATTTTTACTGGTATGTTCGGCTGGTATCAAGTGCGGGATTTTTACAACATTAACCATCCCGAAATTGTGGAGGCAGGCGATGTGGTATCGCGGAAAAGTCCGCCTGGATCACTGGTAATTGCGCCTTACAATGGTGATACGGCCTTTTTGTATCAAACCAGCAGAGCCGGTTGGCCTATCATGCAGGGAGGAATTGATGATATGATTAAAAAAGGAGCACAGTACTACGTCAGTACAGTTTTTGACGACACTACTAAAAACCTGATAAAAGAAGCGATGATAACTGATCCTTCCCAGAAACGATTTAAAATTATCGAATTGACCGACAAGTACGTGATCATCCAATTGGTCCCTGATAATCGCCTTCCTAAGTGACGCCAAATTATGAAAATACTCATGTTGACGCCTTACCTTCCCTATCCTTTGTGGTCAGGCGGACAGATACGGACCTATAATCTTCTTAAAAAACTATCGCAAAAGCATCAAATTACGCTTTTTTCTTTCATTAGAGATAACGAGGAAAAGAAATACATTCGGAATTTGAAGGAATACTGCAAAGATGTGAAGGTTTTTCTTAAAAGATCGCCATGGTCAGTCAAAAGTTTCATGCTTGCGGGAGTAACATATTATCCCCTAGTAGTTTGCATGTATTTGCGCAGTCAAGTGAAAGACGCGATTTCCCAAGCCGTTGAAAAAGAGCATTTTGATCTTATACACGCGGAGACATTTTATGTGATGCCCAATATTCCTCAAAATGATATTCCTATTATTTTAGTAGAACAGACAATTGAATATTTGGTGTATCGTCATTATACGCATAACGTAAATTTTTTACCGATGAAATTACTTATGAACTGGGACGTAACAAAAATTCTTTTTTGGGAAAAACGTTTTTGGAAGAAAGCAACTAGAGTTGTAGCCATGTCGGGAGCGGATAGAAGACAAATGCAAAAAATTTCTCCCGGACTTAATGTAGATCTGGTGCCTAACGGGGTGGATACAGAATTTTTTTCTTTTAAAAAATTCAAAAATAGTGCAGAAAAGAAAATTATTCTTTTTGTTGGAAATTTTAAATGGTTACAAAATAGAGAAGCCGTTTCAATTCTTATCAGATCTATCTGGCCGCAGATTAAAAAATCGTTGCCCGATGCAAAGCTTTGGATTATAGGGAAATTTCCAACAACGGAAATATTAAATTTTGCCTCTTCGTCAGTCACTGTTTCTTCCGATATAAACGATATCAAGAAAGTTTATTTACAGGCAGATGTATTGCTTGCGCCGATATACGGACCTGGGGGCACACGTTACAAGATACTTGAGGCGATGGCCTCTGGATTGCCTGTTGTGACTACACCGACTGGCATAGAAGGTCTGGATTGTATTTATGGCAAGGAGGTTTTGATCGGAAAAAAACCTGTTGACTTGGCCAACGAGACTATCAAAGTGTTGACTGATGATGGTCTTTATAAAAATCTTGTTCAAAATGGAAGGAGACTGGTGGAAAGTCAGTTTAACTGGAAAACTGTCGCTTCTTCGTTAGATCGAATTTATGAGGAAGCGGCCATGAAAAAACAACAATGAATCCTTCTATCGTAATTGTTAATTTCAATACTTACTCATATCTTATTCAAACTCTAACGTCTATCTATAATTCAGAATTAAGACCTGATTCTTTTGAGATCATTGTCGTTGATAATGCATCTTCCGATCATTCTCTCCTTCCGATAAAAAAAAACTATCCTGGTGTCAACTTGATTATTAATAAAGATAACATTGGATTTGCCAGGGCGAACAATCAAGCTGTCAAGAACGCTCATGGCGAATTTATTTTATTCTTAAATCCAGACACAATAATTTTAAAAGAAACTATTTCTACCGTTTTGGATTTCATGCAACGCCATAAAGAGATTGGTGTAGCTACATGTAAAGTGATACTACCAACTGGGAAAATCGATGATGCTTGTCATCGCGGTTTCCCAACCCCGTGGAATGCTCTATGCTATTTTACTGGGCTATCTTCCATGTTTTCCAAGAGCAACTTCTTTAATGGTTATCATTTAGGCTATAAAGATATGGACAAAATCCATGAAATAGACAGTTGTGCCGGAGCCTTTATGCTAGTTAGAAAAATTGCAGGAGACCAGATTGGTTGGTTTGATGAAGATTATTTCTGGTATGGAGAAGACTTGGATTTTTGTTACCGCATCAAGAAGGCCGGTTGGAAAATATGTTATATACCCAAGGTACAAATTGTGCATTACAAAGGAGTAGCCAGTGGTATAAAGAAACATTCACAAAAAATTTCTTCCGCCAACAGAAAGATAAAGCTTTTAGCCACCAAGGCACGTTTTGATGTTATGGAGATCTTCTATAAGAAACATTATCAAAAGACCTATCCTAATTGGTTGACGGCCACAGTGTTATTTGGTATCAAGATTAAAAAATATTTTGCTTTGAGAAGATATAAATAATGCGAATTGGGATTGATGCTAGACTATACAGTCAGACGGGAGTAGGTAGATATATTCAGAACCTCATCCGTGAACTTGCGGCAGTGGACAACGAAAACAATTATCTAATTTATTTAGGAAAAAAGGACTATTCTAGTTTTAAATTACCCAACGAAAGGTGGATTAAACGAATTCTCAATGTTGCATGGCATACAATACAAGAACAATTCATAGTGCCTTGTGTTTTTCTACAGGACAAAATAGATGTAGCTCATTTTCCCTACTTTAATGTTCCGATTTTTTATCCAAAGAAATATCTTTTAACCATTCATGATCTCATTGTTGATCACTTCGATACAGGCCGTGCCAGTACTTACTCTTATCCACTTTATAAAATAAAAAGAATAGGCTACAAACTATCTCTTTCATTGGGTATAAAAAGGGCAGGCGCTATAGCCGCCATATCCGAGACTACTAAGAAAGAGATTGTTGATCATTATCATGTATCTGACAGGAAAATTACAATTACTTATGATGCTTTAGATAGCGCATTTAGTGAATTATTAGCAAAGCAAAAACCGCAATCTTTTTACAGATTTCCTTATATCCTTTACGTGGGCAATGCCTATCCTCATAAAAATCTTGAGAGGATGATTGACGCCTTTCTAATTGTTCGTAAAAAACAACCAATCAAATTGATTTTAGTCGGTAATGATAGTTATTTTTATCCAAGGCTTAAACTGTATATCCAAAAATTGGGACTTTTGGAAAATATAATCTTCTTTGGAGAAGCAGATAATAGAGAGTTGATTAATCTTTACAATAACGCTTTATGTCTTGTTTTTCCGTCCCTTATGGAAGGATTTGGATTACCTAATCTTGAAGCCGTAGCCTGCGGGCGACTACCAGTTGTTTCGGATATACCGGCATTTCGTGAAATATGGGGGAATAAATTAACATATTTTAATCCGCTCGATCCGGATGATATCGCCAATAAAATTTTAGATGTAATGAAACTTCCGAAAGATCAATACGATAGCAAAGTGAAAAAAGCTAAACAACGGTTGCAGGACTTTAGCTGGAAGAAAACCGGAGTCACCACTTTAAAATTGTACGAACAGATTTATAGATAAGTTTAGTTGTTTGACTTATGAAGATCGCTTTAGTCTATGATTGGATCAACAAGTTTGGAGGAGCAGAGAGAATACTGCTTGCTCTTCATAAGATATACCCTTCCGCGCCTTTGTTTACGGCTGTCTATGATGAAGTAAAAGCTGACTGGGCGAAAGATTTTGATGTCCGTCCGTCACTTATAAATCGCCTACCATTTCTGCAGGACAGACACGAAATATTACCTCTTATCACGCCTTATATATTTGAATCATTTAATTTCGATAACTTTGATGTGGTTATCTCTGTTACTTCTGCAGATGCAAAAGGAATTATTACAAAACCCGGAACATTACATATCTGTTATTGCTTGACTCCTACCAGATATATTTGGAGCGGTTATAAAGATTATACAGATGAGCCGGGGATGGGACGTTTGAATTTATTTGCCAGATTGTTCACTAAAGTATTTTCTCATAATCTTAGGTCATGGGACTACCTTGCTTCTTCGCGTCCGGATTTATATATAGCTATTTCTCATACAGTGGCTACACGTATATACACTTATTACAAAAGGCAGGCAGAAGTAGTTTACCCTCCGGTAGACACCGATAAATTTGTGCCAAATAATAATAAAAAGCGAGATTATTATTTAGTTGTATCACGACTTGTACCTTACAAGAAAATAGACTATGTTGTTTCCGCTTTCAATATGTTAGGTTGGAAGCTTAAAATAATAGGCAACGGGATAGACGAGAAGAGATTAAAAAAAATGGCAAGAGATAACATTGAATTTATTGATGGCAATTTGACAGATGAGAAACTTTGCTGGTATTATCAAAATTGTCACGCCTTGATTTTTCCAGGAGAGGAAGATTTCGGTTTAACTGCTGTTGAAGCACAAGCAAGTGGTAGACCTGTGATAGGTTACGGTCGTGGTGGAATAACGGAAATTGTAATTGCCGGTAAAACAGGAGAGTTATACGACGCTCCCGATGAAAGAACTTTGATATCGCTACTGCAGACTTTCAAAGCAGAAAAATATTCAAGTTCTCTCTGTCGACAAAACAGTAAAAGATTTGAAAAATTATACTTTCAAAGTAGAATGAAAAAGATGATTGAGAATTACTGGAGCAGGTGGAAAAAAAGACTATGAAAGCGGTTATTTTTGCTGGTGGTGCGGGAACTAGACTTTGGCCTCTTTCAAGGAAGCAATCCCCAAAACAATTTGAGAAAGTCATTGGTGATAAATCAACTTTGGAGCTGGCGATTGAACGATTACTTCCGGATTTTGATTGGCAAGATATTTATATAGCGACAAGTGAAAAGTATATTTCCTTGGTAAAAAATAAAATACCAAATATTTTAGGATCTAATATCATCGGTGAGCCGGATCTTCGCGATGTAGGGCCAGCTGTTGGTTTAACCACGGCAGTTCTTTTGAAAAAAAATGCCAATACACCCGTAATTATTCTCTGGAGCGATCATATAGTAAAGGAAGATGTACTTTTTAGAAATATTCTTAAGACGTGTGCCAAGATTATATCGACTCATAAGGATAAAATTCTATTTATTAGTCAGAAGGCCCGTTTTGCCAGCCAAAATTTAGGTTGGATAAAATTCGGAAATGCCAGAGCGGTAAAAGACGGAATAAAACTTTATGAGTTTGAGAGTTTTTATTATCGCCCAAGCCTTTCGTTGGCAGAAAAATTTTATCAAGATGGTCATTATGCGTGGAATGTGGGATATTTTGTGACAACTCCTTCATTTTTATGGTCTTTGTTTAAGAAATATCAACCTGAAATGTTTAAATTACTTAAACAAATTTACGACACAGTTGATACTTCCAGATTTAAATTGATGGTCAAGGAAATATATCCAAAATTGCCAAAAATCTCTTTTGACAATGCTATTCTAGAGAAGATAAGCAAGGAAGAAGCGCTGGTAGTTTCTGAAGATTTAGGTTGGAGTGATGTGGGAGCATGGGAAGCGTTAAAAGAAGCTCTTCAATCCTCACCGGAACAAAATGTGATTCAGGGTAAAGTACTAGTCCAAGATTGTCATGATACGCTTGTGTATAATTATACCGATCAAATGGTGGTAACGATTGATTTAAATGGCTTTATGGTAGTTAATACCAATGATGTTGTTTTAGTCTGTCATAAAAATTCAGTTCCTAAAATTAAAAAACTGGTAGAACACCTAGCTCAATCGAAAAATCATCATCTAGTGTAATCAATTTTCGTCTTTTATGAATATTTTTTGTGGTAATAATTATGATCGAACCATAAAAAGATTGATAGATATAATTGGTTCATCGGTACTGTTAATACTTTTTTTTCCTATCTGTCTGATTTTGGCAATGGTGATAAAATTGGATTCTCCAGGCCCTATTTTTGCCGATACTCCAGAGAGAGTAGGAAAAAATGGTAAATTATTTAAAATGTATAAGTTCCGTTCAATGATAGAAAATGCTCATATGCTGCTGCGAAACGACCCGAAAATGAAATCTCTGTATCAGCAGTATAAAAAGAATAGTTATAAGTTAAAGCGAGATCCGCGGGTAACACAGTTGGGTAAATTTATGAGAAAACACTCTCTAGACGAAATACCGCAACTTATCAATGTTTTAAAAGGCGAGATGAGTCTGGTAGGGCCGCGCGCGTATTATTCCGATGAACTAACTAATCAGCAAAAAAAATATCCCGCTACCCGTTCTTTGGTAAAAAAAGTACTTTCGATAAAGCCTGGAATTACCGGCTATTGGCAAGTTTCTGGACGTTCAGAAGTGAATTTTGACAAAAGGATAGCCATGGATGCAGATTATGTGAATAAAAGATCTTTATGTTATGATATAGAGATTTTGGTGAAGACGCCTTGGGCAATGGTAAGCGGAAGGGGTGCAGTATAAAATCAAATATGTTAGATGATTTTCATAAAATTAATTTGAAAAACATTGGTCTTCATCCTAAAGATTTAGGTAAGAGAAGACATTCCCGTAAAGGCTCTCTGCGCTTTGCGGTGTGGATATTTGGTGGATTAATCGCTTTCTTTCTTGTTTTTGGTTTGGCGGTTATTATACCAGCAAGAGGTCTATATTTATCTGCTCAAAAAACAGCTAGAGTTGCCCAAGCCGCAGGAAATGTTTTAAAAGGTCAGGATATTGAAGCGTCGAAAGCAAAGTTAAAAGAATTAGATGACAGTCTTGCTGATACGAAAAAAGAATTATCAAAATTATCATGGCTTAAAGTAATTCCTTATTTAGGAGCCTATCAAAAAGATGCAGAACACATGGTCAATGGGGGTATTGCCGGTGTCGGGGCGGCAGAAATAGCTGCCGACACTTTGTCTCCATATGCCGACCTCTTAGGGCTGAAAGGAAAATCGACTTTTGTCGCCGGGAGCGCAGATGAGCGAATACGTACTGCCGTAGAAACGCTGGACAAGATAATTCCCAATATAGATAAAATTGCAGAAAAAATTGCCATTCTTGGTAATGAACTGGATCAGATTGACCCGAACAGATATCCTGAAAAAATTGGATCATTGACAATTCGTAGCCGACTCGTATCTGCTAAACAGCTATTTTCACAAACAGCATCTTTGTTCGTAAACGCCCAACCGCTTCTTAAGAAATTACCGGATTTATTAGGAGTTAACGGACCAAAAAGATATTTGGTTCTTTTCCAAAATGATGCAGAACTTCGGGCAACAGGCGGATTTATAACAGCATATGCGGTTTTCAAGATCGATAAGGGAAAAATGCAGATTGAGAAAGCCGATGATATATATAAATTGGATGATGCCAAAAAAAAGAAATATCCTGCTCCAGATGTCATCCTCAAGTATCATAAAGATGTTACTAACTTCAATTTGAGAGATAATAATTTATCCCCTGATTTTGTTACCTCGATGAAGGATTTTGAAAAAATGTTGAACGAATCTGTACCTGATTTCCCCGCTTTTGACGGAATTATGGCAGTAGATACACATGTACTTGTGAGTGCGATAAAAATTCTTGGTGATTTCAACGTCTATGGCAGAAACTTCAGTGCAGAAAATGATAAAAGATGTGATTGTCCAAAGGCTATCTATGAACTTGAGGACTATTCGACAAAACCCGTCGCTTATGTACGTGAAGAGAGAAAAGATATCATCGGTGTTCTTCTTTACCAAATAATGCAACGAGCTTTGGGTATTTCCCCTTCAAAATACTGGGGTAGACTTTCCCAGACATTTCTAGATGAGGCAAAGCAAAAACATATTCTCTTTTATTTTCATGATCAAGAGGCTCAAAAAGGTATAGAATCCTTAAATTTTGCGGGAAAAATCATGCCCTTTACCGGAGATTATTTACATATAAGCGATGTAAATTTTGCTGGGGCCAAATCCAATCTGTTTGTGAAGCACGCAGTAAAGCAGATGATTGAATTAGATGGAGATGGTAACGTGACAAAAACCCTTCAGATTAATTATAAAAATCCAGCTCCGCAAAGCAATTGTAATTTGGAAGCCGGTCAGTTATGTCTCAACGGAATACTTCGTAACTGGTTGAGGATTTATGTTCCGAAAGGATCACAACTAATCGAGTTTACCGGGTCAGAAAAACCTACGGTGACTTATGAAGATTTGGGGAAAACCGTATTTGAGGGATTTATGACCGTCAAGCCTCAAGGAACTGCTGAGATACGGGTAAAATATAAGCTACCCAATAAAATGAGTAAAAGTTCGCTTTATAAATTGTTAATACAGAAGCAACCTGGTACAGAGGATTATGAATACACAGTCACTTATAAAAACAGAGACGTAGAAAAATTTCCTCTAACAATCGACAGAGAAGTCTCCTTTAAACTTTAATCTGGGGTCCCCATTGCTTTAGCAATGGGGAGTTAAATCTTGAGGTTATATAAGGCAACCAGTATAGTAATTAAACGCATAAACTACAGTGAAGCCGATAAGATAGTGACAATTTTTACCAAAGAATACGGGAAAATCCGGATTTTGGCAAAAGGAATCAGAAAAATTCACAGTAGAAAAGCTTCACAGTTGGAATTGTTCAGTTTTGTACAACTGAGTCTTGCCAAGAGTAAATTTTTGGATATAGTCACCGAAGTAGAAGCTTACGAACTTTTTCCTAAAATTCGTAATAACCTGAAAACTGTAGCGTATGCTTATGAGCTGATTGAGATAATTGATAAATTATGTCCGGAGCAGGAAGTGCATAAAAAATTATTTGATTTGTTTCTTGAGACGTTACGGGCTCTTAATAAAGAAGATGATAAAGATAATGCATTACTGCTTGAAAAATTTAAGCTGCAGGCAATATGGAATTTAGGTTTTCTGCCTTATGACCAGGTGCTTGTCGGCAACAGCCTCGATAGATTTTTAGAAAGCATCACAGAAAGAAGTATCAAAAGTAAGAAATTAATCAATAAGATTCTCGACAGTTAATCAGTAAGATGGTAGAATCATGAGTATGGATTTGATGGAAAAAGTCGTCAATCTTGCCAAAAGACGCGGCTTTATTTTTCAAAATAGTGAGATTTACGGTGGATTATCTTCGATTTACGACTATGGACACTATGGTGTCCTTTTGAAAAATAACATTAAGAAGTTTTGGTGGAAAGATAATGTTTTGGATCGGGATGATGTGTTGGGACTGGATAGTGCCGTGATATTTCATCCTAAGGTATGGGAAGCTTCGGGTCATGTTTCCTCGTTTGCTGACCCTCTGGTGGAATGCAAATCGTGTCACCTGCGGTATCGGGCTGACCATCTATATGAAGGAAAATTTGGCGAAGTAAAAACAATTGATGGCAAACCCAGATGTCCTGCCTGTGGTGGAGAGCTAACTCAAGAGCGTAAATTCAATTTAATGTTTAAGACCCACATCGGACCCGTCGAGGATGATGCTTCTTTAGTTTATCTTCGGCCGGAGACAGCCCAGGGAATCTTTATTGATTTTAAGGCACTCCTTTCTATGTATGGCAGGAAATTGCCGTTTGGTATTGCTCAGATTGGAAAAGCATTCAGGAATGAGATAACACCTGGCAATTTTACTTTCCGGATGCGGGAATTTGAGCAGATGGAGATAGAATTCTTTGTTTCTCCGGATACCTCTTCTAAATGGCACAAAGTTTGGCTTGACGAAAGGATGAAGTGGTATAAAAAATACGGAATTAAAAGCGATCACCTTCGACTTCGCCAGCACGGAAAAAATGAACTCTCCCACTATTCTAAAGCAACTTATGATATAGAGTATCTTTTTCCATGGGGATGGGGAGAACTTGAAGGAATTGCTAACAGAACTGATTTTGACCTAAAACAGCATCAAAAGTATTCAGGTAAAGACTTAAGCTATTTTGACGAGGAAAATAAAAAATCTTATATTCCTTATGTAATTGAACCATCAGCAGGAGCGGATAGAGCCACTTTAGCATTTCTTATTGATGCTTATCATGAAGATGGAAAAAGAGTAATTCTCAATTTGCATCCCAGCCTTTCTCCGATTAAAGTAGCAGTATTTCCTCTCGTTGCCAATAAAGAAGAGTTGGTTACTTATGCAAGGAAAGTTTACACGATGTTAAAACCCAATTTTGTTGCCATATGGGATGATCGGGGCAATATCGGTAAAAGGTACTATGCTCAGGATGAAATTGGGACACCGTGGTGTTTGACAATAGATTATGATACCATTAAAGATGATACTGTGACTGTCAGAAGTAGAGAAACCACTAAGCAGGAGAGAATAAAAGTTGCAAGTTTAATTGATTATTTTAATAAACAATTGAAAGAAAAGTGAATTTATGAATAAAAAAATTATTATCGGTGTCGTTATTTTATTGATTGTAATAGTCAGCGGAATACTGATAAAAACAAAAATATTGTCATCACAAAAAACAGAGGAGACAGAGACAGTTCCTACGCCTACCATTGTTTTGCCGACTGTTTCAGGGAATATTACTGTGGATCTGATCGCCGCTGCCAATAAACAATCCGTGACTCTTAAAATAGGAGGATTGACTGCCGACATTCAGTCGATTGAATATGAATTAACATACACAACAGGTGCAGGAATACCACGGGGAGTTTTAGGAAAAATTGTTCTAAACGGCGAGAAGGAGATTGTGCGTGATAATATTGTTCTGGGAACCTGTAGTAGCGGCAAGTGTGTGTATGATACCGGCGTGACGACTGTTAATCTGTCACTGAAGTTCAACACCAGTTCCGGAAGTAGTGTATATCAAAAATCATATACTTTATGATTTATATCGACTTATCCGACCATTCCGTAGAGATAATTCAGTCTAAAAAGCATTTCTTAAAAGGTGAAAAGATAGTTGCGAGTATTCGGAGAGAAATTCCTGAAGGATTGGTGATAAATGGTGTGATAGCGGATCCTGACAGATTCACAGCCTATCTTAAGGACATTTTTACCTCTAGTTATCCGCATAATATTTCCGACAAGATGGTAGCTCTGACAATTTCCGACAAACAGATTGTTCATGGCAGATTCTTATTGGAGGAAACAGCTAAAGACATTGATGCGACAAAATTGATTATTGAGGAAGCAAGAAAAATATTGCCCGGCGAGGCAACTGAATTTGAACATTTTTATAAGGGGGTTAAGCTTTCACAGGCTAAGCAAGAAGTGTTGTATACTGCTGCTTCCCGAAACACTATTTCCCACTTTGCTAAAATCTTTGGGCCTTTGGGTATAAAACTTACATTTCTTTCAAGCAAAAGCTTTGCTTTATTTGAATTGCTTAAGTCGGCAGTTGGGAATGAAGAATATTTTCTTTATTGTGACGTTGATAAAAAAACAGAATATCTTTGTTATGACCGGTATGGTCCAATTGCATATTTGGACAAAAAATTTAATGCCAAAACTTTTATTCTGGATACAAAAGATGTTATTGATAAACTACAGGTGCAGAAAAACGTTAAAGTAACAAAAATAGTTTTGGGAGGGATAAGCTCAATAGAGATACACGCTAGCCAGTTACATGAGAATTGCCAGATACCGACAGTCAAAATGGGAGAAGTAATTGACGCAATTATTCAAAAAAATAAATTAAATTTTGATACGGGCGGAACTTCTTATATGTTGTTTGCCAACGTGCTAGGGTTAATGCTTCTTAGTAAAAACAAGACGGCGCCAAATTTTGCCAGGGATTTGGATATCTTCCAAAACACTCAACCTGAGATTGCAAAAGTTCACATGGCTGATTATCAGGAAAAAGACAAAGATGAGAAACTTATGCCAGAAGAAAATAAAATACCGGAAGCAGCACCATCAGTAATTGTCGATCAGCCTACGGAAAAAAATAAATTCAGCATTTTCGGGCTGATTAAAAGCAAAATTTTCATTGCGATTATTGTTGTATTGGTTATAGCGGGAATAGCTATAGGTTTGAACTCAATGAAAGCTAGCGGTAACTTAAATCTTGCATCGTTTATCACTAGTCCTACCACTACTCCGACTCCCTCACTTACTCCGACGCTTACGCCTACACCGACGGTTGATCCAAATTTAAAACGGTCAAATATAAAAGTCTCCGTCCAAAATGGTACCGACAAAACTGGTTATGCCAAAGAGATTGCCTCGTATCTTGAAGAAAAAGGATATAAAAACGTGGCTAAGGGAAATGCTGACAAGAGTGACTATGAAAATACAATTATTAAGATAAAGACTACCGCCAAAAATTATCTGCCTCTTTTACAGCAGGATATCAATGAAAAACTGAATACCCCAAAAGTTGAATCATTAGATGAGAGTGATAAATATGACATTATAATCATCCTCGGCAAAAGTTGACCCTCGATAAACATTCCCCAATAAGTACCTCTTGACAAGCGTAGATTATAGTATCATTATGGAATTAAATGGTGCAAAATGGTGAAGAATGTAGATTCTTGCCGTAGATATGTTTTTGGGTACTTTTACGCCAAATTTGATGGATAAAGGCAGAATTGCTCTCCCTAAGAAAATTAGGGAAGAATTAACTGGAGCAAGAGCAGTTTTAACTGTTGGGTTTGAAGAATGTATTTTTGGTTTTACTGAAAAAATCTGGGAAGAAGTGACGAAATCAGAGTTGGCCAGACCTTTATTTTCTGATGCGGTAGGTAGAGATTTGCGCCGGAAGATGTGCGCAGAGGCGGTTAATATAGAACTGGATGCACAGGGGAGATTTATTATTCCGTCATCAATGATGGAATACGCGGGAATAACAAATAGCGAAGTGGTGATAATTGGTGCAGGAGATCATTTCGAAATCTGGGATAAAAAGCGATGGGCGGAGTACCGGATGAAATTGACGAAAGTTTAGAATCACTCTGCCTATGATTTTAAATCATAACTTTCATTTACCGGTACTCCTGCCCCAGGTAATAGACGGATTAAGGATAAAAAAAGGTAGTAAATATATTGATGCGACACTGGGGGGAGGAGGATATGCTTTTGAGATTGTTAGACAGGGAGGTATTGTTTTAGGTGTAGATGCTGATAGCGCATCAATCGATTTCGTAAAAGAGAAAATAAAAAATCAAAGGATAGGGACAAAACTGGGTAAAGATATTTTCTTGGAACATGGCAATTTTGCAAACTTAAAAAACATCGCAAAAAAATACGGTTTTTTTAATGTTGCCGGCATAATTTTTGATTTGGGAATGTCCAGCTATCAACTAATGAGTGGAAGAAGAGGCTTCACTTTTGGCAAAAATGAGCCGTTAGATATGAGGATGGATAAAAGACAAGCGCTTACGGCAGCAGAAATTATTAATACATATTCTATTGAAAGGCTATATGAAATATTTAGCAAATTTGCTGAAGAACTCAATTCTCGGCCAATTGCTGAAGCTATTTTTCGCGCCCGTACCTTAGACGGCCCAATAGAGAGTACCGGGCAATTGGTTGAGATAATTGATAAAACTATACGGAATGATAAATACCGTACTCGGGTCATTGCGAGAGTATTTCAAGCACTTAGAGTTACTGTAAATGACGAAATTAACAAATTAAGAGAGGGACTTCTGGAAGCAATTTATTTGCTTGCATCAGGCAGTCGTCTTATCGTCTTAAGTTACCATTCGCTGGAAGATCGGGTGGTGAAATTTACTTTCAGAGAAGAACAAAAGAAGGGTATTTTGCAGATAATTACCCTAAGGCCGATAAGAGCAGATTTGGAAGAAGTCAAAGCTAATCCAAAAGCAAGATCGGCAAAGTTGAGAATTGCGGAAAAAACTTATGAGCAAACATAAAATTAGAATAAGTATGATATTGATTGTATTGTTGGTAGTTTTCGCAACAGTTCAAGTACTGATACTTAACCGATATTCGACTATAGGTGACAGATTATCCACTTTGTCAGAGACAATAGATAAAATTGAGGAAGAGAATAACCGTTTAGGACAAAAAATTGCGTCGGCATCATCAATGACCACAATTTCCGCAAAAGCGAAGGAAATCGGGCTTTCGGAAACGAGTGTACCGATTTCTTTAAATTCCCCGATGAGAATCGCCCAAAAACTTGAATTATCGCTTTGATATGAACAGGCGGATAAATTTTGTCGCTGCTCTTTTTCTTCTTTTATTTATACTAATCACTTTACGTTTGTTTTATTGGCAGGTGCTTTCCTTTGAACAATTAGGAGGGTTGGCTGAAAAACAAAGATCAGTAACATTGTCCATTCCAGCATCCAGAGGGAGGATTTACTCATCCGATGGAACTCCGCTTGTACTAAATCAGAGATCCTTCGGAGTAGTTCTTGAGCCTCAAAAAGTCCAAGATAAAGAGGCTGTTTTTTCTGTGCTTTCCAAAGAATTAAATATGCCAACAGCATCGATTTCTGCTAAATTGACTGATGAGACAAAAGTTTGGGTTCCTATCGCCCATAAAATTGACGAGCCAGTAATTGAGAGGATAAAAGGCTATAAATTAAAGGGAATAGACTTTATTGAAGAATCAAAAAGGTATTATCCAGAAGCCTCAATGGCAGCTCATATCTTGGGATTTGTCGGAAAAAATGCTAAAGGTGAAGATCAGGGTTACTTTGGCATTGAAGGATATTACGACGAGCAATTAAGAGGTAGAGATGGTATTTTGCGTGAAGAGGCGGATGCTCGGGGTAATCCTATTTTGGCAAGTGATCAGAAAAGTATTCCGGCTGAAAACGGAAGGGATCTAATTCTTTATATTGATAAGACAGTTCAGTTTATTGTAGAGAATAAGCTGAAGCAGGGGATTGACAAGTATAAAGCAAAAGGCGGGACGGCAGTTGTGCTTGATCCGGTAACCGGTGGCATTATAGCGGATGCTTCATTTCCCTCTTATGATCCGGGGACATATTACAAATTTCCGTCAGAATTTTATAAAAATCCAGCGGTATCATCATCATATGAACCAGGATCAACATTTAAAGTACTGGTGATGGCAGCTGCATTAAATGAAGGCAAATTAAAACCTGATGTTAAGTTTAATGAGGAGGGACCAGTTGAGATTGGGGATTACACCATTAAAACTTGGAACCAAAAATATCATGGGGAGATTACACTCACACAGATTTTAGAGTATTCCTCCAATGTGGGTATGGTATTTGTAGAAAAAAATCTAGATAAGAACATATTTCTTCAATACCTTGAAAATTTTGGCTTAGGCCACGCTACTAATGTGGATTTACAGGAAGAAATATATCCTGAAATGAGGCAAGAAAATAAATGGCATGAGATAGACTATGCTACGGCTTCATTTGGTCAAGGCGTGGCTGTGACACCATTACAAATGGTCCGCGCAGTAGCGGCTATCGCCAACAGCGGAAAACTTATGGTTCCCCATGTTGTAAAAAGTATAAATTTTCCTGATGGTAGAAGTGTACAGATTAAACCTCAAGCCGAAAGAGTGATATTTAAACCGGAGGTGGCAAAAGCGGTTACCGAGATGATGGTTTCTGCCGTGAATAACGGTGAGGTACGTTTTGCCAAGCCGGCAGGCTATCGGATTGCCGGAAAAACAGGTACTGCCCAAATTCCCATTGCCGGACATTACGACACGGAGAAAACAATTGCTTCATTTGTCGGTTTTGCTCCGGCAGATTCACCTAAATTTGTCATGCTGATTACTCTTACTGAACCGAGTGCATCACAATGGGGTTCAGAAACTGCGGCACCTATTTTCTTTGATATCGCTAAAGAACTGTTCTCTTATTACAGTATTTCTCCTTCTGATTAAATTCTGTTATAATTTAGCTTTACAGCATGATAAGGAGCTTTAAAAATATACTGCATTTATTCGATGCCCTACTTGCTGCCACTTTCTTCCGATTTCCGGCAAGACAAATGACCGTAATCGGTATTACAGGAACATCGGGTAAAACGAGCACTACTCATTTGCTTTATGAAATTTTGGAGGCAGCTTCAAAAAAAGTTTCCATGATCTCAACAGTTGCCGCAGTCATAAATGGGGAAAAATATGATACGGGTTTCCACGTAACTACACCATCTCCTTGGCAACTTCAAAAATTCATGAGACAGGCAGCCGATGGAGGCAGTAAATATTTTGTTCTTGAAGTCACTTCACACGCTCTTGATCAGCATAGGACATTTGGTACCTCAGTCGATATTGGGGTAGTTACAAATATTGCTCATGAACACCTCGATTATCATGGTTCTTTTGATTCCTACAAGAAGGCAAAAGCAGCCATACTTGACGGGGCAGAATATGCCGTTTTAAACAAAGACGATAATAGTTTTGCCTATTTAAGTAAAAAAAGCAGAAAAAGAATAATCAGTTTTTCGGCAAAGTCTCCTGCAGATTATAGACTTTCTGATTTTAAATTTAAGCCCCGTATTCCGGGAAAATTTAATCTCTATAACTGCTTAGCCGCCGCCGCCGCCGCCATGATTCTTAAGATAGATAAAAAATTTATCGAAAAGGCAGTGGCAGATTTTGATGGAATACCGGGCAGGATGGAGGAGATAAAAAATAATCTGAGTTTCAAAATAATTATTGATTTTGCTCATAAACCGAATGCTTTAGAGCAAGCATTGGAAACTGCCAGGACTTTGACAAAGAAAAGATTGATTGTTCTTTTTGGATGCGCAGGTCTTCGCGACAGGCTAAAAAGGCCGATCATGGGAAAAATTGCCGCAAATTATAGCGACTATGCAATACTGACCGCCGAAGATCCAAGAACAGAAGACGTGAGAGACATTATTTGTCAGATAGCAAAAGGATGCAAAGAGGGTGGAATGATCGAAAAACGTAAAGGAAATAAAGAGAATAAACTTACCAGAGATTTTAAAAAATATTTTTGGTGCATTCCTGATCGCCAGGAGGCAATTAATTTTGCTATAAGGCGTATAGCTGGCAAGGGCGATACGATACTACTTTGCGGCAAAGGTCACGAGCAATCGATGTGTTACGGTACAACTGAGTATCCGTGGGATGAAAGGAGGGCAATCGCGAAAGCGCTTTATGGTACAGTCAAAAATGTTTCTAAAGTTTAACAAAATTCAACATTACTTTTTTGATAAATATGACTATGGAAAAATACCAGAATATAAAGAGGTTATGGATAAGTGCATATCTGCCGGGCAGGTGCATAGCAATAAGGTGATATTTATTTACGGAAGAAAAAGAAAATACCAAAATTGCGATGGTTTAGTGACAGACAGAAATGTTTATTTAGGTATAGAGACAGCTGATTGCCTGCCTGTTTTGTTATATGATCCGATGGTGAAGATAATTGGTGCTGTGCATGCAGGATGGAAAGGACTCTTATCGGGAATTTTAGTTAATGCCGTAAACTGTATGCAGAAGCAAGGCGCAAGAACAGCTAATATTTTTGTGGCCGTCGGTCCACATATAAGCGCATGTTGTTATAAAACTTCAGCTAAAATGGTCAAACAATTCCAAGAGAAATTTGGGAATATTGCTGGCGCAGAAAAGAATAGACACAGTGAGTGGTATTTGGATTTGGCACAGATCGCATTATGGCAACTGACTCACTTGGGTTTACCAGGAAAAAATATAGAAATTCTTAAAGAATGTACTTTTTGCAACAGGCAATATTTTTCGTACAGAAGAGATGGAACTGCCTGTGGTAGAATTTGGAGTGTCATAGGAGTTAAATCATGAGAAAAAAGAACGTTTATCTTATTGGTATCAAAGGAGTAGCGATGACTGCTCTGGCGGTATATTTTACTCAAAAAGGATATAAAGTGTCTGGATCTGATGTCTGTAGCAAATTTTTGACGGATGAAGTTCTTTCCGATTTCCATATTCCGATAAAAAAAGGATTCCAGGCAGAAAATATTGACGAGAAATATGATTTGGTAGTGGTTACCGGTGCGCATGGCGGCATGACTAACCCGGAAGCTGTTGCCGCAAAAACATTAGGAGTTCCGGTTTTCATGCACGGACAGATGCTTGGTGATTTGATGTCGGAGAAAGAGGGGATATCCGTAGCAGGTTGTCATGGGAAAACTACGACCAGCGCACTTATCGCATCTCTTCTTATCCATTCGGGTATTGATCCCTCTTACGCGGTAGGAGCAGCTAGTATTAATAGTTTGGGTCCTGCTGGTCATTTTGGCCGCGGAGGTTATTTTGTGGCTGAGGCCGATGAATATATGACTTGTCCGTTAACCTGCAAGATACCACGATTTTTATGGCAGAAGCCGAAGATATTGGTTATTACAAATATAGAATATGACCATCCGGATGCTTTTGCTGATATTGAAGAAACAAAAAAAACTTTCGCTGAATTTGCCAATAGTTTGCCAACCGATGGAGTAGTGGTCGCATGTGCTGATGATAGAAATATCACCCAAATACTACCTTCCATCCACAAACAGGTGATTACATATGGTTTTTCTCCGAAAGCAGATTTTAGAATAGAGAGATTTTACTTTGGTTCTGCCAGAAGCTTTATGAGAATAAAGCATCAAGGAATAAGTTTAGGCGAGTATATGATAAATCTTGCCGGTAAACACAATCTCCTTAATGCGTTGGCAGGTAGCATTGCGGTAAATTTAACCGGTATAGATTGGGATAAAATCAGAGAGAATCTGCAATTATTTACTGGTACAAAAAGACGGTTTGAGAAGATAGGAATGTATAATGATGTTATGCTTTATGATGATTATGGACATCATCCGAGCGAAATTCTAGCGACAATTGCCGGTGCCCGAGAGTGGTTTAACGACCGAAGATTAATTGTGATTTTTCAGCCGCATACTTATTCCCGGACAAAATCACTCCTTAATGAGTTTGCTAAGGCGTTTACCCATGCAGATATGGTAATAGTTACCGATATTTTTCCGTCAGCCAGGGAAAATTTTGATCCTGCCATTTCTTCAAAAATGTTAGCAATTGAAGCAAATAAATATAAAAAGAACGTTCACTACTGTCCAAATAAAAGTGATGCGCTTTCATTCCTACGTGATAAATTAGCAGGAGGAGATATAATTATTACTATGGGTGCAGGTGATATCTATACTTGGCAAAGTGACATCATCAAGTTGTTAAAAGCACTATGAGTGATAATTATAAAGAATTAATTGCTTTTTTGGGTGAAAGTAAAGTTTTACTGGACGAACCGCTCAATAAATATTCCAGTTTCCATATCGGCGGACCGGCAGATATCTTTTTTAAGGCTAGAACTTGCGATGAATTGGTAAAAGCAGTTACTTCGGCTTGGCGTTTAAAAATTCCAGTTTTCGTCATCAGCGGTGGTACAAATTTATTGGTAGGTGATTATGGATATCGCGGATTGGTAGTAAAAAACGAAACAAACTCTATAAAATTAGTTGGAGTAGTGGGAGGCAGAAAGAGTAAAAGCTCAACAAAAGTTCACACGGCTATTTTGGGAGTGGAAACTGGAGTTGGTATAAACAGATTAGTACGCTATACTTTAGATCAAGGTTTTTCAGGACTGGCAGCCTTTTTAGGTCAACCAGGATGCGTGGGAGGAGCAGTTTGGAATAATGCTCATAATATGAAGACGGGAAATTTTTTTGGAGACAATGTTTTTGGAGCAAAGATATTACAACCTTCCGGGAAAGTAGTAGACGTTTCCAAAAGTTATTTTAAGTTCGGTTATGATCAAAGTATCATTCAAAAAACGCATGACATAGTTTTATCAGTTTTACTTAAGCTTAATGCAGGTGATAAAAAATCATTATGGGAAGAGGCACAAAAAGCTTTGGAATACCGGAGACAAACTCAGCCAGTGGGTGTTTTTTCTTCGGGTTGCACGTTTAGAAATATTAAAAAAAGCGATGCGATCAGAATTGCTACTCCTTCTTATACATGTTCAGCAGGTTATCTGATTGAGAGCGTTGGTTTAAAAGGATATCAGATTGGAGATGCGCACTTTTCCAGTAGCCATGCGAATTTTATACTTAATAAAGGGAATAGTAAGGCACGGGATGTTTTAGCCCTGATAAACCTTGCAAAGAAAAAAGTAAAAGAAAAATATAAACTTGATTTGAAAGAAGAAATTGTTTTAGTAGGCGCATTTTGATATGGATAAATTTATTATTAAAGGAGGAATTAAACTTAAGGGCAAAATTGATGTAAGTGGAGCTAAAAATGTGGCGATGAAGGTGATTCTGGCGGGAATTTTGACTGATAAGCCTCTCATAATAAGTAATGTTCCGTTGATATCATCAGTTTATGGCACGGCTGACATCGTAGAACAATTAGGGGTCAAAGTGAAAATAGGTAGTGATCATACCTTAAGAATCAAGGGTGATGGTATCAAAAATTACAAGGTGCCCCTGGAGCTGGGGGGGTTGTATCGTACGGCTACCATGGTGATGGGGCCGCTACTTTCTCGATTCGGTAAGGCTATTGTACCTAATCCTGGCGGTTGCCGTTTGGGCAAGCGGCCGATTGACAGACATATAAATGGCTTGAAAGCGATGGGAGCAAAGATTATCCAGAAAGAGGGATTTTTTTCTGCGCAGTGTCACAGGCTTCACGGTATCAGATATAAATTCGAAAGCAATTCGCATACCGGTACGGAAGCCCTTATCTTGGCGGCTGTCTTGGCAGAAGGAGAAACGGTTTTGGAAAATGCTGCCGAAGAGCCGGAAGTGGATAATCTTATTTTACTTCTGTTGCAGATGGGTGCAAAAATCAAAAGAATGAAAAAGAGGACAATTGTAATAAATGGTGTGAAGAAGCTTTCTGGAGCTGAATTTAGGATAATGCCCGATAGGAATGAAGTAGTTACTTTTGCGGTGAGCACCATTGCCTCAGGAGGGGATGTTGTAGTTAATGGTACCGAGCGGGAAAACCTAAGAGCTTTTTTGGACAAGCTTGATCAAGCGAGTGCCGGTTGGGAGCCTATTTCAGCGCATAAAACTAGATTTTATGCGAACAAAAAACTGCAGCCAACTGACGTGATAACCAGAATTCATCCCGGATTTATGACTGATTGGCAAGGGCCCTGGGCTATATTGATGACTCAAGCTGATGGTATTTCCACCATCCATGAGACAATTTTTGAAGACCGCTTTGGCTATGTTTCGGAAGTAAGGAAAATGGGTGCAAAAATCGATTTTTTTGAGCCGAAAGTCGAAAGTCCCAGAAATTATTATAATTTTAATTGGTCTGACAAAAAAAAGAATTGTTATCAGGCTATTAAGATTACCGGCCCTTCAAAACTTCATGATGCCATTTTGGATGTTGCCGATCTGCGGGCAGGAGCAACATTGGTTATCGGAGCCTTAATTGCTAGGGGGACAAGCATTATACATGGGATAGACCATATAGATAGAGGTTATGAGAAAATAGAGGAGAGACTGGCGAGTTTAGGTGCCGATATAAAACGTGTTAGAGTATAGATATATATAAATTATGAAAGATATTTGCGTTTTGATTTTAGCCGCCGGTTACTCTTCGCGTTTTTGGCCGCTTAAGGATAAACACTTCGTCAATTTTTTGGGAAAACCTCTTATTTATTATTCAATTTCACAGCTTTCAAGATTGGGTTTTACGGATTTAGTGATAGTTGTGAACAAAAACAATAAATCTCAATTTACTAATTTTAAAGAAGAGTTTCTTAATACTTCCTTTACTTTTGTAGAGCAGGGAGAAATTAATGGTATGGCCGGAGCAGTTATTTCCGCGGCAAAGTATATTTCCGGAAAAAGACTTCTTATTATCGGACCAGCAGATGTTTATGAAGATACTCTTTTTGATAGTTTTAGTAAGATGATAAAAACCCATCCTGATGGAATTTTAGCTGGAACTACTGTGGATAAATATTTTCCGGGAGGCTACTTAACCGTTAATAACGGAAGAGTAATCAAAATTACGGAAAAACCTAAACCTGATGCTGTTCCCAGTAACATTGTAAATTTCGTTTTTGACTATATAGAAAACACGAGTTTATTCCTTGACACTCTTGCCGCAACAAGCTCAAAAAAAGACAATAATTATGAAGAGGCAATCGCATACCTTTTGGCTAGGGGTATGAATTTCAGATATCTGCCTTACAAAGGCTACTGGGGTTATCTTAAGTATCCATGGCATGTCTTATCTGTTTCTTCATTTTTTTTGGAAAAACTTAATGGAAAAAAGGTAAAAAAAGCAGAAATTGCAGATACCGCAGTCATTGACGGCAATGTAGTTATCGAGGATAACGTAAAGATTATGGAAAATGTAAAGATAAATGGACCCTCTTATATAGGTTACGGGACGGTAGTTGGTCAAAATTGTCTGATAAGAGAATCAATGATTGGATCAAATTGTGTGGTGGGTTACTCCACGGAGATCGCGCGAAGTCATATAGGTAACAATTGTTGGTTCCATCATAATTATGTCGGTGATAGCGTGATTGCAAACAACGTGAGTATGGGTGCAGGAGCGGTAACGGCTAATTTCCGCTTCGATGAAAAGTCTATCTCCTCTGTAGTGAAGAATAAAAAAATAGATACCGGTAAAGTTAAGTTAGGAGCAATCATTGCCGATAGTGCCCGCATTGGAGTAAATGCCTCCATTATGCCAGGGATTAAAATTGGAGAAAAATCAATTGTTGGTCCAGCGGTACTCTTGGATAATGATTTGCCCGATGGTAAATTTTGCATGTTTGATAAAAAGTAAATTATGTGTGGAATATTTGGTTACATCGGCAAGAACACTAATGCTAAGGATGTAGTGCTTTCTGGAATCAAAAGTTTGGAATATCGCGGTTACGACTCGTGGGGAATAGCAGTGTTGGATAAAAAAGGGGATAAAAATAAGATAGTTGTAAAGAAAAAGGCCGGAAAAATTGGAAATGCCACTGTCGCGGATTTACCATTCAGCAGTGTTGCCTTCGGTCATACGCGGTGGGCGACACACGGAGGAGTTACTGATTATAATGCTCATCCGCATGTAGATTGTCATGGTCAATTTGCCATTATTCACAACGGTATAATTGAGAATTATGATACATTGAAGAAAGAAATATTATCTTCCGGTCACAAACTTAAATCCGATACCGATACTGAAGTTGCTGTTCATTTGATTGAAGAGATATACGATTCAAAGATCAAAGATCAAAGATCCCTTCTACTTCGCTCAGGGCAGACAAAGATCAAATCTCCTCAGGAGATATTTATTGAATCGGTCCGGCAGGCTTTTAATAAATTTGTCGGTCTTTCAGCAATTATCGTGATGGATGCGCACACTTCTTCGTTTGTAGCTGTTAAAAACGGCTCCCCCCTCGTAGTTGGTAAGGGAAAAGATGAGAATTTTTTCGCCTCTGACGCCCATGCGCTTTTACCTTATACCAAACAGGTATATTTTGTAAATGATGGTGAACTGATTTTTGTTTCTAAAGATGAAATTCATATT
>Ga0315282_10002508_pt1 | contig 33681 bp, 38 predicted proteins | sample YL17G07_20_MG_FD_203693 | JGI IMG/M metagenome (GOLD analysis project Ga0315282, IMG submission 203693) | Sediment microbial communities from Yellowstone Lake, YNP, Wyoming, USA - YL17G07_20 | ecosystem: Environmental > Aquatic > Freshwater > Lake > Sediment | place: USA: Wyoming | collected...
TCTTATTGAAACTTTGGGCAGTGCTCTTGCTCCTCTTGTTGCAGGCCTCCTTGCAGCAAAAAGTGACTTACATACTGCGTTTATTGTAATTATAGCTGGAGCAACATTGCTGTGGACACCATGCTATAGCATTGCCATTGCAAACGTATCCCATGATATAGAGCAAACACGGGCAGAATTGCTTGCCCGTAAAAAGGCATAAGTAATTATTTTTTAAATTGCCTTATTTATTTCTCATTTGGTGCTAAACACAAAAGTACAGTAATGATTAGTTACACATTTACTTATTCTCTTGTTTTCAATATAACTAATATAAAAGGAGGTAAGTTATGAAGAAGATTGTTATAGCAACGGTAATTCTTCTGTTGATTGTTGGGTTTTTTGCAGGATGCAGTAAAGGCGGTGGAGGAACACAGCCAAAAACGTCGCAGGTTAATATATCAGTTGTCGATGATAGCGGGAATGCACTTTCAGGTGTAAGTGTCAAAATGGGAAGTTATTCTGGAACAACTGACAACGGTGGAAAGTATACTTTCAGTAATGTGAATAGTGGTACTTATACTATTGAGGCTTCAAAGGATGGCTATGATAGTGCTACTACCGATATGACTGTGGGGGAAGGGGAAACAAAGGCAGCAAACCTTACTCTTAAAACAACGGTAACTGCGGAGGAAATTAGTAACTTCTCTAATCTAAATAGTTATAAGGAGGTAATTGAAACTCAGAGCTCGGATGGTACGCACCAGGAGATTGAAATCCTTATGGCTCAAAAAGGTAAGCAGCAGAAAATTACGGTTACCGATTTAAAAACAGGAGAAATCCAGTTTGCACTTTATATCGATGGGGATAAGGCGAAGATTAAATCTGATGATACATTGGTAGATATACCTTTTTCTCAGGTTAGTGGAATGAGTGCGGGATTTCTTAATTTTGCTCAATCTATGGTTACTGGTGTTCAGGATTTGTATAATGTAGCGGTTAGAACTCCTTCAGGAAGTGCAAGCTATAGTATAGAAAGAGCCGGAAGCGAAACAATAAACGGCTATCCTACGATAAAATATGTTATGAAAAGGAAAACAACTTCAGGAGCACAGCAAGCAATAGCAGAGGCAGACGTATGGACGATAAGCAGTGGAACTTATAAGAATTATGCAACTCGTATGATAATTACTATAAATAGTAATGGGAAAGTAGATACTATGAGAGTCGATGTTTCTGATCTTAATAACGTCGTAATAAGCGGGAGCTAGTTTAAAAGAGTTTTTAAGATATCTGATTTTGTTTCATCCTTATAATTTAATATAATTCAACAATGGAAAACAGAGATACTAATTCTAAAAGAAGACCCGAAAAAAACATCGGCAATTTGTTAATTAGCTCTTTGTGGAAATGGAGTCGTTCAAATTCACACAGAATTAAGTTTTTCTCGAGGATTTGTTTTTATTTTCTGATTGCTTCAATCAGGCGTATTTATATGATGGCGAAAATTCGCGGAAGGATCCCTGCTGTTCTTGCGATAAGCCCAACTATGCGATGTAATTATGATTGCATAGGTTGTTATTCAAGAGACAGGGTTTATAACAACGAATTGACAACAGAAGAGTTTGATTCTATTCTCACTGAAGCGGAGCAACTTGGAGTATCAACTGTTGTAATTACCGGTGGCGAGCCGTTTATAAGACCGGATACTCTTAACCTTATGGTAAAACACAAGTGTCTTTTATTTGTAACCATTACTAATGGTTTACTCATTTCCTTCGAATCTGCAAAACGTATTTCAAAAAGCGGAAACATAGTTACTCTCGTGAGTATTGAAGGATTTGTTTCAGATACAGATTTTCGCCGCAATGAGGGAGCACATAAAGTGACAATTCGTACATTTAATTACCTCCGTCAAGCTGGGGCTTTTTTTGGCTTTGCTGCGACAAATACGACTATTAACATCGAAAATCTTGCATCTAATGAATTTGTAGATCAGATGGTTGCAAGTGGTTGTGCCGTGGGATTTTTTACCGAATATGTACCCTGTGGGCCAGATCCAAGGTTTGATTGGGTATTGAGTGAGTTGCAGAGGGAAAGTTTTCGTGAACGGGTACTTGAAATAAGAAATAAAAAACCAATCATAATAGTGCAATTTCCACACGATGAATATGGTAAAGATAACATTTGTTCAGCGGCAGGTAGAGCTTCCCTTCACATAAATTCTCAGGGAGATGTGGAACCCTGCCCCTTTGTTTCTATTTCATGTGATAATATAAGAAAAGGTGGCCTGATAGTTGCCTGTAAATCATCATTTCTGCGTGCAATACGGGAAAACCCCGAGCTTCTTCAAAGGAAAGATTTTGCCTGTTCACTATTTGAACATTTTGAAGAGATTAAGATTCTTTCATTGCAATTTAATGGCAATTCAAAGAGGAAGAAGAATTATTGAATTGCATGCGATAAAAGAAAAGTTTTAAGCTATTTATTGGGATTTCATAGTTTAAATAAGAGGAGTGAAAAATTATTTTTGAGGAGGGCAAGGTATCATGGAAAAAGTAATTGCGATGTGCGGGCTTATCTGCAATGACTGCCCTGCATATATTGCGACTATGAAGGAAGATAATGAAGAATTAAGGAAGATTGCGGAGAAATGGAGCTCGAAAGATTTTCCACTTAAACCAGAAGAAGTTATCTGTGATGGGTGCGTTGCGGTTGATAAAAAACTTATGAAGTGGTGTAATTCCTGTAAAGTTAGGAAGTGTGGACTTGAGAAAAATGTTGAAAATTGTGCTTTTTGTGCTGATTATCCATGCGATAAGCTGAACGATGTATGGAAGATGCTAGGTTCAAGTTCAGCAAAGGAAAATCTTGATATGATCTGGGATGACATGCACAAATAAGGTTAAAGAAAATCGTTAATAATTAAATTTCTTTAGTTTTGAAAAATTTTTTATAAGTTTGAACTATTTTATTTAATAGAAAGGAGAGTGCCGTGGTTACAGAGGAAATTAGAAATTTAGTTAAGAGAAAAGATGTTGATTACCTTGAAGTGAGGTTTGAGGACGGCTCTGAAACAAGTGTATCAATAAGTGGCAAAGAAGTCGAGTCTGTCTCCAAAGGTAGAATATCTGGTGGAAATGCAAGAGTTCTAATCGCTGGAATCTGGGGTTTTGTCTATTTCAATGATATAAAGGAATTAAAGGAAAAAATCGAGTCGGCAATTTCCCAGGCAAAAACTCTTAAAGGAACTGTAAAAGAAGTTGTCAAACTTGCTCCTGTTAAGTCTGTTGAGGCGATTACAAGTGCAAAAGTTCTAAAAGATCCTGAATCCGTCTCTCTTAAGGATAAAGTTGATCTATTAAGGCACTATAGCGATATTGCTTTAGGCGTTGATAGTAAAATAGTTAATACAAGGGTTATGTACAATGAAAGAAAGAAAACTTTATATTTTGTAAACTCTGAGGGTACGTATATTAAAAAGGACGTATTAGATTTTGGTGGCGGAATTATGCCTATGTCATCTAATGGCAAAGAGATACAGCGTACATATGTCACGTTCGGAAGTGATTCCGATTTTTCTGTTGCAGAAAATCTTGATGGTGAAATTAAGGGAAAAGCTCTTCTTTCTGTTAAATTGTTAGATGCAGATGTCCCAAAAGGCGGCGAATTTCCTGTAATAGTGGATCATGATCTCGGGGGTGTCTTTATTCATGAGGCATTTGGCCATTTGAGCGAAGCTGATTTTCTTGCTGAGGATCCGAAGATGAGAGAAATTATGAAAATAGGCAGTGTCTTTAGCTCAAAAATTCTGAATGTTTTTGACACTGGAGATATCGAAGGACACAGAGGAACGCTTCTCTATGATGATGAAGGCGTGCCTACAAAAAAGACATATCTTATAAAAGAAGGCGTACTTTCAAGTCATTTACATAACAGGGAAACAGCAGGCAAAATGGGTGAAGAGATGACAGGCAATGGAAGAGCTGTTAATTACAAATTTCCTCCAATTCCAAGGATGAGGATAACCTGCATTGAAAATGGGAAGGATAAATTTGAAGATTTCGTTAAGGATATTAAATACGGTGTTTATGCAAGAAACTCTTTTGGTGGACAAACCAATGGCGAGTTATTTACGTTTGTTTCAGAAAACGCCTACCTTATTGAAAATGGAAAAATCACTAAACTGTTGAAAAACGTATCATTGTCAGGAAATGTTTTCGAAACCTTGAAAAATATTGTTGGCATTGCAGATGATTTTAAGATTAATGATTCTGGTGGAGGTTGTGGCAAAGGAGATCAAAAGCCCTTGCCTGTAAGTGAAGGTTCTCCGCACTTATATATCAGCAAGGCGATTATTGGAGGTAAATAATGGAAGAGAAATTTCTGCAGATAATGAAACAGAGAGGTCTTTCTGGAGAGTTAATGGAAGTAAAAGTTTATAAATTCTCTGTAAACTTTGAGAATAACAGGTTTAAAAGCATTGAGGAGGGCGAGACGTCAGGAATTGCTGTTAGGCTGAAAAAAAATAATAAACTCGGGCTTTCTTATTCAACAAACAGTGAAGACATTGAAGGAACTGTTCAGCATGCCTATGAAAATGCAGATGTTTCCCAAGAGGTAAATTTTGATTTTGCAGGACCTTCTAATGTTCCGGATACTCTATGCTTTGACAGAGACATTGAAAATTTGGATAGAAATGAAATTGTAAATACAGGTAAGGAGAATATAGATTTTATAGGTTCATTAAGAGAAGGAGTACAGGGTTTCTTCTCCATGAGCAAGGAGATCGTAAGCGAGAGAATCTTAACTACTGAAGGCTTTTCTGGCAAATATAACAAAAGTATTCTTTCAAGTCAAATGGGTGGAGTGGATGCTCAGGAAGGTAATTTCCTATGGGTATTTGGTGAGATTGGCCGTGCTTCTAAAAATCTCCTGGATATCGGGATATTGAGGGAAAAGATAAAGAAAAATTTTAAAGACGCGGAAAAGAACGTAAAGATAGAGTCAGGAAAATACACTGTTATTTTTACCCCATTTAGTGTTGGTTACCTTTTGCTACCATTTCAATTTGCCTTCAATGCAAGAAACGTTGTTAAGGGGACTTCGATTTTAAAGGATAAACTTAACCAGGAAGTTTTTTCAAAGAATCTTACTATTATTAATGACCCTTTACTTCCTCACGGTATAGCTACTGCAGCTTTTGATGACGAAGGGGTACCTTCTGAAAGGAAAGATCTCGTTTTTCGGGGAAAACCGGTTAATTACCTCACAGACCTCTTTTCAGCCAATAAACTGAATCTGAAACCAGGAAATGCATCGAGAGGTCTTTCAACATCTCCAGTCCCTTCCTCTGCAAATATCCTGATTGAGCCCGGGAACGAGAAACTAAAAGACATTTTGAAAGTAAAGAAAGGGATAATTATCGAAAGCTTAATGGGTGTTCAGATGGGTAATGTGAATGGTGGAGAAGTTACAGGAAACATAGAGTTAGGTTACCTTATTGAGAATGGAGAAATTGCTGGCAGAGTGAAGGATGCGATGATAAGCCTTAATATAATGGATGCTTTGAAAGATATTGTTTTATCGGAAGAAACGATCTGGACAGACTTTTTGCTTTCTCCTTATATCCTTATTCCTAACGCCTCAATATCTACAAAATCATGATTATTTGATGTCTGGCACCGAATTGTCATTTTAAAATTTGATTATTTCAGGTACAATTTAAATGATTTATTCTGCAAAAGGAGGACATTGTGAATTGGTTTGCAAGTAATGTTAGAAATAGAATTACTAAAATTTTTATTTTATTACTTTTATTTCTTTTGCTTTCGAGCATAAAACCGTTGCACTCTTTCGCGAAAGATTATTATTTTCCGTTCGTTAATGTAAGGGTAGATATCAATAATGACGGATCTTTTAATGTTATTGAAGAAAGAACCTATAGTTTCTCGGGTGATTTCCACTGGGCAACTTATACTTTGGGAAAAGGAGGGTATAGCTACATAGAAGATTTTTTAATTGAAGATGAAAATGGTTATTTTGAACTAACCAGCTCTGAAACAAACAATCCAGGCACTTATACTTTTACAGATAATGGAAGTAGTTATGAAGCAAAATTTTTCTATTCTGCAAGTAATGAAAATAAGAGTTTTACGTTCAGGTATAAAGTGATTGGTGGCATAAAGGCATATCAGGATGTGGCTGATTTTTACTGGAAACTTGTTGGTACTGGCTGGGACAAAAGAACTGATCAGCTCAATGCATATGTTTATTTTCCCTCAAAGGTAAACGAAAATGATTTTTATGTGTTTGGCCATGGCCCACTCTCTGGTAATGTTGAAAAAATCGATGGTAGTGAAGTGCATTACAAGTTAACTGGTCTTCCAGCAAATACTTATGTGGAGGCACGTGTTATTTTTCCCTCAGATATCCTTGATATCTCAAAAGAGCCTGGAAATAAATTAGATTCAATCCTTACTTATGAAAGAAGTCTTGCAGAACAGGCAAACAGCCAGAGGGCAAAGGTAAGAATAAGTTTTGCCCTGGCGCTCTTGCTTCCTTTGGCTTTGTTTGGCCTATGGCTTTATCTATTCTTTAAGTATGGGAAAGAACATCCGCCGAGAGTTGATGTTGTATACACAAGAGATATCCCCGAAGATCTTCCACCGGCAGTTGTCGGATATCTTATGAGGTTTAAAAATATTACTCCTTCTGACTTTACTGCAACAATTATGAACCTCGTTCGCAAGGGATATATATCAATCCAGACTCATAAAGAAGAGAAGGGTTTTATTTTCAAAAGAGAAGTTCCCGTGACGTATTTATCTGAAACCGGGAAAGACCCTGATGAACTGCTACCCCATGAGCATATTGTTTACAATTTTCTTTTCACTTCTCTCACATACGAGGGAGTTCTGAGTTTTTTCAAGCCCGGAAAGACGAGAAATCTTACTTCAAAGAGTTTCAGGGATAAACAGGGGACGATGCCTGGTATAGCAGGAGTTCAGGGTGTAACAGTATCTACTGACGATATAAAGGAATTTATAGAGAAAAATGCTCGGGAGTTCAAGGCAATATATGATGCATTCAAGGGTGTCGTAAAGGATGAAGGTGGTGAGAAAAACTATTTTGAAAAGAAATCAGAAGGATTTATGATACTGTTTATTGTAATTGGCTTTGTTTTTTCTTTCTTCGGTTTTTTCTATCTTTCCTTTCTTGGAGTCCCGTATCTTATCCCCTTTTATTTCATTATTTCATTTTTGTTTATAGCACTTGCCCTTCCTCTTAAAAGAAGGACGCAGGATGGCGCAGATGCCTATGCTCTGTGGAATGGATTGAAGAAATTTTTAATTGATTTTTCAAACCTCAAAGAGGCTATCCCAACATCAATAGCCATCTGGGAACAGTATCTTGTGTATGCAGTAACCTTCGGAATTAGTGAGAAAGTGATAAAAGAGATGGAGGTTGTCCTCCCACAAATACCAGAAGACGAATTAAGGACCAGCCATTTCTTTGCTACCGGGGTTGTACTTGGTTCGAACATAAACATTGCTGAAGCCTTTAATTCAATGACAAGCTCAATGATTTCTTCCTTTAATGCCATATCGTCTGCTGCATCTTCTACGGGCGGTGGCGGAGGATTCTCAGGAGGAGGAGGTGGTGGTGGAGGAGGTGGCTCAGGTGGTGGTGCCGGGTAAAAAAAGCCGAAACCTTGTTTATTCTTGCGATATGTTTTCAGATCCTGTTGAGACAGGCATTTTTAGTAAAATAAAGCCAAAAAAAAGAAGAATATAAGTTGTTATTACGAATAATTGGATGATGATTGTTACCAGTTGTAATATCCATGTGTTGGATAGTTTATATAAGGGGGCGAATATGTAACCTGACAGTAACGGAGGAATTGCTGAAATGAAAAGTAAAGTAGCGGTAATTTTTAAAATAATTGAGTTAAACGCAGTTCCAAGCCTTACGAACGATAGTGGTATAAGTACTCCCCTGGGAAGTAAGATATAGTATAAAATATAAAAGAGATAAGTAAGATGCCAGCATGGTCAGTAAAGTCAAATTGTTATTAGATCTGGCTGTTAATCCTGTGAATAAAATAGAAATTGCAATACTGATTATATATAATAAAAGCTGAGAGTAGATTTTTATAGATCTCTCTCCTCCTTATTTTTTCTACAAGGTTCTTAACGCCAATAAGAATAAGAAGCAGTCCTGCGATGTCTATTAAACTTGAAACAACTGCCCTCAATTGTGATACTGCTTCGCTGAGACCTATTTCAAATCCTCTTATTACATAATTCAAAATAATTCCCTCTATAGTGTTAAAAACTAAAACTGATGCTCCAAATATCGCTAACCTTCGTCCTTTCTGAAATTCCATTGGACTTCCTCCTTTTTATATAATATTTATATTTTATTCTCGCCTTTTTTAATTGAATTGTCACATACAGCCATTTTATCTCTCAACCATAAAAAGTAATTATAAATAGGGGCTATAAGTTTGAAACCGCGCATTAAATAGTTCATAAGTTCCTTGCTGAAAAAATGGTCATCAATTTCTTTTCTGCACACAAAATAAATATTTTTTCTTTGATACCATTCCCGTAAATCATCTGGCAATGAGTCATCCAGAATTCTTTTGTACTTTTCTCCTGCTATCGTAAATATTTTTTGCCTTTTGTAAAGAGCATTTATCCGCATAAACTCTTTATCTTTTTCAATAATTTGTTTTCTGAGTTTATTTATTGCTTCTCTGGGAATGGTGTAAAACCCCATGCCGTAGTGGTAAAAATCTGGGAATATCTCAAAAAAATAGGAAGGCTCTGTCTTCCAATCTTTGTAAATTCTTTTATAGGCCATCCACATGTTATAACGGTATGGTGATTTATCCCTTGAAAACCTTATATCTCTGTTTATTCTTGAGATTATTTTTTTAGGGGTTACATTGAAGTGCTGATCGATAGACAACATAAATGGACCCAAATCCTCTGCAAGTTCTAAAAAAGGTCTCAAGAGATATTTATGATAATCTTCTTTATTAGCTTCAAACCATCCCTTGCTATTGTTTAGCTTGAGATTATTTAAAAAATCTATTGTCTCTTTTGAAAATCCCTCAAACACGATTATTCACATCCATAAAAAGAGCCCAATCCTCTCATGCCAGTTCTATTATAATATAAGCATCGCTTTTCGCGTAATGTATATAGAGCTGGCTACGCTTCGATAGATATTATAAAATCTGCTACTTTTAATGCACTTGTTATAATCTAACTTTTGATCTTGTTAATCTTTCACGATCTTTAGTTGGCGGAAAGAGATCTTTGTGTATAATGAATTGGAGACTTGAAATTTTGAGATAAGGAGAAATTGCGTGCAACAAGAATTTGCGCCTAAGTTATGTCCGAAGATTATCCTTGAAGGTACGAAATAACTCATAAAACAGATATTGCTTTTAAGTTAAATGAACATCCCCGAATCGTAGGTCTAAGGCAGTATAGATATCATTCTCCAATAATTTCTGCCAAATGGCGTGAATTTACAAATTTCCTGTGGGGACGTGGTATTATTAACTTTGAACCTCAAGAAAAGGCAATGGAAATGGAGACTTACTGTACATGGATAAGGTTATTTGAATTGCTAAAGTATTACTCATGGATAATTGACCGATTTCATATTTCAACCATTGTTTATCAATTAAAATTTGGGCGTTACTACGATTTTAAATGCCTTGAGGAACGGTTAATGCCTCTTAAGTTTTGTATAGTTTTATGTACAAGGGCGGAAGAATCTTTTATTGAAGCACGAGAAGAGAGATTAAAAGTTTCAGGTAACCCAAAGCACTATGATAATTTGAACGTATTTATAGATGAACAGGAGAAATTCAGAGAAACAACATTGCAATCTATTCTGCCTAATTTTGAGCTCGATGTTAGCAATAACGATTGAGATTTGACTTGTAATAAAGTTGCTGACTGGCTTGTAGAGAACGATATGTTGGGATTCAGGGAGTAAGATATTCCGAAAGTTTAAAAAAATAAAGGAGAAAGAAGGTGGAATACCAAAAACTTGGGAAGACTGGTCTTAAAGTAGGTGTAATTGGGCTTGGTACCGAGTATTTAAACAAAAAGTCGAGAAACACTGTGATTTCAGTTGTTCATGAAGCAATTGATAAAGGCATTAACTATTTTGATTTAGTTTTTGCTTTCTCGGAATATCGTGATAATTTTGGTTCCGCTTTTAAAGGACGCAGGGATAAAATACTGATTGCTGGTCATATTGGATGTGCAGAATCGAATGGTCAGTACCGCTTAACTCGCGATGTGAAGGAAAATGAAATTCTTTTTAATGATTTGCTTAAGAGGTTAAATACGGATTATGTTGATATCCTTATGATGCAGATGGTCAATGAAGTAGAATCTTATGATAGAATCATGAGACCCGAAGGTTTGATGGAACTCGCGCACCGATTTGTGAAAGACGGTAAAGCCAGATTTATAGGTATTAGTGGTCATAAGGCTTCTGGGGTAATGAGATTTGTCGAGGAAGGACTTATCGATGTGCTTATGTTCCCTATTAACATTGCCTGGAATTTAATGCCGGGAAGGAAAGAAGTTTTAGAAGCATGTTTAAGGAATGATGTAGGTATTGTTGCAATGAAGATTTTTGCAGGTGGAAGGTTTTTTAATAAGCAAACTGGAATACCCTTAACACCTGTTCAATGCATAAGTTATGTACTCTCAGAGAAGACTGTTTCAACTGCCCTTACAGGTGTGAAAAATTTGAGGGAATTAAACGATAACCTTCAGTATTTAAGTGCTACTACAAAGGAAAAAGCTTTCAGTTCAATTGTATCAAATTTTCAAGAAGATCTCAGAGGTAATTGTGTTTATTGCAATCATTGCCTACCATGCCCGGAAGGAATTGACATAGGACGTGTTATTCAAATGGTTGATAGGGTATTAATAGAAGCGCCCGGGGAGTCTGGCTATAAAGAGTATCAGAAAAAGGTTAACTTTTATTATCCTGGACGAATCCGCACAGGCACGTCACGGATTAAAAACCTTTCTAAAGATGCTTCAAAGTGTATTGAGTGTAGTATGTGCATGAATCGATGTCCTTTTGATGTGGATGTTATTTCAAAGATGAAGCAAGCTATAAATCTATTTTAAAAATAAACTAATTTTATAGAATAGATAGACTTTTAAGGGGGAAGAGATATGAAAAAATTGAAATACAAGGGCCAAAATAGATACGATGAATTCTTTGCAGCAGCTAAAGTAGTCTCTGGAAAGATTTCTGAGATCGAAGGAGTTATTGGGATACTTGCAACTGGTGGAATAGGCCGTGGTTACTGTGATGATTATTCTGATCTTGACCTAATAGTTTATGTTGATGACGAGAAATTTGAAGAAATTACAAAATATATTGCAGTTGGTGGTTTAAGGTACAAAGAGATTGATGTAGATACACCTGTGGAATCGTATCAGAATGCATTGAATCAAAAATCTCCCTCAAGGCATTGGTCTCAAGATGCAAGGTGGGATAGGGAAAATTCCAAAATTCTGTTTGATACAGAGGGAAGAATTAAAAGTTTACTTAAAGAAAAATTGGTTTTTCCGGATTGGGAGCAGAAAAAACTCCTGTCAAAATATCAAAAAGGGGTAGAGGCTCACCTTATATACTATTTCGAAACATGGGAAAAGAGGGGCAGTTCAATAAATCTTGCCGACACTTTAATTAGAGCGTCTAAAAATATAATTCTATGGATCTATGCTAAAAATAAAAAATTTCACCCTTATCTACCAAAATGGCTTTTCTATTATCTTGAAAATGATCTTGTTCCAGAAGCGAAATTTTTTAGTACTATTAAAAAACCATTTCTTAGTCCTCTAAAGACAGTAAAAGATTTAAGAAATGTAAGAGGAGAACTAATCGAATTATGCGAGAAAATTGGTATTAAGCTTGAAATAGAAAGCATTGAAGAAATTTTCAAGAAGGAAACTGAAAACTGGAACAAAGCATCTGAAAAAACTAAGCATTACTTAAGCTGGTAAATGATAGGCACCTCCAAGAGGTTGTTAAGAGGCAAAAGTGAATGGTTGGAGATCTCTGTTGAATAAAGACCCGATAGACTGGCTGCTTGAAAAAAATAATCCCTCTGTCAGATATCTTACTTTAACACAACTTCTTGAAAAAGATGAAAACGAATCAGATGTTATAGAGGCAAAAAGTGCAATTTCCGAATATACTTCTGTTAAGAGGATTTTCTCGAAACAAAAGGAAGGCGGTTATTGGGAAAACCCTGATACTCCATATCTTCCGAAATATAAATCTACTTACTGGCAGATTATGATTTTTTCACAGCTTGGCCTTTCTATAGAAAATGATAATGTAAGGAAAGCCTGCGAATTTATCTTCAAATTCCAGCACGAAGACGGCGGATTTACCATATTCAAAGAGGAAGGAGTAGCGAGGGAATATCTCTGGTGGAGAAAGAGGCAGGAAGAAAAAGGAAAGCCTGTGCCTCCTTTTGATAATTGGTCAAGGCAGATTATAAAGGAAAATGAAATAACTTGTCTCACAGGGAATCTTGTATTATCCTTTTTCAGGCTTGGTTATAAAAACGATTTCAGGATTAAAAAAGCAATTCAATGGCTTATTAGGGTCCAGAATAGTGATGGTGGGTGGCTTTGTCCCTACTGGCGTGCGCATATAAAGGACAAACACTCGTGTTTTGTAGGAACAATTGCACCGCTCGATGCCTTTTCGGAAATCCCCGAGAATCAAAGAACCGATGAAATGAAGAAATGTATCGAAAAAAGTGCGGAATTTTTTCTTATGCACCGCCTCTATAAAGCAGATCATCATAATTTTGAGGTAATTAGTCCTTACTGGCTGAATTTTAATTTTCCCGTATTCTGGTATGATATTTTGAGGGGACTTCTTGTTCTTACAAAGCTCGGTTATGCACGAGATGAGCGGATTCAGGATGCAGCTAATATTCTCTTTAAAAAACAAACTGAGCACGGACAATGGAATCTTGATAAAACTCCCGGAGGTAGAATGCATGCATCTTTTGGTAAGGTAGGTGAACCAAATAAATGGGTAACTCTTAATGTATTAAGAGTGTTCAAAAGAATTTATGATTAAAAAAGGGGGTAAAACGTGAAAAAAGTTGACTTAAAGAAAGAGTTTAAGGAACTTTACGTTCCTTCTTCGAAGGAAGTTTCAATTGTGAAGGTTCCAAAGATGAACTTTCTTATGATTGATGGAATTGGTGATCCAAATACTTCTAAGGCTTATAGTGATTCAATAGAGACTCTTTATTCTGTTTCATATTCCATAAAATTTATTCTAAAAAAGGAAAAAGAAATTGATTATGTTGTGATGCCTCTTGAAGGGCTCTGGTGGGCAGAAGATATGGGTCAATTCAGTACGAAAAACAAAGATAAATGGAAATGGACATCGATGATCATGCAGCCAGATTTTGTTGATAAAAAAGTTTTTGAAATGGCATTTGAGCAGGTAAAAATTAAAAAGAATCTTCTGATGCTATCGAAAATAAGATTTCAGAGTTTTAGTGAAGGGTTATCGGTTCAGATTATGCATATCGGTCCATACTCCGCAGAGACACCCACAATTGAAAAGCTTCATAAATTTGTAAAAGAAAGAGGGCATAATTTGAGAGGGAAGCACCACGAAATATATCTTAGCGACCCACGAAAGACAGCTCCTGAGAGAATTAAAACGATAATAAGGCAGCCCATTGAACCTATAGTTTTATAAACGAGTAAATGATTAATGAGATAAAAGTTAAATCGATTCTCAATAAGCATAAAAAGAGAGACGACTGGTTTCTTGATGATTACACTGTGAATCAATATTCTGGTTGTTCGTTTAATTGTATTTACTGCTATGTAAGAGGTAGTAAGTATGAGGCAAATTTGGCAAAGAAGTTATGCGCCAAAATAAATGCTCCTGAACTTCTTGATAAACAACTAAAGAGGAGAGCAGAAAAAGGGGAATATGGAATTATTGCCTTATCGTCATCAACAGAACCCTATATGCCTATTGAAGAAAAATTTAATTTAACAAGAAGAATACTTGAGATAATCCTTAAATATAGATTTCCTGTAGAGATTGCAACGAAATCAAAACTTGTTTTAAGAGATTTAGATCTGCTTTGGCAAATTGATAAAAGTGCAATTTTGCCTGAAGATTTAAAATCAATGTTAAATAGGGGAGTAATTATTTCTTTTTCAATTTCTACATTGGACATTAAACTTGCAAAAATACTTGAATCAGGAGCTCCCTCTCCCCTTGAAAGACTCGAAACTTTAAAGAAATGCAAGGAGAAAGGTTTTTTAGTAGGACTAAATTATATCCCCGTTCTGCCATTCTTATCAGATTCAGAGGATCAGATCGATGAAATGATTAAAACTGCGAAGGAATATTGTGCAGACTTTGTTTTTGTAGGAGGATTAACCCTGTTCGGCAAAGAACCATATGATTCAAAGATACTTTATTATCAATTTCTTGAGAACTATTACCCCGACCTTTTATCTAAATATAAAAGTCTATATAGGATCTTCCTCGCTCCAACGAAAGAATATCAAATGATACTTAATAAGAGAGCAGAAAAAAATTGTGAAAAATATGGAATAAAAATTGGATTTTGCAGTAAAATTAATTAGGGGAAATTAAAAAATGGAGGTAGAAGAAGATAAGAAATTTAATTAAAATATATTTAGAGCATGCTCCTTTAATGATAGCAAAGGGAGGTGAGCTATTATGTTAATTTTACACATTGCAAGACGCGAAGATTGGGAAAAGGCATTGTCAAAAGGCGAATATAAACCGGAAAGTTTTACTATTGAAGGTTTTGTCAATTGTGCTACTCCTGACCAGATAATTAAAATAGCTAATGCCAATTTCAAAAATAAGACAGGGTTGATCTTGCTTTGCATAGATTCTGATAAAGTTGAATCTAAAATTCGTTTCGAAAGCGGTGGATATGAGTTTTATCCTCATATCTATGGCGTTCTTAACCTTGATGCAGTTGTAAAAACTTGCGAATTTGAACCTGGTCTTGACGGAAATTTTACCCTTCCTTCCGAAATTAAGGATCTTATTAAATCATATACGTAATAAAACTGTGTCTTTGTGATTAAAACTAAAAGTGAAGATTCAAATTGTTAATCTTTCAGAAGAAAATTTAAAAAATATTCCCGTATGGGAGAGCTATCCTTATAGTTGCAAATACTGCATTTACTGGGAATACCCGGAGAAGTTCATTAGTCTTAAGAAAAAAAGTAAGGATGAAATTTTCCAGGAGAAGTTAGGATGGCTAAGGAGAGTAAGGAAAGATTTTGGCGATTGCGAAAAACTTATTTATATCGATAGAAAACCTGTTGGCTACGCCCAATTCGCACCCCCAAAGTTCCTCCCGAATTTAATGAATTACGATGCTGGACATCCAGATAAGGATTCTGTGATTATTTCGTGCCTTTTCATCTGTAATAAAAACTGCAGAAGTCTGGGGCTTGGTAAGAGGCTTTTAGAAAGTATAATCGATGATTTAAAATCAAGGGGAATAAAGATTGTTGAAACCTTTGCAAGAAAGGATAAGGCCAGTAATCCTTCAGGGCCTGTTGAATTTTATATCAAGAACAGGTTCAGGGTTTATAAAGATGACCCTCAATTTCCTCTTATGAGGTTGGATTTATAAGTTTAGGGACATTACAGGCTTTTAAATGCAAAATCTTAAAGATTCGCCTTTTGATTTAAAAAAATTTTTGAGGAACAGAACTTTCAAAGAGGACAAAATTAGCTGCTCTGATGCGAATATTTATTTGCTTAAAAGTTTGAAAGATAAAGAGAATTTTTATCTTAAAACATGATTAACAGGAACTCTTGAGAGGGAGAAAAATATTCTTGATTGGTTAAAAGATAAATTACCTGTACCGGAGGTACTTTATTATTCTAAGGCCGAAAGAGATTATCTTTTGATTGAGGAGATTAAAGGAATGGATTTGGTTAAGGAATCATCATATTTAAATCCTGAAAAAGTGTTTTTCTCATTACTGAAGGCTTGTGCATGATTCATAAGGTTGGTATTAGTAAGTGCCCTTTTGATATGAGACTCGCTGTAAAATTGAATGAGGCGAAAAATTTCGTTGAAAAAGTACTCGTTGGAAGAGAGAATTTTGAGCCTGAGAATCTTCAAAAATCCCCCCAGGAAAATTATCAAGAGTTACTGGCAAGAATACCAAAATCTGAGAATCTTGTTTTCACTAATGGCGATTACTGTTTACCAAACATAATAATTAAAAAGGGTAAAATAAACAGGTTTGTAGATCTGGGTAGGGGTGGAGTTGCCGTTAGATGCCAGGACATATCACTTGCAGTGCGCAGTATAAGGCACAATCTTAAATCAGAAAAGTTTGTAGAACTTTTTCTTGATGCATATGGACTTAAAAATGTCGATTTTACTAAAATTGATTATTATATTTTATTAGATGAATTATTTTAATTTATTACATAAGACTAATAGGCTTTCCGTTGCTTTTGAGACCAATGGAAAAGGGTTTATTGGCTTCGTAGTCGAACTTCCTGGTGCATTTGTACGAGGTAAAACTGAAGGTGAAGCCCTATCAAAGATAAATATTGAGGTAAATTCATATCTAAGATGGCTTGGTTATTCAAAAACACATAACTTTGAGTTTCAGGTTATTCAAAGGCATTCAAGCAATCTTATGGTGGAGGATGCCGATAATGAGATTTTACTTGATGCTGACAGAGAATATCTTGACGAAAAAGAGTTCAAAGAGCTTTTGAACTTAGTTCATTATTCAGGGGTGTCCTTTTTTTCGCTTTATGAAAGCTCAATATTCAAAGACTGGGTTGATGAGCCAAGGATAAGAAAAACATTTTATGGCGAAAACCCGAAAACAATCCAGGAAATCTTCAATCACGTAAGTAGAACTCAGTACTATTATCTCTCAAGGGTTAAATTGAGATTTTCTGAAGAGGAAACTGATTTTTTAAAGATAAGAGAAATGTGTCTTTTAGAGTTTTCTAAAATTTTTTATGGATCCAATAATTCGCTTGTTTATTATATAGATGAGGAATCGTGGACAATCAGGAAAGTTTTGAGAAGATTTATCTGGCACGATAGAATTCATGGAAAAGCTATTACAAGAATTCTTGAAAAGCAAAAACAGAGAGGATTCATCAGTGAATACAGAAATTCTTTTTGTTTTTAAACGTTTCTAGTGAAGTTTCCTTTTTAATATTTTTTAGAGAATTAATATTAAACTGTATCTGAGATTTTCGATAAATCTTAATTCTTTATACTTTAATTAAGTAGGAGGATTTTTGTGGAGAATAATAAAGGGAAAAAATATTTTGATGAAGTGGCTTCTCAATGGGATAATTTAAGAGAAAGTTTCTTTTCAGAGAGTTTGAGAAATAAGGCACTGCATGTTGCAGGTGTTGTTGAGGGAAAGGTTGCTTGTGACGTAGGAGCAGGAAGAGGTTTTATAACAGAAGGTTTGATTAAAGGTGGTTTAAAGGTAATAGCGGTTGATTATTCCCAGGAAATGATAAATGAAATGAAAAAGAAATTCTTCTACTCGGACAAAGTTGACTACCGAGTTGGTGAAGCGGAAAACTTACCTGTTGAAACAGGGTCGGTTGATTATGTATTTTTGAATATGTGTCTTCATCATGTTGCGGTCCCCTCTGATGCAATAAAGGAAATGACGCGAATTCTTAGGATGGGTGGCAAACTCATAATTACAGACCTTAATTCGCATAATTTTGAATTTTTGAGAACTGAACAGCATGACAGATGGCTTGGATTCAAAAGAGAAGATATAAAAGAATGGTTTATTCAAGCAGGGTTGGGAAATGTAAAAGCTGAATGTGCAAATGAAAATTGTTGTGCCCAATCATCTTCAGGCAGTGACTATGCAAGTGTGAGCGTATTTATTGCCTCAGGTGAGAAGAAGTAATTTTTGATTAGATCTAAACAAACTTGCAATTGAAACTGCAGAGAAAATATATAATTTAAATGCTAAAAGTGCCAGATGGAGCGCATCTGATGCATTGAGAGAACTAAAATCTCAGGCTGTTCTTGAAAGATTACAAAAATTAAGAAAATCTTAGAGTCTGACAACTCTTCGCTATCACGTAATATCTTGTAAAGCCTCTTTATTTTAATAATGTATTCTTAAAATATCTTTCTTGACATAAAGCGATTTTTCTTTATAATAAAACATACCGACTAGTCGGTTTATTAAGGGAGAATTATTTTAAGTTCATTAAATAAAATAAGAAAAGGAGTTAGTATGGTAGAAAATAATAGGCGAACTAAAAAATGGATAAAATATACTACAAGAATTATTTCTATAATTTTTGTAGACTGGTAGTTACTGTTTGGTATTATTTCTATTATAGTTGCAGGGTTCACTTTTAAAGCATTTTTGATTTTTATTGTTGTTCCATTGATCTTCCTTGCAAGCGTTATTATTGCCTGGAGAAGGGAGAAAATTGAAGGAATTTTACTGATAATTGAAAGTTTATTATGAATAGTGTAAATTCAAGAAAGGAAGGAAATTGAAATGGCCGATAGAAAAGTTGCTCAAAGCAATTCAAATATTTTAAAAATGAGAAAATCTCAGGAAAGAAGCAAGGAAACAAGAAAGAAAATTCTTAAAACTGCGGCACTCTGTTTTTCAGAGAAAAGTTATGATGGAACAAGCGTTGCAAACATTTGTGAACTCGCTGGAGTCAGCAAAGGTGCATTTTTTTACCATTTTATGACAAAGAAGTTACTTTTTCTTGAGTTGCTCGATAACTGGCTCGAGGATCTTGATAGAAGCATAGAGGAAATTATAGAAACCTCCAGCAATATACCTGAAGCGCTTTTAAAAATGACAGAAATAATAAAAACTGTTACCAATTCTTCGGGTGGGCAGCTTCCGCTTTTCCTGCAATTCTGGAGTGAGGCGTCTCACGATAAGGAGATCTGGAGTATCATAAATTCTCACTTCAAGAAGTATCAGAAGTGTTTTGCGGAGATTATAGACAAAGGCATCAAAGAGGGAAGTATTAAAAAAATTGACTCAAATATAGCATCTGATGTTGTAGTCTCCTTTGCAATTGGTCTACTCCTTCAAGAGCTTATTGATCTTGAAAGAGAAGACTGGGAAAAGATTTCAAAAGACGGTTTTAAAATAATTTTAGAAAGTTTAAAGAGGTGAATTTATGAAAATATTATTAACAGGTGCGTTTGGAAATGTAGGAATAAGCGCTCTCGACGAGCTAATCAAGAAAGGACATACAGTCAGATGTTTTGATTTGAAGAATAGAAGGAACGAGAAAATCGCAAAGAAATATGAGGGTAAAATACAAATATTCTGGGGAAGTCTCTGTGACCCTGATTCTTTAGAAGAAGCGGTTAAAGATGTTGATGTTGTAGTACATCTTGCATTTATAATTCCAAAGCTATCAATCACAGGTAAGGAATCCGAGAAAGAGCCAGAATTTGCAAGAAAGGTAAATGTTGACGGTACAAGAAATCTTATTAATGCAATGGAGAAACTGGAAAACACTCCAAAATTAATCTTTACATCTTCCCTTCACATTTACGGAAGAACACAGGACAAAAAACCACCTCGTAAGATTTGTGATCCTGTAACTCCTGTTGAACATTATTCGCAGCATAAAATAGAATGCGAAGATATGATAAGAAAATCCAGCCTGAACTGGTGCATTTTCAGGCTTGCTGCGACACTGCCGATTTCAATTACGCTTGACCCTGGAATGTTTGATGTTCCTTTGAATAACCGCATTGAATATGTTCATACAAGAGATGTGGGATTGGCGATTGCTAATGCTGTTGAAAATAAGGATGTCTGGGGCAAAACACTTCATATTGGTGGTGGAAAGGAGTGCCAGTTTTATTATGGCGATATGATTGAACAAATTCTTAATGCAATGACCGTAGGAATGCTTCCTCCAGAATTGTTTACAAAAAGAGATTTTCCTGTAGACTGGCTTGATACAAATGAAAGCGAGGCTATTTTGCACTATCAGACGAGAACTCTTAAAAATTACATAAAGGATATGAAGAAGTTGCTTGGCATCAGGATAAATTTTATAACAATGTTCCGACCGTTAGTTCGTCTCTCGCTTTTCAAGAAATCGCCGTTTTATAAGGACTTAATTTCAAAAAAATTTGATTTTAAAAAAGCGGCCTTCCAGAAAAGTTGATTTTGAATCACTGTTTATTTTTAAAGATAAAAAGGAAGTTATATTTCGAGTTACGGATATTAAAACAAGACTCTGTAGAGGTAAATATACTTATCCTCCTCAGTAGATATTGAATCAAATCTGTGATATGAAATAATTTCTGTGTTTACAAATAATAGATAAACTTATAATTAGAAAGAAGATAATTGAGTATGAGTGCATTTAAGAAAAATATTTGCAAGTTAGTAAATAAATTATTTCGTTTGCCCGTTCATCCTTTTAATCTTGAGCGAGATGGTGTAAAAACTTACGCTGAGTGGCAATTTGAAAAAGGGGCGGAAACTATTAAGTTTTTTCTGGAATATTCCACAGTTGAAGAAATGTTTAAAGATAAAACTGTTCTGGACGTTGGTTGTGGAGCTGCAGGCAGAGCACTGTATTATGCATCGTGTGGTGTGAAAAAAATATATGGAATAGATATCGTTCCAAAATACAAAGAAGAATCACTTGCTCTTGCCCTTGATAAAAAGCTCATCGATAGATTTGAATTTTTGGAATTCCTGTTTACACATATATTTCCGGAGAGATGCAGGTTTTTCTAAATAGAATGATGCCTTTGTTTGGAGCCTCTTTTAAAATAAAGCATAATTGTATGATCCCAATTATAAGAGAAGATGTTAAATTAAAGAAGATTGTTTTAGTTTCTACGTGTGGTTTCTGGGGACTTGAAAATTTTGATGTTTTAGTTTACATGATAAATGGGTTATGCAAAAAAATTGATGTTGAATTTGGAGGAGCTGTTCTGAGGCCACGTTCTGGAATTTATCAAGATATGCTTGAAAAAGATAATTCTGTGAGCGATATTATAGATGCAATAAGAAGAGCTGACTTTGAGCTTATCAAAAGTGGCATAATTAGAGCTGAGACCCTTGGCATTATTGGCAGACCATTAATATTAAAGAACGAATTTTTAAGTATTTATAATAGAGCAGTGAGAACAAGGGATTAGAGATTTAATTAAAATAATAATTAGGAATTAAGGAGTACGAGTATCAATGTTTTCTTATATGTGCAAAGGAGAGAAAACGGCTAGAATTCTCAGTAAACGTAGGCAAACAGAGTCAGGGGCTTGTGTTTGGCTTTACAGTGTTATTTAAAACGATTGTAGAATAATTTTGGGAGGAAAATAAAAATGGAAAAAATCACCATTGATGAATTCAAGAAGAGACTTATAGATCTTTGCGTCAGGAGCAATCTAGAATATCTTCCGAGAAAAATCAAGGACAAACGTATATTATTCAAAAGCATGGTTTCAACACTTGAACCTGGCAAAGAATATTCAGAAAAGGAAATAAATGACAAGTTAAAATTATGGCTTGAAAGAGTTAACCAAAATGCCGGAATAAACCATGTTATACTAAGAAGATCTCTTATTGATGAAGGCTATCTTGTAAGAAAAATCGATGGTTCAGAATATTATGTTAATATTTCTGATTCAGTTAAAAATCTTTTTGAGTCTGGTATAGAAAAAGTGAATGTATTTGAAATTATTGACAAAGCCCGTCAGGAAATCGAAGACCGAAGAAAGAAATACATGGTTTTTTAGCTTACCTATAAGGAATTGAAACCTATTTCAAATTTTTGTGTTAACGTTAGTATTTTATGTATTAGAAGAGGATTTATGAGTTAGAGTTTACTTTGTTTTTGCATTTTCACTTTGCATTGCTTTGATATATAATGCAAAGAAAAGAAAAATGTAGAATTCTTATAAATATTGGGCTTCTATATGAAGTTGAACGGGAAGAGTACCTGCGAAAGTTGCTACTTTAAAGATTTATAGAGGAGGTAATAAAATGGGAAAGATAGTTGATGTAAAATTCACACTTAAAGAGTATAGATATGACAAACCGTTTCACATTGTCGGGAGTATTTCATCAGGTACAACGAATATCGAAATAGAATTAATTCTTGATAGTGGTGCAAGAGGTTATGGTGAAGCATCCCCATCTTTCAGAGTCAATGGTGAAAAGGTTGAGGTCCTTTTTGAGATGCGGAATTTTGTAAGGGAAACAATTATGGGAATGGATGTGAGAAATTACAGGAGGATTTTTGATCTTACAGATAAAATGTTTGCAACCCCGAGTTTAAAAGCAGCTATTCAATGTGCAGTGCTTGATGTATTTTCTGAGGAGATAGGAGTTCCTGTTTATCAGATACTTGGTGGTGCAAAGAATACTATAGAAACAGATAAAACAGTTTCGATAGATACTTTAGAAAATCGCATAAAAGAAGCGACTGATATATTTAAAGACGGATTTAGAGTTATTAAGGTTAAAGTAGGGGAAAATTTATCTGAAGATATAGAGGCGATGGAAGAAATTTATAAGGTAACAAAAGGTGCAAAGTACATAGTTGATGCAAACATGGGGTACACGCCTAAGCAAGCAGTCGAGTTCGCGAAAAAAATTTACAGGAAAGGAATAGATATATCAGTTTTTGAACAGCCGGTTCTAGCGACTGATATATCTGGTTTGAAATTTGTAAGATTTAATTCACCTTTTTCCGTTGCTGCGGATGAAAGCGCTCATACAAAATATGACGTTCTGAGACTGATACGCGAAGAAGCCGTGGATTACGTTAACATAAAACTAATGAAATCTGGTATTTCTGATGCTTTGGCAATAGTTGAAATAGTGAAAACTGCAAATTTGCATCTTATGTTAGGGTGTATGGCAGAATCGAGCATCGGTGTCAACCAAAGTGTGCATTTTTCGCTTGGAACAGGCGCCTTTGATTTCCATGATCTTGATTCTCATCTGATGCTAAACGAGGAAACATTCCGTGGAAAATTCAAACAAAAAGGACCGGAAATGGTTGTTGAAGAGTAATAAATACTTTTATAAGTCTGGTTTATAACTGATCTTAAGCCATTCCTTGATTATATGTTTTTTTAAAATCTTTGAGGATTTTAAAGAGAACGTTTAAAAAAGTTAAAAAGAATGAAATAAATTTGTTAGACAGGATTCTGTAAGATCAGGAGTTGGTAGTATAATCACAAGGGAGGTGTGCTATAATGCCCGCTAGTTGTAGTAGGTGCAACCGTATGAAATTATTTGAAAAGGGTTGGATATCGGAGTCTGGCAAATTGTACTGCCCTGACTGTTGGGCGATTATACTTACAGAGAGAGAAGCGGAAATGAGAAAATTTAAAGAAGAATTGAAAAGATGGTCCGAAGAAGCAAAATGCAAGCAAGATCGGATTATGGTTCAAATTGATGAAATACGTCAGCAACTTGAACTGTATTCTTCAGGTAAAATGCCATTGCAAGATGAATTTACTGCAACAAGTATTATTCTGGCACAATACGGGCTATCGTGTATAGATAATGCACTTGCTATAAAAGAGAATGATTTGAAAAGACTAGAAGAAAATTTTGAAAGAATTATAATACCGGTTGTTAAACCTATAGTTGTCGCCCTCAATAGGATAACAATGCAGGATGACTCAACTAACATTAATGATCTTATCTATCTTTGTTTGGACCTAATTAAAGTCCGCGATATACACCTAATGTATGTTAGTGACATAGAATTCCCAGTTGATATTATGATCCAGCTTTTTAAAGTAGATTGTGCGACAACATTAAAAAAACTTTGTCAAATAGTATGTGATTCGAATGTAGAACCTCGTGTAAAGAATATTTTCATTACAGCCTTAGGTAGAATCGGTGATAAAAAATCTGTAGATACCTTACTCAATTTATTAAAAGAGGATAACAATGATAGGGGAATGATAAATTCTGCTGCTTGTGCGTTAGCTGATATAGGTGATGAACGAGCAGTTATCACTATTATAGGAGCAATAGAGAGACATCTTTTTACTGGCAATTTTCAAGATTGGACAGCACGTGATTATATTGCCGAACGCATTGGTAAACTAGTTCGACCTGGAACTAATTTATATCAAGAGATATGTAATAAGTGGAAGCAATTAAAGGAAACGTTCGGAGATACAGAACTAAATACAACCAAACGTTGGGCAGTGCTTCCAGTTCTTGAAAAGGTACTTGTTGATAGTGGAGGTTATGAAGCTGTAGAGATCGCTGCAGAATGGGCAAGGTCAGGAAATAATGAAGTTGCTTTAAAAGGTACTAAAGCCCTTGCGAATCTTGATTATGAAGAGGCACTTGATGTACTCTGTTATATTTTAGTGACTCCTTGTGAGGTTTATGATGAGGGTGATTTTTGGGATAAGCGTTACCATTATCTTAATAATGAACAGCGTGTACTTGCGGCGAAAGCATTAGCACAAAGAGATTGTCCGAAGGCGAGGGTGGTGCTCCAGAATGTAGCTTCAGATAAGGAAACGGAAGTGAGAAATGTTGTGAGGCAGTTATTGTCTAATTTATAATATCTTATACCTATGCCGTATGTATGAAGTTTATAAAAAGATAATTGAGTTTTTATAATAAAGAGGAGGGGTGTTATATGGCTCAAAAAAAGTGCTGATGGCTTGCACCTTGCGGAATCGACTGTTCAAAATGCAGCATCCACTTGAGAACAGAAGATGAGTTGGCATACTGGAAAACACAGAATGTTGATCTTAATAAGATTCGCTGTGACGGATGCCGTTCTGAAAGAAATGAAACACACTGGTCTCCTGATTGCAAAATACTTCAGTGCTGTGTCTATGAAAACCAGTACGAATTCTGTGCCGAATGTGATTTAATTCCATGTGTGATAATCAAAGATTGGGAAGCAGGGCTTGAACATCATAGAAAGGCTATAGAAAAAATAAAAGAAATGAAGGAAACTGGCGTTAAAAAATGGCTTTCAAAAAATGGATATAGAAGTTAAGAGTTTGCAATAAATATAAGTTAAACCAAAATTATGCTTGTTATATAACTATTATATTTATTGCATTTTTGATTACTTTTGCCTTGATTGGGGTGTATCCTACGACTTCACCATCAACTTCAACCAGTGTTTTTGGAGTGCATTCTATATAGACTTCCTTTGTCTTCCGATGGTAGAGTTTTTTCTCTTTTATTATTGTGCCGTTATAGAGTTTTTTGATTTTAAAAAGAACCTCAATTCCCGTATAGTCTCGGAAAAGCGAAACATCAAGGTTTCCGTCATCGATTTCAGAATTTGGCGAAACCATCATCCCACCGCCAAAATATTTTCCGTTTGAGATGTCAAATTCAAAGAATTTTCCGTCAATTCTTCCATCTTCATTTAAGAGGAAGCCGTCTGGAATGCCAGAAAAAAGGAGAGTCTTTAAAAGGGCATTAAGATATATAAAGTTTTTGAAGATCGTTTTTTTCGCCTGATTTGCCTTCATTGTTACAGTTCCCGAAAACCCACCGCTTAATACGTTCAGAAAGTATCTTGAATCATCTTTTCCGTCAAAGTTTTTGAATTCAAAATACCCTGCATCAATAAACTTTTCTTTTCCATAAATGGCAATCTTAAGTGCCTCTTTTATATCCTTTGGTATGTTTAAAGTTTTTCTTAAGTCGTTTCCAGAGCCTATTGAAACAAGCCCAAGAGATGGAAGTTGAGACTTTTCGATGTCTGAGAGTTCTTCAATAACTTTTTTAAATTTTTCTTTTGTTCCTTGAAAAATTCCGTTTAATACCTCGTTATGTGTACCATCCCCCCCAAAACTTATGACTTTACTGGACCCTTCAAGGAAGACTTTTTTTGCAATGGCGATTGAATGGCCTGCATATTTTGAAAATAATGTTGTTACTACAATTTTTTCTTCTTCAAGAGTCTCTTTAATTTTCTTATACTCTTTTTGAGCGGCTCCGCCTGCCGCTGCTGGGTTAACTATAAGAGAAATTTTTTCCATATATCCTCCTTTGCATTTTTATCTTAACAACACACGCCCGAAATTTTATTTAAAATATTCATAAGTAAATTTTACCACAGGATAATTTTTTTCAAATAGCTTTTAAATTAAAATTAAATAAGTGTTTCAAAAAATTTGATATAAAAAATGAGGAGGGAATTTATGGAAAATACATTTGACTTACTTGAATTGATCAAAACGAGGAGAAGCATAAGAAAATACAAAGGTAAAGAAGTTTCAAAAGAGCTTATTATGAAAGTCCTTGAAGCAGGGAGCTGGGCCCCTTCTGCCTCGAATAATCAACCGTGGAAATTTGTTGTGGTAAGCGACGTAGATCTTATTAGAAAAATCGGCGCATCCAGCACAGTCATTGGAGTAATAAACCGATTTGTTGAAACCGCACCTGTAATTGTTGTTATATTTTCTCAGGCACATCATAGATGGGTGGATTTGGACTGTGGGATATGCGCTCAAAATATTATGCTTGAAGCTCATTCACTTGGGCTTGGTACATGTTTTATCGGGGCATTCAGGAGAAATAATATTAAAAATATTCTTGGAATACCAGAAAAAGCAAGGATAATAGGTCTTATCACGCTTGGCTATACTGGCGAGGAAGAGCAACCAACGTCGAGATATGAAATAGATAAAATTGTTTTCTTTGACAGAGTATCTAATCCGAAATCTCAAGTTGGTAAAGGCAAAAATTTTATTCTTAATTTCGTTGGGAAAATTTTAAAAAAGTGAAATATAATAATTTTGAAGTATAAACAGCTTGATGAAAACAATGATTGAGAAGGCAGACAAATTGCAAAAATATTTAGAGACGCTTCTTAACTCTCCTAAAAGAGTGGTTTTAATGTCGCCAAGAAAAAAGGATTTGCTTTATAAAAAACACATTAGAGAGGCAAATATTTACCTTAATTTTATTAACGATGAGTTCCATGTGCTCGATATAGGTTCTGGAACTGGTTTTCCTGGCATCCCTCTTTCTATTTTAAAACCCGAGGCAGAATTTATACTTGTTGACAGGAAAAAGATTCACATCAGTTTTATAAACGAAGTTATAAAAGCTCTTGAATTAAAAAATGCAAAAGCAATTAATATGAGAGCAGAGCATCTTTATAAACTGAGTATGAAGTTTGATATCGTATGTGCAAGAGCAGTTTCTAGGGCAAACTATATCCTTAAATGGTGTCTGCCCGTGATTAAGGATAATGGCCTGGTAATAATGGGAAAAGGCAGAAATGTTGATGAAGAAATATTAGATTGCGCAGACCTTCCATATACACTTGTCGAGAAAAGAGAGCAGACTTTCGGTTCTTTGATAATTTTTAGAAAATTAAGCCCTTAGCCCTGTTATCAGAAATTACTCAGAATCTTAAAAAGTCGGAAACATATTGGTATAATTGCACTATAAAAACCTTAAATATTATATTTAGATATCTTTTGAAATTAAAAGTGAGGTGAAAAAATGCAGTATAGAAAATTTGGAAAGCTTGGCTGGAAGGTATCTGCGCTTGGCTTTGGCACTATGAGGCTTCCATGTGTGGGGAATGACCAGAATAATATAGACGAAAATAAAGCAATTAAAATGATCCGTTATGCCATAGACAATGGTTTAAATTATGTTGATACAGCATATCCTTATCATGGGGGTAATAGCGAGATTATTACAGGTAAGGCTTTAAGAGATGGCTACAGGGATAGGACCCGTCTTGCTACAAAACTCCCTGTCTGGTTGATAAATTCAAAGCTTGATATGGATGATAAGCTAAATGAGCAGCTAAAGAAGCTTGGTACAGATTATATTGATTTTTATCTGTTTCATTCGATGGACAAGCAGAGCTGGGAGAAGCTTTTAAATTATGACCCTATCGACTGGGCTGAAAAGAAAATAAAAGAAGGAAAAATTTGTTATATAGGCTTTTCATTTCATGATGAATTTCCTGTTTTCAAAGAAATGATCGATTATTATAATGGGTGGTCTTTCTGTCAGATACAGTACAACTATCTTGATGAAAACTTTCAAGCTGGTACTCATGGCTTGAAATATGCTGCAGAAAAGGGTATTGCGGTAGTAATAATGGAGCCTTTAAGAGGAGGAAGGCTTGCGAAGCTTCCTGTTCAGGTTGAAGAGATTTTAAAAGAAATAGGTATTGAAAGAAGCGATGTAGAATGGGGATTGCAGTGGGTATGGAATCATCCTGAGGTATCTGTGGTTCTTTCAGGAATGAGTACTTTTGAACAGGTTGAACAGGATATAGAATATGCTTCAAGATCCGGAATAAATCATTTATCTCTCGAGGAACTTGAAGCCATTGATAAAGCCATTAAAAAATATAGGGAGATCACTCCTATTGCATGTACGAGCTGCTTTTATTGTTTGCCCTGTCCGAATGAAGTATATATACCTGAAAATTTTATAATTTACAATGAGGGTATTTTATTTGGAGATTTTGATGGTGCAAAACTTAAATATGCAGACTTGAAGGGTAAAGCTGACGAATGTATTGAATGTGGGGCATGTGAGCCCAAATGTCCCCAGAAACTGCCAATTATAGAACTGCTTAAAAAGGTTAAAGCAGAGCTCGGATAGAATAATTAAAAAGTAATGAAAATTAGAACAAAAACTTTAGTCTGGGGAGGAGTTTTTCTTGCTCTGGGAATAGTGGTTCCAATGATTTTTCATCTGACTTTTGGACCTGTTGCAGGTAAAATATTTCTTCCCATGCACTTTGTAGTTCTTCTTGCAAGCCTTGTGTTGGGACCGATATATGGGCTGCTATTGGGAACTATAGCTCCCCTTTTAAGCTTTCTCATAACTAATATGCCAGTTGCAGCAATTCTTCCTTTTATGATTTTTGAACTTATGATTTATGGGTTTATGGCTGGATTTTTAAAATATATACTCAAAATGAAAACTTTCTTATCTTTGATTATTACGATGGTTGCAGGAAGGGTGCTTTTGGGTTTTTTCGTAAGTTTTTTTGGGAAACAATTTGGTTTGAATATTGGAGCACTAAGTTATGTTATAACTGCACTTGTTACTGGAATACCGGGTATAATAATTCAGGTGGTTTTAATACCGCTAATAATGAGCAGGTTGAAGGAAGGTCATTATGTCACAAGCAATTGAACTTATCAAAAAAGAACTCGAAAGAGAAAATATTGCTCTCGTTATCTTTGATCACGACAAAAAGATTTTTGAATCATCAGGTGACGGCTTAAAACCTTTATTTGATTTTTTAAAAACCAATGAGGGTAGTTTTGTGAAATACTATGGTCTTTCCTGGGGAGACAGGGTTATTGGCAAAGCAGCAGCTCTTTTGCTTGTTCTTTTAATGCCAAAGGAAGTATTTGCAAATCTTTTAAGTGAAACTGCCGCTTCAACTCTTACAAATTTTGGAATTACGTTTGAATATAAAAAGAAAGTTCCCTATATATTAAACATTAAAAAAGACGATATATGTCCTTTTGAAAAGAAAGTCAAAGACATCAACGATCCTGTTGAGGCTTACCAGACAATATTAAATTTTCTAAGTGATTAAATAATAAACGATTTTACTTTAAAAAATCCAGCGCTTCATTGAGGTAGTCTTCAAAGTTTTCGGGAATGTTGTGACCCATTCCTTTTATCGAGACGAATTTGCATTGAAGTTTTAGTTTTTGTGCTTCTTCATAAAGTTCCTTAACTTTTGGAAAGTAAAAATCCTTTTCTCCTGTAATTATAAATCCTTTTATATTTTTGCTTACTCCAATGATAACCCTCCACCCCGTGAAGCACCTGCTATTATCGTTTCTTTTTCATCCAACCTGTATTTATTGTTTATCTCATTATAATGATTTGAAATCTCCTTTTTTGCAATTTCCTGGTTATCCCAGCAGAATTTGTTGAGGGTAGAAATTTGCGAAGACTGAGGTACAGCCAGCATGTAGCCTCTTTTTAACACGGATTTCTTGAAATATTCCTCGAACTCTTCTGCATTACTTCCCCGAAAGCGTATTGCGATAAAAAGTTTGTTTTCTTCTTTACTATCAAAGCCTTCAGGGTGAAACAATAAGCATTCTGGTTTTGCTTTTGATTGAGTCTCTTCAAAGAAAACTCTGCATCTTTCAAGAATTTCTTTAAATTCTTTGTCCTTCTTTATAAAGTCAAAATCTGACTCGCTTATCATCAATTGTGGGGACCACCAGATTCCGTTATCAAGAGCATTGTTAAATATCTTTATTGTTTCATCTTTGTTTTTTTAGGAGAGAATTAAAACATGCTAACCAGAAAGTTGTTTCTGTAATTTTGTCCTTGTAATTTTCATAAGCTACTTCTGCTACTTTCAACGCCTCTTTATGTTTTTTTTCATAATATAGTGCAAATAATTTATTTCTTAAGGTTAAGAAATTACTTTTTTCTTCGTTCATCATGCTCCCCTTTATTGTTAATATTCATATATATTATACTTTTTTGTAGAAAGCAAAATCTTGTAGGTTTGCAAAAGTCATTATCCTTCGTATAAATTAGCAGGAGGAAAATAATGAAAAATTTAATCGTGTACTATTCTTTAACGGGAACAAACGAAACAGTGGCAATGAAACTGAGAGAGATGATTAATTGCGAGGTAGAGAAAATCGTTGAACCTGTAAACAGGCATGGTTTTATAATGTTTTTTAAGAATGGATTTGATTCATTGATGAAAAAAACAACAAAAATTGAGCCAATTAAAAGTGGTCTAAAGAGTTTTGAAAGAATAATATTTTTAACTCCTGTTTGGGCAGGAAACCTGCCTCCTGCTGCGAGAACATTTCTAATGGAAAATAAGGATAAATTACAAAGTCTTGTTTTTATTTCAGCTTGTGGAATGGGTGAAAAAAATGAAAAATTATCTCTGCATGCAGAAGGTATAACTGGCAAAAAGCTGAAGAGTCATTTTTTTATAAGTGATAACGATGTAAGAAATGGCAGCTACATAGAGAAGTTAAAGACATTCGTTATTTCACTTTCTAATGAGTGAATTTTCAATTTTTTTTGACTAAAATACAGTTAATAATTCGATAGATGAGAAGAGCAAAGGGATTTAAAAAATGGATAATACTTGTTATTATAATAGTTTTTGCCTCTGTATATATTTATGACATTGTTTCAATAAGGTTATCCTATCATACTCCTCAAGAGCTTGCCGATCCTGACTCAAAATTTATAGATATTGATGGAGTTAACATTCATTATAAAACTTATGGAAATGGAGATAGAGTCTTTCTGCTGATTCATGGCTTCGGAGCAAGCACTTTCTCTTTTAGATATGTTGTAGAACCTCTTTCTAAACTGGGCAAAGTTGTGGTTTTTGATCTAACAGGTTTTGGACTAAGTGAAAGGCCTGAAAGGAGTAAATTTAATCCGAATCCTTATAGCAGAAATGGACAGGTTGAAATCACCAGAAGGCTCATAGAAACTTTAAACCTCGATAATATAATTCTTGTAGGGCATTCAATGGGTGGAACTATTGCAACTATTTTTGCGATACGATACCCCGAAATGGTTGATAAATTGGTTCTTGAGGATCCTGCTATTTTTGAAACTGGAGGCATGCCTCGTGCTCTTCAAATATTTTTTGAATCACCTGTTGGAAGATTTTTGTTTACACTTTTTGTAAAACCCTTAGCTAAAAGTCTTGAAAGTGCAATTTATAAAGCGTTTTATGATCCATCTAAGGTAACGGCAGATGTTTTAGAAGGTTATAAAAAATCTCTTGAGATCACGAACTGGGATAAAGGTCTTTATGAGATTTTGATTGCAGATAACAGGATTGATTTCTTAGACAAAATTAGTGAGATAAATATTCCTGTACTTGTCGTTACTGGTAAAAATGACATAATTGTACCCGAGGATGATAGTCAAAAGCTAAACTCAATTTTGAAAAACTCAAGGTTGATTCTTGTTGACAGCTGTGGTCATATTCCCCATGAGGAAAAGCCAGATGTATTTGTTGATGCTGTTAGAAATTTTGTTGAAGGCGCCTGGCACTGACTTAAACGGCATTTGTTTTTCCCTTCAATATAAATTTCAAAATTTTTTTGACTTTTTAATGATATTATCTTTTTTAACCTATTGACAAAAATTATATATGTGTTAAAATATATTTGGAGGCGATAAATATGAGAAATTGTAGAGGATTTTATGGACAGCATGGTTACCGTGAGCAGCATGGAATGCATGAAGACTTTGGATTTCATGGAGACTACGATGGTTTCGGTTGCCATGGAATGCAGTATGTCCCTGGCAAAGAAATTTTAAGAGTTGCTGTGGAAGAGACTGTGAAAAATGTTTTAGCAAACGCAAAGAAAGGTGAAAAATTTGTTGATGGTAGGGGTTATTACCACGCTCCAATTGTAATAAACGGTGGTATTGTAGGTATGCTTTTTGAAGATGTTGACCCTGCTGATGTTGCTGTTGGCGGTTACTGGGTAGGAAGAGTAGGCATTAAAGTAGAACTTGTAAAAGACGAAATAGTTGTCGGTTTTGTTCGTGTGGCAGTATAGGGAAACAATATAAAGTTTAATCCCCTCGGAAATCCCCGGGGGGATTTTTATAAAGGAGAGATTTTATGAAAGTGAGTTCAACTACGATAATTATAAATGCTTTTGCTCTTCTTTTCCTTATTCTTGCATTTATTAAGGATAAAAGAAAATCGAAAGAAGCCTTAAAAGTAGCATTAAAATCTTTTTTAAATATTCTACCAACAACTATTATGATAATCTTCGCAATTGGTTATTTGCTAACCTTTATTCCCCCATCAGCAATTTCAAAATTTGTTGGTGAACAGGCAGGTTTTGGAGGAACAATTGCTGTTTCACTTCTTGGAGCAGTTTTGTTTATTCCTTCTGTCATTTCATTCCCACTTGCAGGTTCGCTTTTACAGAGTGGAGCTTCTGTAACATCCGTTGCAGCATTTATAACTACACTTACTATGATAGGTTTTGTAACCCTTCCACTTGAAATTAAAATACTCGGAAAGAAATTTGCAGCACTTAGAAATGGATTCAGTTACATAGTTGCTCTGTTGATTTCATTCCTGATGGGGGTGATTTTAAGATGAAAAAAGGCAATATTTTAAAAGAATATATCATATTAGCTGTTATTGTAATTGCTACAGTGGGGATTTTTTTGATTTACCCGCAAAAATCTGCTCTTTTCGAAAAGAACTTCTTTAATTATCTTGTGCAAATGTTAGAAATATTCCCTGCAGTGATGATACTTTCAGGACTTTTGAAAATTTTTGTATCAAAGGATATTGTAGGAAAATATCTTGGAAAAACATCGGGTTTTAGAGGCCTTATTATTGCAGTTTTGCTTGGAACATTGCCCGAAGGGCCTCTTTATATAGCTTTCCCTCTTGTTAAAGAGTTAAGAGAAAAAGGTGCAAAGGTATCTAATCTGATTATTTTTATGTCGGCATGGGCATGCATAAAAATTCCACAGGAACTCGTTGAACTGCAATTTCTTGGCTTGAAGTTCATGGCATTGAGACTAACACTTACTATTATCTTTGTGATAATAATGGGTTTGTTTGCCGAGAAAATTTATG
>Ga0315282_10002509_pt1 | contig 33677 bp, 32 predicted proteins | sample YL17G07_20_MG_FD_203693 | JGI IMG/M metagenome (GOLD analysis project Ga0315282, IMG submission 203693) | Sediment microbial communities from Yellowstone Lake, YNP, Wyoming, USA - YL17G07_20 | ecosystem: Environmental > Aquatic > Freshwater > Lake > Sediment | place: USA: Wyoming | collected...
GATACCGCGAGGAAAAGAGGAATAGGGAGATTGAGAATCACATAGTCGAGGCCCTTTATCAGGCATCCTCTGTCTCCAGCTATACCAATTTCGAGAACGTGCTAAAGTCTATCGCCGAGTCTGACTACGGCGTTCTCAGCGGCGAGTTCAGGAAAGCCTATAACGAGATTAAGAAAGGGGAGAGCGTGGACAACGCATTAGAGAAAATGGCGGAGCGGAACAGTTCTGTTGTCTTGAAACGAGCGTTGAATATTCTGGTGAGCGGATATAGGACGGGGATAGACCTCTCGGATGCGCTTAGGGAGGCGGCAGACGATATAGGGAAGACCATGGAAATCTATCGCGAGAACCGGGCGTCGATGACCGTAGAAAAATACACTATCCTCTTCGCAGGCGGGTTTATAGTGCCTCTGATCCTTGGCTCCATGATATCTCTTGTCGGCAGCCTCGACCTATCGTCCCTCTACGAGTTTGGTGTAGGGAGCAGCCAGAGCAGAGAGGTCCTATCGAACGCAGTGCTTGGAAACCAGATATATGTAATAATCTATTCCATAATGGCTTCTCTCTTCGTTGCCTATCAAGAGAACAGGATTGAGAATTCGCTGGCTTATGTCATGTTTCTTCTGCCCTGCTCGATAGTGTTGTTTAATCTCGCGCAGTATTCGAATCTTCTCTCAGCCATATAAAAATAGAAGGGGGTTATTGCTCCACTATTATTGTCCCCTGGGCGTTTGCGTTGATGCTGTCGTGGTAGGCGAAAGTCCCCGCTGTATTGAATGTATATGTCCAGACTTGATCCTGGTATCTGGCCATTGAATCGAATCCAGCTGCGTCACTAACCAGACGATGGGCGAACTGGTCCCTGAACACCCATCTTACTGTGTCACCCACTTTTACTGTGATGGTCGATGGTGTGAAGCCGTTTATCCTGGCGCTAACGTCGTATTGCTGCGGCTGCCCTTGCTGCTCGGTTTCATTGCGCGCTCTCTCTTGTATTCTAATCCTGCCGTCGTCTCCTATCGTCAGATTCAAATCGGCCATTATCCTCTTGCCCTCGCCCATAGTTCCATTCTCGTCCATGCCTACCTCTTTCTGGACTTCCCTCTCCGCTCTAATTCTCTTTACTTTCCCATCAGTTATGTTCAGCTCGACGTCCTTACTCACATCCACTTTAATCACCGGCGCCATGATTATCTGACCGTCGCCCGTGATGTGCAGTGAGTCGTTGAGGTTGAAATCCAAAGACACTAGAGAAGACTTGTTCGCCGTGACCATAAAGGCGATGTTTATGTCAATCTTCCCGCTAGGCAACTTTGCTGTCTGTTCTACGCCATTCAAGACTACTTTCACATCGGATATGTAGAGCCTGACTATATTGTATTCGCCAGATTTGAGATCCACCGAACTCGCGAGCTCTTCGACGCCCGTCAGCTGTAGCAGGTCGTAGGTCTTGGACTCGTTCAGGACTGTAATCCATGCGCCCCCATCATCTCCGCTTTCCGAGGCGTTCTCTCCAACGCGCACTTCTCCGCAGGCATTGTCAATCACCTTGCATCCAGTGACGTTGAACTCTCCCAGGCAGTTTATCCCGCAGAGAGTGCCATTCAGCTCTTCAGGGGTCTGGCCTTCTGGATAGCATTTGCAGTCGCACAAGGACAGGCTGCATTTGAGCGCCTCTGTTCCGACCCCATGCAGCTCTATCTTATTTATAGTCACGTCGACGCTGGTCACGTTAGCCATGTCCAGCTGCTTGTCGGTTATTGAAAAATAAACCTTGCCTGTTGGTGCGCTCACTGCCCCCGGCCCTATGCAGCCGATAAAAAAGATTGTCGCAAAAACAAGCAATATGGGTATCGCAATTCTCATCAAATTACCTCCGTATACAATATTATTAATAGGGTATACTTATATAAATACTATCACAATATTATACGGTGATAAGCGATGCACCCTGAAATAGTTCTCACGAAAAAAGTCAACCTGAAAGACTACATTCTAATCGAAGGGTTTCCAGGCATTGGGCTTGTAGGAACTATCGCTGCCGGTTATATCGTCGAAAAGAGGAAGATGGAACCCATCGGCTATATCACATCGGACAAGTTCCCACCCATGACCACCATACACGAGGGAAAGCCTTATTTTCCTGCTAGAATCTATCGCGACAAGAAAAGCGATTTCTGCGTCCTATTCGCCGAGTTTGTCGTGCCTGCCAGCTCCGTCCACGACCTATCCGAGCTGATTCTCAATTTCGCCAAGCAGAAGGGCATAAAGCAGATTGTGTCTCTCGCCGGAATGTCGAGCCAGAAGGAGGCCAGCCAGGAGATCTACGGCATAGCCTCTAATGAGGAGATGGCCGACTATTTAAAAACCAAGAAGATCAAGCTAATCCAGGAAGGCGTTACTACCGGAGTATCGGGCGTTCTTCTGGCCAAATGCGCCTCACAGGACTTCCCAGCCTTTAGCCTATTGGCCGAATCCAAGGGAGGCTATCCCGACCCCAGGGCCTCTGCTGTTCTGCTAGGCAAGCTAGACGCGCTGATAGGACTCAAAGTCAACATAAAGGCTCTTCTCGAGGAAGCGGGCGTGATAGAGACGAAGATGAAGAGGATGATGGACCAGATTAAGAAAGAGGGCGGAGTCTATCAAAAGGTCAGCGAAGATTATCCGTCCATGTATGAGTGAGGTCAGATGTTCGATTTAAGAGAATTCTGGAAATTGATGTCTCCTCGGCTAACTGTTCTAGTAACAACCGTCGACTCAAAAGGAAAGCCGGATGTCGCGCCCTTTTCTTTCGTCTCTCCAGTTTCTTTCGACCCGCCGCTCTTGATGGTGGCGATAGGGGTAAACAAACATTCGTACTGGAACCTTATGAGGAAGAAGGAGTTCGTTGTGAACATCCCTACTGAGAAAATGCTCGAGAAGGTTTGGATAGCCGGAGAGAAGTGGGATGCCGAGGTCTCAAAGATAGAGAGAGCCGGCCTTCAGACGAGCAAATCCGAGAAAGTAGGGCCGCCCAGACTTACCGAATGCGTGGCCCATATCGAATGCTATCTCGAAGACGCGAAAAAATACGGCGACCATGTGATTGTGGTGGGAAGAGTGGTCGCGGTCAATGTCAATGAGGAGTATGTGGATGAAGAGGGAAGACTGAAGGTAGATTTAGTCCGGCCTCCGCTGCATGTCTCAGAAAACTTGTTCGCCTTTCCATACGTCACAAAAAAAGCCTAGACCTCGCCTTTTACTATAACCTCCTTCTTGCAGTGCGGGCAGGTATAAAAAACTAGTTCTCCTTTCCTTTCTATCTTATCAGCACAATTGGAGCAGAAACCTTTCCCGCAATAAGGACAATAGACGATAGTACTCTTGGTCGAACCGCAGTTAGGACAGCCCAGCCCTTTCTCCCTCGGTATCTTCTCCCTCTCAGAAACACCGGCCAAATCCCCTTTCGCTATCCCTGCTAAAGTCTCCATGTCCTTGTCGCTTATGCTGCCCATCTCTTCCAGGCTGCCTAGTTCGTCGAGCGAGCCTATCTTCTCCAGGTCTTCTACGTCCAGTCCTTCGCCCAATTCCTCTATAGACAGCTCGGAGACAGGGGCGCTTTCCTTGAACAGCTCCTTCTCATAGCGCTCTCGTTCCTTCTTCTCGCTGGCCCTGAACATATCCGTCTTGACCTCCTCTATCATCTCGCCCCTTCTCTCAGTGTATCTTCTCCTTCTCTCGCTTTCCTCTACTCTGCTCTCGATAGGCTTGCCCTCAGGAACACCCATCGCCTCTTGCCTAGCCTTTCTCGCCTCTTCCTCCATCCTCTGTTGTTCTAGTCTCTCTCGGAATCTTTCCCTGGCCGACTGTACGTACTTCTGCTCTTCTTGCGGCACTATCTCCGGCCTCTCTGGCTCCTGCTTTACCGGCTCCGCTCTCTCGACAATCAGCTTTTCCTCCTCGGGACTATAGCTCTCCCTGACGAAAGCCCCTCTCTCTGATATCTGGCGCTCTTCCAGTACGCGGGGAGGTACTGTTCTTGGCCTGACCCGGACTTTCTTTTCAGGCTCAGGCGGCACTTCCATCTTGAAGACAGGAATAGCCACGGTCACTTCTTTCTTGCCGAAGGCCGTATGTTTTATCTCCAACAGGCCGGTGAAAATCAATGTCCATAGTGGTATGAATATGAGAAAATTCAAGCCGACAAAATACGAGACAACCATGGAAAGGGCGAAGAGTATTATCCCTATTATCCCCGAGAGACCTAATTTTGCCTCTCTTGGGACTATCCTGATATCCGGGATGCTGAACCTTAGGAGTAGATACCCGAAACTGAGGCTGCCCAAGAACGAGATAACATAGACCAGCCCCCAGAATATATCTAGCAATTCAACCATGTAATCACTTTACAGCAAACATTTTTAAATAATAAACACGTGAGAGTATATATGGCTTACGTTGTCAATCCAGTCACCGATCCGCTGGGTTTTATAGTGTTTTTCTTCGTCTTTGGGGTCGGGGAGGACCTGCTCGGAACGCTACTAAAACTGTCTATCCTATCTTCCGTTATAGTCTTTCCATTCACCCTCCTCGGAAAATTTGTATATGGGTGGGTTGAGAAGAGCGTCAAAAGCATTCATCTGGTAAAACTCTTCCTGACCAGTTTGATAACCGTCTTTCTATTCATAATAATAATCAGGCTCTGGTATGTGCTCTGGGGCTCAACATTCTTGTCTATCGGGGCTGCTGATTTCCTACTCGGTTTTGCTGTCGCAGTGGTTGTGGCTTTCATTTTTGCTATACTAGGGGATTTCCTGAACCATGTAGTCCATAAGCAGTGGCAGGTTCCGCAGGGCCTGACGCTGTATGTGATAGATTTAATAGTGTGTTTTGTGTTCTTTGCAATGGTGTCTATAGCAATCTATTTGGGGAGTGTTTGATGTGCCGTTGTTCAAAAGGAAACTCTCGGATGTCTTCAAATGGGAAAAGGCGTTGAAGGGAGAGGAGAGGGAAGCGCTGCACAAATACTTTGGTGAGCAAATGATACACGCATATGTTACCACCCCGGAAGGCAAGGAAATAGAACTCAAAAACACATTTGATTTGATAAAAAAGAAAGACCCGCCAAAAACGCCAGAAGAAGAAAAATATTTAAAAAACGCCATAGGGACCTCATTTCGTGAGCACTGGGACCCCTTTATGACTTATGGGGCATTTAAAGCCATTTCATCTACTTATGGTAAGGAAAAATTTGATGAGAAGTTGAAAGATGTTTATAACAGGGCGAGAGCGAATAAACGACAACTCGTCGACGAGGTTATGCTTGACCTCTGTACGCCCCAAGAAAGGGAAGTAAGCTTAAGAGAAGCGGGAGAGTATGGTCTTCCTATCTGGGAAGTTGCGGATTTGAATAGTAATTTCAAAAATATAGACAAGGACCTTAAAAAAGAGGTGTATACTCTCGCAAAAAAAGGGAATATGACTCCTAGAGAGATTATTAAAATGATAGTTGAAAAGTATAAGAAGAGTCAAAAATAGGGGATTAGATGAAGAAAATATTACTCATCATATTGTTCATGGGGGTTGCATTTAGCGTATTCAACGATTTGAGCAACGACACCAGTAACGGGTGCGAGAATAGCACTGGCATATGGAGGTGCCACACGCTCACCGCACTGGGCGACTCTTATGGAAAATTCTCCGGGGATATAGCTTGTTTTTCAACGCAGTCATCGACTGTGGACCAGGGGTGTTTTGCTGCTGTAGAACTCCAAGAGAATACATATGCCAATGACTGCAGTTACTCCTTCAATGATAACCAGCTCGTCTATAACCCCTGCGACAACATCACACTAAGTAAGGGCGAATTCATACTAACAACGCTTGACCCGCAAGACTTGGACCTCTCTAATTGCGATGCCTTCCAAGAGAATGTCACATACGTGCATGAGTGCGGCGTCGACGGCAAATCAATAAAATTTAATGGTCTGGTGGATGTCAGCAACATGAGCAGTCCGATCATATTCATAACCAGCATGGAATTCCAAGGTTTCGATGCATCTGCGTTTATCACAAGCAATCTGCTGTATATAATATTAATAATCGTCATAATCATAATTGCGTATTGGGTATTTGCCCCCCATAAGCCGATGTTGAGGGAGAGGCGGGCTCCTAAGGTCGAAGAAGAGGCCCCAACAGTCACGAAACGCGAGAACAGGTATGGGAGAAAATTATGAACACTGAGATAAGAGGCATTTGCGCATTTATAATGTCAATCATGATCTTCTCTATTCTTACCCCTTTCGCTTATGCAATCAAAGAGCCCAGCACTGTTGAACTCTCTACGCAGAAGCAGGTCAGCTCAAGCTGCTCAAACAACGTCTGGTTTGATGAATTAGATTGGAGCGAATACCAGAAGCTCATAAGCAGTACGGTGCAGACTATCGATGGTTTTGGAAATAAAGCGTTGCAGGCGCAGGAAGCAGCTGCCAATAAATCGGGTGTAGGGACAAATCCGGACGTGCTTAATGCAAAGCATATATTCTTGCCGGGCGTTAACGGCCAGCCCGCATTGTTATATGACGTGATGAAGGATAAAGCGGTTGATCCGAGTACGGTATGCCACCTAAATAATCTATTCTCAAGTGGCAGAGTGGCGTATGCGACTAGACTGGTCGATACACTGAGGTATTGTTCCACCGCAAGTAATGTCTATTGCGACAAGACTTTGACTTCTGCCGGCATAGAGAAGATTCTTGATAGTAAGCAGGGCTTGAATTCAACTAATATGGCGGAGAAACTTAGCCAAACACAGCTGAATGCGCTGGAACAGAATGCGCCTAGCGCAGTTGTTGAAACCAGCGATGCTAAAATAATACTAAATGCAGATACGAATCTATTTTTCCCAGAAACAATCACAGAGTTTGCTAGTTTCATAAGGAGTCTAAACTGGGTAGACACATGGATAGCATTTGCCAATGGTGCCTCAATGGTACGTTCTATTCCAGATTGGGCAAAAGGCATAAAGGGAATCTATGGGAGGGGTGGAGCGCTATTGAAGGGAATGGTTTCAAGGGCGAGCATAGGAGAAATGGCTTCCAAAATAGCTATAAATCCTAAATATGTCAAAACGCTTGATGTATTATCAACCCAAATCAAGAGTTTGGATTTAACTAAGACTAATGAGATATCGCAAATCGGAGAAACTCTAACAAATTTGAAAAAAGTCGCCCAAACTTCTGGGGATAGCGCAATGGTGGCAAAGTGTGATAATGCCCTAGCAAAATTAAACTTGGCAGGGACTGCAAAAGACGGGCAGGTAATAATAAGGGCGGAAGAGATTGGAGCAGATCCGATGACGGGTCTGGTGGGAGTGACAAAACCGGCGATAAAAGAAAGTCTTAATGCCTTAACGACCGATATCAGGAATGGGGTTGGGGACATTATTTCGAGCAACAAAATGCCCGATACCTGGGCGGTTATAAAACAACTTCCAGCGAGCGTAAAGGGGACTAAGGCAAACATGGCAACACTGGCTATAGGGGCTCTTCTTAGGACTAGAGGAGGATACCTTGGCTACTTATTGGCAGCAACTCAGGCAACCCAATCATTATTCATGGGCGCATTATGGTTTAGAAACAGCATATTGACAAACCCGCAGTTCAATGCACAAGGCGTTGTTGAGTTTGATTTAAACAATAATATAGCTAATTACGTTGATAAGAGGGATGAAACCCATTTCCTCGATGTAAAGAAAACATACATGATACCGACTTTAAGTAACTTTTTAACGAACATTGTAGATAGGTTTTTTATCTCAACAGCCGGTCTTGAAAGGAAGGATGCCTCAGAGTTGCAGAACAAAGTGAAAAACATCCAGGACATAGTATTTATCTTGGACCAGGATGCAATAACATCTCCTTCAGAAAATAGCAAAGCCATCAACACGATAGCACAAACCCAAAATGGCGATTATTGGACTTTCTTCTCAAAATTCCCAAGCAGTACATTGATATATAATTTCGAACATCCACTCGGTTATACGCCTAAGGGCAAGAGCGCTCTTTTCCTTGGCTTGAGGAATATTAATATCTATGGGATATCCGGCATGCCAAACAAGTGGTTTACAAGCCCGATAGACACGGGCCTGCCTCTGCTAAGAACGTTGAGAGATGTATCTGGTATGTTAACGCTTTTAGGGACAGTTCCGGCCGGCTTTTCGATTCTCGGCAGAGCCGCGGGCGCAGGTGCGGCTAGCTTGGTCTCAATTCCTGCAGCGTGGTTTGGTTACAGATTTACGGTTGATTTAAGCAGGGGCGGATATGATGCGATGTTTGATACAACAAGTATAGACCCGAATGTCTTGTGCAAAAACAAATTCACTGTAGATGATAGAAACGTTATAAGAATACTCAAATTCGCAAGGGCTGCGCTTGCTACTGGTTCTGCCGCAGCAATGGGTACGAAAGCCACGCCCTTTGTATTAGTTGGCTTCGCTTTTGACATAACCCAGCTTGGGGCTAACTTTTTAGAGAGCAACACGATTGATAGGATAACGAAGGACCTCCAGACGTGTGTGGATACTGACTTCGAAGTGCTGGCATTGAAGGACATACCAAATGCCAAAGAGCTCCAAAACCAAAGTAAAGATTTCCTGTCACCATTGAAGGCCGATGCGCTGAAAGTATTCAACATGCTGTCTCCGGAGGTAGGAGCGCAGTTTGATAGCCTCGCGGCAAACATGAAGGTTCAGGTCATGCATCTACAGGTGAACGCAAAGGACTTGCCATTAGCGAGTGTCGTCGGAACAGAGGTTTATAACGTCCACTTCAAAGACGCCAACATAAGATGGTTCCAGGGGGCAGGCTGCAACATAGACTTTTGCCAGCAGTCTGGGAATGGTTACAAGTGCATGACACAGAATGGTTATAGGCTAATCGACGAGAATGGAAATCCGATTCTCGATGGTATACCTCAGGCATTGAGCCTTAGGATGAAGATGGATGAGGGATACGTGGGAATAGTGCAAAGAGTCTTGGAGGTCAAGAAGGAGAATGGCAGTTTATTTGATATTCACCCACAGAATGTCGTGGTCTCTAACCCGTGCCTTAAACAGAGTTTGGTGAACCTGACTGGAACGACTAGTTTTGCCTCAAGCGCGCAGGATAAGGCGATTAGTGATGCTTTCGGGGACTTCGAGGCAATCTATACGCCAGAGGCCGAGATATGGTTTGACGGAAATGATGCAACAGTACAATTCTCGGATGAAAAAGTTTGTTCTAATGGTGTAACCTACGGAGCGAGGGAGGTTGTCAGATTCAATGACACTTATATTAAAATATACAGAGACACGGATGGAAAAATTGAGATAGTTGGAAACGATAGCCAAGTTAGATGTGACTTCAAGCTAGGAAGCGAAGGTGCGATAGGGTTCTCCAATGCCCTGATTAGGTCGGGATTCGCACAACCAAAGACTGAGAATATGAAAGCAGTCGACTTCTCCGATGTTTATCATGTGTTTATCTACAACCTGATTAGCGCTGACAAGAGTGAAATCAGCAAGTATTCTACGGAGGAATGCACGTTGCCTGATGGTACGAAGGGGATAAGACCGGTCATAGAAACAGACGACCCGATGCAGACAGAGCAGTGGAACACGTTACTAGCGGGAATGTGCTATGCCAACATCAAGGGAACGGGAAATTCATCAGTCAACTTCAACGACAGCATGGTGACTGTGGTTGACCCGACTGGCGTAATGAAGACGTACAAAGTTCTCGGATTTGATTATAACTGCGGTGGCGGGCTTGGAGGCTATAGGGTACAGGACGAGAATGGAGTTGAAAGCTGTTTATACATGGAGAAAGGACCCGATGGCCAGCCGCAAATGAGGGTCAATGCGCAATCCCCAATACCGCTGCTTTGGGCTACTGGCCTTGGCGGCTCAATGATGTACGATCCGAGCAGCGGCAGGATCTCAATCAAGAACGAATTCCCATTCGCTATTAATCCTAGCTACAGTGTCTATGGTGGAGGCGGGCTGGGCATGATAGTGCCGGGTGTAGCTCCTTGGGGCGGGAAAGCCACAGAGACGACTGGAGCAGAGCAGACTGGAATCAATAAGATACTGGCCGCCTTGCCGTGGATGCCAGATGGTCTAGAGCTAGCCCTATTTGCTATCGCTCTAGCCGGCGGATTGCTCTTTGTAAGGATAAGGTTTAGGAAGGAGAAAGGACCCTAATTCTGAGCGCTGGTGATGCTATGAAGGAAGTCAGACCCATCGAGATAAAGGACAAAATGACAGTGAATCAGCTAGTAGAGGCTTTCGGCAAGTCGGGCGTGTTCCAGGCGGGCAATCTGGCGAGAGCTGTCGATATCTATGAAGAGATGCTCAAAAAGAAGAGCTCGGTGATGCTCGCTTTCGCTGGGGCCATGGTACCTGGTGGCATGAGAAAGGTAATAGCCGATCTGATTAGAGATGGGATGGTCGACCTGGTAGTCACAACGGGGGCCAATATGACTCATGATCTGGCCTCTGCCTTTGGTGAGAAGTATTATGTCTGCGGCGACCGAGTAGATGATGAGCAATTCAGGAAGAAGGGAATATCTCGGATATATGACGTAGCCTCGCCAGACTCGACCAGCATCGGATTTGAGAAAGGAATCCAAAAAGTGTTCTCGGACATAAAGCCAGATTACTATTCAACGCCAGAGCTGATGGATGAGATAGGGCGGAGAATAAAAGATAAAAACAGCATAGTCAGGCAGGCGCATCTGAAGAAGATCCCGCTCTTTGTGCCGGCGCTAGAAGACTCTATTTTAGGTATACAACTCTGGATTCACTCGCAGGACAGGAAAGTCAGGCTAGACCCGTTGAAGGACATAAAACAGATAACTGACTGGGTTTACGACCATAAGAACCGCGGCGTGATTTCTCTAGGTGGTGGCGTTCCTAAAAACTTCGCCTTGCAGTCCGCCTTGATTCCTGGCCCGCACAACTACGCGATACAGATAACTCTCGACAGGCCGGAAAGCGGAGGTCTCTCTGGCGCTACTTTGGAGGAGGCGATTTCTTGGGGGAAACTGACCAGAAAGAGCAAGTTTGTGTGTGTCTATTCCGACAGCACGATAGTCTTTCCGATGATAGTTGCGGCGGTCAGAGAAAGGCTCAGTAGTAGAGTTTGATGATGACGTCTATATCCGGCGTTATTTTCACAGAAGAGGTATAAACTGTCGTGCTGACTGGCTCTGGCTTGTTAAACGGATAACATGGTGTAGTCAGCCCAGCTCCCTCAAAGCAGAGTGTCGTGTTCTGTCCAGCAGGCGAAGAGGAGGTTATGTTCTGCCAAACGAACCTTGCATCGCCGTCCAGATAAGCTTCAACATCCGCTTGGTTTGTAGTGGTTAGCTTTTTTTCTAGTTCGTTCCAGAACCACTTGCCTTGCACGTCTTTCGCGTAATGCAGAGCTATGAGAGCATTGCCTCCGTACTCATAGTTGTATATCGTGTTTATCTGGGTGGTGGTTGATGAGGAGTAGATTCCGGCGACAAAGAGCAGGAGAGTTGCAGCTCCCGAAGCGACTAACATGAAAATCAACGCGTCCATTATTGCTGCCTGACCTCTCATATCATCCCTTCCAAGTGCATAACATCATTGTATGTAACTCTATCTTTCCTGCATCATTCATTGCCACAAGATAGCTGAACCTGAGCGATTCCATAGAGCAACTGTTTGTATCGCTTTCTAGATAAACGTCATAATTTAAGTTATATGACTTGGCGACATAGTCGGCGTTTGGATTGCTGTCCAAATCGTCCCTTGTCAGAACTCCTTTGTCCATGACCGCCCTGCCTATCTCTATAGAACCTTTAAGCATGTCCATGTCCGCTATTTTTTGGTTGTAGACGTTGATGACATAGACGACTGAAGAGAAGAACAATCCCATAGCCAGCATCAGCGCTATTATTGACGGCAAATCGTCCCCTATCGGTCCTATGAATCCTTTTTTCATGCTAACACGCTGTACAAGATGAATCGAAATATGAGGAGCTGCATGCCTGGAAGCAAAGCTCTATCCCATTGCTGGCGTCTTTCTTCACTATGAAATATCTGTACTTGCTCGACAAAAGCTTGAAGCCTTCGACTGCAGAAGGCTTGAGCTGAACGCCCTTGCTGGTCAAGAAAGAAGAGGCAGCGGTGTATGTCGGCGGATTATCGCCCCAGCCGATGGCCACATAGACTATCTTCCCATCAGGCGACAACGTGCTGTCCACATTGACTGTAAAGGATTTCAGCTTGGTCACGTCAGAGCTTCCTCCGGTCTCTGGCAACGTCTTGGGGATAGGGACTACTGTCTGGGATGAGATGGTATTTGTGTATAGTGTTGTTTCTATCGCGTCCTTTATCTGCATCGCCAAGGCCTGTGCCGAGTCTGTCGCTACTTTGTCGCTGGTGAGTCTCATGAAGCCTATGACTGTCGAGAAAGTGACCAGCAAAAAGACTAACATCACTATTTTCGAAAACATCCAGACGGAGATGCCTCTCATTTCACACACCGAGCTGCTCAAGGGTTATCTGGCTTCCTGTAATCTTGGTAATCTTGAAACCGTAGGACTTTGCCCTCCATCCACAGTCTAAATATTGTGGGTCGTTCCAGCTGTCATAGGAGATTTTACTCAAATCAGTTTCTGGACAAGTGGTGGGAGCATTTATGAAACTTATAGTAACGCCCGTGGGTATGTTCAGCATTTCAAGCCATAATTGTGAAGACCTTCCGGTGGAGTCCTTGGCAACCGCGACAATCTGCAGGCAGTCGTCCTTGCCTAACTTGCTCTTGCACGTGCTCGATAGGCCCTGTATCAGCCTGACTGACTCAAGCTTTCCGCCGCTGCCTATCTCTGAAAAGTCGACATGGACTATTTTGGTCGTGCCTATGCCCCCTTGATAGACTAATTCTAGATTTCGAGCCAAGGTAGACAACGAATCTTTAAGTTTCTGCTCATACAGCGAGCCGGAAATGTTCTGGTATACATAGAAACCTAGGATTACCACGAATGTCAATAGGGTCACTGCCAATAATAGCTCTATTGGTGCCTCTTCCTGCCCCTTTCTCATGAGATTATCTAAACAAAACTAGTTTATAATAGTTTAGAAGAACAGGAAGGGGACACTAGTCTTAGCGTATTCGGCGGCGGATTGGAACATTGGTTTGGCTATCGCGAAAAGTAAAATCGCCGCAATAGCGATAATTACCAACATGTATATTGGTGTCCACTCCATTCCTCTTTTCATTCAAATCACGTACAGGGAACAGTTCCAGTGCCAACAAGTACGTTGCAGTTCTTAGTATCTTTGCAGCATACGCTAATAAATTCATCAAAATCGCTCAATATTTTTAGGTTGTTGTTCTCGACTTTGCATACTGTAGCGACATCTGGGCTACAGTCGAATTTTACGTTTCCTGTCCCTCCAAGCGAATCTTTAAATGAGTCTGGGCTGAAGATGGTTCCGCTTTTGAAGCCTGCCTTTACCTGACTCACGAACGTCGACAGTGGGAACTCGACGGCCTTAGAAAGCTGTTCCCCTATTACCCTCTGCGGCTCGGCTCCAGGTATTACGATGCCTGACATTATACTCAGCAGTATCCCCAGAATTGCGACTGCCACGACTGCCGCGATTAGTAACTTGAAAGTATCAAATGCCTGACCTTTCATCTAAACACCTCACTAATCAGAACGCTTTATCTATTTAAAAAGCTTACTACGGGCAGGCGCTGGATGCGAGATAGACGTCGCATGCGCTGATGCTGCACCCCACAGCCACGGGAACGCTTACTTTGCTGGTTATTGTGCATCTATCAGTTCCAACGCAGGAAATCACGGGAGAGGCAGAGTGCATCTGGACAATCGATGGGGAGAAAGACCTGGCGTCGATGGAATCGTCCTTGCTGAAATCAACTCTGTCTCTGGAGAAGCACTTGCCCGGCGCATTATTCGCCTGCTTGATCATATCCCCCACCGTCTCTATGCCCGTTAGAGGGGGGGTATAGGTTGATATGATGTGATAGACTATCGCGAGCATCGCAACAGCAAAAACAGCACCCATGAGTATCTTCATGGTCGAAAACGCTTGGCCCTTCATGGTATCACGTCAGGGAGAAGGCAGAAGTGAACCATGCTGCCAGGAAGAACAGCGTAATGGCTATCGGGAGGCTCTTCGCAATGCTTATCCTTGTCGCAAGCTCGTTCTCCCCTTCCTCTATCTTGCTAGTGAAGTATATGAGTATCAGGGTGATTTCGACCACATAGAGAGCTATTATCAGGACGAATGTCACCGCGTCAGGGATGTTCTTTAGCATGGTCGGGTCTCCGAAGCTGACTAGAGGGATGTTGGCTACAGTGGTTTGAGTCCCTGCGGTAGTTGTTGATACTGACTTGAGCGCGTTTATTATGATTTTCTGGAGCGCGACGGTTATGCCCAACACCAGCGGGGCTATGAAGAAGGCTATCGATTTCATCATGGAGGTTATCTCTTCCAAGAGGCTGGCTATCTTATCCTTGACCTTCTGCGCATCCCTTAGCTGCAATGACAGAGAGACTAGCGCTCTAGCCCCCTGCTGGACTCCCAGGTTTATCGAATCTATGACTATCTTCATCGACCCGCGTATCAGATCGGAAGGCACGTCCTTCAGCGCCCCATATATCGGGTCGAACAGGGCCATCTCAATAGTCATGCCCAAGTTGGTGATGTTCTCGCTGGCCCGCCTAAAAACAACGGCTATCTTCTCAGTGGTCAGGAAGTCGGCGGTATAGGAGACTGCCTCCTCTATCGGCCTGTTTTCGCCCAGTCTAGAAGCCAGAACATAGACGGAATCCTGGAACTCGTTCTCCATGACCATGATGTCTTTCTGAACTTTCCTTTTTGCTGCATTTGTGCCATATAGATATATCGCGACCATGCTACATATCCCGATAACTGCTCCAGCTACCATGAAGAATGGATACCATGCTAATCTCGCCTCCTTTTCATACACGGGCGGGTATGGGTTCAGAAGCGGGTCTATGATTAGATAGCCTAAGAGGAATATCCCGATTCCGACTATAATCGCTATGAATACTGCGGACATCTCCGTCTTGCCGAGAACCATGTTCCCTGGCTTAGGTAGTCCGGGGTAGGTGTTGGGTATGGTCGGAGGCGTGTAAACTGGAGGCCTCTTCTTTAAAATGTTCTGGGCAAATAGGATGGTTCCGACGGGTATAATGATATTGTAAAGCAGGATTAAGACCCAGGTCTGAGCCAGAGGCAGTTTGGCCATGACCGAGCCTATCGGAAGCATGATGATTAACATCAGCGGTAGCAGGACGCCGACGTAGTAAAGATAGATGCTTGGTTCTTTCATCTCCGCAGCATATTTTTCCATATCGTCCTTTATCCCTTCAAGGACATCGGTTACCGCCTTGTCTAGGAGGAGCGTTCTCTTGGCATCGTCCACCTCTATGATTGATGATCTGATTAGCATGAGGGAGTGCTTGAATTCGTCAGAGTATCTGCCCCACTTATAGGCTAACTCGTCTAATCCTTCCTCTATGGTCTTAAAGGTGCCCATCCTGCTTTGCCATGTCAATTCTTTCAGGTCTTCGGCTATCTTACCCTTGCCGTGCTCACCAGCGAATTCGACAGCTCTTTCCAGGTTTGGGGTTAGCTTCATGGACATTACCATGTAGTTAACTATCTCCGGGATTCTTGCTATCGAGCTCATCTTCTCCGATTCGGCTGCTCTCAGTGGGTAGTTTTGGATATAGTAGGTCAGACCGAACGGAATCAGCAGAAACCCCAATGCCGGGTAGATGACCATGGTCCAGCCCGATATCTGGTGTGTTATAGAAAAGGCGTAAAAAAGATAGAGAAGTCCGGCTGCAGCGATCAGTATCCCTATCATGAGAGCCAATGTGGGAGCAGCATTCACCTCTCGCGCCTTCACGTCCCAGCCAAGGAATTGGAGCGCTGTGCCGTAGCTCTGCTTGCTGAACTTGTCCGGAGCCTTGAATATAGTGCCTGCTCTCCTAGCAAAACCTATGTACCAGTTCTCCCTCTTAGCCTCTTCCTTCGGTTTCTCAGAGATTTCCGCGCCGAATGCCTCAGCGTATTCAGCGGGACTTCTTAATCTTCTCAATCGCCTGCCTCCTTGAAATCAATTCCTTGACCTGGTTCTGCATAACCCATTGCTGCCATTCTTCTTTTGCCTCCTCAAATTCGACAGCGCCGTGTATCTCCCTCTGTTTCTCAAGAATCAGTAGCCATTTGTCATTAGCAGGAACGGTATACTTAGCCTCTAATAGTTCGGGTATCGACTGTTTGTTCTTCATGTCGACCAAGAACTGTTTCGTCTCGGCTCTGGCGTTTATGTCAGCCATGATGTCCGCGACCTTCAGGCCTCTCTTCTTCGCCATCTTCGGGAACATCTCAGACTTCTTTATGTTTTGCTCGAGGAATGTCTGGACATCTTTCGCAGTGTCATATTGGATTAGCTCGATCAGTCCCTCTTCTCTCTCCGGATCTTCGTACCAGTGCTTGCCTATCTCAGTTATCTCAATCAGCCTTCTGTCCTTTTTAATCGAGCCCTTAAATCTGATTGGGGCGCAGGTGACTATGACATCTGTTGCCTTGAACGAGGTGTTTGGGACATCTAGGTCGTTGACTATCCTATCCCATACCGAATAGGCATTTTCACCGTGAATAGTACCCATAACTGTGTTCCCTATCGCTCCAACTCTCATTGCTTCATACAGTACCTGGGCCTCTTTAGACCTGACCTCTCCCACGACCAGTACTGAATCGCCCAATCTAAGAGCGGTTCTGAGCGCCTCCTCCGGTGCCACTTCCGCTGAAATCCTAGAAACGGCGATGGCTGATTGGGTCTTTAGTCTCTGGATGTTATAACCGAGTGCTTTCATAAAAGGAACAGGCAGCTCTAGCGTGTCCTCTTGAACTATTATTCTAAGCGAGGGTAGTAATTCGAGCATAAGCGCCTGTAAGAATGATGTCTTGCCGGAGCCTCTCGCCCCTGTGACTATCGTCGAGGCTTGCGCGTCAATCAAGAAAGACAAAAGACCTGCTGAGAAAGAATTGAGCATCTTCACGTCCATGAACTGCGGCAGGGTCCAAGGCGTCTCTTTATGGAGTCTGAGCGCGAAAGCGACTCCGTCCGGCGCTAATGGCGGCCCTATCACACAAACTCTTGTCTGCAGGTCGGATAAGTCAAGATCTAGAACCGGGTGCGCCTCATCGAATGGCCTGCCCGACTGCGCCCTGAATCTCGAAATTATGCCTCTGGACTCTTCCTCCGTGAATATTACGTTGCTCTGGCATGTTCCATAATCCGAATGTACTAGATAGACGGGTTTAGTGCCCAGCGGCGAATCCATGAAGACATCTGTAAGCTTCCTATCCGACAAAAGCAGTTCCATCATGCCATAGCCAACGGTATACCTCGAGACTACTTTCGCCAGCTGCTCCGTCTCTTTTCCCGATATCTGGATGTTATTTTTAGCCGCCAAATCATTTATCGTGGTCTCGTATATCCTGATGAAGTATCTCTTTACCTCGGAAGGCGTCATGAACTTTAGCCCTTCCGGATGGTAAGAGGCTACAACCTCTCTGGTCTTTGAAAGCAGGAAATATTTTTCAGGCGATAGGTTATACTCGGGCGGGTTGATGTAATACAGGTATTGTACTTTCTCCGGGTGGCGGTAGATAGAGACGGTGGCGTCCTCCACTATATACTGGTCGATCAGCTCTATGTCCTTGGGTGCTTGGAAGAATACCCGGGATGAGACGAACGCCGGTTTTATCTGGACCTCGAAAAACACTCTATATATCTCCCGCCCCTCCGGCATCTTTCCTAGCTTTTGGAGGATTGTCCTGAACTTCTGGATTATGTCGGTCTTCTCGAAAGCCACCTGCATCCAAGTCAGAGTCTTGAGATATGTGTCTGAGCAGGCCTTCATCTTCGCGGTCAGTGTCGGCAGTCTCTCCTGCTCCCTCTTTATCGCGTCCCTGAGAGTCAGATAAGCCTTAACGGGGTCGTATTTTATCAGTTCTTGCGCAACCTGGACAACCACGTTATGCCTGGGCGGTATGCAGGCATCGCAGTCCTCGTTGCCCAATCTAGAATATGCCCAGACCCCCTCCTTCTGGAAAAGATCGGCTATCTCGCCTATCTGCTTTAGCATCCTGGTTTGTTCCTCGCTGTATATCATCTCATAGACGTCAGCCAGAACAACATAATCAGCACCGGTCTTTGAAAGGTCTTCGACGACTTCCTTCATACATTGGGGATAGTCGGCTACAGAAGGTCCCCAAGTGCTGCCTCTATAATCTATTAATAAATACCTCTTTCCTCCTTCACTCTTAATGGTGTAATCGTGGGCAACCATAAACTCAACCTCAGGATAGAAGTCATCAAAGGACTCAAGTTTCTAATAGGTATTACTGCTTTTTATACCTTATTCTGGCTCGTCTTGTCTAGCATCGATTTATATCCTTTGAAGACAGCGACAGCCTATGCGTCCAATTCGCTGCTTAATCTCATCGGTGTCCCAACCCAACTGTTTTTTGGGAATGAGCCGGTCATAGTGGTAAAAAATGTCTATGCCCAGATAACCAATCTTTGCGCCGGTGATCTCGAGATAGCGCTCCTTTTGGCTATCGTTCTGGCCACGTGGGACAGGAGTTGGAGAAAGAGGCTCTGGGGCTGCTCATTTGGACTGCTACTTATCCTGGTAGCCAACCCGCTGAGGATATCCACTGTCCTGGCTATCGGCTATTATACCGACTGGGCCTGGGCAGACTTTACGCATAACATTCTGTTCAGGCTAATGCTTATAATAATAATAGTTGTGTATTACTTCCTGTGGTATGTTAAGTATGACCGAATTAAAAAGTTCTTCAAAAGGGTTTAATCTCTTCACTCCTCTTGTCGGGACTGCTTTGGTAATCATGGCAATCCTGATAGCGACTGGCATGATGCAGAATGATGTCAGAATATCTAGAACTATCATCTCTTCTTATGAAATAAGCTCGCAGAGCATTGCAGCAAAGGCAATCAAGGCAGCTGCAGAGGTAAAGATTATCTCGAACATAGAAAGCGCTCTCTACAAGTTATTGAATGGGGAGTATGGTTCGGAGTTTGAGATAACCTGTAGCAATGAAGCCGGATGCATCAGCGCAGCTGAAAGTGTTTTTACAAATCCGCACGGCACATTCATGACTGTGATGACCACTGGTGCCGATGGGATGTATAATGGGGTTATAGACAGCATAAACACAGTGAGCGGCTACACCACCTATGCTACTGACTCAAACATATCCGCTGCCTTGGCAACCGTTTCTAATGCGGGGAAGTCTATTGTTACTGTCGAATTCCCCAACGACTTTATCGAGGTCATGATAAACAGCAAAGATATCCAAACTTATGCCGGCGATGCGCTCAGGATATCTTTCCAGGACGCCCAGCAGAACAGGATGGTCGTTTCAATAGTCCCCCAGAACTTTACTTATCGAACTACAGAGCCAATTCTGAAGATGATTAAGGCGACTGCTGAAGCGTTCAAGGACGGGCTTAGCAAGGACACGTTTGAGACACGCACCAAAGCGGACCTCACCATCTGGCCGTATTATAATAGCTACAGCAGCGACTTCAGTGGCTCTGACAAGTGCGTCAAGTCGAAATGGAATCTCGACAACCGAGATGTTTTCACCCTGACCTTCACGACCGGGGGCTCCTGTTAGTAAAGATATAAATACTGCTACTGAGTTTTTAATAAACAAAGGTGAGCGTATTTCATTAGCTGACGTCTACTATAAGATTGAGGATAAATGGTTCGATTTGCTCGATTGGCTAGAGGCTCATCACATTCCAGTCTACAAGCTGGTCGACCCGTTAGAGAAGAGGGGCATACCGTCTCTTCCTGTTTTTGTCGCGTTACTGCTCATTCTGATATACATGCTTCTTGGCCCGCTCAACCTCTTTGGAGGGGGCTTTGGCTGGGGTGGCGGAGGAAACTTTAAGCTTATAGATATGACAACCGGCGAATGCGTGGCAAGCGCCCATCTGACCTTTGCCAACTCAGAGCTCTATGAGACGGATATCGACGCGAACTGCAATGCCAATGTTAATCTCCTTCCTGGCGAGTATAAGCTCAAAGTCACGAAAGATGGATGTAATGAAGCAACCTTGCAAGTGAGCTTGGCCGAAGGTTCGAATGAGGTTGATGTTTCTCTGGCATGCGGCAACACCCAGGACCAGGTCAGTCTTTGCTTCAGTCCAGGGAGCGGGCTAGGCATAGTCAAGGCCAAGGCGTATAGATTGGGCGTATATAACAGCACTATATCCAACTGCGGCACAAATAAGTGCGACTTCTTCGTTGAGAGCGGTCTTACTTACAAGTTTGAGACAAGCAACGGGTATTATAGTGATGTCGAATATCCTGCCAATGCCCTGAAGACTTACAGCGAGAGCGCGAGCTGCATAACTTTGCTCTCCGGCGGTGTTAGCCCGAATCCGCCAGCAGGAAAAGGCCAGGTTATCGTCAAGGTCAAGGACGGCATGGGAAATCTCGTGCCTGGGGTGATGGTGAAGCTGGTAAATCCTGACGATATCAATGGCGAGATAGCATCGCAAAGAACCGGCTATAACGGCTCTTCCCTTGGAGTGGCTTTCTTTGAGGAGAAGATAGGGACTATGTTCAAGGTCAAGGTAGAGGCAGGCGAGAATTCAAGCGCTTACTTTGGAACGGCGGTATATAACGTAACTGCGGAGCCGCTTGAGATAACTGTCAGCCTCAGCGTCAGCGTGACCGCGCACCTTACTGTCCTGGACAAGACGACCAATCTAGGCATAACCGGAGTTCTATTCACTTTATTCGAGCAGCCTTCTGAGCTGAACAAGACGTATACATACAGCGGAACTGACGGTAAGGCTAACGTTGGCCTTAGGAGCGGCTATTCTTATAGAGTCGCCCTATGGAGACAAGGCTATAAATATGCTGAAGGGACGCTCGATGCAGGAACAGACAAGACATTCTATATGGAGAAGATAGCCGAAACCCAGGTGGGCGCGGTTGATGCTGTAGTCTATTTCAAAGACAGCGGACTCGGTGTCGAAGGGGCAACAGCCACTCTTGTGAAGGGCGGCGTGCCAACCGGCTATTATGCGCCCAAGACCAATCCGGATGGCCAGACCTCTTTCGAGGGAGTCATGCCAGGCGACTATTGCGTTGAAATCAGCAGAACGAAGGGAGTGTCTTCCGCCTGCTCAGAAAATCCAGTGACTGTGGTAGCTGACGACCGCGCACTGGTCGAGATACCTATTTCCGAATATACTTACAGATTAGATGTAATTGTGAAGAAACAGGACGGGAGCGGAGTCAAGGATGCCAGCGTCAAGGTGACAGACAGCTTCGCTTCGTTCTCATACTCGAACAAGACAAATGCGGTCGGCAGGGCGAGCTTCAATATCCCGGAGACTAACACCAATGTCCTAGTCCGGGTCCTTTACAAAGACGCAAATGGGGAGGTTTATGACGTAGGTCAGGCTGTCGGCAAGATAACCGAGAGAAAGGAGACCACAATCTATCTCGTTCCTTCTGGTAACACTATAGTCTATCTGGAGGCACAAGATCTCAACGGCAACAACCTGAGCCTGTCTGACACGAAATTACAAGCAGGGAATACATATAACTTCCTGTTCTCATTAGGTCTTTTTGATATTCAGGGGAACAAGCCGGAAATGGTCAAGTTCACTGTACAGGATACGAAGGGCTATGTTGAATTCATTCCAACCTCACAGTATGAATGGCTGACCACTTCTTCCTCTTCACCATCGACTACGCTAGACTATCTTGTGCAGGGAGATTATGACAGCAACAGTAGGAAGCAGATAGCTGTTCCAGTGAGAATCAAGCAGGTCTTCTCTGACGAAATCTATCACAACTTCACTTACAAAGGGTACTGGAAGAACGGGACGGGAGACAAACTTATAGAAATAAATGACCCGGCGACAGGCTTCTATAAATCGCCAAGCTTCACTATGCAGGCCGGCTACTGCAGCAAGTACGGTGATTCTTCTGTTGGTCTATTTGGAGTTTGCAAGTATATCTTATCTGGCGGTGCGCAACTCAAGCCAGACCCTTCAGTCAGCGTAAACCTGCTCGATAATGTAACCATGGGTATAGAAGTGACTAACGAGGGCAGTTCTACATACTCTGGCGGCGTGGTAATCGAGGATACCCTCCTGAATCTTTTCTTCGCGAGCCAGGCCCAAGGTTCTACAACAGAGCTTAAAATAAAGAAAGGGGCGACAGAAACAGCTCTGCCGAGGTCGCAATACACTTTAGATGTTCACAAACTCACTATTTCAAATCTAGCGATGGAACATGGCGATACCCTGAAGGTTCTACTTGTGGCGCAGGCAGTTTCCCCCTCGCAGACTCTCATAAGCTCTTTCGCTGGAGTGCAGGGATTAGGCAACATGACCTTCACCATACTAGGACAAACAACGCCAATCCTGAAATCGATGACTCCATCAGTCCTTTATGATTTAACGAACAGTTTGGAATTCAGCTTTAAGGAAGAGGAAAGCGGCGCAGATATCCAAAAATGGAGGATATTATCGGGGAAAGCCTATCTCAACGGCGATGGCCTGAGCTGCAAGATGGACCTGAACGATCCGAGGGAGACGCATCTGGTCCCAACAGATCCGACTGACTCCCTGTTTCACATAAATTTTGACGGAGCATGCAGGATACAGCAGAGCGGCAAAGTCAACCTGTCCATATCCGGGAATCTGGCTAACCTGAAGCCGAAAGACTGGATTAAGACGGCACAGCCATGCCTGACTTTCCCGCAGCCGATAGTCATCTTCGCGCAGCCGCAGGTCGAATGCCAAGTGGATTTCGTTTATGCCCCTAACGAGGCACAGAGGGTCGAACAGCCCACGGACGGGGGTGCGACTACCTTCTGCACGAGACAGACGCCAGTAACGGTTTATGTAAGAACATGCGATAGCGGTGTTGATGTAAAGGATTTCGATGCAGTGGACTTCGACAATAACGTAGCTTCTGCATTAATTAGCGGCAAGAGCATCATATTCACGTATGTCCGCAGGTTGTCCGGAGCAGATACCGGCGAAACGGTGGTAAGGACTTCTGTCGGAGCGACTGTGGAAGCGACCAATGGGGTATTGAGCAGCACATATCAGCTGCCAATGATGGACTTCTATGTGCAGAATCCGCCATCGACACAGGCCACTGGCGCGTTCTTCATAGCCAAGGAAATACAGAAGTACGGCGAGACTCTAAACTGCCGCCAAAAGTTCTGCAATATAGAACAGGTGCTTAACTACGTCAGCGAGCAGACCAACGGCTTCGCTACCATCCCCTATTCGACAAATTTCAAGATGGTCGACCAGAAGATAACGCCGCAGGACATAGAGACTATCTGGAAGGCTGCCGGCCTTCCTAACGATGTTGTTACTGGCACCGACCAGTACGAGGGCGGCATAAAGTATGTGATAGATGTGAACGATTTTCATGTTCCAAAGAAAGGGGATAATGCGGTTGTGCTGAAGACATACACGGACGGCAAAGGCAATGACCATGTCTTTGTGTCCTTCTCCAACATACCGGACAGCTCCGGCATCTACAGCAAGGCGGACTATATGCAGCTGTACATATTGAACCAGGACAAATTCTCCAGCATGAACAAACTCAAGGCGGAAATTAAGATAGACTCTTCAGTTGCCTCTAAGGCTCCAATCCAAACCGCGCTTGAAAACGTGGTTAAGGACTCCTGGAATCTGGCATACTCTAGCGTGGCCAATACTCAGCACATACTGCAGGGAGAAATCTGCGATACGACCGCAGGGAGTACGTCGTCAATATGCATTAAGCTGAACTCGACCGTAGGAGACTATCATATAGCCGCAATCTACAGCGAAGTCCTAGCTGATGGGAAGGTGGTAGTTCATTTTGTAGCTACTGACGCCGACAAACTGCTTGCATTGATAAACGCTTTCGATGATGCAATCAAAAATCCGGGCATGGGAAGCGGCCTGGCTGTTGGCCGGGACGGACAGTACCTTAGGACTGCTCCGAAAGAGCTGAATTTCGACTGCGTCTATGGGGCGGATAGATGCTCGACGCAGCTGACTCCAGAGCTGAATGATTCTCTAAAAAGGTTTGGTGCAAAGATGATTGGCGGGAGTACGATAGCCGCGGACATCGAGTTGATCTATACCGAACAGACGCCCCAGATGGCCGTTGTGATATGCCCAGACCTCACAAATTGCAGGCAGACCGCGTACATAGAGGATGCCGTAAACTCTAAGGGGTTCAAGCCGCATTGGGGGGCAAAAGCAGATATCCCTGACGGCGGCATACTGTGGAGCGAGAGCGGCAATATCCTGCCTCAGTTCTATGCATTTGGCGGAACATTACAGACTGTAACCAAGCTGTTAGACAGCTACGGGAACAGCGGCGCTTGGCCAGGATACGCTAAGTTTGATTACGCCACTGCCGGCTATAGCGAGATGGTCATGAGCAAGCTGAATCAACTGCTGGCCTCGAACGGAACAGCTATCAAAGGCGGCGATACCAATGTTATAAACGCCACCACGGTGAAGATAACCACTGCTGATTGCAGGCTTGGTTTATCTGATATAGGCGGGAAGATAGTAGACAAAGACGGCAAAGAAATGGCTTTATATGGCGGACAGACTTATTTCCTGACTTTGAAAGCGGACGATACGCCGGGTGTTTCCGGTTTTGTTGTGTACGCCAATAGCCTGACGACATTACCAGAAGGAGCGAGTCTGCCTGCATTGAGGTGCGTGTCCCCACAGCAACTTGCGCCGAGACCGCTTGACATGGTGTTCCTAGGGAGAACTAATGATCTGGGCACATTCCTCGACATTTATTCCTATTCCATCTTTAAGGATGGCGACAGCCTTGACGAGGCTGCGCTATCAACCATGAGGACCAGACTGAGTCTACCTTCACATAGCGAATTCGAGGTTAAGGTGGCGGACATAGACGGGGATAAAAATTCCGAGATAATCATGTTTTCAAAGAGCTCTGGAATACTATCAGTCCTTTACAAAAATGGCGAGGACTCCAGCGGCAATATAATCGAAGGCAGTAAGCTGAACACGACAGCCGGACCTCAGGACTGGAAAAGCAGGGTTAAGCGTTCAATAACATTTGATGGCATGCATTTTGTTGATTTTGCTGTGCTCCCTTGGAAGATATCGACCAACGGAACGGAAGTACCGGCAATTGCGATGCTTAGAAACCACGACGGAAACAATGACATATACGTTTATGAATATGCGACCATTCCGAGCACGGTAAACAAAGACTATACTCCAAAGACGCAGTTAGACGTAAATAACGACGACTTCAATATGCTCAAGGCAGTCGATATCGATGGTAAAATCAGTTTGATAGCCGCGTATCTTACGGATTCTGCAACAACTGTCGTGGCAATGTATCCAGTTACGGACAGTAACGCAATACTGGGCTCAGAGTACGATTGGAATGATGCCCATTCGAAATATTTCAAACTAAAAGGCACCATGGGCGATGGCGATAAACACGGATGCGCGGAAGTCAGTGTTGGTGATTGGAACAAAGATGGCAAGAAAGAACTCACCTGTCTTTATTATGGCGGATGCAAAGTTCTTACAACTGGAGGCAGAAACGTCAATGAGATTTTCTTGTTTGATATAGCGGCCATGCAGAATAAGGGGGACACAATAGAATTAGATGGGAGCACCGTATCGTACAAGACATGGATAAACAGCGTGGATATACAAGCAGATAATATCAAATTAGCGGATATAGACGGTAAGGGACAAGATTATATTATTCAATCCGATCTTACTGGCGGGCATGGGGGAATTTGTGAACCAAACAACCCGAGTTTTGTGACATATAAGGACAAAGTGAACCTATTGATTGGGCAGAATTACGGCGACGGTGGTAAGGTGGCAACTGACCTGAAAGACAAGGATGTAATAATAAAACTAAGGAACACCTATCAGGACGTCATTGTCTACGACTGGCTAAACAACTGGGGTCCGAAAGTCGCATAACCTTTTTAAACTCTTTCTGTTTTGTTAAATTATGGACCCATTGACCATTATAGCATCGTTGAACCCCATCGATTGGATACTTAAACCAGTAACCAACATCATGGACACGGTAAACCTCCTGATACTGGGGTTCAAGATAGTGGTACTGCTGTTCATCGTCCAGTTCGTGAGGGGCAGATTCGGCGGCGGCCCGATAGTCACCATACTCATACTGGTTTTAGGATATGTCGTGCTCTTCTCCAATCTCGCGCCAATACTCTCGACCGCCATGTTCATCTACCTCTTCATAATATTTGGCTTCTCGATGCTAGTGATGGATCTTGCTATCGCGAAGCCCTGGGCAAGGGGCGGCGGCGCGGAGGAGGAGGGCCATATGACTGGAAAAGAGTACTCTGAGAGGCTTGCCAAAGGCAGGGCCAGAATGAGGTTTTAGACATGAAAAGAGGGTTTCTGCCACCAATGATCCTTTTGGTAATAGTTTTCGTATTCCTCATGCTTCTGCCGATTATCTTCAGCGAGTTCTTTCCCGCGTTCAAGTGGCTGATGATGGCCTATTTCTGCATAATGATATACCTGTTTGTCAAAAGGATACTGGGATCAGGGATTGTGACCTTGGTGGTTTCCGGAATCTTGATCTACATATTCGTTTATCAACTGCTCTATATCTTTGCGGCCGCTTATATACTTTATTTGATAGTCGGTCTAGGCTTGAGTGGGATAATAGTATTCGGCTTGCCTAGTGGGGGATTGGGCAGAAAAGCAGGTGCTGTGAAGTGAGGTAGATTTAAAAAGCAGCGAATAGAAAGTAATAGTGATAGCATGACAGACATGTGGAGCGACCTGAAACTGGCATTGATGCTTATACTTTTCATATACTTGGTAAACTATCTCTCTGGTCTATCTGGCTCGAAGAAGATAGGGATAATCATGGCAATCATAATCGCTTTTCTGACTTTCTTCACCTACCCGGACATGCTAATCATAATACTGTTCATATTCTTCGCATTCCCGTTCTTCACCGGCCTGGCTGACGCCCTTTCAGGGAAGTGATTGGCATAGACAGTTCATCAATGGTAATACTGCTGCTAATAACATTCTTAGCGTGGAGTCTCGGCGTAACGTGGCTTTTCGTTGGCCTTCTGATCCTGTTCGTGCTAACGTCTGGCAGCGTTGCGGTATCCGCCGTTACTCTTGTAGGCGTAGGACTATTGACCGTTCTAAAGCAGGAGCAGTACTGGTTCGTGCTGTTGTTTGTGATAATAGGCCTGACGCTGATGTTGCAAGGCAGGAAGAAAGAGGCGAAAGGTGAGGAATATTATTCACCGGAGTTGATGCAGCTCCTGGGCGGTGCTGAGTGATGGAAGCAGAGTCATTGATCGCGGTGCTTGCGGTTGTATTGATCTTCGTAGGTTTGGTCTACAACCAGATATGGCTATCGATAGTGTTCTTTGCGGTCCTGATGGCTGCCCTGCTTTCCGGCAAAGAGAGCGGAAAATTCCCGGCTCCCTCAGGCACAAAAGTCAGGCCTATAATAGTCAAGAGGAAGTACGTAGGACCGGAGTCTATCTACCCGAAAGAGATGAAAGTCCGAGTGACTGCCGAGGACTATGGCACTGGGATGCCCTGGAAGATTCAAGGGCCCCAGCGGCTCGGCGAAGGCCTGGGGAAGATGCTTAAAAGGCTGTTTGGTGATTGAGTGGATTCGAAAGCGTTGTTGCTAGTGTTCCTGTGCATAATAATCTCGTTTTACCTAAACCTGGAATGGCTGACCATTTTCCTGGTGATTTTCCTTTTCCTGGTCGCTATCGGCAGCATGGGTGGGGAGAAGAAGAAAGCTCCGTCACAGAAAGCACCGGAAGAGGTAATCTATCCGGTCATCTACGAGGATGTTGGCGAGTCTCCCTGGCTCTATCACCCGAACACGAAGATAGAGGTCAACCCGGAGTGGAGGCCCGCGAAGCAGTGGGAAAACGCAGCCTCGGGGATGGCAGGCATATTCAGGGCGGTTGGGAATCTACTGAAAGGAAAGCAGGATTGACATGGACAGTGACTGGTTGTTCATAGGGGCGGTTATAGTAATCATACTTTACATGACCGGCTATAGGGCGTATGCGATAGCCGCGAGCCTGTTGATTGCGGTGATTTTTGTGCTCTCCATTATTTTCGAGAAGCAGCCGCAGAAAGCAGGCAGCTATTCCAGTGTTCTAGAGCCGATTGTCATAGAATCGACCAGGGGATTGGCCTATCGTATACCCGGTACCATGGAGATAAAGTATGATAGGAAGATGAGCGAGGGCATGCAGTGGGAGAAGACGCAGAAGAAGTGGGGCAAGGCGATGGGCCAGCTCATCAGGAAGGCTAGAGGGGACAAGCCGGAGGAATAGGATGTTGAGCATAACCTTAGGACTGGGCCTCGTTCTCTTGGGGGTCTATTTCAACAGCTTATTCGCGACAGCAATAGGCTTTTTGTGCATGCTCTTGGGGCTATATAAGACAAGGGCCAGACCGGTAAGAGAAACGGAAAAAGCGCCGCAGCAGAAAAGAAAGACGAAACACACGATAGTCATGAGCGAACCTCCTGAGAGTACTATAATGCCATGGGAAATGGGCAGATTTCCGATAGGCATAAGCAAGGAAAAACCTGATTTCCTGCCGTTGCCTGATTACGGCTATTCCGATCCCTTAGAGAAGATATTCCTTGGCCTTCCGTTCAGGTTCTTAAAAAAAGTCTGACTACTTCACCCTCAGCCGCATCAGCATCTCTTTGTTGGTCTCCAGTATCTTGCTGTCCAAATCCTTGAGCGCGGCAATCATGGCCTTTATATCCAGCATAATCTCTCGCAGCTCTGAAAACTCATCGGAAAAACCGGATAGCTCTCCCACTTTTTCATGGAGCTCCTGGTGGCTGGCGCCCAGGTCCTGCAGGCTCTCGTGGATAGCATCTAATTTCTCCCGGTGCTCATCAAGGTTGGAGCTGATCTGGTCAAGGCTCTGGGCATGCTCCTCCAGCCCAAGCGAGATATCCTCTACTTTCGCTTTGACCTCCTCTGTCAGCTGCTTGTGCTCTTCCATGGTCTTTGTCATAGGCTGGGTGATTTTCGCGTCGACCATCTTGACTGCGTCATGGATGTCTTTGGAAGTGGGTTCTGCCGCGGCCTGTTTCAGAATGCTGTCTATATCGTCCTCTTTAACCCCTATCTGTTTAAGACTATCGCGTATATCGGAGATAGACAACCCTTCGGCGTTCATCGCTCGCACTATCTCAATGACCTTGCTGAACTGTGCTTCTTCAGCCATCGGTATCACAAATAGGATTATTAATCTGATATTTATATATTAGTAGTATAATAATATAGCTGATTTGCATGGAGAAAAAAATTGAACTACCATTCGGTCCTTGGCGCGAAATTTTCTCCGGTAGCTGGTCGAACTACGACATAACGATGAGCGAGAATCCGGACAAACTGATTCTTACGATAATCTTCGACAAGGAAAGAGACAGAGTCACGGGCATGGTCTTCATACTGGACAAGTTCTACGTGGCTGAGGGAGACCCAAGCCGACTATCGGCTGCCTTGGGCGGATACAACATGATAGTCGACAAGTTCCAGCCCGCCTTCAAGAAGAAGTACTTCGCGATATCCTCCGGTCCGAAGTATGCGAAAGCGGAGAGAGAGGAGATGGATGCGGCCATGCAGGAGCTCTTCAACCTCATGGAGGACCAGAGCGAGAGGGCCAGTGAGCTGTGCAAGAGCTTCGAGGTAAACCTGACCGAGCTGAAGTATGCGAAGGAGGAGGAAGCTGAGAAGCTATTCGCTGAGCCGGTCCTGATGCCGATGCTGATGGTCTCGAAAACCGAGGAGAGGTTCGCTGGAAAGTTCACTGCCAAGACTCTTTTAGGGAAGAAAAGCACTGGCGAGAAGGCTGAAGAGAATGTCCAGTCTTTCTTGACGACGGTGATAATAGGCAGCAGGCAGGACCGGAAGGCTATGGCGCACGTCATACTTGAGAACTGCGTGCTTGGCGGAGTAATCACGATAATTTTTGATGACGACAAGAGTTACGAGAGGATGGCCACCCCCAACAAGAACTTCGACTATAAGTCTTTTCCAGATATCCAGCCGATCGGGGTACCTCTCAAGAACGTCAGCATACCTGAGGTCGGGATAAACCTGAACATGCTGACCCCCGAGATGCTCAGGGAGGTCATCGGGATAAAGACCGAGGGGAAGGACTATCTCGGGAAGGTGGCTGCCGAGCTCATAGATGATGTTCTCCATGAGGGCAAGGACCAGCTAGAGTCTATCGCCGACCTGGAGGAAAGACTATTGGCGATGAAAGAGGACGTCAAGAAATTCCACATGTACAGGGCGGTGAGGATGATGAAAGTCCTAGACATGTCCTATCCCGGCTTCTTCGGCGGGAAAGTCGACCTGGCTAACTTCATCTCGCCCTACCTGAAAAGCATAGGCTCTGTCGTCAGGATAGACACCAGCAGCCTGACTGAAGAGGTGAAGGCCGCGTTCATCTACTCAGTTCTGGCCTCCCTCTACAAAAAATACAAGGAAGAGATGGCCACGAAAGAGGTCAAAGTGGTGGCGGTCATAGTCGATGGGGACAAGATAGCGCCAAACAACCCGGCTACTAATCTTCAGAAGAGCATGCTAGCGGTACTCGTGGACTGCAACAAGTATGGTGTCAGCGTCTGTCTCGGCACAGAGCATGAGAACGACCTTAACTCCGACCTGCTTGCTAACGCCACTATAAAGATAGAGTTTGTGGGCCAGAATGAGGTTGCCATAAAGGAAGAGCACTCGAGACCCTATCGCATGACCGTTAGACCTAACCTCAGCGCTTAGCCCTTCTTTTTCCTCTGCAGGTCTTCCAGTTTCTCGTCTATCAGGTCGGCTACCTGGTCCACAGTGACATAAGCTACCGGATTGATGGCGTCCAGGACATACTTTATCTCGCTAAGCTCCGTCTTTATCAGATCTATCTCTTTCTTGTTGGCGTCCATCTGCTTCTTCGCTTCTTTGACGATGTCCTTGACTTCCTTCAGGGCGCCTGCATTCTTCTCCAAATCAGCAGAACCGCCTTCAGCCATGACACCGCCGGACTTGAGCGCGTTTATCTCTTCCTCTATCCCTTTGAGCATCTTGTTGTGGCTGATTAGAGTTTTTCCTATAATCTCCTCATTCCTCTCCATTATCTTCATCCTTTGTGCGATTACCTGGATTTTGGAATTCAGAGCGTGAATCTCTCCCATTATGTTGTCAATCATCATCTGAGCTGGTTCGGGCATATCACCACTATGTTTAAATGAAATACTCCTAATAATATAAATATATCTATAAGGGTTTTTATGCGTGGCTATATCTTCGACTTAGAGAGCGCTGGCGGGGACAGGCTCAAAATCCTGATCAATGAGAACAAGAGCGAGATAGTCGAGGCAAGATTCGAGCCCTATTTCTATCTTATACCCGATAACATGAGGGAAGCGGAGAAAGAGCTCCTGAAACACTTCGGGGACAAAATCAGGAAGATAGAGATTGTCGAGAAAGAGGATAAGAAAATTCTGAAGATAGTGACCAGGAGCCCGGGCGATGTGATAGAGATCAGACATTATGCGAAAGAGCTCGGCGACTCTAGAGAAGATGACATAAACTATACCTACCGCTACCTGATTGACTACGGACTGTATGCTTCGCGCTATTACGATTTCGAGATAGATAATGGTGTTCTGAAGAAGGCGAAAGAGCTGCCTGACGAGCCCTTAGACTTGCGCGTGCTGGCTTTTGACATCGAGGTCTATAACCCGAAGCAGATACCTGACGCGGATAGAGACCCCATCGTTTGCATCGGCTACTGTACTGCGAAAGAGCGAGACGTTCTATATTGGACCGAAAGCAAGAGCTCGGAGAAGGAAGTGATAGAGAAGTTCATAAAAAAGGTTGGAGAGTACGACCCAGACGTGATAGTGGGCTATAATTCTGCTGGTTTCGATTTCCCTTATCTGAAGAAGAGGTGCCACAAGCTAGGCATAAAGCTGGCGTTGGGAAGAGACTATAGCGAGGTCCAGATAAAGAAGGGCGGAATATACCCCCGCGCAGACATATTCGGCCGTGCGCATATAGACGCGCTCGACGGCGTTGACTTTCTGACAACGATAGGGGCGATGAGACTGCCGAAGAACGACCTGAACTCCGTCTATCGCGAGCTGTACGGGAAGCAGAAGGTTGACCTGAAGGGAAAACTGATTTCTGAGCTTTGGGACGCTGGCGGAAAAAGTCTAGATCTGCTGCTTGAGTATAACCAGGAGGATGCGGTGGCTGCCTTTGAGATTGCGAAAGAGATACTGCCGCTCCATATGGCTTTGAGCAAGATTATCGGACTGCCATTATATGAGACGTCGCGCATGGCTACATCGCAGATGATTGAGTGGCTGTTGATAAGAGAGGCGCACAGAAGAGGAATTTTAGTACCAAATCGAAGTAGCGAAGCAGAAGTAAAGGAGAGACTGATGGGCCCGATAAAGGGCGCTTTCGTGAAACTGCCAGAGAGCGGATTGCACGAGGGGATAGTTATCTTTGACTTCAGGTCCCTGTACCCTTCAATCATAATGTCTTACAACATAGACAAGACGACGTTCAATTGTGACTGCTGCAAGAGTCCGACCATAGTACCGGAGGTGGGGCACAAATTCTGTAAAGACAAGAAAGGATTAGTTCCGAAGATACTTGAAGAGCTGATTGAGGCCAGGACCAAAGTCAAGGTAGAGATGAAGAAGCATCCGGAAAAGTCCAAGGAACACAGAGTACTTCATTTCCATCAATGGGGCCTCAAGATATTGGCCAACTCTGCCTATGGTTATCTCGGTTATGCGCGAGCTAGATGGTACTCGCGAGAGGCGGCTGAGAGCGTAACGGCTCTTGGCAGGCACTATATTCACGAGACCATGGACGAAGCTGAGAAAGTCGGGTTTCATGTTTTCTATGCGGACAGCGTTACAAATGAGAGGTTTGTTACGTTAATGGACGCTGATGGAAATTTAGTTGTCAAAAATGTGGAAAAACTTTTTGAGGAAAATAAAGAAAATGTCAGGCTGATTGGTGAAAAAGAAATTTGTAAGTTAAATGGCTGGAAAGCGCTTACTGTAAATCCCAAAAGCGGCAGACCGTGTTTTGAAAAGGTAATTGAGATAATTCGTCATAGAGTGAATAAACAAATTGTGAGGGTAAATCAAAAATTTGGAGAAACCCGCGTTACAGAAGACCATTCTCTGATAATAAAAGAGGGTTCTAAGTACGTCGAAGCAAAACCACGCGAGCTCGGTAAAAAAGAACTTGCTAGAATTACTGCGATGCCTCCTTTAAAAGCGATAAAAAAAATAGATTTATATGCACTTCTAAGGGATTACTCGCATGAACTCATTTATAAAAAAAGGTTGAAACGAGCACGTGCACACACCGACAAAAAGCAGGTGTGGTTTGGATGGACCATTAGAAAGGAACCAATCAAACTTAAAAGATTTATAAAAATAAATAGTCC
>Ga0315282_10002510_pt1:0-17500 | contig 33673 bp, 24 predicted proteins | sample YL17G07_20_MG_FD_203693 | JGI IMG/M metagenome (GOLD analysis project Ga0315282, IMG submission 203693) | Sediment microbial communities from Yellowstone Lake, YNP, Wyoming, USA - YL17G07_20 | ecosystem: Environmental > Aquatic > Freshwater > Lake > Sediment | place: USA: Wyoming...
GACGCTTGCGATGCGGTCTCCGACATCATCGCACGCGGCATCATACCTGCGGCCCTCGAATTGATGGATCGCCGCATGATCCGTGCCGTCGAAGCCGCCACACAGGCAGGGCTGCCGGCCGACGCCGACGCCATCCTGATCATCGACCTCGACGGGCTGGCCGCTGCGCTTCCTTTGCAGGCTGATCGTGTGGCGGAGACTTGTCTCGATCACGGCTGTAAGGACCTTCGGGTTGCTAAGAGCGAAGAGGAGCGCCAGGCCCTGTGGAAGGGCCGCAAGGAGGCCTTCGGCGCCACCGGCCGCCTGACGCGCGATCTGTACCTGCACGACGCCGTCGTTCCCCGCAATCGCCTGAGCGAAGTCGTCACCCGGATCTACGAGATTGCAGATGCAGCTGGAGTTCGACTTGCCAGCCTCGCGCATGCCGGCGACGGCAATCTTCATCCCATCCTGCTGTTCGACATCAGAAAGGAAGGGGAAGAAAAACGCATCCTGGAGCTGGTTCGCGAGATGCTTCGGATCTGCGTCGAAGCAGGAGGAACGTTGAGCGGCGAGCACGGCATCGGGAGCGAAAAGAACGAATACATGGACATGCTCTTTTCCACCGAGGACCTGGAAGCGATGCAGCGCGTGCGCGCGGCATTTGATCCCGACGAGCTTTGCAACCCGGGCAAGATCCTGCCCCTTCGATTCAGCCGTTTTCACTGAGGTCTCTCTTGGCCGGGACCATTCTGGAAATCGACGGAGTCCGTGTCGAACGTGAAGAGACCCCCGCGTCTGCGGCAGAGCTCGCCCAGGTCATGAAGGAGGCCCACGATGCGGGCCGGTCGATGGTCGCCGTCGGAGGCGGCACGAAGCTTCACTTGGGCAATCCTCCGCGCTCCGCCCAACTGGCAGTGCGCACCGGCCGTCTGCGCGGCGTGGTAGAGTACGAGCCCAGCAACCTGACCGTCTCCGCAAGCGCGGGTACGACCCTGCAGGAACTCCAGGACACACTGCGCGCCAAAAACCAGTTTCTCCCTCTGGACCCTCCGCACGCTGACAGGGCCACACTCGGAGGCCTCGTCGCGTGCAACACCAGCGGTCCCATCCGCTTCCGCTACGGCACAGCGCGCGACATGCTCATCGGAATCAGGATCGCGCACGCGGATGGAACCCAGACCAAGGCTGGGGGGAAGCTGGTCAAGAACGTAACCGGCTACGACATGTGCAAGCTCTATGCCGGTTCGCTGGGAACGCTCGGCATCTTCAGCGAGCTCACGTTCAAGGTTCAGCCGAGGCCGGAAGCCATCGCCACCGTGATGCTGGCCTGCTCCTCGTTCCGCGCCGCGCTCGAAGCCACGCAGACGATCCTGCGGGCGGATTTGACTCCCGATGCGTTGGAGGCCCTCAATGGCAAAGCCTTCGAGATGCTGACCGGCGACGCCTGCCGCGCGCCCTGGGTCCTTCTGCTGCGTTTTGGAGAGGCGGATGCCGCGGTCCGCTGGCAAGTCGACCGCATGCGTGGGATCGCACACGCAAGCGGAACGACGGTGTTGAACGTGCTGGGCATGCAGGAGTCGGAGGAGTTCTGGGAGCAGGCCGTGTCGGCGCGCGAAAGATCGCGGGGAGGCGAGGAACTGCTGTTGAAATGCTCGGTGTTGTATCAGTCCGCGCCCGAAACGGAACGCCGCATGGTTGAAATGGGAGAGCGCTGGCAGGCGCACACGCTCTTGTTCTGTCACGCCGGGAACCACGTCATTTACGGCCGCTACGAATGGCCCGACGCAGGCCGCGCGGCGGACGAGCTGCTGCGCGCAATTGCGGAGCTGCGCCGCCACTGCAGTTATGTCGGTGGGCACGTCGTCGTGGAGAAGGTGCGACTCGACGTGAAGCAGAGACTGGACGTGTGGGGCTATCAAGCTCAGGCGCTTGAGCTAATGCGCGGGATTAAGAAGCAATTCGACCCGAAGGGGCTGCTGAACCCTGGAAGATTTGTGGGGGGTATTTAGCATGCTGGCCCGGCAGCCGACCCAGAATGAAGCGCGTGAGATCGCGCACCTCGATTGCATCCATTGCGGCATTTGCCTCTCGGCCTGCCCAACCTACCTCCAACTTGGCAACGAAGCCGACTCGCCGCGCGGCCGCGTCTATCTGATCAATGCCATGAAGGAAGGGCGCGTGACGGTCGGCAGCCGGAACTTCCAGCGTCACATGCAGCTTTGCCTGGAGTGCCGTGCCTGCGAAACCGCCTGCCCCTCAGGGGTCCGCTTCTCCGCGATGATGAACGAAGCCCGCGCCGAGATCCGAAGGGGCCGAAGGCTTTCCACCGCCGAGATCCTCGCGCGCCGGCTCATATTTCAGACGGTCTTCCCCAGCCGACGCCTCATGCACTTCTGCTTTCGCGTGCTGAGGTTGTATCAGCGCAGCGGCATCCGGAGACTGGTGCAGACCTCCGGGGTTCTGAGGCTTTTCCCAGGCCGTCTTGCGCGCATGGAGGCGTTGCTGCCCGAAGTTCCAAGATCGTCGAAATGCGCTCTCCCGGAGTTTGCTCCAATCAAGGGGCGCGATCGAGTGTCGGTGTTCCAGGGCTGCATCATGCCGGAGCTGTTTGGACCGGTGCAAGAAGCCACGGTGCGGGTTCTGGAGCGCAACGGTGTCTCGATTGGGCTGCCGTCGGGCCAGACCTGCTGCGGTGCGCTGCATCTGCACGACGGAGATCTGGAGACGGCGCGCCAGTTGGCGCGCAGGAATATCGCGGCCTTCGAAAAAGACAGCGGCGCGGTCATTATCGTTAACGCCGCCGGATGCGGGGCGATCCTCAAGGAGTACGACGCGCTCCTTGCCGATGATCCCATTTACGCGCGCCGCGCCCAGGCCTTCAGCCGCCGCGTACGCGACATCTGCGAGTATCTGGACGCCCTCGGGATCGACAGAGACATGGAGCGGCTGGACCTGAGAGTCACATACGACGACCCGTGCCACCTGGCTCACGCCCAGGGCATCAAGGCGGCGCCGCGCAACTTGCTCAGGATCATTCCAGGACTCCAATTCGTGGAGCTGCGCGATGCGGACCGTTGTTGCGGCAGCGCCGGGATATACAACATCACGCACCCGGAAATGGCGGACCGCCTCCTGGAGGAAAAGATCGCCAACATCATCCGCACCGGCGCCCAGGCTGTGGCGAGCGGCAACCCGGGCTGCCTGCTGCAGATCCAGGCAGGCCTGCGCGCGAAGCACCTGCCAATCCGGGCAGTGCATCCCATCGAACTGCTGGATCGGGCGTATCAGCACAGAACTGCGGCACCTGTACAATACACGAAGACATAGGGCTGTTGTGTGCATCAGCACTTTTCGAAGATACCCTTCGCGTCTTTACCCTGTTTTGTGGTCTTATAGTTCCGTATGAAGCAAATTACCGAAGAGCACAACCCAGCCTCCCGCGACCTTGACCTGCGTCCGACTGAAGAGATCCTCGGCCTGATCAACACGGAGGACCAGGGTGTGGCCGGCGCCGTGCGGGAAGTGCTTCCCATGGTCGCGCGGGCGGTAGACGAAGCTGCAGCACGCCTGCGCGCCGGCGGCCGTGTGTTCTACATCGGCGCCGGCACAAGCGGGCGTCTCGGAGTCCTTGATGCTGCGGAGATCCCCCCGACGTTCGGAGTGGATGCAAAGCTCTTTCAAGCGGTCATCGCGGGCGGCTACGACGCTTGCCACCGTTCCATCGAGGCGTCCGAAGACGACGCCTTGCAGGGCGAGAGGGATTTGCGCCTGCGCGGCTGCCGCAGAGAGGACGTCGTAGTAGGCATCGCCGCCAGCGGCGAGACTCCCTATACGCTCGGTGCGCTCACCTGGGCCCGGTCGGCCGGAGCGCTCACCATAGCACTGTGCTGCAACCCCGATGCTGCCTTGCTTCACGCCGCAGACATCGCCATCACCCCCGTGGTGGGTCCCGAGATCATCGCAGGCTCGACGCGCATGAAGGCAGGAACAGCACAAAAACTCGTCCTCAACATGTTCAGCACGGCCGTCATGGTACGACTCGGACATGTTTACAGCCACTGGATGCTCAACGTGCAAATGAAAAGCGCCAAGCTCAAGGCGCGGGGGCTGCGGATCTTGATGGAAGCGACAGGGAGGCCGGAGGCCGAGTGCCGCAAGGCAATCGCAAGCAGCGGCAACGACCTCCGTGTAGCCCTCGTGATGCTTGTAAGCGGAACCGGGCCGCAGCGTGCCCGCGCGAGCCTGCAGGCGCGCGGCTGGAATGTGAGGGAAACCCTGCAAGACATCGCCGGAGGAGGTTCAATGTGACAGCAGCTCAAACCGACCATGAGATCTGGGTTCTCTGCGACACTCTTTTCACGCCCTACCGGCAACACAGCAATTGGTTGCTGCACATAAGAGAGGGTAGGATCTGCCGCATGCTGCCGGCAAGCGAGATGGATGCGATTCGCCCGGAGCAACTGATTCACCTGCCGGATGCCCTCGTCGCTCCGGGATTCATAGACTTGCACGTCCATGGAGCTTCGGGGCGCGATCTTATGGATGGGACCGCAGAGGCCCTGCAGGCTGCCTCAATAACCCTGGCGCAGCACGGCATCACTTCTTTCCTCGCCACTACGATGAGCGCCTCGAACTCATGCCTCGAAGTCGCCCTTCGCGGCCTCGCAGCTTGCTTCCGTCTGCCGACGGGCGGCGCCCGCCCGATCGGAATTCACATGGAGGGACCCTACTTGAATCCCCTCCGCGGAGGGGCACAAGATCCAAGCTGTTTGAAGGAAACTGACGTCGGAAGCTTCCTCCACTTCGTCGAGCTCTCGGAGAATTTGATCCGCAGGGTGACTCTGGCGCCGGAGATGGATCCCGGCCTCAGGCTGACTCGCGAAGCATTGGCTCTCGGCATCCAGGTCTCCCTGGGACACTCTGACGCCACCGAAGAGAAGGCCCGTGCCGCGATCGACGCGGGAGCGGCACAGGTAACCCATACTTACAATGCCATGCGGCCGTTTCACCAGCGGGAGCCGGGAATCCTGGGGGTGGCTCTCACCGACGACCGCGTCTACACGGAGGTCATCGCGGATGGCCTCCACGTTCACCCCACGGCCCTCAAGCTGCTGCTGCGTGTAAAGGGGGCTGACCGCGTTCCATTGGTGACCGACGGATGCAGCGCCGTCGGCATGCCTGACGGGAGCTACCCGCTCGGCGGCAAACGGATCGAAGTCAAAAATGGAGAGTGCCGCGGCGGCGATGGCCATTTGGCAGGAAGCACGCTCACGCTCGACCACGCGGTCCGCAACCTCGTCGACTGGCTGGACGTCCCTCTTCACGAAGCCCTTATCGCGGCCAGCGCCACGCCTGCGCGCTGCATGCGCATCGAGGACAAGGGAGTCCTATCCCCGGGCGCGGATGCCGACCTCGTCTTCCTCGGCCATGACCTTGAGGTGCTCCAGACCATGGTCGCCGGCCGCATCGTCTATGTCCGCCCCCCGGCTTCCAACAGCAGGAAGGATTGAATCGCAGTATCCGGTTTCCGTCGCGAAACTTCAGATTTGCCGGCCCTGGACGTGGACTTCAACCCGAACCTTGACTTGGGCGCAGACGAGAATGCGGAAAGATGATGCGGCACCAAATGTCACACTCACAAGCACACACCCAGAATCGGGTAGTCTAAGCCCACCTCCGGGTCTGAGTCGAAGTCCAGGTCGAAGAGCCGGCGTTTCGATTAAACACGCGCATCGCGACAGATACTGTCCAAATTTGAGGATTGACCGCCAGTTGGTGCAGCCATAGAATTTGCGATCTGGCGTGAGGCGGCAGTGCAGCCCTTTTGCTACAAGAGCGGAAAGCTTTTTTGCGAGGACGTTCCGGTAGCGGAGATCGCACGGAAAGTCGGGACGCCGTTCTATCTCTACAGCCAATCAGCCCTGGAGTTGCAGTTCCGGGCCTTCGACCAGGCCTTTGCCTCGCTGCCCCACCTCACGTGTTACGCGATAAAGGCGAACTCCAACCTTGCGATCCTGTCCCTCTTTCGCAAGCTGGGCGCGGGATTCGACGTCGTATCCAGGGGCGAGCTGATGCGGGCGCTCGCCGTGGGTGCGGATCCGAAAAAGATCGTTTTTTCGGGAGTCGGCAAGACCCAGGATGAAATCGATCTCGGGTTGCGGCGCGGCATCCTGCAGTTCAACGTAGAGTCCGTTGCCGAACTGCGGATGCTGGAGGCGCGAGCGCAGGCACTGGAAAAGGTCGCCGATTTCGCCTTGCGGGTGAATCCGGATGTGGATTCTCGCACTCATCCTTATATCGCGACCGGCGCGCGCTACCACAAGTTTGGCATTCCCATCGAGCGGGCACTGGAAATCTATCGGAGCGCCAAGCAATCCCGCTGCCTCCGGATTGCCGGCGTCGGATGCCACATCGGCTCGCAGATCACATCGATCGAGCCTTTCATTGCGGCCGTGCGGCGACTGAAGGAGATCTTCCTCCGCTTGCGCATGGAAGGTGTCAACGTTCGTCACCTCGATCTTGGCGGCGGTCTCGGTATTGTGTACAAGGACGAAACGCCTCCTTCTCCCCGCGAGTACGCCCGGGCGGTGCTTACCGTCTTGGGAAATCTCAATTGCACACTCCTTCTTGAGCCAGGTCGCGTAATCGTGGGCAATGCCGGCACGCTCATCACCCGCGTAGTCCGCACTAAGGAAATGAGCAACAAGAACTTCATCGTGGTCGATGCCGGCATGAGCGACTTGATGCGGCCCAGTCTCTACGCAGCTTATCATGGCATCCAGGCGGTCACACGGAACCGGCGCCGCAGTTGGACGGCCGACGTTGTCGGACCACTCTGCGAATCGGGAGACTTCCTGGCCTTGGACCGGAAGCTGCCGATCGTGAGAGCCGACGAGTTGCTGGCGATCATGGGCTCTGGAGCTTACTGCTTTGCCCTCTCCTCAAATTACAACAGCCGCGTCCGACCGGCTGAAGTCATGGTGCGAGGACGCCGCGTGAAGGTCATCCGGCGGCGCGAGCGCTTTCAAGATCTGGTTCGCGGCGAGACCCTTAGGCCACTATAGGCCGCCTACCTCAGCACTCAGCACTCAGCACTTTCTTGGAGCGCGTCGCGGGGAGATGAGGGCTATCGCCTTGAGTAGGGCGCCCTCGTCGGGCGGCAAGACCGCGTCCGTGACACGAGCGCGGGGCAATGAAGATCTTAGGCGCCGAAGCATGGTGCGGCGCAGCAATGAATCGCACGACAAGACGCCGCCTGATAGAATCAACGGTATCGTTCCGCTGAATACAAGCCTGGCAGCGACCGCCTCCACGGTCTCTGCCAACTGTTCCCCACCGCTGCGAAGAATCGCCCTTGCTACTCGATCTCCATGACTGGCAGCGGCAAGCAATTCCGGCCAGAGCATCGCATATTCGCGGGAAGACGGAGGCCTGTGGTAGATCAGTGCGACCATGCGCGAGAGCGTGCGCACCCTGAAGTGGCGCAAAACCGCCGACCTTAAGCGCGTCCGCGGCTCACGCCCGTCCTCGGCCCGAAGCACCGCCTTCACAGCTTCCCTACCCAATGCGCTGCCGCTTCCTTCGTCTCCGAGAAGAAATCCCCAGCCTCCGGCACGGACGAGTCTGCCGTCGTCTCCCATTCCGAGGACGATCGAACCCGTGCCAGCAATCACGAGAATGCCCGGCTTCCCCATCGTCGCGCCATACAGTGCTATCCCGGCGTCGGTATCCACGGAGATTCTCGCGCGCGGTGCCAGCCTCCTAAGCGTCGCAGCAATCCTCCTTCGCTCGGCCGGCCGGCCGGCGCCGGCAGCACCGACGGCAACCGCGGCGATCGCATTCGGTCGTAGGCCGGCCCTGCGCAACAGGCGGTGGACGGCAAGCTCGTAGGAGCGCGACGCGACCCGGAGCCCAGCGGACATAGGGTTGCCGGACCCGATCTTTGCACGGGCAAGAATCCTGGCCTTGGCATCGGCAAGCACGGCACGCGTGGTGGTGCCCCCACAATCCATGCCGATGCAGTATCTGTTCACTCCGCTTCTTCGCATCTCGAAACCTCAGAGGCTCCAAAGATCCAGGTGCGAGTTGCACAATTCCCTCTGACCACATAGCCCTCAGCAGTCTGCTTCTTGGCGTCCGGTCCGAGGATCGTCACCAGTGTTATAATCCAATCCAGCTGAAAGGGAAACTCTAGTTGAAGATCCGGATCCAACTCCTCAATGTCCGGAACGAAGCGTGACCCAAAACGGGCTCTCGATGCGCCGGAGGATTTTCACAAAATGTGTGGAAAACTGTGTGAAAATCGATTTTTCGACAGGCTTAATTCTTTGAAAGCAGATCGGTTCTTACCTGTTTGCTTAAAGGTTGTGCAACGGCCACGGCACCGCAGGACGCGCACGGGCAACACGATGCCCGCGGAGCCTCCGCAAGAAAGCGAAAGCGCCTGAATTGTTGTGACGAAAGTGCTCTCGCGCCAACGACAAATCCCATGCACCGCTCGCAGCGGGAAATTAGATCCGACAGAAGTGCCTGGAGCCGGGGGTGAGCCTAGCGGATCGGGACCTTCTCGATGCAAAGAGTGCTGGCAACCGTGGCTCCTGAACCCGACAAAATCTCTTGCTGCAGAGAGGCAAAAAGGCGGAGCCGGTGGTCCATGGCTTTCTTTTCGGCGACGGCCCGGGCCAACAGCCTCCGCAGGTCGCGGCTTTCGAGTTTTCGTCCGCGAATGGTCACCTGGTAAATGCCATTCATAGACACTCCTCCTATCGACCGTACCTGCGCATGACGGCCACGACCACTCCCTGAACGTGAACTCGAGAACCGTCCAAGACAATGGGAGCGACAGCCGGGTTTGCCGGCTGCAGGCGGACTTGGGACCCTTCGCGATATAGCTTCTTGAGTGTCGCGTTCTCCCCGTCAACCAAAGCAACGACCGTTTCGCCGTTCTCAGCCTGCGCACGCGAATCGACGATCACATAGTCGCCATCTTCGATGTGTTCGTCGATCATCGAGTCGCCCTTGACGCGCAGCACGTAGTGAGAACCGTGCGCAGGCAGCAGGTCCTGCGGAACGGTCAGAGTCTCCTGAACGGATACGGCCTCAATGGGCCTACCAGCAGCAATGTATCCAAACAAAGGAAGGGCCTGCGACGATGCAGCGTCTATCCGCTTCAGCTCGATCGACCGGGCGCGGTTCGCATCGCGATGAAGATAGCCGCGCGCCTTGAGAGCCTCCAGGTGTTTAAAGACCGCGTTGAGCGAGGCAAAACGGAAGTGCGCGGCGATCTCCTCCATGCTCGGCGAATAGCCCTCGTGCTCAATAAACTCCCTCAGGTAGTCGAGAATCTCTTTCTGCCGCTTGGTCAGCTTCATCGGTTTCACCTTTCTTACACGCATTGGATTATAGGTGGCAAAAAGGTGAATATCAAGAAAAAAAGGTAGAGAGGACACCATGTCGGTATGAGACGGGATCAAAAAAGATCCGCCGATCGGTCAAGACCCGTGCTATGGGTTGTGCAGATTGCACGGAAGGAATCCGGCAGGTTGAGGAATGGAGACCGGGCGCGCGACATGTGAAAGTCCGAATCAGTCCCGGCCACGTTTTTGTGACCGGGACTGGCGCCTGCATCCAGGCCCCGCCCTCTTCGATCAGAAGCGGTCAGAGTATGATTCCGCGTCGAACGACGCCGCCGGACTTTGAAAGCTCAACGGTGACGGATATCTCCTTCTTGTCTCGAATGACCTTTAGCTCGACCTTGGCACCCTGAGCTTTCGACGAAAGCGCTTGAGCGAGATCCTGCGGATCGGCCACAGCTTTTCCGTCAATCGACAGGATTACGTCTCCGGCTTTTAGCAATGAAGCGGCAGCGGATCCCGCCGTCACAGATGTGACCAGAACACCCTTTTTCCCGGGCACACCGAGGAATTCAGCCATCTGCTCCGTCACAGCTTCGACAGCCACTCCCAGCTGCGGTCGCGGAACCGTCGTGAAACTGAAGGCGCGGACTCTGTTATCGGGGAAAGTGAACTCGAATCGCCGCAGGATGTCGTTGGGAGTAATGACGGTGAATCGATCCGCCAACGTCGCGCCTTTTCGTTGGCCGATCTTGACGGTAAGGTTGATTCTTTTCCCGTCACGGCTGACGACCAGATTCACAGTGCGGTCGATGGGAGTTTCCTGAACCAGGCGGGTCAGCTGCCCCGTGGAGAAGACCGGAATGCCGGCATACTCGAGTATCACATCATTCTCCTGCAAGTGGGCGGCCTCTGCGGGACTCCCCTTCTCCACCGAACGGACGATGACGCCGGTTTCGCTGCTCAACTTGTATCTCGCCACGCTGTCGGCCGTGACATCATCCATCGTGATTCCCATATAGGCGCCGCCGACGGCAACCCGAACGACCTGCCGAGCCGGCGCGCGTTGTGCAGGCAGCAAGCCCGCGCATCCGATGAGGACGAAGAGAATGCCGAGAAGAGCCATGCCGCGCTTTTTGTTGAGGGTAGGAAATCTCATAGGTTTCTCCAAATTCTGAACCCGCGGAACAACTTCCGGATTCTGCCCATTACACGGACAAAACCCTGGCTTGGTTCCAAAATTTGCGGCTAACAGCAGGATCTCTGTTACACTGGCTCGGTCGGCAGGTTGCGCCAGGACGGTCCAATGGAATCCGGACGCGTGCTTGCGCGCCTATGCGTCCCCGTGGCGGACGGCTGAGATTTTTTTAACTTGAGCGAAACTTTCAGCAGCGAGATGAATCATTCCTGGGTGAGTTCAGTTTGACGAAAAATAATCTGAACCCAGATAGCGCCGCGACAGAGCCTGCTCTGCTCGCGAAGTGGATCGAGCAGGCCAAGAAAGGAGACATTCAGGCCTTTCAGAGAATTTACGACCTGTCCTCGCGCAAGGTCTTGAATTTCATTTACCGAATGGTTGCATCGATGGAAGAGGCGGAAGACCTGACGCAAGAGACCTTCATCACTGTCTATCAGAAACTGGGGTCACTCAAGGAGGACGCGAAATTCGAGCCCTGGCTCTTTCGTATCGCACGCAATTATGTGTATCAAAAGTACCGCAGGCGGGGTCCGGCCACCGTATCCGTCGATGCGCGGGATGAAGGAGGAAGGAGCGCAACGGAAATTGTGGACGAACGAAAGGGGCCGCAGGAGGCATTTCAGTCTGACGAACTCGGAAGGGTCGTACGAGAGGTCATCTCCGATCTTACGGAAAAATACAGGGAAGTCTTTGTCCTTTCCGTTATTCAGCATCGCAGCTATCAAGAAATCTCAGAGATCGTCGGACGAAGTCTGGCCAGCGTCAAGACCGACATCCATCGAGCACGGCTCCAGGTCCGGAAACGAGTCAAGGAATATCTGAAGGGGTAGTCATGGACTGTCGACAGTGCGGCGATGATCTGACGGCTTATCTGGATGGGGAGATCCCCGACTCCGTCGCGGAGCAGATCAGGCGTCATCTGGAAGAGTGCCGTTCCTGCCATGCAGAATATCAGGAGTTGCGGGACTCAGCCTCTTTTGTCGAGTTGCATGCCGGCGAGATCGAACCGGCCCCTGAAATCTGGAACAACCTGCGCGCCCGCATAGCCGAAATGCCGGTCCCTGCCGAGTCGTTCGGGTATTTTCACTTTCTGGTCATGAACCGCTGGGCCGCGGCGGCCGTGACCCTGGCGGCGATGGTGGTTCTCGCCGTTGGGCTGTTGGGTTACATGCAGCACCAGCAGTCCGAAAGGGAACTCGAGTCGTACATGAACGAATACATCGAGATGCGTACAATCATGGAACGGCTTCATAGCTTGCAGATGATGGAAGCTCATGGTGATCCCTCCATAATCGAAGCTATCGGATCGAGTCAAATGGAGAATCCCTTCGCGAGCATACGGCCCGTCTCATTCGATAATCCTTTCCGGACGGAGGAAAAATGAGGTTCGGCAGCCTTCGATTGCGCAGGCGCATCCTGTCCCGCGCGTTTTTCGCCTTCATGCTTCCCCTGACGCTCTTGTATCTGCCGGCGCAGGATCTCGACCTCAAAAAAACCAAGAGCGTAGCTGAGTCGCAGCACGAGATCGTAATCATTCTGCTCGGAAAGAAGGAGTTCGTCAGAGCTCAGGAGGAAGCCAACAAGATTTTTCAGATGAAATGGCCCCAGAGTCAGGAACCCGTATTGCTCAAGGAGCTGCTCTGGTTCTCGGACAAGTTTCTTGACAGCGGCCAGCCTGAACTGGCAGTTCGATTGCTGGAAACGAACTTGAGCACCTTCAAGGACAACGGCAGCAAGGCCGCCATCTGGAAGGAAAAAGGATATCTGCTGAAAAGGATGGGGCAGGACGACAAGGCGCTCGATTGCTTCCGCGAGGCGCAGCGCCTGGAGAAAATCAAACTTCGTCCATGACCCCCGCCGGTCGCCTCGGACTGAGGTGGTCCCCGAACTTGCGAGAGGATCCGGCGGAGCGCACCTGCCTTCCTTGGACGCTTTTGAATTCACGATCGATTGCCCGCCCATTCCTTCCTTGCAGCGCTTTCAATTGGAACGCAAATGGTATAAATTGGCAGCTCATGAAAGTCGCAGAGCAGGATGCCAAGAAGCCGTACGCGCGTGAATTCACCACCATCTCGGGCTACCCGGTCAGGGAGATTTACACTCCTGCGGATTTGGCGGGCTTCGATTTCCAGCGGGATCTCGGAGAGCCCGGCGAATTCCCGTTCACCCGCGGCGTGTACAAGAATATGTACCGCGGCCGGCTGTGGACGATGCGGCAATTTGCGGGCTTCGGCACGGCCGAGGATACCAACCTCCGATTCAAGTATCTGCTCAAGCAGGGACAGACGGGACTTTCAGTCGCCTTCGACTACCCGACAATCTTCGGGTACGACTCCGACAGCCCTGAGGCCTACGGCGAGGTTGGGCGCTGCGGCGTGGCCATCGATTCGCTGGCGGACATGGAAACGCTCTTCGACGGCATACGCCTGGATCAGGTCACGACCTCGATGACCATCAACGCTCCTGCTGCCGTCATCTGGGCGATGTATCTTGCGACCGCGGAAAAGCAGGGGGCAGCCTGGAAGGATCTGTCCGGGACGATCCAAAACGACATCCTCAAGGAATACATCGCACAGAAGACGTTCATCTATCCGCCGCGCCCCTCAATGCGGCTCATCACGGATACTATGGCGTTTGCGGCCCGTCATGCGCCGCGCTGGAACACGATCTCGATCAGCGGATACCACATTCGGGAAGCCGGCGCCACGGCCATCCAGGAACTAGCGTTTACTCTGCGCGACGGCATCGAGTATGTCGACTACGGTTTGGGTGCTGGTCTTGACGTGGATGAGTTTGCGCCGCGCCTCAGCTTCTTTTTCGACGTCCACAACGATTTCTTCGAAGAGATCGCCAAGCTCCGGGCAGCGCGCAGAATCTGGGCGCGCGTCATGAAAGATCGTTTTCACGCCCGGGACCCCCGCTCGCTGTTGTGTCGGATTCATTGCCAGACGGCCGGCGTATCGCTCACAGCGCAGCAGCCGTACAATAATGTGGTGCGGGTCACCCTGCAGGCGCTGGCCGCGGTGCTCGGAGGAACCCAGTCGTTGCACACGAACTCCCTGGATGAAACGCTTGCCCTGCCGACGGAGAAATCGGTCACGATCGCCCTGCGGACGCAGCAGATCATTGCATATGAGAGCGGAGTCGCCGACACTATCGACCCGCTGGGCGGCTCCTATTTCGTCGAAGCGCTTACGAACGAGATGGAAACTGCAGCGGACGCCTACTTCGAGCGCATAGACTCCATGGGCGGAATGATCCCGGCCATCGAGCGCGGCTACCCCCAACGCGAGATCCAGGAGTCCTCCTATCAGTTCTGCCGGGCCGTCGACCGCAAGGAGAAGATTATCGTCGGCGTCAACGAGTTCGCCACTGAAGAGCCGCCGCCTGCGGACATTCTCGTCATCGACGAGGCCGTGTATCAGCGACAGTGCAGCAAGCTGGGAAAGCTGCGGGCGGAGCGCAACGGTGCGCTCGTGAAGCAGAACCTCTCGTCATTGAAGCGTGCAGCCGAGGGCACGGACAACCTGATGCCTTATATTCTCGACTGCGTTCGTTCCTATGCTACTGTAGGGGAAATATGCGGCGCGCTGCGCGCCGTCTATGGTGAACATCAGGAGCCGAGCATCTTTTAGAAGCCACGTGCCGCGCGCCACGCGCGAAAATCCTATGACCGAGAAAAAGATCCGCATACTCGTAGCCAAGCCGGGATTGGATGGACATGACCGAGGGGCGAAAGTGGTTGCCCGGGCGCTGCGTGATGCCGGTATGGAGGTGATTTACACCGGTCTGCGCCAAACGCCGGAGCAGATCGTCAACGCCGCGCTCCAGGAGGATGTCGACGCGATTGGGCTGTCGATTCTCTCAGGGGCACATATGCACTTGTTCCCCCGCATCTTGGAGTTAAAGCGGGAGAAGAAGCTGGATGACGTCGTGGTATTCGCGGGCGGCATCATCCCCGATCACGATATCCCCAAGCTGAAAGAAATCGGGATTGCGGAGATATTTCCACCTGGCAGCTCTCTTGCAGAGATTGTCGAGTTCGTCAAAACTCACGCCCGGAAGTGATTTTGGATTGCGGATTTTGGACTTGAAACCAAGTCCGGTTTCACATGGCACAAATCTAAAATCCAAAGTCCAAAGTCGGGCTAGCGGGCGCATGTCTGGTGGCGGCCGCCGTCGACAGAAACGCTCGTGCCCGTGATCCAGCCCGCCTGATCGGATGCCAGAAGCACGATGACGTTGGCCACATCTTCCGGCTGTCCCACACGGCCGAGCGGGTGCGTCGTCTTGCTGTGTTCCAGGAAAGCTTGGTACTTTTCCTCTCCCATCCCTCCCCTGCGGTGCAGATTGGAAACCACCACTCCAGGATCGACCGCGTTGACGCGGATTCCCTTGGGAGCGAGCTCGAGTGCGGCGCAGCGCGTCAGTTGTTCGACACCTGCCTTGCTGACGCAGTAGGCAAGGACGCCGGGAAATGCGCGGATGCCGGTGACGCTGCTCACATTCACAATGTTGCCCCTGCTCTTCTCCAGATGAGGCAGGGCCAGTTGCATGAGGGCGAAGACCGCTTCCAGGTTGATCTCAAGCATGGTGCGCCAATCCTCGAGACTGGTATTCTCAATCGTGCCGTTTGCAATCGTCCCCGCAGCATTGACCAGAATGTCAAGGCCGCCGAAGTGAGCGGCAGTTTCCGAAATGATGCGCCTGCGATCTGCGTCTTTTCTGAGGTCTCCTGCGACCGGGAATGCCTCGCCGCCGGCGTCGGTACTGCGTTTGACTTCCACCTGAAGCGCTTCAATCTGTCGGCCGGTAAGAGCAACGCGCGCACCGGCCGCTGCCATGGCGCGGGCAGTAGCCCGTCCGATGCCGCTGCTGGCGCCGGTCACCAATGCAATCTTTCCCTTCAGCATCAATGTCTCCTTCATGAATTGAAACTGAGTGCGCCCTATTGTACTGCTCAAAGGCGATTCCGATGCCCCCAAATATAGCGGTTTGGTCCTGGTCCTTGACCTCGAGGTGGACGTGGACCTAAACGTGGATCTTCAGATTGCCACAAAGGTCCAGCTCGAGATCGAGGTCCAGGTCCAGGACGAGGTCGATGTCCACGCACGACGTGGATGTGGAGATCTTGCGTATAAAAGCAAAAAGCCCCGGGGATGATGCCCGGGGCTTTCAAATGTAATCCGGCGACGACCTACTCTCCCACATCGTTGCCAATGCAGTACCATCGGCGCTGGAGGGCTTAACTGCCGTGTTCGGGATGGGAACGGGTGTGGCCCCTCCGCTAGAGTCACCGGAAGCTCACAACAGCTTTCAGCTATCAGCCGTCGGTTCTCAGCGCGCTTGCTGAAAGCTGATCGCTGAGAGCTTTCTGCCAACTCAGGTCAACGGCGGGCAATCCGTCGGATTTCAAGCAGGGCAAATTTTATGGTCAAGCCGCACGACCGATTAGTACTGGTAAGCTTCGTGCGTCGCCGCACTTCCACACCCAGCCTATCACCTGGTAGTCTTCCAGGGGTCTTTAGTCCCCCTAAGGGGAAGGGATATCTTATCTCAGGGTGGGTTTCACGCTTATATGCTTTCAGCGTTTATCCCGTCCGAACTTAGCTATCCAGCTATGCCGTTGGCACGACAACTGGTGCACCAGAGGTTCGTCCATCCCGGTCCTCTCGTACTAGGGATAGCTCCCTTCAAATATCCTGCGCCCACCACAGATAGGGACCGAACTGTCTCGCGACGTTCTAAACCCAGCTCACGTACCGCTTTAATGGGCGAACAGCCCAACCCTTGGAACCTTCTTCAGCTCCAGGATGCGATGAGCCGACATCGAGGTGCCAAACCTTGCCGTCGATATGAACTCTTGGGCAAGATCAGCCTGTTATCCCCGGCGTACCTTTTATCCGTTGAGCGATGGCCCTTCCATACAGAACCACCGGATCACTAAGTCCTGGTTTCCCACCTGCTTGACTTGTATGTCTCGCAGTTAAGCGTGCTTATGCCTTTACACTCGATGGCTGATTTCCAAACAGCCTGAGCACACCTTCGAGCGCCTCCGTTACCGTTTAGGAGGCGACCGCCCCAGTCAAACTACCCGTCAAGCAATGTCCCCCGCCCGGATTACGAGCGTAGGTTAGTACCTCAGAACATTAAGAGTGGTATCTCACCGTCGGCTCCCTGCAGGCCGAGACCCACAGTTCAAAGCCTCCCACCTATTCTGCGCATAACGCACCGAAGTACATTGCTAAAGTGTAGTAAAGGTGCACGGGGTCTTTCCGTCTAGTGGCGGGTAACCGGCATCTTCACCGGTATTACAAGTTCGCTGAGTCACTCGTTAAGACAGTCGTCAGATCGTTACGCCATTCGTGCAGGTCGGAACTTACCCGACAAGGAATTTCGCTACCTTAGGACCGTTATAGTTACGGCCGCCGTTCACCGGGGCTTCAATTCAGGGCTTCCCCCCGATTTCTCGGGGATGACCCCTCCTTTTAACCTTCCGGCACCGGGCAGGCGTCACACCCTATACGTCGATTTTTTGTCTTCGCAGAGTGCTGTGTTTTTAGTAAACAGTCGCCTGACGCTATTCGCTGCAACCCACTTCGGCTTCGCCCGCGAAGGGCTACACCTGGTGTGGGCACTCCTTCTCCCGAAGTTACGGAGCTAATTTGCCGAGTTCCTGAACGAGTGTTCTCTCAAGCGCCTTAGGATTCTCTCCTCATCTACCTGTGTCGGTTTGCGGTACGGTCGCCTGTGTGACTCGCTAGAGGTTTTTCTCGGCAGTGTGGAGTCGGCTGGTTTGCGCCTTACGGCTCCCATTCGCCTCTCGGAGTTAACGCCTGGCCGGATTTGCCTGGCCAGACCTCCTACCGGCTTAGCCCTCCACTTCCAATCGGAGGGGCAGCCTGTCCTACTGCGTCACCCCATTGCTGATAACGCCACACGGGCGGTTGCCGAATGTTGACAGCAT
>Ga0315282_10002510_pt1:22500-33673 | contig 33673 bp, 24 predicted proteins | sample YL17G07_20_MG_FD_203693 | JGI IMG/M metagenome (GOLD analysis project Ga0315282, IMG submission 203693) | Sediment microbial communities from Yellowstone Lake, YNP, Wyoming, USA - YL17G07_20 | ecosystem: Environmental > Aquatic > Freshwater > Lake > Sediment | place: USA: Wyoming...
CCGATCGAGGCGGTGAAGTCCCCGATCAGGAAGATCACCGTGTGGCCTAGATCCTGAAAGTGCTTCATCTTTCGCAACAGCACCGCATGGCCCAGGTGCAGGTCCGGAGCGGTGGGATCAAACCCCACTTTGACGGTCAACGGGATTCCGGTGCGGATCGACTTCTCGATTTTCTGCTTCGCCTCGTCCTCGGTGATGATTTCGACGGCACCTTTGGCAAGATACTTGAGCTGCTCTTCCGCGTTCTTCATCGAAGTCCCTTCCAATAGATCCGAAATGCCCAAGGTGACGAATGACGAGCGAAATCTACCGTCTCTCACTTGGCAGTCGTCATTCTATCCAGAACTTGGGCAATTGCGCGCCAGTAGATGTCGTGCTCCTGTTTCAGAATGCGGGCCGAAAGCGATTCTTCCGTGTCGCCGTCTTGAACCTCTACAGCGCGCTGGATCAGGATCGGCCCTGTGTCCACTCCCTCATCGACCAGGTGAACCGTGCACCCGGTGACGCGCACGCCGTACTCGAGCGCCTGGCGCTGCGCGTGAAGGCCGGGGAACGAAGGCAGGAGCGCAGGATGTATGTTTAGAATGCGCCCGCTGTATGCGCCGACAAACTCCGGGCCTAAGACGCGCATATAGCCTGCAAGACAGATCAGAGCAGGATCGAAGGGTTGAAGTGCGGCCAGCAGGCGCCGGTCGTACTCCGCTCTGTCGAGCCCTTTCGACGGCAGGCAGATGCTCGTCAGCCCGAACTCGCGCGCCCGCGCCAGGCCCGGCGCCTCCGCCACGTTGCTGACCACGCAGCAGATCGTCGCGCGCAGGTCGCCGCGCACGGTTGCTTCATAAATGGCGACAAAGTTCGAGCCTCGCCCCGAAAGCAGGATGGCCAGCTTCCGATTCTCTTCCATCTTCCATCGCCTCCGTCACGCGTTGTTGTGGTAACGAACTGCCCTGCCGCCCTCCGTTATGATGCCGATCTCATAGCAGGGCTCGTTTCGCGATGCCAGGTGGCTCACCACCCGGGGCACGTCTTCCGGCGAAACGACCAGGATCATGCCGATGCCCATGTTAAAAGTGCGATACATCTCTGCGTCTTCGATGCCACCTTTTCGCTGCAGGTAGTCGAAAACGGGCAGAACGGGCCAAGTTCCTTTGCATACCTGTGCGGCCGTACCCGGCGGAAGAATACGCGGAAGATTCTCCGTAATGCCGCCTCCGGTGACGTGCGCCATTCCCTTCAGAACAGAGCTGTCAAGAAGCGGCTCCAGAAGGGAGAAGTAGCTTCTGTGCGGAGCGAGCAGGAGGTCGGCGACCGAGGCTCCCAGCTCGGGCACGATATCGTCAGGGCCCAACCGCAGGCGATCAAAGAAAAGCTTGCGCGCCAGCGAATATCCATTCGTATGAAGCCCGGCGGACGCAATCCCCAGCAGCCGGTCGCCAGCCCGAATGCGCGTTCCATCCACAAGCCCGGCCCGGTCCACAACTCCGACAATGAAGCCCGCCAGATCGTACTCGCCCCGCCCGTAAAAGTCCGGCATCTCTGCCGTCTCCCCGCCGATCAATGCGCAACCCATCTCGCGGCAGCCCCGCACGAGGCCTGAGACGACCTGCTCGACGACGTCGGGCTCCAGCTTGCCGCAGGCCATGTAGTCGAGAAAGAAGAGCGGCCTGGCACCTTGAACCAGGATGTCGGACACGCAATGCGAAACCAGATCGTAACCGACCGTGTTGTGAATCCCGGTCATAAAGGCGACCTTGAGCTTGGTTCCCACTCCGTCGCAGCTCGAAACCAGGAGCGGCTCGCGATAGCGGTTCTGCTCGAACCGGAACAGTGCGCCAAAGCTGCCGATGTCGGTCAGCACGCCGGGCGTGAACGTTGAACGGACGAGCCGGCGGATGCGTTTCTTCGCTTCCGTTGCGGCCTCGATGTCCACACCGGATCCGGCATAGGTCATTTTTTCAGGGTCGTGATTTGCCATGAACAACGAATCGAGCCATCAGGTTGAGGGCAGGATTTCCACAAGGTCTTTGCCGAACAGCTCCTTCTGCCTTTCTTGCTGGATGACTTCGGTCGGATAGCGATCGGTGAAACAGGCCGAGCAATAGCGCTCTCCGCCGCCGACGGACTTGAGCAGGGATTCAAGGCTCAGGTATCCAAGCGTGTCCGCGCCAATAAACTTCCGGATTTCTTCTACCGACTTGGATGAGGCGATCAGCTCCCGCTTGGTTGGCGTGTCGATGCCATAGTAGCAGGGCGCCACCATGGGTGGCGAGGTGATTCGAACATGGATTTCCTTGGCGCCGGCAGCTCGAATGATGTGCACGATCTTCCGGCTGGTGGTGCCGCGCACGATCGAATCATCGACCAAGACGATCCGCTTGTTGCGCAGGATTTCGCGCACGGGATTGAGCTTTACCTTCACTCCGAAATTGCGGATGGACTGCTTGGGCTCGATGAAGGTCCGGCCGACATAATGGTTGCGGATCAAGCCGAACTCCAGAGGAATGCCGCTCTGCTGTGCGTAACCAAGCGCAGCGGTCACCCCCGAATCGGGCACGGGAACCACTACGTCGGCATCCGCCGGATGCTCGATCGCCAGGAATTTCCCTAACGAGCGCCGGCTCTCGTTCACGTTCCTCCCGAAGACGAAACTGTCCGGGCGACTGAAATAGATGTGTTCAAAGACGCAGTGAACCGGCTTCTCCTTGGGCAACAGAAAATGGGAGTCCAGACTGTCTCCTTCAACCGTCAGGATTTCGCCCGGCTCGACGTCGCGGACATAGTCGGCGTCAATCAGATCGAAGGCACATGTTTCGGAGGCAAAGACATAGCGATCACCCGCAGATCCCATGCATAGCGGCCGGAAACCGTGCGGGTCGCGGGCAACGAGCAGGCTGTTCGGCGTAAGAACCACCAGGGAGAAAGCACCCTGGAGAAGGTGAAGCACTTCGGCGAAAGCCTCGAGTATGGAACGCCTCCTGGAGCGGCAGAGCAGGTGCAGAATGACTTCGCTGTCACTGGTCGAACTGAAAATGGCGCCGTCTCGCTCCAGTTCCCGGCGCAGCCCGCCGGCGTTGACCAGGTTGCCGTTATGAGCCAATGCGATCGGGCCGCGCCAGCCGTCAACCAGGATCGGCTGCGCATTGGCAATCGAGCTTTCGCCCGCCGTGGAATAACGAACGTGCCCGATGGCCAAATCGCCGGGAAGCCGTTCCAAGCGTGACTCGTCAAAGACATCGGCCACATGCCCCATTCCCTTCTGCACGTGGAGCTTCCTTCCGTCCGAGCTGACGATTCCAGCCGATTCCTGCCCACGGTGCTGCAGCGCGTACAGGCCCAGGTACGTCAAGCGCGCAGCTTCCGGATGCCCGGTAATAGCGAAGATGCCGCATTCCTCATGAAACCCTGCCTCAGACATCAGACCTCCGACCCAAATGGGAAATGACGCCGCCATTATACACAACCTGAGAGAAGCGGTTGCAAGGGACCTTGATTTTTCATGGGATCGCAATGACGGATCCGTCCGGCAATCGCTCTTGATCTTCTCGCTCCCGACAGCGATGCCGGTTCCGACTTCATTTGAGGCGTAGCTTCCCGTCGATTTTCTGTGTTATGTTTACCTGCGTTTTTATGAGAGCGGCAATTTCCAGATGATAGGCCAACTCAGGGGCACGCTTCTCCGCAAGAAACCGAACCTCGTTCTCCTTGACGTCCATGGCGTTGGTTACGAAGTGTTCATCCCGCTCACGAGCTTTTACGAACTTCCCGACGAAGGGAGCGAGGTTCTGCTCAATGTGCACACTCACGTGCGGGAAGACGCCCTTGCCTTGTTCGGTTTTTGCTCGCAGCGGGAAAAGGATTTCTTTGTCAAGCTGATCTCAATCAGCGGCATCGGCCCGAAACTGGCGGTTTCAATCCTGTCCGGCGCCAAGGTGGAAGAGCTGGCACAGGCGATTGCCGAAGGCAACCTGGCGCGGCTCACGGCGATCCCGGGAGTCGGGCGCAAGACAGCGGAAAGAGTAATCCTGGAGCTGAAAAATCAGATCACTCCATTTCTGTTGCCCGAGCAGGCACGGGCAGCCGGTGCGCCCGCGGGCGCCGACGCGCTGCAGGAGGACATCCTGTCGGCGCTCGTGAATCTTGGCTATCCGCTGGCCGGCGCTGAGAAGGCGCTGGCGGCCGCTCTCCGCTCCGGAAACGTGGAGCGCTCCTTCGAGGGGTTGCTGAGGCATACTCTGCAACTGCTGGCTGGATAGACGGAATAACCTTACGGCTTGCCATGACCGAACGAACTTCAGACCGCACCCTCTTGAGCCCGGTCGCCCGCACCGAGGAGAAGTCCTTTGAGCTGAGCTTGCGTCCGCGGCACCTCGAGCAGTACATCGGCCAGACGAAGGTCAAGGAGAACATCGAGATCAGCATCCGCGCGGCGAGCCGCCGCATGGAGGCCCTGGATCACGTCCTTTTGTACGGCCCGCCCGGTCTCGGCAAGACGACGCTGGCAACAGTCATTGCGAACGAGATGAACGTAAACATCCGGACGACCAGCGGGCCGGTCATCGAGAAGCGCGGCGACCTGGCGGCGCTGCTCACCAACCTGAAGAAGAACGACATTCTGTTCATCGACGAGATCCATCGCCTGCACCCGGCCATCGAAGAGATCCTTTACCCGGCGATGGAGGATTTTTACATCGACATCATGATCGGCGAGGGTCCGGGCGCCCGCAGCATCAAGATGCCGCTGCAACGCTTTACCCTCATCGGCGCCACGACGCGCGCCGGCCTGATCACCGCGCCCCTGCGGGGGCGTTTCGGCATCATTCATCGCCTGGAGTTTTACTCCCACGAGGAATTGGCCGTCATCGTGCGTCAATCGGCGGCATTGCTCGGAGTGGAGATCGACGGCGGGGGCGCCAATGAGATCGCGTCAAGATGTCGCGGCACGCCGCGCATCGCAAACCGCCTGCTCCGCCGCGTCCGGGACTACGCGGAGGTCAAGGCCGACGGCCGCGTGACACGCCCGGTAGCGATGGACGCCCTGGCCATGATGGACGTGGATACGTACGGATTCGATGAGATCGACCGCAAGCTCATGCTCACGATTCTTGAGAAATACAATGGCGGGCCGGTCGGAATCGGCGCGCTCTCGGCAGCGATCAACGAAGACGAGGACTCGATCGAAGACATCTACGAGCCCTATCTCATCCAGGTCGGCTTCCTGGATCGGACCCCGCGCGGCCGTATGGCCACGCGCAAAGCCCTCGAGCACTTCAAGAACTTGCCGTGCGCCGGCCAAAAAGGTCTGTTTTGAGAGGTGGACTATGTCCGGAGCCGCCGACCTCGATCCCAAGCTCCGCAAACTGCAGCAGGCGATCGAAACCGTGGTACGGGGGAAATCCGAACCGGTGAAGCTGGCCCTCATATGCCTGCTGGCCGAAGGCCACCTGCTGATTGAAGATGTGCCGGGCGTGGGCAAAACTACGCTCGCCCACGCGCTGGCCCGCGCCTTCGACTGCACGTTCCGGCGCATCCAGTTCACGAGCGATCTTCTGCCCTCGGACATCCTTGGCGTCTCCGTGTTCAGCCAGGCAGGGCAGGCATTCGAGTTTCGCCGCGGCCCCATCTTCGCCAACGTCGTTCTGGCCGATGAAATCAACCGCACCACCCCGAGAACACAGAGCGCACTGCTCGAGGCCATGAGCGAAGGGAAAATCAGCGTCGACAACCAGACTTATCTGCTGCCGCGTCCGTTCATGGTTGTGGCAACCCAGAATCCGATCGAACACCACGGCACCTATCCTCTTCCCGAGTCCCAGCTCGACCGCTTCATGCTTCGGATTCGGATGGGGTATCCGGAAGTCGAAGCGGAGAAGGACATCCTGCGCGAGCAAGATCACCGGCCCAGCGCTGAACAGATCCAGCCCGTGCTGCAAGCCGGCGATATTCTCGAGGCGCAGCGGCTCGTGGCCGGGGTGGGCATGGACGAGTCATTGCTCGACTACATCCTCGCGATCGTGGAGGCCACCAGGCGCTCCGAGTTTCTGCTCGCAGGTGTAAGCCCGCGCGGGTCGCTGGCGTTTCATCGCGCGGCTCAGGCCATCGCCTATTACGAGGGACGGGACTACTGCATCCCGGACGACATCAAACGCATGGCCTTGCCGGTCCTATCGCACAGGGTGATCGTCAGCGCGAAGTATTCAACGCCCCATAAACGCAGTGAAGAAGCCGAGGAAATCCTTGCCGAGATTCTTCGGAGCATCGAGATCCCGCTCTGAGGCGCACAACGTGGATCTGAGCCGCTGGCATTCCCCATTCTCCTTCAGCATCACGGGTGCAGGAGGCCTCTATATTCCCTCAGTGTTCTTCATCGCGCTGGCTGCAGTCAACACGGGCAACAACCTGCTTTATCTGATCCTTGCGCTGCTTCTCTCCGCCACACTTGCCTCCGGCATTGCCGCCCGCCTCTCGCTGCGATCCATCTTCGTCTCCTTGCAGGTGCCTCAGAACGTCTTTGAGCGGGAGAATGTCTCCATCAAGATTACGCTGAAGAACCAAAAACGGTCGCTGTCGGCGTTCTCGATCCTGGTGGAGGACATTTCCCTCGTCCGCGCGCGCCGCCGCGCCTGGCTCATGCAAAAGCTCGGGTTCTGGAAATCCTCACCTGAGCCACCCGCCGGCGAAGAGATTCCCGTGCTGCAGCACGCCGCCTACTTCCCTGCGATTCCTCCCGGAAAATCGCGATCCGAGCTGATATCGCAGTCCTTTGCGCGGCGTGGCAAGTATCGTCTTGAAGGGCTGCGGCTGTCGACGCGCTTCCCGTTCGGATTGTTCCGTCGGGGGGAGCGCGTGTCGGTGAGCGGTGAAGTTCTCGTGTACCCGTCAATCCGGGAGATCTCGTCCGACTTGCACCTGCTTCCCTTCATGCCCGGGAGACTGGAAGGAAAACGGGTGGGGCAGGGAGAGAGCCTATTTGCGATCCGGAAGTACCAGGAGGGAGAGAGCGCGCGGCTGATCCACTGGAAGGCCACGGCCAAGACCGGCAAGCTGATGGCGCGAGAATATGCGCGCGACGAAGAAAGCGAGTTTTGCCTGATCTTGGACACGACCATTGATGCATCGCGGTCCGAGGATCTCGATAAGTTCGAGAAAGCGGTTTCGCTCGCGGCCAGCCTGGCGGCTCATTTCGTCAACGAGGGGGCGGAGTTCGAGTACCTCACACCGCGCGAGCATGTCCCCCGCGGCACCGGAACGGATCACCTGTACTCAATCCTGCGATCGCTCGCCGTGGTCCGATGCGAGCAGGACCGCCCGGAAAGCGCCACGGACCTGGGTCGCGAACTTGAAAAAGCGCTGGACAAAGACCAGCTAACCCGTATTTTGTCCGACAAGGTGTTCAAGATCATTCTTACCTCGAGGCCCAGGGGAACGCTGCCCGCATCCGTATGGCGTTCCTCCTACGTGATCTATTTCGACGAACTATGAGCTTCGCAGCCTATTACAAGCTCTCATCCTACTGCCTGGTCGCGTCGGGGTTTCTGGCCTTGGCCACAACAGGGGCGCTCGGCCCCATCTCTCTAGGCGTATTGGGCTCGGCGATCATTGCGAGCTGGTTTATCGACACAGTCAGGCTGCGGCGCGCGCTTCCCCCTTGGGCCTGGGCAGGCATCTTGCTCGCGTATGTTCCGGCTTACTACCTCGATTGGCGATTTCTCTCGCACTCTACCATGACAAGCACGCTGCACCTGATGCTCTTCATCGCAGCTTTGAAGCTCCTGACTCGTGCAGCAGACCGCGACTACTTGTACCTGTACCTCCTCAGCTTCTGCGCCCTTCTGGCAACCACGACGCTGACCATCAATCTCGGCTTCCTGTCTTGCATGTTCTTGTTCCTCACATCTGTGATCAGCGCTCTTGTGCTTTACGAGATGAAGCGAAGCGGCGCCCGCGCCACAAAGGAAGCCGCGATTCAGAATATCGTTGTGCCCAGAAGTCTGAGGGGGTCGGAGTTTGAGCTCTTCTCCGGTTTTCCGTCGGGAGCCTTAGCCCTCCTGACGCTGTCGCTGGTTGTGTTGATCGTCGCGCTCGCGGTTCCGCTATTTCTCCTTCTTCCGCGCGTTTCCCTGGAGGCCTCTCACAGGTCCTTCGGCCGGCCCCGGCTGATCAGCGGCTTTTCTGAGACCGTCGAACTCGGTGCCATCGGGACGATCAAGCAATCAAAAGCCCTGGTGATGAAGGTCAAGGTCGACGCGCCGCATGCCAAGCTGCCGCCGGATTTGAAATGGCGCGGCATTGCTCTGGATCACTTCGACGGTAAGTCGTGGAGCTGCAGCACGGCCGACCGGAACCAGATTCCGACCCAGGCGGGGTATTTCAAGCTGCAAGAATACACCCAGGGTACGGACATCCTCGTGCAGACGTTTTTCCTCGAGCCGATATCGACGGACGTCGTCTTCGGGAGCCACCAAGTGCTTGCGGTCTCCGGAGACCTCGGGTGGCTTGAACGAGACGCTTCCGACAACATCTACACCCTTACTCCAAGAAAAAGCGCACTGCGCTACTCGGTCGTCTCCGACATCACGCGGCCTGACCCGAAGCTGATCGCATCAGCTCCTGGCCGGCTGCCACCCGATGTCGCGGCATGCTGCCTGCAGGTTCCTGGGGAAGACCCGCGGATCGCCGTTCTAGCTCGCAGCGTGACCGCTGCGGCAGCCACACCCTACGACAAGGCGCTGGCTCTCGAGCAATACCTCCGCAATTCGTACATATACAGCCTCGAACTCAGTGGGATGCCGAAAAACACCGACCCGCTCGCGACGTTTCTGTTCAGCGTGCGCCGCGGACATTGCGAGTACTTTGCCACCGCGATGGCCGCCATGCTTCGGCAGTTGGGCATACCGTCGCGGTTGATCAACGGATTTCGAGCCGGAGAGTACAACAGCCTGTCCGATCATTGGACGGTGCGCGACTGCAACGCCCACAGCTGGGTGGAGGCCTACCTCGCACCGTATGGTTGGGTCGAGTTCGATCCCACACCCGCCGAGCCCGAGGCTAAGGCACCGTCTTTCCTCAAGACAATCGCGAATCTCTTCGACTCCCTGGATCTATGGTGGTCTGACAACGTGGTCGAGTACGACCTGCGGAAACAGTCCCTTCTCGTGCAGGCAGGCCAAGCTCAGATCTACAGCCTCCAGAGCAATGCACGGGAGTGCCTTCGGAGAATGGCTCGGGGTATCGACGCCTGGCTGGGCCAACTGTACCCTCGTCCGCGGATCGCTTCCCCGGCAAGCTTGGCCGTCTTCCTGGTGGCAACGCTCCTCCTGACGGCAATCGTGCTTTTCAAGCCCTCCGTCGAGCTGTTGCGGCAGTTCATGCACGTCATCGGATACAGACGATCCAGGAGTGATCCCGGTGCTGCTATTGTGGGTTTGTATACCGAAGCCCTTAACCTGTTGAAAAGGAGTGGCTGGGAACGTGAGAGAAGCCAGACGCCGCTTGAGTTCGCACGCGATCTTGCGCAGGAGCCCTTCGGCGACGTCTTATTTTCCCTCACGGCAATATACAACCGCGTCCGCTTCGGACGGGCCGTGGATCAAAACGACATTTCCCAGGTGCGTGAGCTGCTCCGCTCCTTGCGAGTGATGCGCACATCGTGGGGCAAAGCGCAGGCAGACCAGGGGTGCGCCCCATAAGCGGCAACTTAAGCGACTGCCTCCTCGTGGTCTTGGACTTCGACATGGACCTAGACTTGGACTTAGACTCGGGCGTCCTTGTGCTCGACACATTTTCGAGGCCATCCTGCGTTCAGAGCCGCGACCGTCAGGGAGCGGATGGGATACGGCGAAGGGCGCAGAATCCGGAATTGGTAAAACCCACCCGCTTGCTTACGCGCGGCTCTGTACGCCTCGGTCAGCGATGAGGCGCATCGTTTTAAGCTAGCATGCATGCGGTGCGCCCCTTGAACCAGCCTTGCAGAGAGCCTAGTATTCATTGTTCCCGGGAGCAACAGAACTCCCGGTGGAGGAACGGTTGAGTGGCGAAGGTAGGATTCATAAGCCTGGGGTGCCCCAAGAACCTGGTGGACACAGAGGTCATGGTCGGACTGCTGCAAAAGGAGGGTCACACCATCACGTCCGACAGCTCCAAAGCCGAAGTCATTGTCGTCAACACCTGCAGCTTCATTGAGGGTTCAAAGAGAGAAGCGATCGAAACCATACTGGAAGCGGCAGAACTGAAAAAGACCGGACAATGCAAGCGCCTGATCGTTGCCGGATGCCTGGCCGAACGCTATCCGAAAGAAATCCTGTCGGATCTTGCCGAGGTCGACGGCATCCTGGGAACTAACCAGGTGGAGCAGATCGGGCGCGCCGTCTCTGGGGATGCGGTGTCTCCGCCAGCCTCCTTTGGCCGCAGCAACGCCGATTACTACTTGTACGACCACACGACGCCGCGATCTCTGGTGACACCGCCGTACACCGCTTACGTCAAGATCGCAGAGGGATGCGATCACACCTGTTCTTTCTGCGTAGTTCCTAAGATCCGCGGCCCCTTCCGAAGCCGAAGCATTCATTCGCTGGTCCAGGAGGCGCGCAATCTGGCAGAGCGCGGGGTCAAGGAAGTCACCCTGATCTCACAAGATACGACAAGCTTCGGCGCTGACCTCGGTGTGCGTGACGGCCTTGCTCAGCTGCTGGAAGCCCTTGCCGAGGTAGACGGACTCCGCTGGATTCGATTTCTTTACGTGTACCCTGACCTCGTGAGTGCCCGGCTCATAGAAGCGATCAACAGACACGCTCAGGTCTGCAGGTACATCGACATGCCCCTGCAGCACGTCAACGCCCGCATTTTGAAGTCAATGCGACGGGGAGGCAATCGCGGAAGCCTCGAACGGATGATCGACCGCATCCGCGCCGGCATCCCGGGCGTCACATTCCGAACCACCATGATCGTCGGGCATCCCGGCGAAACCGAGAAGGACTTCCTGGAGCTGAAGGCTTTCTGCCGGGACATGGAGTTCGACAGATTAGGTGTTTTCGCTTACTCAGACGAGGAGAACACACTTTCGTACGAGCTGCCGGAGAAGGTGCCCGCGCGGACCGCCGAAAGGCGCAGGCGCGAGTTGATGGAGCAACAGGCAAAGATCGCTGCGGCGAAGAATCGTCGTCTGATCGGCAAGGAG
>Ga0315282_10002511_pt1 | contig 33670 bp, 36 predicted proteins | sample YL17G07_20_MG_FD_203693 | JGI IMG/M metagenome (GOLD analysis project Ga0315282, IMG submission 203693) | Sediment microbial communities from Yellowstone Lake, YNP, Wyoming, USA - YL17G07_20 | ecosystem: Environmental > Aquatic > Freshwater > Lake > Sediment | place: USA: Wyoming | collected...
CGGAAGGACCCGCTCTACCGTTGAGCTACCGGGGAATTTACACTGCCTTGCTCAAGGGCGTCAGGTGATATGATATCACAAAAAAAGAGAGCTGCCGAGCCAGGATTCGAACCTGGGCTAAGGGATCCAAAGTCCCCTGTGCTGCCACTACACAACTCGGCATCATTTACAGTGACTCACTCCAGGTATTGAATTTCTCGCTCGGAGAGTGCCGAAGGTCGGGATCGAACCGACACGGGAGTCGCCCCCCAACGGTTTTTGAGACCGTCGCGTCTACCTATTCCGCCACTCCGGCGGGAAAGTGGTGCCGAGGGGCGGAGTTGAACCGTCGACACGTGGATTTTCAGTCCACTGCTCTACCACCTGAGCTACCTCGGCACAAGCAACTGCTATTTTATGTGGTCGCTATCGTGATGTCAAGGATAAATGCTAGACAACCAGAGGTCGGCATAATATAATTTCAGGCAGGTTTATCAAGTATGGTTAAGTTTAAAGAGAAAGCCGTATTGTACTGGGGGCGGGTTGAGCCCTTCCTTCGACACCGATATTTTTCTTTGTTCTCAAGGATTGTGCTTGGGGGAATATTTATATTTGCCGGACAGGCTAAACTATTTCCAGTTAAGGTTCTGACAGAAAACGGAACTCAACTGTTCCCGAATGTGCAAACACTGATAAATTTTGAGATCCCGCAGTACGAATTACTTCCTCACCAGCTGGCTACAGCGTACGGATGGACACTGCCACCGCTGGAGATTCTTATCGGAGCGCTTCTGATCCTTGGCATATTTTTGAAAATGAGCTCTGCCATAGGCGGGCTTGTCACATTCAGCTTCATCATCGCTAAAGTATCGGCGTTGATTCGGGGAATCGATATCGCTATATGCGGCTGCTTCGGGCCGGCGGTGCCTCTGCTTTCCGTATACAGCCTTGCTATCGATTTCGTAATGTTAACCCTGGCGTTTCAGATATTCTTCCGTCGTGGTGATTACCTTGCTTTAGGTCCATGGGTTAAGAGTGTCGTCGACCGTTCTAAAGAGAAAGGTTCCTGAACAGCTCCTCCGCTTCTTCGGTGCGCCCCAGCTCCGCAAGCGCCATGCCTTTATTGAGATAGGGTTTCCTGTATTTCGGGTTCAACAGTATCGCCTTGTCGTAGCATTCTATGGCGCGTGAACGCCTGCCGGATGCGAACAGGTCGTTTCCCATGCTGTTGTAGATATCGGCGACGAGCTCCTGGTCACCCCAGACGTCGCGCTCCGAGGAATCCAGATGTCCCGGATAGTCGAATCCGTTGGGAAATACGTTCTCGATATCGATTATCGAATCGCCGACGGGCAATGTACTGAAGACATGCGGACCGCGTCCGAACCCGTTTCCCAGATAAGCCGCTTTAACTTTGAGGTCGAATCTCCCGGCAATAATGTTGTACAGGACGGTCAATCCCAGGCAGTTGCCCACGTTCCTGGCATGGCCGGTCTGGGCATCGATGACGTCCGCAATCTTGTAGGGCCCCTGCGATTTATAGCGGTGAGGCTTAGATATCCACAGCCAGTGGAAGATAACCCTAGCTTTATCAATATCGTCGTCATTATTCGCGACGAACTGGTTTATAATCTCGCAGAGGCGGTCGATCTTGTTGGTATAGCGGATGATCTCCCTGTAACTTGTAACCCCTGTAGCGATGAGGGCGGCCGAGGCCAGATCGGTCGCTTCAGCCCTTTTATTGGCTAAAAGCCTGTTCTTTAAACGTTCGATTTTTTCTTCCATAGCTTTCGTCTATTGATTAATTATTATATTTCCTATAAAATCTCTTCTGTACTTTTTCTTGAGGTGTTAAATTGCAGGCACTGGGTAGACATGTAATTCTTGAGCTTCATGATTGCGACCGCAAGCGGCTGAGCAACTGCGAGTTTTTACGGGAGACTCTCCTCGAGGCCTGCAGGCGTGCCGGCGCAACCATACTGGGCAACTCCTTCCACGTTTTCTCTCCCTACGACGGAGTCAGCGGCGTAATCATTATCGCAGAATCTCACCTTTCAATCCATACCTGGCCGGAATACTGCTATGCGGCGGTCGATATCTTTGCCTGCGGCGAATCCCTGCATCCTGAGAAGGCCGTGGAATTCATGGTGCAGGAGCTCAAAGCAGGCAATCACTCTGTTACAGAACTGAAACGCGGAATTTTGAAATCACTTGTGTTCAATGAATAAGAAGGAATGGCTCTCCGATCAAATCACCCCCGGCATGATCCAGCAGTTCCGCATCGAGAAGGTGCTCTACACCGGTAAAACGCAGTATCAGGCAGTGCAGTTTGTAAAAATGGCCGGACTCGGCCGCTGCCTTATCCTGGACGGCAAGATACAGTCCAGCGAGCTCGACGAGTTCATCTACCACGAAGCACTTGTTCATGTCCCCATGCTGGCCAACGCCAACCCGAAGAAGGTACTCATTGCAGGCGGCGGCGAGGGCGCGACGGCCAGGGAAGTGCTAGCACATCCGTCGGTGAAAAAAGTGGTCATGGTGGACCTCGACGGCGAGGTCGTGGACATGTGCCGCAAGCTGCTCCCTTCATATCATAAGGGATCGTTTGACGACAGGCGTCTCGAATTGCTGCACGACGATGCGTGGAAGTATATCGAACAGACAAAAGAAAAATTTGACGTCATCGTCCTGGACCTGCCCGAGCCCATAGACGCCGGGCCTGCGTATAAGCTTTCAACAGTGGAATTCTACGAGATGGTTAAAAGTCGATTGTCTGATGGGGGCACAGTATCGCTTCAGGCCGGCGCCAGCGCCTGGGGCAACCACCTGTGCTTCACCGCTATGATAAACACGCTCAAGCAGGTGTTCCCCATCGTGCGCCCGTACGACGCCTTCATCCCTAGCTACGGCGGCACCTGGGGTTTCGCCTTCGCCTCCTGCGATGTAAAGCCCGTCGCCGCTTCCAAAGTCGATGGCCTCATCAAAACCCGCATCAGACGCCCGTTGCGCTCCTATGATGGTATCTCATACCGTCGCCTCTTTGCGCTGCCCAAGCACCTGCGCAAAGCCATTGCAGATGAGAAGACGGTTATCACCGTCGCCAAGCCGTTCTTCATCTTCAAACCTGAAGATTAAACAACCTGAATTAATAAGATAATTAATAAGGTTTATAGACTGAAATCCAGTTACTTGAAAGTGCCTCTAAGTAATGCAGTTTAGTACAGTATAGATATTCCTATGTTTTATCCCTTTTTGTCCTTTATCCAATAACCTACCACCTCACCCTCATCTTTAGAAATCTGGAGCCCAAAGTACCAGGTTGTTGCGCTATCTGTATGGTCAGGCTCCTCAGAGGAGTGTTCCGATGTGGGTTTATGATAAAGACTGGCGGCATGTTCCATATATTTTGTTATTTCCCCTTCTACCTCGTAAAATAAACCGCTGCCGACGGAAGTTAACCAAATACGTGGAATTTGAGCTACTTTCCCAGACCATTTGTTCTCAACGAATTCTTTTATTATCTTATCAATATTAATCATAGTTTATTAATCCTGTTGGATTTTAATCTCTGCCACAATCGGGCATAATATACTATGCTCCCTGTGTATAGTCAAGACAGTTATGTATAGTTAAGCATTGTATCAATTCATCATCCAACCCCCTGTAATCCCCCAGACTTGGGGGACTTTATAAAAATATAGGGGACACCCCTAAAACCCCGGTCCTTCCAGTACTGGAAGGACACCTCTTGTTTAATCTTCTGCATAGAAGCAGGTCTTGAATATTCCCTAGTTCTAATAATGATACACGACTAGGTATAGTTAAGATGTTGCCAGCATCAGGGCTATGAAAAGAATAGTCTATATCGACAGAGCCGCCTGATGGCCTGCGGCAACAGCTTCCGCTATGCCCTCCGGTTTTATGCAGTCCCCCGCCATATAAAGCTCGTGTACAGCCCCTCTCAGTTCACGTTCCAGAGCCTTGTTCGGCCTGTCTCCGACTGCGATGACTACGCTACCGGCCTCGATATGCAGCTCGTTGCCCACCTTTGTTATCACGGTAATTCCGGCATCAGTGATCTCCTTGCATGCGGCTCCCGTAAGAATAGTGACGCCTGCAGCTTTCAGCCGGGCTTCGAGGATGGTTTTTTGCGCATACACCATCTTGCCCGCGATTTCGTCGAGCATCTCTATCACGGTGACCTGCTTGCCCTGCTTCTGCAGGAACTCCGCCGTCTCGCATCCCACGAGCCCTCCGCCTATGATGGCAACCTTTAACGCGGTTTCTTTGCCATCGAGCACAGCTCTGGCGGAGAGGACAAAGGGCTTATCCGCCCCCGGTATATCGGGCTTTGTCGCAGCGACGCCTGTGGCAATTACAACAGCGTCCGGCTTAGTTTTCCTTATCATGTCGGCGCTGGCCTTGATCCCCGTACGAACATCGACATGCTTTTGGGGCATCTGTCGTTTGAGATATTCGAGGTATGCGGCAAGGTTGCTCTTGTGCGGAGGCACAACGGCCTGGTTCAACTGCCCGCCAAGCTTCGGATTCTTTTCGTACAGTGTCACACGATGTCCACGCAGTCTGGCTACCCTGGCCGCCTCCATGCCCGCAGGCCCGCCGCCGATAACTGCAACTTTCTTAACCTCCTTGGCCTTGTATATCCTGTACTTAGCGGCCTCGTTGCCCACCGCCGGGTTCACCGAGCACATCACACCCAAACCTTTCATAAGCTGGTTGTCCGTACAGCGTCCGCAGCCGATACACGGGCGTATTTCTTCAAACCTCCCGGCAAAAGCCTTTTTCGGTAGCCGCGGGTCCGCCAGCAATCCCCTGCCCATGCCGATGAAATCAGCCTTGCCTTCGGCGATTGCTTTGTCTCCTTCCTCAGGATCGATCCTTCCTTCCGCGATCACGGGGATGGTCACGACCGATTTGATGAAGGGAGAGAGCATCAAGCCCATGTTCTTGGGCTCTCCCGGAGGCGGCTCCATGTTCAGGTCTATTCCCCATATCATGCCCGCCAGTTCGAGCGCATCCACCCCGGCGTCCTGGAGCATGACGGCCAGCTGCCGCCCCTCGTCCAGCGTCAGCCCCGCGCCTTCCCCCATCTCCAGCGCACTCATCTTGTAGAGCAGGGGGGAATCGCTTCCGACCTTCTCTTTGACTGCCTCTATCACCTCTAACGGGAACCTGGCCCTTCTGCTTAAATCGCCGCCGTACTCATCCTGTCTAACGTTGGCGGTGGAAGAAACGAACTGGGCGATGAGATAGTACCCTGTTCCGTGCAGCATGACCCCGTCGAAGCCGGCCTTTTGGGCCCTGCCGGCGGCATCGGCATACTTGCGCTCGATCGTTTTTACCTCCGCTACGGTCAGCTCCCTGGGCATGTCGCCCCCATAGCCGATCGCGGAGCTGAACGGCATGGGGACGGGCGATGGAGCTACCGGCTGTACGCCCGTTATCTTCTTCCTTGCTCCCCTCCCGGTATGGCTTATCTGCAACACTGCCTTGGAGCCATATTTGTGAATAGTATCAACCAGCTTGACCATCCCCGGGATATATTTATCGTCATCCAGCATCAGCATATTCGCTGTGTTTTTGCCCGCCGGCGAATCAACACCAGTCACCTCGACGATGATCAGGCCCACGCCGCCCCTGGCACGGGCCTCATAGTGATCCAGTATCTTACGATTCACGTGTCCGCCATCGGCCATGTTAGTTCCCATGGGAGACATTACGATTCGATTTTTAAGCTTCATTGTCCCTATTGCAGCAGGTTCGAAAAGCTTCTTCAGCGCTGGAGCCGTTTTCATTTGAAATTCCTCCTTGTTATGGCAGATGAAAATTTAGGGAAGCCCTTATTAAGTATTATCAACCCCCTCAATCCCCCACTCATGGGGGAAGTGAGAGAGATTAGGGGACACCCCTATTACCCCGCCAGAGGGTGATCCCTCTGGACTTCCCTGTGCCGATTAAAGGTCGCTTATAAAGAATATAATACCACCTAATACCCCGGTCCTTTCGCGGAAGGGCCCCTCTTTTCCCAAGCTTCACCAGTTTATAATCACGACTTCAGTTTTGAAAGTAGTATAATTATTTTATTGCTTTAAGTAAATGTGAACACCATTTCTAAAACCGTCACAGGAATTCTATTTATTCTGGATGGGCAACGCAAAGACTGGCAAGGACAGGAGACGATATGATTGCTGAAAAATTCAGGCTCGATAATAAGGTGGCGATAGTAACGGGTTCCGGCAAAGGTATAGGCAAGTGCATTGGCATGACGTTTGCTGAAGCCGGTGCCAACGTGGTATTCGCGGCCAGGACCGAGAGCGATATTCAGGCGAATGCGGAGGCGGCCAAGGCCTTCGGCGTCAAGGCTATCGCAGTCCCATGCGATGTGATAATCGATGAGCAGCTCGAGCGGCTGGTGCAAAGGACCATTGAGGCCTTCGGCAAGATCGATATCCTGGTGAACAACGCTGGTGGCAGCGGGCCGAATCGCATAGCCAAGACATCTCGCAAAAGGTTTCTGGAATCGTTCGATTTTAACGTCGTCTCAGCTTTCAGCCTGACCCGCATCTGCCTGCCCCATCTGCAGAAGAGCAATGGCTGCGTTGTTAATATAAGCTCCACGGTGGGACGTCTGGTGCAGCGCAATTTCAGTGTCTACGGAACTGTGAAGGCGGCTCTTACGTATATGACTCGGATGATGGCTGCCGACCTGGCGCCTGATGTCAGGGTCAATGCCGTCGCTCCCGGCACCATCATGACGGACGCGCTGCAGGGGTTTCTGGACAAAGATTCATTAAAGAAGGTGTGTGACCTGACACCTATGAAGCGGCTCGGGACGCCGGAGGATATAGCTTTCGCAGCTTTGTACCTGGCATCTCCCGCGTCTGCCTGGGTGACAGGCAAGATCATAGAGGTCGACGGCGGCACGGAGACCACCAGCATGCCGTTATGATTGCTGTTAAGAGTTTATCGATTGTGAATCCGGAGGTATTGATATGTTTGATCTAAAAGGACACGTAGCTTTGGTGACGGGGGCTGGGCAGGGTATGGGTCTGGGCATCGCTAAAGCGCTGGCGGCTCAGGGGGCACGTGTGGCAGTGAATGACTACTATCCGGAGAGAGCGGAGAAGGCAGCGGTGCAGATCAGAGATAACGGCGGGACGGCTATGGGAATAGGCGCTGATGTAAGCGACTTGAAATCGGTGCAGAAAATGGTGGACGAGGTCCAGCGTCAATTCGGGCCGGTAGATATCCTCGTCAATAACGCCGGCGTGCCGGTCGACGGAATGAAGCTCGCGCCGTTCGTAAATACCCCTGTGGAAGACTGGGAGAGGTTTTTCAATCTTAATCTGCGAGGCGTGATGAACTGCGTGCACTCCGTACTCCGCGGCATGTGCGAACGCCGCTGGGGGCGTATCATCACCATCAGCTCAGAGTCCTGGCGACAGGGGGTTAACATGGGGCTGTCGCTGTATGCCTCTTCAAAGGCGGGGGCGGTAGGTTTCATGCGGCAGCTGTCCAGTGAAATCGCGGCCTCCGGGGTCACAGCGAACTGCATATCCCTTGGGACCATGAACAATACTCCCAAAGCGGAGGCTATAGCCAAGCATACTACAACGGTAGGCCGGGCGGGGACGCCGGAGGACGTGGGGGCAGCGGTAGTCTATTTCGCTTCCGAGGAAGCGTCATGGGTTACCGGGCAGGTACTGCCATTGAATGGTGGCGGGTTCACGGGATAGAGGATTGAATCTGCCTGTATCCGTCAAACTTTTTCAATCGTGCTCTACTTAGGCGGACTCTTAATAATTTTCCCGCATTTAATACACTGATCAGGAACTCTTTCCGTCACATACCACTTACCACAATAAGGACATATTACTGCCATAACATCATCTCGCTATCAAAAAATCTCTTATATACTTCAGAACCGGAATCTTCGAGTTTAACTTTCCTTGTACTCTATTAATTGTAAATTAATCGTGAAACTTCAGCTAGTCGAATAAGGATATTATTCTATCGAGAACTCCCATATGCAGTCATAGCCCGGTTCCTGCCTGTCGTAGGGGACATCGTACGGCGGGATGACCAGCGGCCTCCACTTCACGTCGGGAACGATGGCCTTTGCCGACTGCCCGAACATCTGCATATCCCACTTGCGGCACATTGTCCTGAGGAATTCCATGTCCCCCTTCTCCCTGAGGAAGCGCATGGGTTTGCACCTGGCCACCTTCACGATGCCGAGCTTCGGGCTCTTCAGTTCAACCTCGTAGTCATAGTGGTACGGGCAGCCGCCAGCAGCCGGATGGAACTGGTTAACCTTCATAATGCCGGCCATATCATTTTCCTTGTGTCCCAGGGTCTCCAGAGTGCGCCGGGCGGTCGGTGGAATGTTCCTCATCCAGACCTCAAAGTCTATTTCGCGGGCGACCTCCGCCCCGTACCTCTTGGCTACAGCATCATACCAGTGGTTATCCATCTGCTGATAAGCTCTGGCATATTCGTTTGCCAGCTTCACCAGCATGTCCTTGCTCAGGTCTTCCAGCCGGCAGATAGGACGCACGGGGCCGCTGTAATCTTTCAGCTCTTTCGCCGCTTCAGGGGCCTTCTTTTTGGTTTCATCATCCTTCTTCGACATGTAAGTCTCCTTTCCAATCTTTGAAGCCTGCAGTCTGATATCATACCACGTCTTATCGACTATTTCCTTTGCGCGGCTTTCCGGATGATGCCAGCATGAAGGCCACAGCAAGCAGTGTGAATCCCGCTATTATCATAATTAGAATCAACATGGTCAGCATTATGGCGGCCGCAGGTACCGCTACTACAGGTTTCAAGAGAGGGTTCTTGGGGCTTATGTTAACCCACAGGGAGTGGGTGACGCCGTGTCCTCTTTTAATATATGTTCTGGTAATCTCGACGCTTCGCCTGGACAGGCTTCTATCATTACTGGGAACAAGAGATGTCTTATTCTCCAACGGCGGTTCTCTGTCCGATCCCATATTTTCTATCTGAATGTCCCCCGCCCGTCGCAGGCCGGGCACCAGCCAACCCCCTTGCAAATGGAGCATTTGAGGGAACGGCTGCCGTGGCACAGGTTGCATTGCTTTGGCCCCATATCGCCACGGGGATCATGGGAAGTCTGAGTTACACCGGTGCCCTTGCATGCATGACATTTTACTTTACCCGTGCCTTTGCAGGCGGAACATCTACCAGTATTGCCGCAAGTAGTGCAACCCATAATGTTACTCCTCGACAAAAAATATGTCTGTAATTCTATGATTATGCATGTGATTGTGTGCTAATCAACCCCCTGTCCCCCAGTCTTGGTCCTTCCCATTTCGGGAAGGATTCCGCGGAAGGACACCTCTTAATCATGATTGCCTCACTCATAATTTAGTTTCGTTAAGCTTCGCGCAGTATACAGGTAAACTATTTTGGCTTGATCAGCAGGATCGGAAGTTTTGAATTCTTAATCACGTATTCCGCCACGCTGCCAAATAATATCCTCTTCAGCCCGCTGCGTCCATGCGTGGCTATAGCAATCAGGTCAATTTTGTTCTTATTGGCATAGTTCACTATTTCCTCGCCCGGATTGCCTACTATTACCACGCATTCCGTTTTGATCCCCATCTTTTTCAGGGATCTTGCCTTAGCATCCAGATATTCCTTGGCCTCGGTTTCCTCGGCGGCCAGCTGCTGCGGCCCTGGTGACGGTGGGATACTAGATATAACGCCGGGGACCGCAATCGTTGTGCTGTGCGATAACGGCACTGCACGCAGTAATACTACCTCCCTGTCAGCGCCGAGCGCCTCCTCCGATGCATATTGCAGTATCTGTTCTGACAAGCTGGAGCCATCTAAGCATATGAGAATCTTCCTTAACATCTTGTTCTCCTTTCATGCTTATTTTGCAGCCTTCACTTCGCTATCATGTAGGATTAGCTTAATGTATCAACATTGCTTAAATAAAACAAGGGGGTTAGTCTGGGATTGTTAGAATAGGCTGGTTCAACCTCCTGTTATCCCCCATTCTTGGGGGATATAAAAAAGGATTGGGGGACACCCCCAAGACCCCGGCAGGAAGAATCCTGCAGCTCTTACTCAATTTCGGTAAGGAGATGGTAGCCGAAGTGGATCAACCCCCTGTTATCCCCCAGTCTTGGGGGAATATAAAAAAAGAATTGGGGGACACCCCCAAACCCCCAGCAGGAGACTCTTCTCCTGCATCTCTCTTTCAACTCCCCGTCATTAACTAAATTTGTCAGGCAATCCAGCAGGGGCAGCTACGATCCTCACTATCTACTTATCGTTCGCGATGCTATAATCTAATAGTGGATATTCTTGAAGGATTGAACCCGGCGCAGCGGGAGGCCGTTGAAGCTATAGATGGGCCGCTGCTGATACTCGCAGGCCCCGGCAGCGGCAAGACAAGGGTCATCGCCCATCGCGTTGCTTATCTCATAAAAGTATGGAGGGTGCGCCCGCGCCAGATAATGGCGGTGACCTTTACCAACAAGGCCGCCCGTGAGATGAAGGAACGTCTGTACGGTCTCCTCGGAACCTCTGTCGAAGAGCTAACTGTTGGCACATTCCACGCGATTTGCGCCAGGATACTCAGGCGCGACGGCAAGCACATCGGCATCGATCCGAACTTTGTGATATATGATGACGATGATCAGATGAGCCTAGTAAAGCGCGTTCTGCAGGAGCTGGATATCGATCCCAAGCGCTCCCCTCCCCGCATCTTCCTCTCCGCAATATCGGCGTCTAAGAGCCAGATGACAGCACCTAAAGATTATGTTAAGTCTAACTACTTCGAGGAGATTGCGAGCAGGGTTTACCAGCGCTATCAGGAGCTGCTCGGTGAGAGCAAGGCGCTGGACTTCGATGACCTGTTAATGAAGGTTGTGGATCTGTTTCAAAAGAATCCGGATGTGCTGGCGAAATATCAGAAACGCTATCATCATATACTGGTCGATGAATTTCAGGACACCAATACGGTGCAGTACATACTGGCCAAACAACTGGCCGGTAAGCATCGCAATATCTGCGTCGTCGGCGATCCCGACCAGTCTATCTACTCCTGGCGCTCCGCTGACCTGCGTAACATCCTCAGCTTCGAGAAGGATTATCCTGATGCGAAGGTGGTATATCTGGAACAGAACTACCGCTCTACCAAGGTGATACTCGAGGTAGCGCACAGCGTGATCTCCGTCAACCGCAAGCGCAAGGAAAAGGGATTATGGACTGAAAATGAGGAAGGCTTGCCCATCGTCGTTGTCGAGGCCTATAACGAGCAGGAGGAGGCGCAGTTCGTAGTCAGCGAGGTGGACAAGCTGGTGGGACAGGGGAAGTATAAGGCCGGCGATATCGCTATCATGTATCGCACCAACGCCCAGTCTCGAGCTGTTGAAGAGGCGTTTATCCGCTACGGAATGCCGTATAAACTGGTGGGCGGCACGCGGTTCTACGAGCGGCGTGAGGTGAAGGATATCATCGCCTACCTCAGATTGATACATAATCCGTACGACAGCGTCAGCCTGTCGCGAGTTATAAATGTGCCGCCGCGCGGCATCGGCTCGAGGACTACGGACCAGCTTGACCAGATGGCCAAGGAACGCTCGATGCCGGTGTACGCTGTGCTTCAAATGGTATCCGACGACAAGAGCGAGCAATCGTTGAACAGCCGGACTGCCCGTGCGCTTACCGGCTTCCTCGAATTGCTGAACGAAATGATAAAGGCCAGTCACGAGATGAATACCGTCGACCTGTTCGACCTGGTTATAAAGCGGACAGGCTACAAAGACTATCTGTATGAAAACCCGGACGGCGAGGACAGGTGGGAAAATATTTTAGAGCTTCGTACCGTGGCCGACGACTATCGGGAACTGCCGCCGAAGGAAGGGCTTCCCGCGTTTCTTGAAAACATTGCTCTGGTGACCGATACCGATAGCTACAATGAGAAGGTTAATGCGGTTACGCTGATAACGCTCCACGCTGCCAAGGGGCTGGAGTTTCCGGTTGTATTTATTCTGGGGCTGGAAGAAGGCCTTCTGCCCCACCGCAAATCACTGGATGACCCCGACCAGATGGAGGAGGAGCGGCGCTTGTGTTATGTAGGTATCACGCGGGCAAAGCAGCGGGTCTACCTCATACGCGCATTCCGCCGCAGCTCGATGGGGGCAACATCTGTTAATCTCCCCTCGCGCTTCCTTATGGATATACCTCCTCACTTGATAACAACGCCGCGCGGTGACGCGGATAAGCTTAACCCCGCAACTAAGCCTTCAAAACAACAAGCCAAGGCCGAGAAGCCGCCTGTTGAGAAACCACCGCTCAGCGCGGGCGAGCATGTAGTGCATGCCAAGTTCGGGGAAGGTATCGTGGTTAGCTGTGTGCCCAGCGGTAGCGATCAGGAGGTTACCATTGCATTTAAGGGAGAAGGCGGCCTCAAACGTCTTCTGCTGAGCCTTGCGCCTTTAGAGAAGGTTACTTAGCAGATCGCTCTATTGTCCAACCCCCTAAATCCCCCGTACTCGGGGGATTTTTTATTTAGGCTGGGGGACACCCCCAGTTCCCCCGGTCCTTCCGCGGAAGGACATCTCTTCAACACCACCCTGCGGCTTCGCCGCTTCCCCCTCTTTATCAAAGAGGGGGTTAGGGGGAGTTCGCACTTCCCGTCATTGCCCGACTTGATCGGGCAATCCAGTCGCTGCTATCTGTCATTCTGAATCCTTCCCTGGAATGATGAAGAATCTCGACGAGATCCTTCATCGGCTTTGCGCCTCAGGATGACAAGATGCGAGATAGCCAACCCCCTGTTATCCCCCAGTCATGGGGGAATCGTTATCCAAACCCCCTGTGAGTCCCCCATACTTTGGGGGACTAAGGAAATTGGGGGATACCCCCAAACCCCCAGCAGGAGATTTCTCTCCTGCACCTCTTTTTATATAGGGCGTAATGAGCTATTCTCACTTCTGGTGAGAGGCTAGGTGAGTATTATGATAATTCATGCGCCTCTATCTATCGCCAGCCTCGAATCTTGACAACGGCATCGTAATTAATGTAAACTTTCGTTGGTTTCCCTAGCAAAATCAGCCTCAAAATTAACTGTGAAATGGGCTTGCGAAATCGAATTATTAACTTGGAATCAAGCGTAAAGGCCAGGAGTGGTGATATGGTCGCCCCCTGGTTTTTTGCTGTTTAAATATAAAAAGAAGGAGGCAAATGAATGGCGGAAGGCTCGAAGATTACCAATGATATCAAGTCGATGATTGGCCTATGGTCAGAGCCTGTAGTGCTGGAGGTGGAGAAGGGGGCGATAGCGCGCTATGCTGACGCTATCGACGATGATAATCCCCTTTATCGCAATGAGGAATATGCCAAGAGCTCGAGGTATGGTGGCATCATAGCGCCCCCCGGGTTTTTCGGCTGGCCGGTAGGAGGTGGTAATATCGAGGCGGGTATGGCCAGGATCGTGGGTGCGGTGGCATCGGCGGGGATGCCGCGCATTCTCGATGGTGGCATCGAATACAACCTGTATGCACCGGTACGTGCCGGCGACATCCTTGTGACATATGGAAAGCTGGCCGATGCCCGCGAGAAGGAAACGAAATCTCAGGGCACGATGGTTTTCCTCATTATCGAACAGAAATATCTGAACCAGAACGGCGTTCTAGTGGCCTTAGCCCGTCAGACGCTGATCTGCAGTTAATTTAGGAGGGAGCAGGATGACTCATCATATTAAGAAGCAGCTGTATTATGAAGACGTTAAAGTTGGGGACGAGGTAACGCCCGTGGCCAAAGTAGCGTCCAGTCGTATGCTGGTCCAATGGGCGGGTGCCTCCGGTGACTTCAATCCCCTTCATTATGAAGATAGCTTCGCCCAGGCTATGTATGTAAATAGCCCTATAGTCCATGGCCAGCTGAAGCGAGCCTGGCTAGGCCATCTGGTAACCAATTGGATCGGCGATGAAGGCACTGTCAAGACGTTCTCCTGCCAGTTCCGCGGCATGGACTATCCGCGCAAGATGAAGACCATGCATGAGCCGCATGACGGTGAGACCTGGCAGTGCAAGGGTATAGTCAAGAACAAGCGCGTAGAGAATGGCGAGAACCTCGTCGATTGCGAGATATGGGTCGAGAACGGTAAAGGCGAGAAGACCACCCCTGGCAGCGCTACTGTTGCTCTCCCCTCAAGGAAGTAATATCGCTAATACAGCAGGAGGATAATATGGGGGATAGACTCAAGGGCAAGGTGGCTATTGTCACCGGCGCCGGCCGCGGGCTGGGACGCTCACATGCGCTGGCGCTGGCCGCTGAGGGCGCCGCTATAGTGGTAAACGATCTTGGTGTCGCCTCTGACGGCAGCGGGACGGATGCGTCGCCGGCACAGCAGGTCGCTAACGAGATCAAGAAGGCCGGAGGCGATGCTATCGCCAGCTTCGGCAACGTGACCAAGCTGGAGGATTGCCAGAAGACGGTTCAGGAGACGGTGGATAAGTGGGGCCGCGTGGATATCCTCATCAATAACGCCGGAGTACTGCGCGACCGCATGGTGTTCAATATGAGCGCCGAGGAGTGGGATATCGTTATCAAGACGCACCTCTACGGCCATTTCAACTGCATCAGGGCCGTCGCCAGCCAGATGCGCTCGCAGCGTGGCGGATTCATAGTGAACACCTCGTCCGAGGCGGGCCTGGGCAACCTGGGCCAGGCCAACTACAGCGCGGCCAAGGAAGGCATCGTGGGCCTTACCAGGACCGTGGCGCGCGACCTGGGCAGGTACGGCATTATCTGCAACGCGATACGGCCCCGCGCCGGAACGCGCATGACCCTGAACGATGCCGTGCAGGAGGCGTGGAACAAGTCGGGGGGCGCTGGGTTGGGCGCAGCTCCGGGAGAGAGCATCGAGGATTACCTCCCGCCGCCGGAGTTCGTGTCACCGTTCGTAGTGTTCCTGTGCACCGATGTCGCCGCCAAGGCCAATATAAACGGCCGCACATTCCTTGTCGTCGGCGGCCAAATCGGACTTTTCTCGGAGCCTGAGGTAACAAAACTCATTAAGAAGGATTGGAGAAAAGACGGCCCCTGGAAGCTGGATGAGCTTGTCGCCCGTGTGCCCAGGGAGCTGGCGCAGGGACTGGTGAACCCTTCGCCACCGAAGGAAGAGAAGAAAAAGTAAGTCGACAAAGTGTCGGACGTTAAAGGGCAGGTGCTAAAACGCCTGCCCTTTTTGTTTGTGTGAGAGGATGATCGAAGGGCTGAATGATCTAGTATTTCGATGCGCCGATCTCCTCCATCTTGCCGGTGACCACAAATACTATACGCTCACAGATGTTGGTCACCCTGTCGGCGCTGCGCTCCAGGTTGTGTCCCACCCAGATCAACCGCGTGGCTCTTGTTATAGTTCTGGGGTCCTCCGCCATAAAGGTGAGGAGTTCCCTGAACACCTGGTCGTAAAGGTTATCGATTTCATCGTCCTCAGCAGCGATCTTCTTTGCAGCCTCAATATCGTGATGGATGAAGGCGTCCATGCTGCGGTGCAGCATGTCGGCGGTCTTTTCAGCCATACGCGGCAGGTCGATAAGCGGCTTGAGAGGCGGCTCGTTGCCGATAAGCAATGCTATCTTAGCTATGCCTTCCGCATGATCGCCGATGCGTTCCAGCTCGGTGATGACGTTGAGCACCGAGATGATTATGCGCAGGTCGCTGGCCATAGGCTGCTGCGTAGCGATGAGCTCTATGCATTTCTCCTCTATTTCAAATCTTTTTTTATTGATTTTCTGATCGTCATCTATTATTTGCTGCGCCAGTTCCAGATTACGCCCCTTAAGGGCTTCCATGGAACGAAGTATAGCCTTCTCAACCATGCTGCCCATGAAGAGGATGTCGTCCTGGATCTCTTTTAATTTCTTTTGATAAACTTCTCGCATAGTTGTTCCTCCGTGTTTTATCCAAATCTGCCGGTGATGTAATCCTCAGTTTTCTTATTCTTTGGCCGGCTGAACATCTCGTTGGTGTCGCCGTATTCCAGCATCTCTCCGAGAAGGAAGAAGCCGGTGAAGTCCGAGACCCGGGCCGCCTGCTGCATATTATGTGTGACGATGACTATTGTATAATTCTTTTTCAATTCCTGCATCAGTTCCTCTATCTTTAACGTCGCAATAGGATCGAGAGCCGAGCAAGGCTCGTCCATTAAAATGACCTCCGGCTCTACCGCCAGCACGCGGGCGATGCACAGCCTCTGCTGCTGTCCGCCGGATAGCGTCAACGCGGACTTCTTGAGATCACCCGATACTTCGTTCCACAGCGCCGCCGCACGCAGGCTCTTCTCGACTACTTCGTCCAGATTCACGAATCGTTTCATTCCCAGCATCCTGGGGCCGAAGGCCACGTTTTCGTATATCGATTTGGCGAACGGGTTGGGTTGCTGAAACACCATGCCTACGCGCTTCCGCAGGTCGACCACATCGACACATTTATCATATATGTTCCTGTTATCGAGGATAACCTCGCCGGAGATGCGTGCGCCGGGAATGATGTCATTCATACGGTTCAGGGTACGCAGAAACGTCGATTTGCCGCATCCCGAAGGGCCGATGAGGGCGGTTATATAGCGTTCTTTGATATCAAGATTAATATTATTCAAAGCGCAGGTTTTACTATAGTAGAAGTTCAGGTTCTTTGTCTGCATCTTAGTATTCATGAGAGCTTTCCTTTCATCTTTGCCTGGAATCGATATGACAGCCAATTGGTGACGGCATTGATCACTATGATCGTTATTATTAATACTACTGCGGTTGCCATCGCCTTCTGAGGCGCGTTGGAGTCCATTATCAGGTAGTATATGTGCAGAGACAGCGGTCTCGCCGGGTCCATTATCGATGTCGGCATGCCGGTGTAGCTGCCTATCGTTAAATATAGACAGGCGGTCTCGCCAAGCGCACGCCCTATGCAGAGTATGATGCCTGTTATTATGCCAGGGAAGGCTGTCGGCAGGACCACGTGCCTTATCGTCTGCCACTTCGTAGCTCCCAGCGCCAGCGACCCCTCGCGATGGCCGCGGGGCACCGCCCTGATAGCTTCTTCCGTGGTGCGTATCATCGTCGGCAGCAGCAGGCACACCAGCGTGAGCGCACCCGATAGTATCGAGAAATTGAAGTGCAGCGCGGTCACCAGCAGCGCCAGCCCGAACATGCCGAACACGATCGACGGGATGCCCGCCAGTGTATCGATGCCGTATCGTATGAAGCGTGTCAGACGGTTGTCCGGAGCGTATTCGGCCAGATAGATACCGGCGCCGATGCCGGGTACCACGAGGATTCCTATTGTTAAGGCTATCAGGTAGATAGTGCTCACTATTATTGTCGAGATGCCGCCATCGGCATTAATACCTCCGGCGGGTGCCGTGGTCAGGAAGCTCCATCCCAGGGACGGGATGCCTTTGACGAAGACGTATGTGATGATGGTCAGCAGGAACAGGATGGTTATAGCGCCGGAGGCCCAGACGAAGACCATGGCCGCGCGCTGCGTGTTTTTCGGTGAAGTAATCTTAGCTGGCATTGCGCAGACGTCCTCCCCTCTTCAGTGTGACCAGCGCTATGCTGTTGAGAAAGAGTATCAGGAACAGCAGCACTACGGCGGTGGCGAACAGCGCACTCATATGCTCGGGCGAGGCGTATGTAGCCTCGACGGCGATGTTGCCGGTGAGGGTGCGGGCGGAATCAAGCGGTGATACGGGCATCTGCACCGAGTTGCCTATGACCATTATCATGGCCATCGTCTCGCCTATGGCGCGACCCATTCCCAGTATGATTCCGGCAGCGATGCCGGAGCGGGCGGCCGGCAGCAGTACATGCCATATGGTCTGCCAGTGGGTGGCTCCGATGGCCAGGGAGCCCTCTTTATAGCCGCGCGGCACGGCTCTGATGGCATCTTCGCTTATGCTGATGATGGTCGGCAGTATCATGGCCGCTAGCACTATGGAGGCTGCTGCTATGCTGAAGCCGGTGCCGCCGATCTGTCGTATCAGCGGAACTATGAGCAGCAATCCCACCAGCCCATAGACTACGGATGGGATGCCCACCAGAAGCTCGACGGCAGGCCTGAGGATAGTGCGCACCTTGAACGGGGCTACCTCTGCTAGAAGTATGGCGCAGCCTATGCCTAGCGGCACCGCAATGATTAATGCCCCAAATGTTACGTAAAGTGAGCCGACGATCATCGGCAGAATGCCATATTCACCCAGTGATGGGCGCCATTCCGTACCGAAGAGGAAATCAATTAAGCCCACCCGTTGAAACGCGGGCAGACCCTCCTTGAAGATAAAAACGATTATTGTAAGAAATACGACGATAGAGGCAAATGCACAGATGAAGACCATATGCTTGGAAGCTTTGTCTATGAAATATCGTGACATTTATACGCCTCTGATTTCAGTCGTCACTGTTTCATTAATACCCCCGGCTATTGAACCGAGATATATCCTTCGCTCTCAACTATGGCCTGGCCTTCAGCCCCGAGACAGAAGTCGATGAAATCTTTAACCGCTCCCGTTGGTTGCGACTGGGTGAGGAAGTACAACGGTCGGATTATGGGATAGGTGCCGTTCTTGGCATTCTCCACAGTGCCGGCCACTCCGTCTATCGCCAGCGATTTCACCGCGCTGTCAAGATAGCCGAAGGACAGATATCCGATGGAGTACGGTGTGCTGGATATGGTGGTCTTGATAGTGCCATTGGACGGTTGCAGTATGGCTTCAGCGGTAATCAACTGCCCATCCATAACCAGTTCCTCGAAGGCTGTTCTGGTCCCCGATCCCTCTTCTCTGGATACAACGATGATTTGCTTGTCGGGGCCGCCCAACTCGCTCCAATTGGTAATGTTCCCGGCATATATATCCCTGACCTGCTCCGTTGTCAGTCCGCTGACGCTGTTGCCGGTATTGGTGATAATAGCGATACCGTCGCGTGCCAGCAGGTGAGTCACAAGCTCGGGTTCGTCAGATTTGAGCTCCCGGGATATCGCGCCTATATCAAATGTGCCGTCGGCGGTTTTGGAAACGCCCGTGCTGGAGCCGCCTCCCTGGATCATAATGTTGATATCAGTATTGTCCTCCATGAATGCGTTCGCCAGTTTCTCCGCTACCGGCTGCACGGTCGTCGATCCGCCCTCGGTGATAGTTGTGGTTGCCCCTCCGCCGCAGCCAACCAGCAGGGGAGTTACAGCTATCAACATTACAGCGAGGATAACTGTGGCAATGATTGAAGTTGATTTTTTTATGAACATTTTCAGGCTCCTTTCTCTATTTGTTTTATTAAATGTTTAACCTTTATCTCTATCTGGTCTCTGATTTCTCTGACTGTCCTCATTGATTGGCCCTCCGGGTCTTCGATCTGCCAGTCCTCGGTCTGGACGAAGGCGGCAGGGCATGCTTTTTCGGCGCCGCAGCCCATTGTTATAACGATATAGGCGGAGTCGAGTATCTCGACAGTCAGTGGCTTGGGTCGCTGCGAACTGATATTAAGGTCAGCTTCTTTCATGGCGTTGACGACGGTCTGGTTCAACCTTTCGGCCGGCTGCGATCCGGCTGATATGGCTCGAATATGAGAAGGAGCATATCTGTTAAAGAAGGCTTCCGCCATCTGGCTCCTGCCGCGGTTGTGTGTGCAGACAAAGAGGACTTTCTTCGGGCTTCCCGTCTTTCCGGTTGAAATCCGTTGCTTCATGATTCCAGAATAACAGCCAAGTTTTAAGGGGCAATTAAGGAAATGTTAAGGGAGTGTTAAGGTTTTGCCCGTGCTTAGAAGTCGATTATTTATAAGGCAGCGTGAAGGTGAAGGTCGCGCCCTTGCCCTCGACGCTCTGCGCCCATACCTTGCCGCCGTGGGCCTCGATGATGTGCTTCACTATTGCCAGTCCCAGCCCTGTGCCGCCGCCACTCCTGGCCCTGTCGGCCTTGTAGAAGCGCTCGAAGATGCGCGGCAGGTCGTCCGTAGGTATGCCGACGCCGCTATCGGCAACGGATACCTGGAGGGAATCGCCGGACGATATGGCCGATATCGTGATGCCGCCGCCCGGTGGGGTGAACTTTATCGAGTTGTGCAACAGGTTCACCAGCGCCTGCTCGATGCGGTCGCGGTCGGCGGCGACAGTCGGAAGGTTAGACGCGATGTCGATGTTTATACTCAACCCTGCCCTGTCGGCCTGCGGTTTGATGCGTTCCGCCGCCCTCGTTACGGTCTCGCCGATGCCTATCTTTCGCTTCACCAGCGGAGTTTGGCCGCTCTCGATCCGCGAGAGGTCGCCCAGCTCCTGCACCATCTGCGCCAGCCTGTCCGTCTCAGCGTTGATTTGCTCGAGGAACTCCTTGGCGACCGAAGGATCGTCGATAGCGCCCTGCGCCAGCGTCTCCGCCAGTGCTTTGACCGAGGCTATCGGCAGCCTCAGCTCGTGCGATATGTTGGCGGATAGATCGCGCTTGACCGCGTCCAGGCGTTTCAACTCCGTAAGATTCTGCAGCAGGAGCAGGCAGCCTCCCCCTTCGAGCGGGGTGGCTATCGCCATCAGGAACTGCTTGGTGCCGCCTATCTCCACCGAGCCGGCGCATTCCTTTTTCGCTTCGATGCACTTGCTGACCAGCCCGTGCAACTCGTAGTCGTGAACCGCCTCGATAAAGGTGCGTCCGACGGCGCTCTCCTCGCTGATCTGAAATATTTCCTTCGCCGCCTCGTTCACCACCGTTATATTGCCGCCTGAGTCGATGAGGATGATGCCGTCGCTCATCTGCGAAAGGATGACTGACAGCCGGTCGCGGTCCATCCCGATGAGCCATATCATTTCTTTCATCTTGGTCGCCATCAGGTTGAAGGCTGTAGCCAGCTCGCCGATCTCGCCGCGCGATGCAGTTTTTATTTCTTGATTCAAATCGCCCTCGGATATCTGGCGCGCCATCTGCGTCAGTTTTCTTACCGGGATGGTGGTAAGCTTAGAGAGTTGCAAAGCAAGCACAAAGGCGGCCAGCGCAGCGAGTAATGACACCCAGATAATAGTTACCAGGACGTGGTGCATGTGACTATTGATTGTCGTCAGCGGTATAGCTACCCTGGAACAGCCGACGATTTCGCTGTCTGCGTGTATCGGCACCGCTGTATAGAGCATGTCGTATCCCAGAGTGTCGCTATAGTGTATTACACTTGCTGTTTCCCCCGACAGCGCTGAAGCGACTTCTGCCCGGTCGGCGTGGTTCTCCATGTCGGAAGGGTGTTCTGCCGAATCTCCCAGCACAGTGCCATCGGCTCCGATGATAGTGATCCTGTTGCTAATACCCTGACTGATAGCCTTTACAAAGGCGTCTATATCTCCGGTAGTGTTTCCGGTGAAGTACGGTTCGCTGGCGGAGGAAATCATTGCCGCCTGTTCCGCAGTCTGACTCTCGAGGCTTTGGATGTAGCTGTCTTTGAAGAAATAGTATAGATAGCTGCTGATGCCTACGATGCAGATGATGATCAGCAGAGTGAAGATTATGACTGTGCGCCACCTGATGCTATGCAACAGTTCTACTCCTCGAATTTGTAGCCTACGCCCCTGACCGTTACCAGATGTTTCGGATCGCCCGGGTCCCTCTCGATTTTCTGCCTGAGCCAGCGGATGTGCACGTCAACGGTGCGCGTGTCGCCGGAGAAGTCGTATCCCCAGACCTTTTCCAGCAGGTAATCGCGGCTCATCACGCGATTCTTATTCCTCATCATGAAGGCCATCAGGTCGAATTCCTTATGCGTTAGATTGATTGCGAAACCGTTCAGGGAGGCTGTGTGACGTTCCACATCGATCTCAAATTCTCCGGCCCTTATTACAGATAAATGGGCGGTTGTAGAGGGCCCTGACTGCTGCAGCGCCATCTCAGCACGGCGCAGCATGGCTTTTATGCGAGCCAACAGTTCCTTCATACTGAAGGGTTTGGTCATGTAATCATCGGCGCCTATTTCGAGTCCTACAACTTTATCGATCTCTTCACTTTTGGCGGTGAGCATGATGATCAGTATGTTTGATTCATGGCGCAGGATGCGGCAGACCTCCAACCCATCGAGCTTGGGGAGCATGATATCGAGAATAATGAGGTCGGGATGCTCTTTCCTCGCGGCTTCGATTGCCTGGGCACCGTCGCTCGCAGTTATTGTGGTATAACCTTCCTTGGCCAGGTTATATTTGATGACCCCGAGCAGGGTGCTGTCATCTTCTACTACCAATACTTTATGGCTCATGACTGTCACCATACATAATATAGCACAGAGCGATGGAATAAGCCTACTAATAGTTGTCGCCGGCAGTTACTATATGCTTTGTTTGTCGGATGCGACGTTCCGCGATTCGCGTTTCTCCCACTCGCTGCGGAGTAGTTCCATTACTACAAAAGTATTGCTGAACCGTTTTTGCCGTTTGAAAGGGGCGAATCCGCATTTTCTGAAACAGCGCTGTGCCCTGAGGTTCCATTCCAGGGTGTTCAGATATATTCTATCGATAGTCGTGGTTTTGAAAATATAGTTTACCAGCGTGCTGACCGCATCGACGCCGTAGCCGTTGTCCCAGTAATCGCGGTCGCCGATCATAATGCCCAGCTCCGCCTCCCTTTTTCGCATATCGATGTTATAAAACATGCAGTTGCCGATGTGCCGGCCGTCCAGGGTATCTATGGCGAAGCGTCGTCGTCGGGAGCTTTCGTGGCGGATCTCATCGTGATAATCGAGAAGGAAGGCAGAGAAAGGAATCCTCAACATCTGTGAGGCATCCAGCTTGGTCAGTTCCTCATCCCTGCGCCACAAATAATCGTTGGACGCATCAGATATGCGCTTTGGCCTGATCAATACCTTCTGCCCTTTTAATATATCGGCTTCAATCATAGCGAATCTATCGAGAACGGATCTCTATTAAAATATAGCTCACGGAGCGCATCGTTGGCTGCATCGCGAATATAGTCTTCTGAAAGCTTTAAGCATTCTTCGAGGGCAGCCTCAGCCTCGTCGCCGCCGATTTTGCCAAGGGCGGATAAAACGGATACCTTGACCTGGGTGTCAGGGTCCTTGAGAAGCTTCAGCAGCTGCGGCACCGCCTGGGCATCCTCAAATTCTCCGCAGGCTTTAGCCGCTTCGAAGCGTATCTCTGGGTCCGTGTTATTCAGTTCATGGATGATTATGGGCAGCCAGGCAGGGTCGCCGTTAATCCCCATCGCATACAGGGCGCTGGCCTTCATAAGTACGTTACTGTTTTCATAGGCTCCCCTGATTATGTCAGTCACTATCGGCAGGCTCAGGGGGGCGAGGGCCTCCACGGCGCGTCTCCGTACTTCGATTGTCTCCTTTCTATTATGGATCGTTGTTATCAATGATTCCTCCACCCTGTCGCCGTCCTTCTGGCGCAGTTTGCCCAACTCGTAAAGCATGGCGAACTTGCCCAGCGAGACCGCGGCGCTGGCTCTGGCCAGTTCGCTGCTGTCGCTGCGCAGGATGCTGATCAGCGGGTCGATCAGCGAGCGGTGTTCATATTCCCAGAGCCCCTCCATTGATTTCAGGCGCACCGTCTCGTCCGTATCTTTGATGCCTAACATGAAAATGTCGTTATAATCCAGCTGCGGGTCCCCCTCCGCCAGCGTGATGAAATTGCACATGATCTCTCGCCTGCGTTCTACAGGTGTTTGACCCCACGATTTACGGAACAGCTCAAGATTTGAGGAGGAAATCGCAGACAGGTGGGTAAGTCTGGAGATAACCAGGGCTTTCTTATTGTCGGCTATTTCTTTTAAATAGTTCTCTAAAGACAACGGTTTTCCCCCTGCTACCCCTTGCTGGCTATCGACAGGTTGGATAGACAGATGGCGGGCGTTTTAAATGACCCGGCGACCCATTCTGCTTCACGTCCGATGGCCTGAATTTCCTTTAATGATTCGTATATATTGCCGGAGATGATGGTATCCTTTACTCTTCCCACCAGCTCCCCGTTTTCGATCTTGTATCCCAGCAGGACATTGCCGCTGAACTCACCGCCGAGGACGTTGCCCTGCCCGGCCCCGATGAGCATCTCAATCACCAGCCCCTCTTTGATGCCGCGGAGCATATCGTTGTAGTCGGTGTCGCCTTCCTTTACTATCACGGCGCTTGTGGATGGCGAGGGAAGGCTGCCCCTAGCGCGAAGGCCGCTGCCGGTGCTGCGCGTGCCCGCCAGCGCCGCTGTCTGCAGGTCGTACAGAAAACTGCCGACAGTCCCGTTATCGATAAGCGTTGTCCGCTGGCTGGGCACGCCCTCGCTGTCGCAGGGGCGGCTAGCCGGCAGGTAGTTGATGGTGGGATCGTCCCATATCGTCAGCCTCGCATCGAACAGCTGTTGCCCGAGTTTTCCGCCTAATGGCGAGGCCCCCTCCAGCACCATCTTGCCGTTCACCGCCAGGGCCAGCGGCATGCCCAGAGCGTTTATCACTCCTTTCGGCGTGAGGATGACGGGCATCCGCCCGGTGGCGATCGCGGCTGTGCGCCTAGCCAGCTCCAGCTGTGCGATCGTGGAATCGGCTATTTTTTTGAAATCGCGGATGGGATGACATGAGATATCCATCTCGCCTACGAAAAGCATATCGGTGTCACGTATGAGCGTGCCTTCAGCGCTGATATTGAACATGCTCTTGCGGTAGCTGGCCTGTCCGCCGCGGGAATTTATTATTTGGATCTCGCTCTCGGATTTGCCTATCTCGGCCTCGCATACCAACTCCGGCGTATGGGCGAGCAGCGTTGCGATGAGCTCGTTGCCCATCCGCACCATATCGTCGATATCCACGCTGTTCACTTCAGCGTCGTATACCTGAATTGAAGGATACTTCTTGATTGAAGGCAGTTCGAACCTGGCCTCGGCGCCGAACTGTGATGTCTCAACGGCCATATCGACCAGCGACTGCGGGTCGTCCATCCTCGTTGTAGATGCGAAGCCGATGCGCCCGTTTTTTATTATACGTAAGGAAACCCCTATCGACTCGCTGCTTTCCAGCATCTTAAGGCGGTTGGCCTCCCAGACAACAGGGGTGTCCGTGGATTTAACCATGAAGACCTCTGCCTCTTCGGCAGCTTTCTTAGCCAAATCGAGAATTTTTTCCAAGTATTATTTCCCCCCTACCAGACACTTCTGGATTCGGATATGCGGGCTGCCGTTGGATACTGGGAGGGGCGACTGTCCTCCCTTGCCGCATCCGCCGCCCTCGTTCATATCCAGGTCGTTGCATATTGCATCTATGTTATGCAGAGTAGTGAATACGTTTCCGGTAAGCACTACCGGCCGCATCAACCCCTCCACTTTGCCGTTGCGTATCATGAACGCCTCGCCGGCGGAGAAGGTGAACATCTCCATGCTGGTCATGCCGCCGTACCAGTTTCTGGCGTATACGCCCTCTTTGATGTCGGCTAGCATCTCATTGAACGTCGTCACGCCGGATTCGATATATGTGTTGGTCATGCGCACGATGGGCGGGTGATGGTAATCGATGGCGCGGGCGTTGCCCGTGGGCACCTCGTTCATCACGCCCGCCGTCTCGCGCGAGTGCAATCGGCCGACGAGCACGCCTTCTTTTATCAGATAAGTCTTCGTCGCCGGAACGCCCTCATCGTCGTACCTGTAGCTGCCGCGCAGTCCGGGAACCGCGGCGCCGTCGACGATGTTGAGATGCTCCCCGCCGAACTTACGCCCCAGCACCATTATGTCCTTCATGCGCTCGTTCTCATAGACGAAGTCGGACTCGGACAGGTGTCCGAATGCCTCGTGGACGAAGACGCCGGCGAGCACCGGGTCGAGGACTATGGTGTACTCCCCGCCCTTGACCGCGGGCGCGGCCAGCAGCTCCACCGCCCTGCCTGCCGTGCCTTTGACCTGGCCGTGCAGCTTCTTCATGAAGCTGAAATCGCCCCTGGAGCCGAGGCTCAACGACGATTGCTGCACGTCCCCGTCCTCCCTGGCCACGACCATGAGTCTAAATGTTATGTCAACTCTCTCCTGCTCGATGTAGCTGCCCTCTGAGGTGGAGAAGACTACCTTCTGCCTGCCGTCGCCGTATCCTAAGACAGATGTCTGGACTTTTGGTGTGCTCCATATGATATCGTTATATTCGTCGAGCAGCTTCTTCTTGTCGGCCAGAGATATATTCCTTGGATCGTTCTTAATATCGGGCTTGACCATGTCGACCACAGGAGCAACCTGCGCCAGCTTGCGCTCCCCCTGCCCTGCCAGGCGCGCCTGTTTGACCGCTGTCGCGACTTTGCGCTTAAGGCCTTTTGTATCGTTGAAGCTGACGAAGCCCCACCCGCCGTGCACCATGGCGCGTACGTTGCCCCCCAGGCTGGTGCTGCGCCCTATATCTTCAAGCTCCCGGCCGCGGTACTGGATGCGGCTGGACTCGCGTTCTTCCAGACGGATCTCAATATAATCGGCCTTCTGGCCTTTCAGCGCTTCGGAAATTACGTCGCGATTATTTTCGGTGGTTGACAATTGAGCTCCTTAAGATGATAGTAGGGATAAGTTTACATATGCTTGTGTTACGTTGTCAATGAGCATGATTGGGATGAGGTGCCCCCTGCTGTCCCCCGCAAATCAGCTCTTCCATGACAGATGCTAAATAGAACATTTACTTAAATCATCCTCCTCTTAAGCTGCGGCGCGCGGAGTTGTTCGTATGTGCACTGGACTTCGTCCGTGCACATACATTAAGGTTCACTATATGCTGTAATACGTGCAATTACACGGTTAGTTCTCCCTCTTTAATCAAAGAGGGGGACAGGGGGAGTTCGTATCTTTCGCCTTTCTGTAGAGACACGGCGTGCCGTGTTCGTTAAGTTCCCCCTCTTTTTAGAAGAGGGGGTAAGGGGGAGATAGCTTCAAAATTATCTCCCCGTCCCTCCGCAGGGAGAGGGTCAGGGTGAGGGTGTTCGAGGTCTCTGATTTTGACTTTTATCGCTGTAACTATATAAGATTGAAAAAGTCTGTGATATTATATTCTAATTCTTTTTACCTGTAGCGTTGGAGTGCAAATGGAAGGGCAGCTGGGTCTGGTCGTACTGGTCATAGCTCTGGTGGCTGCGTTCATCGGCGGAATGATCGCAAGACAGCTGCGTCTGCCCGTCATCTTGGGATATCTGGCAGCCGGAATCGTCATCGGGCCATACGGTGCTCATTTTGTCAGCGAAACCGCGCAGATCGAGACGATGGCAGAGATCGGTGTTGCCCTGCTCCTCTTCACCCTCGGCATGGAGTTTTCGCTTAAATCGCTGCGGCATATAGGTCGCGTCTCCGCCATTGGCGGGGGCATACAGATCGCTTTAACCACTCTATTAGGTCTTGGTGTCGGCATCGGCCTGGGCTGGAAGTTCGAGGAAGCCATGTTCTTCGGTTTCCTGATAGCTATGTCCAGCACCATGGTCGTACTCAAGTTGCTTATGGAGCGAGGCGAGCTTGATACGGCGCATGGCAGGATTATGATAGGCATCCTGCTGGTGCAGGACATAGCTGTTATACCGATGATGGCCATAATGCCCGCCATCGGAGAGCCGGAATGGGCTTCAGCGCTTGGGATCGCTGTGCTTAAGGCGGCGATTTTCATAGGGGCCATGTTCGTACTGGGACTGTGGGTGCTGCCATGGCTCATGCGACGTGTTGCCGGTTTCCGCTCGCGGGAGCTTTTCTTACTGGCAATAGTCGGATTGTGTATCGCGGTAGCCTTCGTTACCGATCATTTCGGCATCTCGCTGGCCTTCGGCGCCTTCGCCGCCGGCGTTATCATCAGCGAATCGGATTATGCCCACCAGGCTATAGCTGAGGTTATCCCGCTGCGCGATATATTTGCCACGTTGTTCTTTGTATCGCTGGGCATGTTGATCGACCTGGATTTCCTTGTGGATAATTTAGCTATAGTCAGCATTGCCGCTGTGACCATAATCGTAGGCAAGTTTGCCATATGCTTCATCGTGCCGAGGCTGCTGGGCTACAGCGCCAAGACCATGCTGTATTCCGGTGCCGGGCTCTTCCAGATAGGTGAGTTCAGCTTTGTGCTGGCGGCTGCTGCGCTCAGCGCGGGCGTCATCTCCAAGGATATATATGATGTAACGCTTACCAGCGCCGCCATCACGATACTGCTGACCCCGCTGGCGATGGGTGGAGCTTCCAGGCTGTACGTCCGGCTTAACCAGCGGGAGCGTTTCGCCAGGGCCTTCGCGCGGCGCTCGGATCCCGATCCGGAGAAGAGGCTGCAGCTTAACAATCATGTAGTTATCTGCGGCTGCGGTCGCGTTGGCCGGATCCTGGGATCTGTATTGGAAAAGAGGGGCTTTACCCGCCTCGTTATCGAGGAGGACCCGCGCGTCATCGATATGTTGCGGGCGAAAGGGGTGCCCTACTTGTACGGCGACGCCAGCAATCCCGATATCCTTTCGCGTGCTATGCTGGATAAGGCCAAGGTGATGGTTATCACTATGAATGATCCGATTGCGACGGAACTCGCCGTAAAGAATGCGCATGCGATCAATCCCAAGCTGGACATCGTGGCGCGCGTCCATGTCGATGAGCATGCCGATACGCTGCGCGAACTGGGTGTTGCTGAAATAGTGCGCCCTGAATTTGAGGCCGGACTGGAGATGGTGCGTCACACACTGCATCGCTACGGCTTAACCGGGGTCGAAATACAGTATATTATTAGTGTCCTCAGGGAAGGGGGGCCTGAAGAACAGTGAAGAAGGAGCACTTCACCCGTTTTATCCTCGTAAGACATGGACAGACGGGGTGGAATAAGGACGAGCGTTTCCGCGGACGGGCGGATATCGAGCTGGACGAGATGGGGCTGAAGCAGGCGCAGCTGGCTGCTGAGCGCATAGCGGAGTGGGAGATATCGGCCGTTTATTCCAGCCCGCTGAAGCGGGCGGTAAGCACTGCGTATTGTATTGCCGACAGGTTCGGCCTTTCCGTTGTTACGCTGGAAGGCCTCAACGATATGAACTTCGGCCAGTGGGAGGGGCTACTCGTCTCGGAGGTGAGGGAGAAACACGCCGGACTTTTTAAGCAATGGCGCTATAATCCCGAGCGTTTTGCCGTGCCCGGCGGGGAGAGCCTTGACGATGTGAGGAAGAGGGTGGTCGCCGCTATCGATGACCTGGCGCTGGAGCACGAAGGTGAGACTATCGCCGTCGTTTCGCACCGTGTGGTGTGCAAGGTGCTGCTGTGCCACCTCCTCGGGCTGGACAATTCGCATTTCTGGAAGATAGCGCAGGATTCAACGGCGGTGAACGCCTTTGAGATATACGAGATGGTGGGGACCGGAGAGAAGAGGGCTACAGTGACATTGATAAACGATACCTGTCATCTGAGGAAACAATGACGATAGATGAAGTAATCGCCCTTTTGAGGGAGCAGCACGGCGCTCCGCAGCGGCTGCCGCGGCGCGATCCCCTCTCCGAGCTTATAGCTGCCCTCCTCTCCCAGAACACGTCCGATGTCAATTCCGGTCGTGCCTTTGAAAACCTCGTATCGAAGTTTAGAACCTGGGATCGGGTGGCGGAGGCCGCTGTCGATAAGATATCCGAGGCGATCTCAGCGGGCGGCCTGAACCGGGTCAAGGCACCCCGCATCAAGGCTATACTGGAGCGTATCAGAAATGAAAAGGGCTCCTTGGATCTGGCATTTCTGAAGGAGTTGCCGCTGGCCGAGGCGCGCAGCTGGCTGGAATCGCTCCCCGGTGTAGGGCCCAAGACGGCCGCCTGTGTGCTGCTGTTCTCGCTGGGGAGGCCGGCGCTTCCTGTGGACACGCACGTTTATCGTGTATCGCAGCGGCTGGGACTTATCGACTCGAAGGTGTCTCCGGACAATGCTCACAGGATACTGGGGAAGATGGTTCCCCCGGATTCAATTTATGAGTTTCATATAAATATGGTGAGGCATGGCAGGAAGGTCTGCCGGTCGCAGAGCCCGCTTTGCAGCGGGTGCCTGCTGAACAAAGGTTGTGCTTATGGAGCGAGAGCGTTTCGAACAGCTGGTAGCGCAGGCCGTTGAGTCGCTGCCGCAGGAGTTCAAAGATAAGCTCGAAAACGTTGCGGTTGTGGTACAATACTGGCCTACTGGCAGGCAGTTGTACAGCGTCGGACTCAGGAAGCGCGACCAACTGCTGGGGCTCTATGAAGGGGTGCCGATGACGGCTTTCGGCAGGGAGCATGCGACGGTGCTGCCGGACAAGATAACAATATTTCAGAAACCCATCGAGCTGGCATACCGCAGCGAGGGGCGCATCCTCAGGGGCATAGAGGAGACGGTGCGGCACGAGATCGCGCACCATTTCGGGATCAGCGACGAGAGGATTCAGGACATCGCCCGTGAGAGGCGTGGTGAGGATAGTAACCGGGGGACAGACGGAGGATAACATGATTAAAGTCGGGATCATCAATGTAACCGGATATATAGGGATGGAGATCGCTCGACTTCTGTATGGGCACCCCGAGGTCCAACTGACCTCGGTGACGGGGCGCAGCGCCGCCGGACAGAAGCTGGGGCAGTTCCTGCCGCACCTGGCGGCCATCGATCTGACCATAGAGGAAGACCTCGGCTTCGTCGACTTGGCATTTTCGGCTCTGCCGCACAAGGACAGTGCGACCGCCTGCGCCGCGGTTCTCGAACACGGCATCAAGGTCATAGATGTCAGCGCCGATTTCAGACTGAAGGATGTCTCGCAGTACCGCACGTGGTACGAGCACGAGCATCCCGCTCCCAAGCTGCTCAAGGAGGCGGCTTACGGCTTGGTGGAGCTCAATCGCAAACATATCGCCTCAAGTCGCCTGGTGGCCAATCCCGGCTGCTATCCCACAGGCGCGATCCTGGCTCTAGCCCCCGCGGTCAAGGCCGGGATCATCGAGCCAGATATCATTGTGGATTCCAAGTCGGGCGTGTCCGGCACCGGGCGAGCTTTGAACCTTAAGGTGCATTTCGCCGAGGCCAACGAGAACGTTTCGGCCTATTCCATCGAGGGGCACCGCCACCTGCCTGAGATAGTGCAGGGTCTAACTGCGCTCAACTCCAAATGGTCGCTGAAAGTCACCTTTGTCCCGCACCTGATACCGATGAACCGCGGCATACTGAGCACGTGCTACGCCAAGCTGGCTGATGCATCGTTCGATAAGAAGAAGGTCGTCGATATATACAAAGAGTTCTATAAAGGCGAGCGCTTCGTTAGAGTCGTTGACGCCCCGCCGCAGACCAAGCAGACGCTGGGCACGAACTTTTGCTTTGTCTACCCCACCGTGGATACGCGCACCGGGCGCCTCATCGTTGTCAGCTGCATCGACAACCTTATCAAGGGCGGCGCCGGCCAGGCCGTACAGAACATGAACCTGATGCTGGGCTTCCCTGAAGCTACGGCTTTGGAGTCGCTTGCGATATACCCGTAGGCAACGGGCTTCTGCTGTGATAAAATATGACAGTTTGAGCTTGCCACAGATGCCCCCATCGTCTAGTGGCCTAGGACGCTAGCCCTTCAAGCTGGAGGCAGGGGTTCAATTCCCCTTGGGGGCACCACAATTTAGATTATGCGTGATCTTGAAGTATTTACAACACGAATTTACCTTGCTTTAAAATTTGCTATGTGCTACATTAAATGCGGCTATAACCGCTCTCAGAAATTAGCGGAGGCTAGAAATGAAAACCGATAACAAACAACCTATCGCTTATATATTACTCACATTCAAATTCCAAAAAGAAGGCGATCAATGGGTTGGTATTTGTGATGAATTAGGGACATCCTCTTTTGGGAATGACATCGTTGATGCAGAAAACCAATTGGCGGAAGCTGTAGACCTTCATATACACCAGCTTGCAGAGGTCGGAGAATTACAGCGATTTCTTAAAGAGCATGGTATTAAAGCCACTACAATTAAACCGACAGGTATAGTTAAAGTGCCCGTGCCGCTCGATAATAGAACTTTCATTCAGTCCCACGTTCAACCGCTAATAAAAGAGAAGGTGCCCGCATAATTACGGAGAAGCCCCCCGCCATTACAGGGAAACAACTCATTAAACTCCTGGTAAAAGATGGCTGGTTGGAATCCGGCGGAAAAGGCAGCCATATATCACTTAGAAAAGAGTACAGCGACCGCACTCGTATTACCGTTATCAAGAATACTAACGATTCAATTCCCGCTGGTACGCTTAGTGCCATTCTAGGTTCAAAACAGACACAACTCGGTAAAGCTGGCCTTCTTGTGCTGATTAAGAAATACGGCATCTAACCATTGCTTCTAACAACGATAGTGCCGTACTCTTTTCAAGTTGGAGGCAGGGGTTCAATTCCCCTTGGGGGCACCCGATAACAAAATGTTCAATCTTTTCTTGCGGAAAAACCATGGGGCATATCAATATTTATAAAATTCTTATCACAGATTTATAAGTTTTACTTTATTCAAAGCCAAAAAAGGAGGACTCCCCCCTTTAGATAGGTATCGCATCTCCCGGATATGCTAGGAATGAATGATATAAGGTAAACGATATGGTAAACGGCGTGGTAAACGACATAGTAAACCGCATTGAACAACATTATCTTTTGTTCAAGGGCACTCTTCCGTAGCTATTGCAGGAGCATGGTAAAATAGGGCTGTAATGGTTGCCGTATACGGCACGCGAGTTCGCTGATAGAAAACATCTCAAGGGAGGAAATATGAAGCTCATATCGCAAGAAATGGTTGATGAAATGGTAAAGCGAGCGGAAGAGCCAGAGGCCCGGGCGGCATTCAAGGGGCTTAATATCGCATTGCTCTTAGTGGCAACGGACTGCCCGGGGAATGAAGACCGACAGGTTAAGCTTATCATAAAAGAGGGGAAGCTGCTTGATGTCGAAGTGATGATCAAGTCGGCCCCAAGTGACCTGCGGACAGCACCACTGGATAAATCTCAGTTCGATGCCAAGGTTCTAGCCCCCTTCAAAAAGCTCACCGATATTGTTCAGGGGAAGATAAGCATGATATCATCGATAGGATATCTGAATATTGATGGAGACCTGCCCAAACTAATGAACCAGGTCAGCGGGTTCATGGCGCTGCTGAAATTCATGGGCTCCTTGCCTATAGAGTGGGGATCCTAATGCCTGCAGTTTACGCCTGAGGAGGCAGAGTTAGCCCTTAAGGTAGGTTTCTTGAATGTGAAGCTCGATCAGATTCAGGAGAGGGCCAGCATCGAAAGGGAAAAACTGAGAAAGATGCTCAACACCATGGCAGACAAAGGCACGATGTGGATTAGCCTGAGAGAGGAAGCCCCGAATTACAGGACTATTAAGAGTTCTTTGGACTATCTGTCCTGAGGTGCCTCTAGATACAGTTTAGCACATCCGCTCACTATCCACTATGCCGTTTTGTACCTGGATCTACCACCATTCACCGGGAGATGCTAACCAGTGTATTAGCAAAATATTAGCAAAAATCCGATAGATTTAACGCCTTCTCACCTCTCCTCCCACTTTGGAGACCATATTAGCAAGTTACACAATCTGGCCTCTGCTGCCTATTGAACACGTATATTATTTGCGGGACTTGCTATACTTGGTTGGGCATTTGGGAGACCTCTACATTGAACCGGGGACGTTGTACCTCTTTGGAATGAATGGGTGCTCCCGCTAGATGACCCCTGA
>Ga0315282_10002512_pt1 | contig 33664 bp, 38 predicted proteins | sample YL17G07_20_MG_FD_203693 | JGI IMG/M metagenome (GOLD analysis project Ga0315282, IMG submission 203693) | Sediment microbial communities from Yellowstone Lake, YNP, Wyoming, USA - YL17G07_20 | ecosystem: Environmental > Aquatic > Freshwater > Lake > Sediment | place: USA: Wyoming | collected...
ATACTTTAGTGGGATCCATAATCTGACTCTCCTTTCATTTTTTGAGTATATAAAAGGATGTCAATGGATCCCTTTTTTGTCAATATTCATCTCCACGTTTTAGTGGAGAGCTATCAGAGGATTCAGCTAACGGATTTATCTAGTTTTTTTGGATTCACTTCAGGAATTTCATCTGTCCTCATAATATAAATCAGGCTTTGCGTGAATATTCTTATTCTATCTTTCCGAACTGTTTCCAACCATCCGCTGTATAGACCCAACCTGTGCATCCAAGGGCATATCACCAATTTCATCTAATACTAGTGTTCCGCCATTAGCCTCCTCAAAATAGCCTATCCCGTCCTGCTCCGGTAAATGACCATTTACGATGACCGAAAAACTCACTGCGAATCAATTCACTGGAGATCCCTGCAAGATTATAAGTACAGCGTGGTCCGTCTGCACGAGAATTGTTGTAATGTATAGCTTTAGCAACAAGCTCTTTCCCGGTTCCAGTTTCTCCGGTGATAAGCACTATCACATTCAGACCAGACTAAATAGCACGGTCAATCCTCATACGAACTTGCCTTATTGCATCTGATTGCCCAATGATGTCATTGAAGACATACTTTGCGCCTACTTCACGACGGAGTTTATTAACGTCTGATTGAAGGATACTGATCGTAGCGTCCCGCAGGTCGGAAATAACCCGAACTTTGAGCATCGCAGGATTCTCTGAGGGAACAAGGTCACGGTTAATGAGATAATACATATTTGCGCCTTGCTTTAGGTTGGTATTAATGATTCAATGGGTTCCCATTTCATAAACCGTTCGGGATCAAAACGAGAGAGTTGCGAAAGATAGGAGAACCATATCGTGCCATCTCTCCTTTCAAGTCCATCAGTGCGTCATAAGTTCGCCAGATGCCCTGTTTTACCTGAATTACTTCGGTTTTATCTAATGTGGATTTAGTTGGATGCGATTTCTTCATGTTTGTAATAAAATACTCAAGATTTTATATTTGCCCCATGAGCGTAGAATCTAATACATTCAAACCAACGAAAAAAGCCCTGTTTAATCAGTCAATTAAACAGGGCAATTAACTAATACACTTACCTTTAATGGTGCGTTGAGTGTATTAAATGAAGGCTCCCCAATCAAAACACTCAACGCACCATTCTCACTGCAAAATATAAATTCCCTATATATTTGGTTTACAATGGACACGCCATAAGTATAGCTATCGGTCTTGCTTCTGTCAAGGGAAATGAGTCAGGCGCGGTTACTACTGACAAGATTAAGGCGATGAAACGACATTCTATCTGGTCAAACCCTTTGGATATTGCCAGGGATTACCAGGAATTGATAGAACATGGTATGACAAAGGCGGAAATTGCCAAACTAATGTGTGTTAGCAAAGCAAGAGTTGTCCAGGTTATGAAGGAGCAAATAAGTAGTGGTGAATTGCTACAAAAGGCAAGTTATTTTTCAAGGGAATAAAAAGTGATTACAAAAATGTTATCTATCAAATTCACTGGAATATTAACTCTACTTTGTTAAATAAAGGCTAAAAATCGATAACAAATATAATAACAGTAAGGGTCAAAGCATATATCAAGCACTCAATGGTGCAACTTTGACTCCCTTCTCCTTGAAGAGAAAATCAGACCAATGCTTCGGATTATCTATACACCACTTCTGAAAATGAATCATCAGCTTTGTCCGTACCACGTCCAAAAGCTCTCCAAAGGTATGACATACTTTAATACACCACTTCCCAAAACTACCACATTGGCGATGCCATATCAAAAAGCTATCCATCAAGAATACCATATACCAATGCCGATTTATGGGCTTTTCATCTCTGACTTGATACTGGTCAAAACCAAGATCATCTTTGCCTCGCTCGTAGAATTTGTCTATCCTGTCTCGAAAACTCCAGCTGTGAAGCAAAAACGATACTTCACTGTCAGAATCATTGGTCATAAGGACTTCTATCTCATCAAGGTTCTTTTCAGACTTACTCGGTTTGACAATCAATATCCGACGTTTGCCAAGACCCTTGACTTTGATGATCATATCTGCAACATACACAATACAGCTATCCCCATTTGCTTTGGTGTAACCAACTTCACAAAATGCATCATCTTCCAGAGCTATCACTATATCTCTCATATAATGCTCATTTCTTGTTGGTTCACCTGGCAAATGGAAGAAGACTCTTCGATTCGCATACAATGCAGTTATGTAAGAACATATCCTTTCTTCAACACCTTTGATGAAATCAGGACTGTTTCCATACCAACCATCTATCAAAATATGGGAATACTGAATACCACGTTTGATAATATCGTCAATGAGTTCCAATCCCAATTCCAGCTTGGATTTGAAAGTATACACCTCTTTGTTTTGACGTGCATTTGCTTCTTGCACCCATTTTTCCGGAAGATATGGACGGTGATCAATAGCCCAATCTTTGTTGGAGTCAGCATAATGACTGGTTACCACTACCTGACCACGATCCACCTTACCAAGAGAACCAATCCATTGTCTTCGAGTAGCAAAGGTAGAATCTCCAGATTTGGGATTACCAGTATCATCCATTATGACGTATCCATTATGACGTATCCATAATTACAGCTTTTGGTAGAACGATTGTTCTGAAGCATATCAATTCTTTGGTTATTCAAAGCCTTTTCATCATAAGGAGAATCATGCATAAAATGATGTATAGATTGGTATTTAGAGTCAATAATATGTTTGGAGATATATTGGATATTCTTACGTTTAATCTCCAACAGCAGACCAGTTCCATTTTGTTCTTCCGTTACTCAGCGGAACGAGAAGAGTCTGAGGAACGAGAAGAGTCTGAATTCATCTCTTTGGGATTGTTCTTTGAATATGTTATCGAATTTGCTGTAATATTTCTCAAGAAATGGTGGAACATCGGGTGTCAGGTAATTCATGGCAATCTCCTTATATGCTTTTTGCCTTATTTTACCTGATTTTATACCCATTTTCACCACTTATTTTAACAAAGTAGAGTTAGTTCTATCTGATCTAACTAACTGGCATTCTTCGGCAACCAATATATGTGAACATCCAAACTGGTATTCAACAAGGCTATCCAGCCTATCAACTGTTTAGGTGCGTGTGTTGCTGCATTATCCAGAATAATATGCAAAACCTTAGTATACTTTGGTAGTGGTCCAGGCATGTCTGACAACTCCTTGTCTATGATATTGATACATCTGACTATAATATCAATATTATGACATATCTGGATCACTTATCAATTCTGTAACTCGTTGAGGATTTATGGCGTTGTGTACTAAGTGAACGTGGGGGTTACTAATCATTCTCCCAGTGTAGTGTTGGGAGCATCACATAAGAATGTATAATATTTCATAAATTCACACGATATAAAATTTTGTAATGGTTGGTTTGATTAAACTTCAACATTGTTTTTGGGTGTTAAGCCTATCTAACATTTATCAACATATAAATAAGGAGAGACTGCAACGAGCAAAAATAGTGGCGATAATAGAAACGGCACAGAGAATCAATTAAGTCAGCCGATGCTTGTAGAGGAATGGGTTAAGAAAATCAAAGTTCGCAAAGGACGACTCTCAAAAGAGAATATCGAGTTGCCGATCGCGCGGATCGACTTCCCTAAAGGGCGCGACCAAAAGATTGATTATAGGATCACCCAAACCGCAACAGGAGCGGAAATTGTGCTTCTTACAAAAGTTGTTGGCATGCACCAATTCCCGCCCAGTATGCAGGCTATTAGAATGGACAGCGAGAAGGGGCTCATTGAGGAAGATTATATTTCTGGGTTCATACCAGAATTCCTTCCAGTGAACCCACTTCCGAAGGAATTGCCGAAGGAATTGCATCGTCGCAAATTCGTTTATGGTGCTAGGGAGATCGGAAAAAAGCAGGGGCAAACCACCTCTGTATTCAGTCCGGATGAGCGATACGTGTTTTCGGATACTAGCTTTCCTTGGTGCACATGCGGTCTTGTTGAAACTGGTGCTGGTAACGGTTCAGGTGTGATGATTGGTCCTCGTCATCTCATGACAGCGAGTCATGTTATTAATTGGGGATTAAATAATACAGCAGGTTGGTTGAGGTTCACGCCTTTGTATTTTGATGGTAGTGCCCCCTTTGGCTTGACCTACGGTACTCGCATATACTGGTGGCTCAAGGTAGACACCGACGGCGACGGACTCATCGGATCCACTGAGACAGCATTTGATTATGTGGTTGTGGTTCTGGACCGTCGCTTGGGGGATACGACGGGGTGGATGGGGTCCAGGGGATATAACACCGCCTGGAACGGTGGTAACTATTGGGCCCATATTGGCTATCCGGGGGATATAGCAGGTGGGCAGCGCCCAACGTTTATCGGTTACCAAGACTTTGATGATACCTTTGAAGAAAGCACAATGAGTCGTGATTCCTATGGTATCAAGCATAAGATTGACGTCTGGCCCGGTCAGTCGGGTGGTCCTTATTTCGGGTGGTGGGAAGGCGAATCTTGGCCACGGGTAGTAGGAATACAGAGTACCGAAAACTGGGGTGGCACTGGCGGACCAAATACTTGCGGTGGGGGCAATCCCCTTTCAGAATTAATCAATTATGCACGGACAGTTGAACCATAGAGATCACACAGCATGTCAAATACAGGACGCGAAAAGCTAGGAGTAGATTTCGATTTCAATGGTGAGGAATGATTTGCCTTGAAAATGACATACTTGTCTAATACCAAGTAAAACTAGGCAATATTTAGAAACATCCACAAAAAAGCCCTGTCCGATCAAACAATCAAACAGAGCTATTAGATATATTTAACTATTAGCAATATGTCAAATAATGGCTCCCCCGACTGGACTCGAACCAATGACAAAGTGGTTAACAGCCACCTGCTCTACCGACTGAGCTACGGGGGAACATAAGCTTTCGGAATGAATAATATTATACCATAAATATCATTATTTGTAAAGCGAAAATTCGGAGATTTTTCAATCAAATAATGATTTCCAAATCGGAACTTTAATCATAAATGGTACGAATAGGAACGAATTTCACGAATAAATATAGGTCTGTGAGTTTTAAGCCTATAGACTCACAGACTCATTGACCTATGAATTTTTTTCAAAATTCGTGAAATTCGTTCCATTTGTGTAATTCGCGATAAAAAAACGGCTATACAGATATGCTATTTTTCCTTCTCATACCAAAGTCTGAAAGCCAATTTTTTTTATTTCAATTCATCTGTGTTTGCGCGCACCTTGCGTATGGCGTTAAGTATCAGATCCATATCTTCCCTTTCACCAAGAAAAACGGGATGTGATATACATAAGGCTTCTGTCTGATATATTCGTTCTGCTTCAGGGCAATATACTTTTGTATAATCCAGTGGTTTACCATAAGTTGGATAATTTATTGGCCACGTATTTCCTCCCGAAATGGATTGGAACAACGGATTTCTATACACAGGCGCGCCATGCGCTCCAACTCCCGTTGGTACACCTTCTGCATTAATTGCCTGCACGAACTTGTCTCTTGATATACCATCAAATTTCTCTTGATTAAATTTGAAGTTCCAGTAATATATGCTCCATCGTGTGACTCTTGGGTCACGGTCAAGAGGATCAATACCGTCAATTTCCTTCAATCCTTCAGCAAGATAGGTGAAATTGCGCTCACGGGTTTTGACCTGATCATCTAAACGTGTCATCTGTCCGAGTAATACTACGGCTGTGAGTTCAGACATTCGGAAGTTTGACAATACTCCAAGACGAACCGTTTTGTCTGGTCTTTCTGTCCAACGTCCCATGTCAACATGGGAATATACGTTCTCTTTGAGTTCTTCGTGGTTAGTGAGGACGATACCGCCTTCACCGCCCGCTACGGATTTCCCTGCCATAAGGCTGAAAGCCCCAAGATGACCGATAGCACCGATTTTAGTTCCCTTCCATTCAGACCCATGTGCATGGGCGCAGTCCTCGACTACCATTATATTGCGTTTTTTGGCGACTTCCATTATTGCGTCCATATCAGCGGGATAACCACCGTTATGAACGACTACTGCCGCCTTAGTTTTATCTGTTATAGCCGCTTCCATTGCCTTTGGATCCATATTATATGATTTTGGATCAACGTCAACAAAGACGGGAATAGCGTTGATGAAAAGTATACACGTCGCAGATGCAAAGAATGTCAATGCGGGAGTTAATACTTCATCTCCCGGTTCAACTTTGGCACCTCTAAGGGCGTTTATGAGTGATTGTATGCCGGAGTTAGTTGCGAGCCCAAATTTTGCATCGTGATATTTTGCGAAAACATCCTCGAATTCCCATACTTTTGAGCCTTCTCCACCGCCCCACCAGCGTCCGCTGTGAAGCACCTCAAGCAGGTTTTTCTCATCCAGTTCGTCCCATATTGGCCACCCTTTGCCAAGAGGACGTGTTATTGCTTTTTCACCACCGTTAATTGCAAGTTTTGCCATTACAAATCTCCTTTTAATCTATTGTTAAATTACTGATTCGGAAAGTATAGGCTTGATCATAAATAATCAAGACTCCTGTGGTTTGGGATATTCTAGCAGAAAATTCTGAATCTGCTTTTTCTCCAGTTTTTTCTTACCACCGCTTATCAAAATAGACATATCTGAACCGCTTAACCTTTCGCATATTCTGGCGGCAAGTTTCAGTTGATCAGATGGTGGTAACTGCTCGATAAGTTTCTCAATCTCCTCCATTTTCTTTGTCATTCAGATCCACTCCATTCATTATTGGAAGTTTTTTATAAATTTACTCCCAAGTTTAATTTAAGCTTTTTATACAATACTTTAATAAAATCATCTATTTTCGGTAGTTCTGTATTTCTAAAAGCTTTCATTAGGTTTTCTATTGCTATTTTCTAATAACGACAATCTCTTCTGGCAATGGTATTTCATGCGTTGTGCTTCTTCTAGTTCGGAATAACTCGATGCGAGCATCAGAATAACCGATATCTCTAGCCATTTCAACAAAAATCTTACCGACAGGAATAACTATATTCTTATAGGTCTGATCGCCGACAACTTGAAGATTATAACTTCCCTTCTTCATAACTTTAAAAAATTCTTTCAGAGCAATATACATACCGCCAAAATATTCTTTTATCATTCGGGGATAGTCGAATCCCCAATTCTTATCAGATAAAGCATTTGCTATTTGTTCAGACGCATCCTGAATAGATTTGAAGTGGCTTACACATTCAGAATAATTGTCATCTTTATATATTAGCTTTGTACTGCCTTTTATCATTGTTTTCTTTACTTTTTGGACATCATCCATGCTTTTTACAAAACCAAGTAAATATAACTCCAGTCGTGTTTGCCTTGTATATTCTAAGTCATTTGGATAAGGAGGAGAGGTTATTATAAAATCCACTGAGTTATCTTCAATGAAGGAACTTGCTTCGATTGCTGACTTATTATATACCACAGTTTTGCCATAAGTATCAAATCTTTGTATAACTCCTAAATCTTTATAAACTTGAATTATCTTTTTGCAGAAGACATTAAAAAATGGCTCTTTTTGTCTGTGTGGATAAAAAGTTGTACCAGGGCATAATGCCACGTAAGAAGCATCAAATGCTGATTTCCCTAACATAACCAAAAAGAGTTTATTTATTTTCTCCTCTTTGATCTCATTTATCAAATCCTTCATCAAAGATACTTCTTTTTGCATCCTTAAACTCATCCATTGGTTTAACTCTTTTTTAGGCATAATATCAAGAAAGTCGCTCTTAAAGTTGTAATTATCAATATCTTGAGCGATCTCTAGGAATTTTAATGCTATGTTTTTAAAAGTTTGTCTTAATATATCACAGTCAATGCTCCATGTTGTTTTAACTTTGGAAACAAGACACATTAATGGATTAGCGTCTATCCCGATCGCATTTAAACCAAAAAGGTTACTTGAAACTAGAGTTGTGCCACTTCCACAAAATGGATCTAGAGCAACGTCTCCTTTTTTCAGATCATACTTGTTAATACTTTCCTCTAAAAGATAATGCGGAAAATCCTCCAAATAATCATACCATTGATGTACTATATTATAACTATTCAAATCACTTATTGAATCACATCTATTAAAAAGCGATATTTGATCATTAGAAGGTTTATCTATTTGTGCAATCCATTCATAATTATATGACGAGTTTCTTCCCTTCAATCTTTGTATGGTTTCATCAAAGAATTTTCTTTTGTCATCTGAAATCTTAAAACTAAAATCATCAATTTTTTGGATAAACCCCTTTTTATCTAAAAGCTCAATTGCATTAAGTAAAATTTTGCTATCTCTTGGGTAACCCGTTAATTCTGAAAGCTCATCAATTATTGGTTGTTTATTCTCAAATATCTTGAGATATAAGTAATCCAATATTTGAGATTGTAAGAATGGTAACTTTTTTGACTTCATGATACTATTCAGATTTTTTGTAGAGGTTGACATTTATCTCCTGTGTTCAGCAAACCATTTATCAAACGTTAATTTTGGCGACCAATTCATGAATTCTTTGGCATAAGATATATCGTAATAGCACGTTATGGGACCGATATTAACTCCGTGTGATGCGAAGAATTCAACTGCACCGGGATAATAACGTTCAACTACGCTTGCTGGATCAGTTCTTAAACCTTCGGCATCTTCGGCAGTATAGGGAGTCAGGTTTGCAATAGTGACTATGTGAAAGCCTGTAAACTCTGTGTTTAATGCAGATATATGCGCATCAACCACATTGTCAGGATGTGTCCAACTGCCAAGTAAACCTAGGCCAAGCCTCAGATCGTCAACAGGTATGAAAGTCGGTGGACGTAAACAAGCCACATTCATTCCGCTGTTTGAGTGAAACATCCACGCTAGATTCTCGCCAAAGCGTTTGGTCATTCCATATAAATCTCTTGGCATAGATGGATCATTTTCTTTTGCTGGAACGTGCGCAGGCGGCATACCTATCGCCGCTATACTGCTTGTATAGATTACCCGCTTTACTCCCGCCTTGATACATACAGAAAAGACGTGATGGCAGGCTTTTACGTTATTGTCCAGATATTGATCTGGCGTATACTGCTTCCATGGATGTATAGCCGCACAATGTATCACTGCGTCAGCGCCGTCAATTATCTTCTGAACCTGATCCATCTGGCAGAGATCAGTGGATTCGATACCTTCACCCGCGATTATGTCTGTCGCACGGATATTGTGTATGTCTTTCAAACGCTTGACTACTCCGCTACCAAGAACACCCGATGCACCTGTTACGACAACGTTCATTATTCACCTCAATTATTCTTAATCTTTCCCCATGCAGTTGATAATTTCATTGTATGATCAACAGACAGCTTCTCTTGAGCAAACTCCAGTTTTCCCCAGGTAGTTGGTTCATGCTCAACCTCTCCCTGCCAGAGTATGTGATTCCATACACCTTTATCCGAATCCACGAAGCTTACACTGAATCCAATGACTCTACTGGAATTTATGTTAAATTCGGGTATAGCAGAGAAAGGAATCTGTACTTCTAATGTGTAATCTGTGCCTTTCACTTCTGCCCCAGATGTAATATCTTTAAGGATTTTTGCCGCATCGTCATTCCGATATACGTAAGGTAAACCGTTTACGTCAACGTTAAGCTGATAATTGTCGGGGTCATTACCTCCACGATCGGTCATTGTGCCTTTATCTCCTGCACCGTCTATCCATATCTCAATACAGTCGTTCTGCCAGTTATTGCCGTCTGCAAAGCCTTTTTCTATTGCATCGTCAGTTACGTCTGCTGCAATATATAGGTTTTTATCGTCATAGAGTGCATAGACTACTACACTAAAATCATTGTCATCATCTATTGTTCCAGTGTTAATAAAACCGTTCTTCTTTGTCAGGACTATTTTTTGATCACTCTTGAATAATCCGAGATTCCATTCGTCTAGTTTACCATCAACCTTTATCGCAACCTTCACCTGTGGAGCTTTTATCACTCCTCCCGACGGACCAGCGATGACGATCTGGGTTGACAATAGAAATACGCAACACACTACCATAATTACTACTTGACAAAATAGCTTTCTCATATTTACATCCTCCTTTACCAATGAATACTGTTAAAAAACTACTGTAAATACGGCAATTTTTCTAATTCTTCTATAAGTTTTGGTATGTCATTTATCACTGTATTCCACAAAATATCGAGATTGATGTCGTAATAAATAATGCTCTTGCTTCACGAGCAACATCCAGCATGTGTTGTAAACGGAATACATCAGTTTCTTTCATAAATTACCTCAGCTTCTGAAACAACTTTATCACGAAAATATTTGCTTAAATCTTGAGGTGTACGTAGATCAACTTTTCTTCCGATTAGATCTGATAATTCATTCTTCATGTGTGCCATTTTCATTAATCCAATAGAGTGATTTGGTTCAAGATCAATCAAAATATCCACATCGCTTTCAATTCCAAAATCTTCTCTCAATACCGAACCGAAAAAAGCGAATTTTCTGATTTGATTTTTTTGACAAAATTCTGCTATTAGTTCTTTTGTTAGATTATTTATTTACTTTTGTAACACGCACATCACCCCTTTATATAACAGCAAAATGTTCCTGTTCAGCTAGTTCAGATTTCATACGCTGATATGAAAGGTCGTCTTCCATACATCCGACAGTGCCAGTACATTTTATGAAACAATAGATAATACCATTTAATTCGCTTTTTGATATTCGCTTCATTTCTTTCCATTCAGATGAGTATGGAAATAAATGAAGTGAAAGATATTCCACCGGTGGATATTCTTCTTTGATAGACGGCTGAATGAAGTTGAATGCGATCTTTCTGTAACCACGCCGTCTCCAGAACATCTCTCGTTTCCATGGGTCCATGGAATCCTGCTTGATCTCATCAATATGCATAAGGCTAGGATCATTGACCTGTACCACCAGTCCTTTGACGTAGCAATCAAGCTCATGAGTGTCTTTGAATAAAGTCTGATCTCTGATGTCAATTAGCTTTCTTCCTATACCACCCCTGCGATGCTCTTTTTTTACTGCAATATATGACCCCATACCTATTGCATAAGTTCCGAAACTGAAGAAATAGAAAGACACTCCACCAATTACCTGATTGTCTCTACGAGCGACAAAAAGATGGTAACGACACGTCTCGTTTCCATCAGTCCAATTACCATTTTCAACATTTTTTCGCAATATTGGCAAGTCTTCAAGCACGTAAAAATCAGGGAAAGCTTCAACTAATACGTTGTCATGAAACTTTGTTATTGCATCGCTGTTTGGGTCCAGGATTTCAGCATATTCGACTGGCACTTTCCATTATCCTCCATGTTTACGATCACATAAGACTCATGCGTTTTTTAATATTTTCGATGAGATTGATTCTCTCCTCGGATATGCGTTGCTCTGAAATATTCTTTTTGCCTTCAGCAATTATTATATCCAGAAGTTCAGAGCCAATATCTTTCTCTGTTTTTGAAATCGCAATAAGACAAAATAAATCATTAAAAAGCTCTTCAGAGAAAAGTCTGTCCAGATCGGAAAGCACTTCATCCATATTACCAAGATAAAGGGCAGAGAGGAATATAACCCTGTATGGATCAATGCCTTCGTGAATGAGTACTGGCACTATCAGATTGTCGCCGTAACCCTTATTAAATATAACTTCTTTTAAATCTTTCACGTAGACGTCGCCAAAAATGTCGTAATTTTCTATGTAAAATTCAGCCTCGTTAATGATACTATCCAGCAGATCATAGCCTTTGTAAGAGATAGCTAAATTTGACCAATCATCATCGTTGACCTGGATCAATCCGATATCCTCTGATGAGAGTTTTCTTAATATTTCAAGTGTTCTCAAGTTATCTGGATCAAGATAATAACCGAATTTATTAATAGCGTAAAGGACAAATACATACCTGAAATCTTCGAGCATTGAATTTTTCTGTGATTCATTGAGCATAAAGAAAGAGTTAATATTGTCTTGAACTTCCAGCACAATATCAATCAACTTATAAATATGGTTGTCTATGGCTTGAAACTGCTCATGAATATACAAAGGCTCATCAGGTTGAATATATGCTTCACCGTTGTTTATATGATAATTGATACTGACGTTTTCAGTCGTATAGATGTATGTAAGAACCTCCAGTACATCGGGAAGGTCTGGATTGGGGTACATTAATAGCTTTTTTTTCAGTTCGATCCTTTCCTCTACGGTTTCACAGATAACATGCTTCTTGACAGCTTGATCTAAAGAAAGGAGTTCAGCCTCCACTGGCAAAGCCATATAGAAACTATCAAGCAGACTTATGTCATCTAATGTTATCCTGATGACTAGATCAGTTCCGTATTTGTCAGAAAGCGGAGGAAATCCCAACGACTTGTAAAACTCGTATTCAAAGCTGTCTAAAGTCTTTCTATAACGACTCATCTCCTGACTATTCCGCCGCCTGCGCCACCGCCTCTAAACCCTCCGAAGAAACCTCGTGAGCCGGTCCTTCCCCAACCCGATTTACCTCCTGACGAGGAAAGTTTTGTTGCTCTGGAGAGATTGATACCTTTTTGTGACGCCCATCTCTGCCTTGATGCACCGGGACTTGCTTGCTTGTAAGTTGTGCCATACGTTGATGACATTCTGCTTTCAAACTGCCTGTTGGTATTGATCTGCTCTCTATAACTCGGCGTACTTCGGTAACTCGCTCGATAATTTCGTAACGTCCCCACTTCAGGTATAGTAGTGTGATAAATAGGCACAGCGTACATTGGACGGCTTAATACGCTGAATAACATCCACGTAGTCAGAAAATCCATACCTGTTGGATACGGATGATAGTAATAGCTATTGACGCCGTAACCTCGCATTTCGCCACGTTGAGCGCCGTTTTCATTCCATCTTCGGAACGTAAAAAGCTTTTCGTCATTATCATAGTCAATCTGTCCATTATCATTAAGGTCAGCGTATCCAGAGACGAGTTGCTCACCATTGGCTTCGTTTTTAACCTCTGTAAGCACTATCTCATCACCCTGATATATCTCGTTGACCTTCTTCTCGAATTCTGTTACGTCCTTAGACTTTTTCATAGCATCTTCGACAGCTTCGAGGTTAATGCGCCCTGCCTGTCCGCTGGTTTCAGCCCACTGTTCGCTTTTTGATAAGCATCCTCCCATAACCAGCAAACCGCCGCCAGCGATTATACCTGTAGCAACGATACCACCATATTTCATTATGGTGCCTTTTCTATCAGGTTTATATTTTTTATCTATCATTTAATAGCGCCTCCTTTAAAGGATGAAGGATGAGGGATAAAAGATGAAAATCAGATATAAATCCCTCAATCCTGCCTAGCTATAGATGTTCAGATAATGTTTTTTAAAATATAAGGCTCTTTGGTGTAAAGTGTGGAAATGCGAGTAGCACAGCTTTAGCTTGCGTTTTTATTGCGAAACCTTATATTTAACGCAGGCTAAAGCCATGCTACTCCGAACATTTTTTGCTGTGCAAGAATCATTTCCACACTCAACACGGAAGAACCAATTCTTTTCTGAATGTCTATAAAAACTGTTTACATAGCGATGATCTTTCTCATACGTTCCGCTATATCCACAAGAGCGGAGTGATCTCCGCCCACTTCGTGAATAACAGCCGAATCATATCCAACTGCACGAAACTCTTTCATAAGCAAAGCCCAATCAGTATCACCATCAAGGAGATTCACAAAACTATGGCTACCTCGCTTGAAGTCTTTGAAATGCACCTTCCTGATCCGTTTGCCAAGTTCACGTACCCAGTGTTCTGGATAACCATAAGCCATCATGTTAGCTGTATCGAGGTAAGTTGCTACCCATTTGTTTCCGACTGCATCAACGAATTCACGCATCTCTTTTGGACTGAGCAAAAACTTATTCCATACGTTCTCGACGCAGATCGCAACTTTATGCGATTCCGCTACCGGTGCGAGTTTTTTCAATTCTGCCTGAAAAGCATCCCATACTTGCTGGTAAGTGCCTTCTGACGTGAGTTGTCCGGGGTGCAATAACATACCATCTGTTCCGAGTATGTTTCCAATCTCCAGTATACGTGTTATTGATCTAGCACTTTTCTTTCGATTTTCAGGATTCAGGCTTAACATACTTCCGCTATCCCTATATCCGCCAATGACACTAGCTATCTCAACTCCTGCATCGGCGCATTTTTTTGCAACTTTCTTGATGTCTGATTCGCTCATGTTGACGTCAAGTTCTCCGCCCTCCCGGAATGACAACTCTATCGCTTCGTAGCCCGCTTCTTTGCAAAGACTCAGACAATCATCCAGTGACATTCCACCTGTAACTATCTGCGTTATACCAATCTTCATTGTATATCCTCCCTGATACAATAGTAGAAAACTATTATATTATTATGACGATTAACAGTTTACAATTTTAATACATTATTGACAGAATAGCAAGATTTTTGCCATTTTTTGAATTCTGGTATCTATATATTATAAACGATTAATATTCTATTTCAAGGATTTTCTTACTGAAATCCAGAAAGTTAGTAAACCGTAATAGTATCAGTGTCGTATATGAGAGATATATAACAACAGTTATATGATGTTTGACATTCTAATAGTTGTGTGTGATAATATATAGTGTTAGATTAAAAAGTATTCCTCAAGATTGTTTAGCAAGATTGCGAATGGAAGTGAATTATTAAATGAGCCGTGTTAAAACTAATGTTGTAATATCTATAATAATATGCTTGTTAGCACTTTATATATACGGATGCGGATTTGATGACCCTTACGTTCCCGAATCTGTTGGATCAAGCACTATAAACGGTAGGATAGTTACTGACCCGGTCGCTGACACCGCAGGCGCAGAAGTGATACTAAGGGGGGAGGAATCTATTTCTACTCTTGCAGATGTGAATGGTAATTTTTATCTCAGCGACATAAAACCCGGAAGCTACACTCTCCAGTTACAAAAAAGCCCTTACCTTCAGAGCAGTATACCTGTTACTGTAACTAAATCAAGCAACCAGGATATGGGAGACTTGAAAGTTAAACTGCTTGGAGCTATATCTGGGACAGTTCCGAAAGAAAAGTTAGGTATGCTGTACGGAGAGTTTGAGATAGTGGTATACGTGGATGGTATCCCCCGTGTGCCAGAAAAGAATGCAAATGGTGATTACATGATAGACCTTTCGGCTTCTGGAAACGATATCAACATTCGTACAGTGACAAAGACAATCGTATACATTGACGGTACTCCGTATTCAGCGAAGGTACTGGACGAAGGCAACATTCTCGTTGAGTTTGTTCCACCTGGAATATACAGCGATGTTAGAGTCAAACTAAACTCAGGAGATAATACACTCTCAATGACCCCGATTGGTCCCATAGTTGTGAATAGTGGCGAAACACGCACTCTTTCCGCAGAATTTTAATACCTCTCACCTTAACCCTCAATTAAGCAATTTTAAGTTTTCAGTTAGGAAAAGCCTTGTGAATAAACGATTCTGGTAACTGAAAAGTTTATACCTTTTCTTAAACTTGCTTAATTGTTAAATTAATAAAAAGAAGGTAATTAGAATATGAGTGGTGAAATAAAGACATCCTATATACTCGAAATGAATAGTCCTGATGAGTTTCATCCGAAATATGGGAATTTTCCTGATTTTCGGATTGAGCGAATGGAAATTAAATGTCCTGAATTCAATAAATTCCTCCATACTATCGTCGGATACGATTATCTCTGGGGAGGGCGCACCAATTGGGGCAAGGATGAATGGTATAAATATGTAAATCGTGATGAAATGGAAACCTGGGTAGCTTATTTATCGGGAACACCTGCTGGGTACTTTGAACTTGAAAAGCGTTCTGAAGGGGATGTTTGCATTCTTGCCTTTGGTTTACTACCTCAGTTCATTGGAAAGGGCTTTGGTGGTCATTTGTTATCCAAAGCTGTAGAACGTGCTTGGGAAATGAAAGCTAACAAAGTTATAGTAGGAACGTGTTCTCATGATCACCCTCACGCTTTGAAGAACTACCTTGCTAGAGGTTTTCATATTCGTGAGACGAAACAAAGCCCTGCTAATCCACCAGTCGAATCATTCTGGGAGTTAATTTTAGAACGAGTTGATGGTAATATCCCTGCATTATCAACAACGGATTTGTGTGTCATTCGACTAGGTGAAGGAAAAGGGATTTCTATTGAACTTGCGAAGATTCTTGATGAAATAGATACTACTTCAATTAGCTTTTTTACTGTTCCTCCAGAACGACCAACTGAACTGCATTATCATGATTACGATGAGTATTGGTTGTTTACAGAAGGGTCAACAACCGTAACTTTACGATTACCTGATGGAACAAATAAAGAATATATGATAGGTTCTTATGACCTGATAGTAACACCGAAAGGGGTTGAACACGCCCACATTCCGAATGAAACTGTCAAAGGTTTTCAATTTGTGGGTAAAATTAAGCAGGGCGCAAGACACGGGCATCTGTATAGATAATATCATAGGGTTTTATGGAGGAATAGTGTTGATCACTATATAAAAGAAGGGAAAAGCATCTATTTCCTAATTAACGTTGAACCTAAATATACACAATTATAATGCACCACAAAGCTCAGAATGACATCTGCTTTAGCTTGTTAATGTTAATAATCAAATTCATAAACAAGCTAAAGCATGTTTTACTTGTCATTTGTGCATCATAACTGAAAAAGTCGTATTAATAATACTCCTCTTCTTCCTCTTCGTATTCATCATTGTCTTCCAGATCTTCTTCTTCATATAGTTCATATTCACCCGGAGTCATTAGCAGTATAATTTCCTTTGGGATTTCTATACGCATCTTTACAAGCCAACCATCTCCTTCGGGTGACCTGTTTACTAAGTCAGGTGAGCTTTCTAAAGTTTCATTTATTTCGATGACTTCACCTGTTATAGGCGCATAGAAATTGACTACCTCACCGTCTATAGATTCTATACTACCCATAGGGTCATCTTGCTCAAATTCATCACCTTCTTTTGGAAGTTCAACAAAGATGATCTCACCCAATAAATGCTGGGCACGATCACTTATACCTATTATAGCTGTTTTACTGTCTTCTAATTCAACCCATTCGTGTGTTCTACTGTACTTCACAGTAACCCCCATTCTGACAAATTGTAAGCCAAAGATTATAAGTTTTGGATTTTCAATCTTTAACTCACTAATATGTCAACACTAATGGACTTGATCTGCTCCTTAAAAGCAGAAATCACACTGTTTCTAAGGTTTACGGTAGCAAGCGTTTTCTCACCGTGATCCATACTTAGAACTTTACCTTTCAGGCTATTAACAAGGCTAACAATTGCCCCTATGTTTTTGTAAGGCATATAGACTTGCAGATCGGTTGATGCTATATTAATAACTCTTTCTGCATTATTAGTACATTCTCTTGATGTTTGCCCGTAAGCCCTGATAAGCCCGCCAACGCCTAGCTTTATCCCGCCAAAGTATCTGACTACAACACAAATTAAGTTCTGAAGCCCAGACGATTCGATGGCAGATAGGATCGGTTTACCCGCCGAATTTGTCGGCTCGCCTGCGTCATTGCTTCTGAAAATCTTTTTTGCACCTGAACCAATGGTGAATGCGTAACAGTGGTGAGTGGCATCGGGGAATTCAACCCTAATTTTATGCAAAAATTCTATTGCTTCCTGCTCTGTGTTGACAGACGTTAATAGACCGATAAATTTGGATTTTTTTACGTCAATCTCTGCTCTGGATATGCCACGAACTGTGATATACTCGTCATCATGTTCCATATTTGGCTTTCAGTAGGTTGGGTTGAGGAACGAAACCCAACTATTATTAGTTGAATATTTACGATGCCATATAATTAAAATCTAACGACAAAAGAGATAGAAGTCACTGATTCTTGCTTATCCATTCTTAGCTTCTCTCCATCATTCAGGACTGGTTCTCTGCTTGGCGTTCTCGCAAGATTTATCTCAATATTCTTCAATCTAACACCTATGTCCAAAGCTATCCCCCTCCTAACCCATTCACGCTCATCATTGACGGAAGAACCATCACTCAGGTTTACAAAAGGGTCGTAGTATGGCTGTGTATCACGCATATATCCCGCTCTGAGTGCCAAATATTTGGTATATAATAATTCAGTACCAACACTGTATCTTAGACCATCATTAAATGGAGGATTTATATCCATACTCACAGATAACTTGCTTTTCTTGCCGTCTATCACTTTGTATAAAGCGCCTAATAGAAGATCTCTGCGTAACTTGTCGGGAATATCTGCTTTTTTGTCAACATTTTTGAAGGACAAGTTATTCCCAATATTCTGTAAAGAAGCACCTATTCTGACACGATCATTGACCTGTTGCATCAGCCCCACATTCATTGCATAAGTTCTTCCTATTCTATTGCCATTATCAGTTGGCACTTTTGAACGCAGTGCCTTGAGATCGAATCCAAATGCCATATCTTTTGGAAACTTAACGCTGTAACCAATCCCGATGAGCGCATCGTCCTGTGGAAATGCGTTGATTGCTTTTCCTTCTTTGTTTACCCTTATAAATCTACCACTATGACTAAACGCAAAACTCAATCCTAGAATTCCAATTTTGCTCTTTGGTAATGAATAATTGATGTATTCAACTTCTGTTGGTTTAATGTCGTATTTACCAAAATCCTCCCATTCCTCGTTTTCATTTTCTTTCATTATAGTCGCAATTACTTCGGGAGTTCGGTGAAAGCCAATGAATAGTTCATTATCTTTGCCAAAAGATAAGCCTGCCGGATTGTTATTCAGTGAGCGTGAACCGATTGAGTAGGCAATATGGCTTTCACCCATACCTTCGCCTTCCGCCGGGATCAGTTGATGGAGAAACTCAGCGCCATATTTATCATCTGATGCTAATAATGGATAGCATAAAACAGCAAAAAGAAGCAATAAAATAGTAATTAGTACCTTTGTCATTTATTATAATCCCTTTTTTGCAATTCAATGTGAAGCTAGATGATCCCCTTTTTTGCTAGTATCAAACGGTAATCTTCAGCAGAAATCTCTCCATTAATGATGCTTTCAAATTCTTGTTTTGTCAGGTATATTTGTTCTCGTAATATATATCCGAGAAGCCTTTTGCTAATATCCTTATCTCCACCATGAGAGACTTTAGTTTCAATTATCTTTTTGCCTTGATGATAATATTCAAGATAAATATGATCTCGGCTTCTATTTTCAACAAAACCTAGTAAATGTAATGCTTTACAAAATTTGTCTTTGGAAATTATCCCTAAAGTCACAATATTTCCTTAAAATAGTTTTCCTAAAAATTCTAGTTTCGACAATAGTTCTTTTCCCAAAATATCTTTTTGCTTTTTTAATCTCAAATAATCTTCTTGCATAGAATTTAATAGATTAATTTTGGCTTCTTCTTTTGAACTTCCGGATGCAAATAATCCACGCTGAGGCACTAGAGATATAACCTCATTATCGTTTCCTTCATCCGAAAATTCCAATAAAATAGGAATTCTTTTTTTAGGGCAGTCAAGGTATGACAATTCATATTGAAGAAATTCTTCTGGCTCTTTAAGTTCTTCCCATAATTCAGGTTTTACGCTTAATAACCATGCTTGAAGGTCCTCTTTTCGTTTTGCCTTTTTCCAAACATCAAGAGGAAATGAGACAATTGTTTCAGGCATATAAATACGCCTCCTTAAATTAGAATCTTAATCACATATTATAATTCCTTAATAATCAATCAAATTCATTCAAGATTATTTTAACTTTGCATTTGAGATCAGGTATATCATTCTCAACAGAATTCCAAACTTCTTCCAAGTCTACAGAAAAATAAGCATGAACCAGTATATTCCTCATGGCAATAATTTTCTGCCATGGAATTTCTTTATGAGTCATGCGCAGAGCATTAGATATCTTTGCAGAAGCTTCACCTATAATTTGAATATGGTGTATAACCCATATCTGTATAAGTTCATCATGCTCAAAAGTTTCTCTGCCTTGATTAGTGTAATTTTCAATCTGCTCAATAGCCTCCAGAATATCAATCAGACGTTCACGATCATCTCTCATAATGCTATAGCCTCTGCTAAAATACGTTCTCGGAGCCGTGGACGGAGACCTTTTTCTGTCACCACATCCACATTACAACCCAATAGTTCCTGAAGGTCAAGCATTAATCCTGCATGATCCATGAGACTGCGACCGGGTTCAAGTTCAACAAGAACGTCAAGATCGCTTTCTGATCCGGCTTCACCTCGTGCCACTGATCCAAAAATTCTTACATTATGCGCACCATATTTGGCCGCTATATTGAGAATCTCATCACGCTTTGTTCTCAAAAGCTTATCAATATCTACTAACATATCTAACCTCTATTCAGATACAAGAACAATCTGCGCCGCGCCGTAATTCTCTGTACTTGTGATTGACAGCAGTATGTTTTTAACACCCATCTGTTGTGATAATTCCTCCGTCCTTCCGCTGAGACAGATGGATGGCTTACCAAGTTCATCATTAAATACTTCAATCTCTTTCCAATCAGTGCCGTTCCGCCAGCCAGTTCCAAGAGCTTTGAGCAATGCCTCTTTTGCCGCAAATCTACAAGCTAACCTTTGCGCTCTATCCTTTTTGCTGTTACAGTAGAGTATCTCTTTTTCAGTAAATACGCGACCTTCAAATCTGTTTCCCCAGCGTGACAATGCCGATTCAATCCGAGACACTTCTATTAAGTCAATACCTATTCCAATTATCATATTTCTTTTATCAATTTCTTGATGTTTATAAGTTCTTAAATCCCCCTTCCCCCCTTTTCAATGGGGAATAGTCAAGTTTCCCCCTTTCAAAAGGGGGATAAAGGGGGATTTTAAAACGTTTACTACATAGTAAGACTCAAAAAACAAAAAGTTTAAAAGGATTTCTTAATTGAACTTACTTACTTGGGGAATTCTTAAAAGACTCGTCACTCGCTACTCGTTACCTGTCACTTTCACTCTGAGCTACGTTTTTGTAGTATCCGAATCTCTCTGGGTTCGGATCGGATGAATCTCAGCCCAATTGGGAGTTCAATATTATCCTCACTCAGGAAAACGCGGTCTTTATCTTTTGGCGCTATTTTCAATTTTGCACGAAGTTCAGAAACATTTATGTCTGCATCGGTAGCACAGGTAATGGAGATTGAAATTTTTGCTGGTTCTGCCGTAAGTTTCGAGACTTCTTTTGAGCCAGCCAATTCAACAGGAACGTCATGAAAAGTTATAACACCTCTCTCACCACGAGTAATGAAAGACCTTGCCCGACTTATTATATCTGTCCTGTCGCTTGCATAAAGCCACATCACGATAGCCAAAAGCAAACATACAACCTTAATTTCTATGTTATCGAGTAGTTTGCGTATCATTAGAGTTTGTTTCCTGTGTAGAACCTGACTTTCTTGATTCTGACACAAAATAATCAACGAGTATAGATTGAAGTGTTTGTGGATTTAGATAACGGGTAATATTTCCATCCACAGCCATGGATATTGCCCCTGTTTCTTCTGATACTATTATGGCAATAGCGTCAGTTTCCTCTGTTAAGCCAATAGCGGCTCGATGCCGTGTCCCAAGCGATTGTTCCCATTCACTGCTTTGAGAAAGCGGAAGTGTACATCCAGCGGCAATTATCCTGCCATCTCTTATTATTACGGCTCCATCGTGAAGTTCAGTGTCAGGGTGAAATATTGTCATAAGCAACTCACGGGATACCTCTGAGTTTATTTGGATACCGGACTCAATAAACGTATCCAGAGTCGCCTGGCGTGCCATAATGATTAGCGCACCTGAACGGCTTGCTGAAAGTCTTTCGGCGGCTTCAACAACCGACTGTATATACTTACGCTCATCTCTGGTGTTACTGCTGATGCCGAGAAAATCAGACGTTCCACCCATTCGTGCCAATGCGCTTTTCAACTCAGGAGCAAATAAAATTATGAAAGCTACTACGCCCCATGTCCAAAATTTTTGTAAAAGCCAACTTAGAGTCTCAAGCTTTGCCAGAGCGGCGACAGCAGATATTACTATCAATACAGCAATACCTTTCAAAGCCTGAATAGCACGAGTTCCTCGTATGAGCATAAAAGCCTTGTAAAACACATACGCTACTGCTAATATGTCAATAATCGTGAGGATTCTGATACCGATAAATTTTATGATGCTTATTACTTCTGACATAGGAATTTTATTAATTTTCCATAGTACTTTAAGTCCCCCTTTATCCCCCTTTTTCAAAGGGGGAATTGCTCCCCCCTTTAGCTAAAGGGGGGAAGGGGGGATTTGATTCATTTTATTATTACCCAATTAATTTCTTAACCTTCATGAAAGGGGGCTAAAGAGGGATTTAAAGTGCTTCAATAATTATGAAACATCAATACCTCTGACAATGGCATCTGTCATACGCGCAACTTTCACCATTTCTTTAACGTCATGAACTCGTATTATGTCGGCGCCATTAGCAATGGCAATTGCCACCGTTGCCGCTGTCCCTTCGACTCTGTCTCTGGCATCGTCAGCGTGTAAAATTTTGCCTATGAATGATTTCCTTGATGTACCAATGAGGATCGGTTTACCAAGAGATTTAAATTCTCGCAGATTTCGGATAATCTCAAGATTATGTGCTGTCGTTTTTCCAAAACCGACGCCGGGGTCAATAATGATCCGTTCAGAAGATATTCCAGAATCAACTGCTACCCTAATTCTTTCTCGTAGAAACTCATTTATATCCGTGATCAATGAATTGTAATGAGGTGCGATCTGCATATCCTTAGGTGTGCCTTTTTTGTGCATCAGGACTATGGGAACTCCTGCTTCTGATACCACTGAAGCCATGTTTGGATCTGACAAGGCGCTAATGTCATTGACTATGCAGGCGCCTGTTTCTAGGGTTTTCTTAGCAACTGCGGATTTGTAAGTATCAATTGATATGCAGATTTTTGTTGTTTTTGCAAGTTTTTCGATGACAGGAAGAACTCTTTGTAACTCGATCTCAATTGGAACTGAATCAGACCCAGGACGTGTTGACTCTCCACCGATGTCAATAATATCCACCCCGTCTCCTATCATCTTGTAAGCTTGCTCTAAAGCTGAACTTTCATTTATAAATAATCCACCGTCAGAAAATGAATCAGGGGTAACGTTGAGTATACCCATTATCAAGGTTCGGTGTCCGAGTTCTGCAAGACAACCTGTCAGATTGACTGATCCCGTTGTTGGTTTCAGGGGAAGAAAGGTGTGAGAATTCTTTTCTGGTAGCATTTTAATGATAAGTGATAAGTGACAGGTAATAAAAAAACTATCCGCTAATTTACGCTAATATTCACGAATCTTTTTATTATATTCTCGATCATTAGTGTTATTAGCGGATCTATTTTCCGAATAGTTATTGACATGGTTTATACTTCTGCGATGACTGGTTCTGCTGGTTCCTGTTCCATTAGCTCATCTATATCTTTGGCATTAAGGGATTCACGTTCCAGAAGAGCATTCGCCAGTTTTTCAAGCCTATATTCGTTTTCTTTCAATAAAGTCTCTGCTCTTGATAGGCATCCTTCTACAATATTGCGTATTTCTCTATCAATATCAACAGCAGTTGCCTCGCTGTAATCCTTATGTGTAGCAATCTCTTTACCCAAAAATATTTGTTCTTCCTTTTTACCAAAGGTCAAGGGACCGAGTTTTTCGCTCATTCCCCATTCGCAGACCATTTTGCGTGCCATATCGGTAGCTCTTTCGAGATCGTCTCTTGCACCGGTAGATGGTTCACCAAATTTTATCATTTCTGCCACACGACCACCTAATCTGACAGCGATCTCTGCTTGAAGGTAAGCCTTGCCGTAATTAAATTTTTCCTCCACCGGCAGTTTTTGTGTTATACCAAGGGCTCTACCTCTAGGGATAATAGAGCATTTATAATTCGGATCGGCGTCTGGAATAAGATAAGACAACAAAGCATGTCCGCCTTCGTGATAAGCTGTTATTTTCTTTTCAGAATCACTTATGATAAGGCTTTTACGTTCAGGACCCATTAGCACTCTGTCTTTAGCCTCTTCCATGCTTATCATGTCAACTTTATCTTTTCCCCTTCTAGCGGCAAGGATCGCCGCTTCGTTGACCATGTTTGCAATATCTGCCCCTGAAAAACCCGGTGTACTTCGAGCTAAAATGCTAATGTCAACGTCATCTGCTAAAGGTACTTTGTTTAGAACATGGACTTTGAATATCCCTTCTCGACCTTTTACGTCTGGAAGATCAACAACAATCTGACGGTCAAATCTTCCGGGTCTCAACAATGCGGGATCAAGCACGTCGGGGCGGTTAGTTGCCGCCATAAGGATAACGCTGTCAGTTGTATTAAAACCGTCCATCTCGACTAGCAATTGGTTAAGCGTTTGTTCACGCTCATCATGTCCCCCGCCTATGCCGGCGCCTCGATGTCTTCCGACTGCGTCTAATTCATCAAGGAAGATTATACACGGGGCATGTTTTCTGCCAGTCTCAAACAGGTCACGTACTCTTGACGCCCCAACGCCAACGAACATCTCGACGAAATCTGATCCGCTGATACTGAAGAAAGGCGCGCCAGCCTCTCCAGCAACAGCACGAGCAAGAAGCGTTTTTCCTGTTCCCGGAGGACCGACAAGAAGAACACCTCTGGGGATCCTTCCACCAAGTCGTTGAAATTTCTTTGGCTCTTTCAGGAATTCTATAACCTCTTTGAGGTCCTCTTTTGCTTCATCGCATCCCGCCACGTCGTCAAACGTTTTCTTGGGCTGACTATCGGATTGCATTCTTGCACGGCTTTTTCCAAATGCCAACGCCCTGTTTCCGGTTCCCTGCATCTGCCTTGATATAAAATACATGAAACCCACTATAATCAGCAAGGGAACTAATCCGCTTGCAAATAGACCAAGCCATTCAGGGAACCTTGATGGTGATTGATAATCGAAATCTATTTTTGATTCTATAAGTTTAGCTTCAAGATCATAGTTAGAATATATATCACGAGGTGTTCTGAAGGTACGTGTTCCATCTCGTTCATTTCCCGCAGTAAACTTTCCATTGATCCAGTCTTTGCTTATTCTAATGGATTCTATTTCTTTTTGTGCAGGATTAGATATTATACCAAAGAATTCACTCGCTTTCAGGTTATAAACTCTTGTAGGCTCATTTAACAGAAGCCGCCAGAATCCATAAACAAGAACGGCTCCCAATAACAGCCATACCATCATACTGCGTATATTCCTATTCACAAAAACACTCCTTAGAATAGTTATGATGAATAAATTAATATGACCAACTTCGTTTTTGTTGATCATTCTTACTGTCATTCAATCAATTATATCATTTACATACTACCATGTCAAGCAGATTAAGCCGTTCTTAATGTCACAATGTGCCGCAAACCTCTATACTTTTCATTAAAGTCAAGTCCATAGCCAACAACAAATTCATCGGGGATCTCGAATCCGATGTAATCTACATCCAATTGTATTTTTCTGCGATCAGGTTTGCTCAAAAGAACGCAGGTTCTTAAGCTTAATGGCTTTTTTGATAGAAGATATTCTTTCAAGCAAGATAAAGTCAAACCCGTATCTATTATGTCATCAACGATAATTACATTCCGCCCGCTTACGTCAATAGTATGTTCACGACGGAATTCAATATTTCCTGATGACTCTGTTCTATCACCATAGCTAGAAATCTGAACAAAGTCCAAATCAGGATTAGCATCAATACTTCTCATCAGATCAGCAAGAAAAACCAGCGCACCTTTCAGTACACATATTAATAAAAAGTCCTGACCCTGATAATCGTATGTTATTTGATGCCCCAATTCTTGAACTCGCTGAAGTATTTTTTTCTCAGGAAGTAATATTTTATCAGTTTTCATAGGGGGAGTTAAATGATAGATTGATAATTATATTATAGGTAACGGTCAGCATTGCTTTGGCGGTTGCTTAAAGCTGACCGTTACGTTAAGTTGAATCTTTGTTTGGGTCGTTATCTTAAATCTACCATCAATTTGATAACCAATGATCCATAGTATATTATTCCCGTCAGTTAGAATTGGTATACTGTTACGCTGTGACCTGGGTATTTTTTCATCTATAAAGAAATCCTTGAGTTTTTTTGTGCCTAAAATGCCGAATGGCTGAAATCTATCGCCATCTTTCCTGCTTCGCAAATGCAGATCACCATTGATCTTGTCGTAATCGAACGTCTTTTGGTACTTTTCTTTGGAATAAGTTAAATGATCTGATTTATTTAGCGTTGTTTTGACTGATAACCCCAACTCACGTATTTCCGTTTCGCCGGGAACGTTCATAACATAGTCAAATGGATTAGCGATCTGCTGCGAATTTTCAAGTCCAATGATGATTTTATCATAAGTCTTTTCGGCAATTATCCCTCTTGGAAGGCTGATAATACTGCCAGTCGTGTTATTATCAATTAGATTCATCAGAGCAACTAGATGGTCGAAGTCGTACCTATTCAAGGCGCCAAGTAATTTTTCTATGGACAGGCGCAGTATTCGTCTTTGCAGCGCAAGATGATTCTTTTTAAGTTCAGGTATGCTGATAGTTATACTTTGTAAGTCTTGATGCAGAACGCATCTGTCCATAACCTTCTGCGTCAACTCAGTCAGCACATCATCTTCAGTTCTCAGAATATCAGCCGTTTGCTGAAGGATACGCTTTACATTCGGACTGTAATTGCGTTCAATAATCGGGATCAGTTCGTGCCTTATTTTGTTGCGTTCGTATTCGGTACTCAGGTTAGATGAGTCCCATCTTGGAGTAATATTCAAGCTTTGGAGATATTCTTCGACTTCTGCTCTGGTCGTTTCAATTAGCGGTCTGATGTATATGCCATCACGTATTGGCGGAATCCCGCCTAATCCTTTAGTTCCAGAGCCGCGCAAAAAACGCATAATCACAGTTTCAGCCTGATCATCCGCTGTGTGTCCCTGAGCAACTTTTTTTGCGCCGACTTCGTACATGACACGTTCATAGAATTCATACCTGATGCGCCTTGCACCGCTTTCCAACGATTCCTTAGACGTGATTATATCTTTTACGTTTATTGACTCCATAGATATCGGCAAGTTAAGCTTTCTCGCATGTTCCTTGACAAATTCAGCGTCTGCATCTGATTCCGCTCCGCGCAAGTTATGATTAAGATGAGCAATGTGCAGTGAGCATCTCAATTCATCTTGTACGTTGCACATAAAGTAAAGTAGCGCAGTGGAGTCTGGACCGCCTGATACTGCAAGGACGATCTTCTCATCTGGCAGTATCATCTCATATTTCTTTATTGTATTTAGTATTTTTACTTTCAATGTAATCATAGAACACAAATATTTACCAGAATTTATATGAACAATTTACGCTTACCATGCTACTATAAAAATCAAGGTCTCCATTGACGTCACTATTTGCTATCTTGAGTTTTACATTGCCAAAATCTATTCGTGTATTCAGTGTCAGAGAAAAAGATCGTGAAATGTAAAATCTAATACCAGCTAGACAATACCAGCCCAATCCTAAACCTGATGATCTGATACCACCTAAATCTTTTTCTTCATCTTGAACATCCAGAAGTTCTGGCGGCTTTTCTGGATGAATATCGAATCCCCAATTTTCGTAATGGTAAACGTAACTTGAGCCGGGCTTAGTTTTATCTTCCGCGTGGATTAGGCTTCCGCCAACTCGAAAGATAAAAGATGGATGTTTTGGATTGCCATTTTTTTGCTTTTTTGGAAAACCGAATTCCAATCCGAGATCAGTCCAAGTTAATGTTTCCATAGAAGATATTTTCATTAATACATAACATGATTTTCTGCCTGTACTACTCACATATCCAGCGCGCTCGCTGTATTCCTCGTTTACTTGTCGTCTGGCAAAATGGATCCCCAAGCAAGGGTATATCAAGAAACCAGATTCTAAACTCAGGTTGACACCATAAGTTATAGTGTTTGGTCTCACAACTTTCTCACTAATATCTATGGAACTATGCAAAAACTCACAAGACTTTATGGTTATTGGGATAGATAATTTTGACTCAGCAAAGCTGGAATAATTGCCAATAGAACTTTCAATGATGATTCCACTCTCACCAACAGGTACAAAGAAGACATATCCCATTATACCATACACAGTAATAGTTAATATTATTGATTTGGTAAAAACAGTTGGTGCATTAAGAAATGCTGTTAAAAATTTGATTCGCCGCATCAATGCCTAATCCTCTTTCTATTTTGTATCCTTCTTCGCTAAGGATGCTCGCAAGAGCATTAAGGAAGAATAAGACGTTCCGTTTTGTTGAAGAATGTCCCATCAAGCCGACTCTCCATGCTTTACCTTTGAGTTCTCCGAGACTGCCGCCTAACTCAATACCATAATTACCAAGAAGCTTCTTTCTTACGTTAAGATCAACAATGCCTTCGGGGATCCCTACGGATGTCAACATAGGCGCGCGATAGCCTTCCTGTGCCAATAATTTCATTCCCATAGCCTCAAGTCCTGCCCAGAGTGCTGAAGCGTTAAGCCTGTGCCTTTTGAACCTGTTTTCGAGACCTTCCTCGTGTATTATCCTCAGTGCCTCATGGAAGGCGTAGATCATTGATATTGGTGCTGTATGGTGATAGAACCTTTCAGAACCCCAGTACCTCTCGATCATGTTCATGTCGAGATACCAGCTTTGAACTTTGGATTTTCTGTTCCTTATGGCGTTCATTGCCCTTTCGTTAAATGTGATAGGAGATAGACCGGGTGGACAGCTAAGGCATTTTTGCGTCCCGCTGTAACAAATATCAATCAGCCATTCATCAACTTTAACAGGCACACCCGCAAGCGACGTCACAGTATCCACCAAAAATAGCGAATCGTGTTCTCTAACCATCCGCCCTATTTCCTCAAGAGGCTGTAACGCACCCGTTGACGTTTCTGCATGAACGATAGCAACGACCTTGAATTTTTGCTTATCAATTACTGATTTGACCTTTTCTGGTGGGATGATCTTCCCCCAATCTGCTTCTATTAACGTGAGTTTAGCTCTGCAACGTTCCGCAACGTCGGTCATGCGCTGACCAAATACACCATTGACACAGATAAGCGCCTCGTCACCTTCTTCAATGACGTTACAGAAAGCCGCTTCCATGCCTGCGCTTCCAGTTGCTGAGATGGGTATTGTAAGCACATTATTTGTCTGGAATAATCTTCTCAGCATGTCCATAGACTCATTCATTATTTCCAGAAATTCAGGATCAAGATGACCCACAAGTGGAGTAGCCATCGCCCTTAGAACTCTAGGATCTACATCGCTTGGTCCCGGTCCCATAAGTATTCTTGGTGTAACCTTTATCTCATTATATTCACTTTGCAACTTTGAATTCCTCCTATTTTCAATTGATGCTGGCAAATCTGTTCTAATTTTATATCTAAAACCTGAAATGACTCATTTTCCAAACTGATTAAGGTAACAATTCATTATGAAATCATAGATGTTCATCTTCACATGGATTCAATTGAAGATTGGAAAATTCTAAGATTATTATCACAAAAGCATTTTAGAATCTTAAAATCTTAAAATCCAATCTGTGTTTATCTGTGTGAATCTGTGGTTTAATCTCTAATTCTTGTTTTTAATTGACTTCAAAAGTGTTACCTTATTTATGAGCAATGTCAAATCTCTTTTTCTTTATCTGTGAAAATCCGTGTTTCATCAGTGGCTAATTTTATTTCTTAATAAACCCGGCGTTTACCCAATTGACAAAATTATCGCGTGCCATATCATTACTTGGAATAGCCACAAGGCTGAGTTTTTTGCTATCTTGAGGGATCTTCACGTCAAAGCGCCATGGTTCCTGAGATATACGCATTATCGGACTTTCAGTCGTCAAATTTCCATCAATATAAATCCTAAAAATCACGCTTGGATACATGGCACGATGACGACCATTTTCATCTTCTAATATTGTTTCATCAATCCCTGCTAGACCAACAAATCGGTCGTAATCAGGTTCTATCGTATATAATAACTGTGAAGGCGCTTCAACTCCAATTCCTTTCTCGTAATTGACTCTCCTTAGTTTTAGCGGGACATTCAGATATGATTTATCCAAACCGGGTTTCTTCTTGGAGGAATACATATTATAGGCAAATACCGTTGCACGAATTGGCTTGATGTCGGAGATATGTATGTCAGGCATTGGCGGTTTCTGTGGTAAACGAACGAAATAACCATGACTTTCCAGTGAAACTGCTCTAAGATGTTTGAAAGCAATGGCTCGAACATGGAGGGTATCATTGATTGTAAATGGTTGTGTATATAGCAAAGATGACCCTGTCGGCTTACTGCCATCTATTGTATAATGAATCTCGCATTTGTCAATTAACGGAACGGAGAGTGTTATCGTGACCGATTCCTCAAACTGATATGGTCGTTTCAATTTTCCCCAGGGTGTGATCCTTACGGGGTCAACAATCCAATCGTCCTGCCAAAGTCCAACCTTTCTAAATTCATCAGCCATCTTGATTGTTGGGACCACCTGTTCAAGCTGTTCAATCACTTCGACAGTGCCACGGTCTGGTGTTTGATCATCACGGGGGTCGTAACCTGAAATCGCATCGGTCATATCACGGGCAAGGATCGCCCTTATGCCAAGTCGCATCATGGGTCCTATGCCAACAGGTTTGCCTGTCGTGCATACGTTGGTATGGAAGCCCATATAGATCAGGTGTGTTATCCCAAGTTGCTTGCACCATGAGTATAGCTCCTGCGAACCCTCAACTATCAGGTCGTCATGGTCAATCCTCAATTCTGGATTCATGGCATCCCAGCCATAATTGACAAGACATTTAATGCCGGGTCCGCACATGCACCCGCCCGCCTGAAAGCAGTTCAAAGGCGGGAAGTTAAGGTCTATCGGTTCAGGAAGGGGTTGATATTGTATAGCGACGGCGCGCTCACGTTGCTGTGTACCTACGTACTGGTCTGCAACGTCAGTAGGTCCCCAGAAGATTTGCATACCGAGTTTCCTTGCACTATCCAATGCTTTGTTCATCCGATGAACGAATGATCCGCATCGCTCTGTCGCAGTCATGCACCAGTGATAATTCCACGTATCAACTAACATAACACCGATCTCACTAACGGGTATCTTTTCTTTATTAACTACTATAGTATTATCTTCGGAACTTCTTTGCTGTAGATCGAGTTCCATAATTAAATGTCCCATAATATTCTCCTTCTAATCGCTAAAATATATCATGACCCTGTTCGTGCCAATATATTGAAATCATGTTCACTTAGTTTGTGTGTTGCTTGAACATACCATACCCAACGTTTATTGAGGTCTCTATCTTGGAAAGTATCTACAAGTAATCTATCGTTATGTTCTGAGCATTTTGCTATTGGTAGTCCAATATGAACTTATAATTATTGTTGCAGGTTCAGGATTATGTTTCAACTAAAATCTTAAATGTTATATGTATTATAACGGTATGGCAGGTTTGAAAGCAAGAAAATTATCCTAAGAAGAAATGAAGCAGATCGTCATAGATCAATCTCAGTAATCGGTAATTTTACCCATTCCCCCCCAATATGGATATATATTATCTTATCTGGTTATCCATTTCAATAGGTTCATTCCAATAGTTCGACTATTTTTATACTTGCATTAGCGATGTTCTTAACATAAAATATAAAGACGAAGGAAATGATATAATACCAATTCTGAATTGAAATGCTACATAAACGGTAGTCGCAGGCTTTATGCCTGCGAAAACGCACCCTAAAGGGATGCGACTACCAATAATGTCGTATTTGAATTGAGAAATGATATAAATTGTAATCTCATTTAGCGAGTAAACCATTTAACCCAAAGGAGGATGACATAAAATGAAGCGTGTTTTGATAACATCAACAGCAATATTCTTTGTTGCTGTCATATTTATACTGGGGGTTCAGTATACTACACAGGCTCAGAGAGAAGAAGGACGTCCACCTATGCCCGGCATGTTTGACATGAAATCACAGATAATGAGCGAATTAGAAACGTCATGGACTTATCTGTCTCTCGATATGAATATTACTGATGAACAGTTGATAAAAGCCCGATTGATTTATCAGGAATCATGGGTCAAATATAAGGAACTTGCGGGCAAGTCTGAGCAAGAGTCCGGTGATAGAGAGACAATGCAATCAGTAAGGTCAGAATTAGACAAGTACAAATCCAAGCGAAATGAGAAACTAAAGGACATTTTTTCTAAGGAAGAGATGCAAAAGCTAACGGAGTATGAGAATAAATCTCAAGGCCGCAATCAACGTAGGATGATGCCGCGCTAGTTTTTTTATTAAAGTTGTTCTTTAGAATAATAAATTGTAACCAATTACCAAAAATTTTAAGCAAGGTTGGCAACTAAATTCTTAAAAGCGTTTATTACATACATTATTCCATTACGATCAACGTCTTTATGGGTGACAAGGCGTATTGTGTATGGACCATAGACGGACACTTTCACGTTTCGGTTAATCAATTCGTTGTCAACATCCATCGCTTTCATATCTATAATTTTGGTGTTGACCATGACCATGTTGGTTTCGCCAACAAGTAGACCATCCTTTATTTTTTCGATTCGTGCAAGACCATCGGCTAATAATTTCGCATTTTCGTGATCTTCACGGAGTCTTTCAGTCATTTCGTGCAGAGCAATTATACCTGCCGCCGCAATTATACCTGCCTGACGCATTGATCCACCCAAACGTTTGCGTGCCTTCCGTGCTTCCTTGATAAATTCAGCAGTTCCAGCCAAAAGTGAACCGACTGGCGCGCCTAAGCCTTTTGAAAGACAGAACATGACTGAATCAGTGTATTTTGCGATCTCCTTCACGTCCACGTTAAGAGCAATTGCGGCGTTGAAGATTCTCGCACCATCAAGGTGAACAGGGACGTTAAATTTTTGTGAGATTTCGTAGATAGCCCTCATTTTTTTAATAGGTATTGCACGACCACAGGCTCGATTGTGTGTATTTTCAAGGCAGATAAGGGTTGTTTTAGGACGGTTGCCATTTCGCTGTACCATATCCTCAACAACTTCAGGATCAGGACATCCGCCCTCGCCTGCGACTAATATTGGTAACGCCCCTGCGATAGCAGAAACGTTTCCACGCTCATAGTAATAAATGTGGCAGTCAGGTTCCATTATCACCGCATCACCATGACGAACGTGCGTCATCAATGCAGACGTGTTCCCCATTGTACCCGTAGGAACGTACATGGCGGATTCCTTACCTATTCTCTTAGCCGCAAGTTCCTCTAATTCATTTACTGTGGGGTCTTCGCCATAGCAATCGTCGCCAACAACTGCATTCATCATCGCTTCACGCATTTTCTGCGTTGGTTTTGTCACTGTATCACTGCGTAAATCAATAATTTCGGTCATATAAATTCTCCTGATAGCTCTCCACTAAAACGTGGAGATGAATATTGACAAAAAAGGGATCCATTGACATCCTTTTATATACTCAAAAAATGAAAGGAGAGTCAGATTATGG
>Ga0315282_10002514_pt1 | contig 33660 bp, 28 predicted proteins | sample YL17G07_20_MG_FD_203693 | JGI IMG/M metagenome (GOLD analysis project Ga0315282, IMG submission 203693) | Sediment microbial communities from Yellowstone Lake, YNP, Wyoming, USA - YL17G07_20 | ecosystem: Environmental > Aquatic > Freshwater > Lake > Sediment | place: USA: Wyoming | collected...
TCTCGTTGGCGTATCCTCCTTGGGTTTTTGTTTTCTTGAAAATCCACCCCAGGATACGGATGCACCGCTTTATTTTCTACCCGATCCACAGAGGATCAGAGTTTACACACCTTCTGAATATAACTCCATGGGAGAGATGTATACGCCTTCATAGACAAAAGACTTGTGGAAAAGACTAGAGCGCTTTCGCACCTGGGCGGAGGGAATTCTAGTCTCTTGAGAGAAGCGGGGATGCGTTCAGGGTAAGCAACCACTGCGTTTGCGGCACGATCAACCCGTCGGAAGGTTTCCACTACTGCAGTTCTTCATCTGCAAGCAACTCTGTCTTCTTCTTCGACTTCCGGTGGCGTTCGTTGGAATCGAGGTATCTCTTACGGAGACGAATGCTCTTCGGGGTAACCTCGACGTACTCATTGTCTCCAATCCATTCGATGGCTTGTTCGAGGGATAAGATTCGTGCGGGTTCGAGCCTCAGGGCTTCGTCCGACCCAGAAGCGCGCATGTTCGTCAGCTGCTTGGTCTTGCACACGTTGACCGTCATGTCCTGCTCCCGTGAGTTCTCGCCGACGATCATTCCCGTATAGACCCGGGTCCCCGGCTCAATGAAGAACGTCGACCGCTCCTGCAGCTTCCACATGCCGTACGCCACGGCCTCACCTGTTTCCATTACCACGAGCGCACCTTTTGTCCGGTGGGGAATTTCCCCCTTGTGTGGCTCGTATCCGTGAAAATTGTGGTGCAGGATGCCCGTCCCCCTGGTCTGTGTCAGGAACTCGCCGCGGAAGCCGATGAGGCCCCGTGAAGGCACGAAGAACTCAAGGCGCGCATTGCCTTGATTGGTGATCATGTTCTTCATCGCACCCCTGCGACGTCCGAGGTTTTCGATCACGACGCCAACGTATTCTTCAGGGACGTCAATGATGACATGCTCGATCGGTTCAGCAAGAACATCGTTGATCCGCTTGTAGATGACTTCGGGTCGAGAGACCTGGAACTCGTACCCTTCCCTCCTCATCGTCTCGATGAGAATTGCTAAATGGAGCTCTCCGCGTCCGCTTACTTTGAACACATCGGGAGAATCCGTCAGCTCGATCCGCAGGCTGACGTTAGAGCGCAGTTCCTTTGCCAGCCGTTCTCCAAGGTGACGTGTGGTGACGTACTTCCCCTCGGTGCCGGCAAAGGGAGAGTTGTTCACCATGAAGTTCATGGAGAGCGTCGGCTCTTCAATTAGGACAAAGGGAAGTGGGGTGGGGTCACTCGCATCGGCGATCGTCTCGCCGATATCGACATCCTCCATACCGGCAATGGCAATGATATCGCCGGCACTTGCTTCGTACGTTTCGATCCGCTTGAGCCCTTCAAACGTGTATATTTTTGTCACGCGCGCATCTTCAGGCACACCATCCCGGTGAATGATTTTCATCGGTGCTCCGAGCCGGATGGTACCTCGATGGATGCACCCGATACCAAGCCGCCCTAAATAGTCGCTGTAATCAATGGTTGTTACCAGCATCTGGAAGGACGAGGCAGCGTCACCCAGCGGCGGAGGGACGTCCTTGACGATTGCTTCGAAGAGCGGTTCAAGATCTGTGCTCTTGTCATCCAGCTCCCGCCGGGCAATTCCCTGCTTGGCAATACAATAGATGGTGGGGAAATCGAGCTGGTGGTCTTTTGCGCCGAGTGAAAGGAAGAGCTCAAATACGAGATCGAGGACTTCATGCGGCCGGGCGTCTTTCCGGTCGATCTTGTTGATGACGACGATCGGCTTCAGGCTCAGGTCGAGCGATTTCTTCAGGACGAACTTGGTGCCGGGGAGCGGTCCTTCGGTTGCATCAACCAGCAGAAGCACTCCATCGACCATAGTCAGCGTTCTTTCCACCTCGCCGCCAAAGTCCGTGTGGCCGGGGGTATCGACGATGTTGATCTTAACACCCTTGTAGTGGACTGCCGTATTCTTTGCCAGGATCGTAATGCCGCGCTCCCGCTCGAGCTCGTTGGAGTCCATGACCCGGCTCACGAGCGGCTGGTTCTTGCGGAACGTACCCGTTTGTCTCAGCATGTAATCCACAAGCGTTGTCTTGCCGTGGTCAACGTGCGCGATGATTGCAATGTTTCTGATATCTTCCCTGCGTTCCATGCGTCCTTTCACAAAGATTCCTTTGGCAGACGCCGAGTGCGAGACACCCAGTGCGTCTTCCATGCTCAGCGCAGCAGAAAGCCAATCACAATATACTCAAACGGGGTATGATTTTCAAGGTGACCGGATCCGACAAGTTGAAGATGCTAACGTCTTCTCTTTTCAGAGGAGAGGATCACTTTGCCCGCCATCTATGAGGCGGGGGTGAGGTCAATCTAGTGGATGATAATCGTCCATTCAGTGGTTGATTTTCAACCAGCAATCGGGAAGCACCGAGAGGTGACAGGTGGTAGGTCATAGGTTGGAGGTCTTTTTCGTCCACATTGTCCGAGACCTAAAAAGTAATTCCTTTTTGTTCAATGGGGAAGTCTATCCGAAGCGCGTGCTGTACAAGCACATCAAACGCTTTGAAGCTTTCGAGGCCTTCCCCGAGGCCGTTTGCCAAGCACTGAACCCGTGCCTCCGATTCTAGATTTCAATCTAAACAGGAACATCAATATTTTCTCTAAGTAGTCGTCTGCAGCCCCGGTCTTGTCATTGTAAGTAATCGTTTCCTTGCCGATCATCAAAGTCGCATATGCCAGCTTTTCGCTGTCCGACCCAGTCATCTCCTGCTTATAGTCTTCGTTGCCTTTGTTGACTTGGACTATCCCCGACAGAAATCGACTGTGTTTCTTCGGGCCTTCTTCAAAAAAAACTTCCTGGTAATTGATCCGGGGACCTTCTCTCCCTTCTGCACCCGGTGTTCTCAGACCCTTACTAGGACCAAGTTCGGCGATCATAACACGAGCCTTGGCCTGGTGATGAACTCCGTATGCTGACGCAATTACCGTTGCAGGAACGCTTAATCTTTCTCGGCCTGTAAAGTACACCCGGGTACAAACGATTCCATTCACTCCATCCTCCTCCCGCATAGTGAAATCGGTGCTCTCAAGCGAAATTGAAGGATTGCCCACTGATACTGTTACCAAACTTCCGTCGGGTATCGTTGCAGGAACCATGGCTTTGAGAAGAAGGTGTGCCCTTTGATTCACATCTGCTCGAACAGCAGGTGGGACGAAATCAAAGCCGTTCGGAGGTAACTTGGGTTCTCGTTCTCTTGTTCCTAATCCTCGAAGGATCTCTAGGTCTTTGAATTCTTCCATGTCTAGTATTTCTGATGCTATCTCAATTGCCTTCTTTTGAATCTCAGTAAGTTTTTTTTCGTTCTCTTGTTGCTTGAGAATTTCAACTTCTTCTTCAATAAAGCCCGTAATTTTATAGAGTTCATCCAAGAAAGAAATCCAATCTTCATTTTCATCAAATCCAGAACGTCCAGGAAGAACCTTCAGAAAATCAGCATCAATGAAACCCTTTACATATCCACCTGCGAGCACACTCTCCTCCAGACCGTAAGCTTGAAGTTGCTTTATGTCATCAACCACTCGCACTTTGGTGTGTCGAATTCCAACCCTCCCTTTTCCAGAAGGATCGAAGTAAATATCGAGCGAAAACTTTTTTGTAAAATCCTTCGAAAGGCATAGCTCTCTATACCTTACTCCTAACCTTGGTAATTCAATCTTCAACGGCTCAACTTGGTATGAATGACCTTTTGATATGATTTTGATAGCAAGGTCTCCGCTTTTTAAATGATGGTCGAACATTTCAGAAAACACTCTCTGTAACCGCTCGGGGGAAAGTGGTCCCCTTGGTTTGGTGGGATCAGATAAGAGTTGAGAAATAGTGATCTTGATACCGGGTTGGGGCAACTCTTCTTTCTTGGTGACGGGTTCGAACTCGGCATCATCTGATCCGTCTCTAAGTGTCACTTTCAAAGTGTCATCTTGATAAGTCTTCCTAGTGAGAAAAACACATTTCTTCCCAATTTGCAAAAAGCTGAATATTCCTATGCCCAGTTCTCCAACCTGAGATATATCCATCTGCTTCTTGATTGAATCAGCAACCCTCCCCAATCGGTCCTCAAACTCATCCTTGTTCATTCCGTATGGGTACTCAATCGCGATTTTATCTTTGTCCATTATATAATTGACCTGGCAGGTTGCCACAGCTTGACCGGCTTGCTTGTATTTTAGATGCTCATCTATAGCATTACTGACATGCTCCTTAATCGCATCCGATGGGTTGGCGTATAACCTGCCCAGCAGGCGAAGGGCGTTGGCAGTATTCAGCTTAATTGGAACTTTGCGGCTCATTTTTATTCCCTGTCAGTTTAAAGTAATTGAACCTGTTTGTAGTCAAGGTCAACCAGCGTTTGAACGCTTCTTCTTCACCGAGCATTACGAGCAAACTTGAAAGATAACCAATATCCATCGGATCTAAGTTTTTTCGGAATAGTCGGCGCGCCTCTAATGGTCCATCTCTAAACCAGCGTAGCTCTTCTTCCAGAAGAAGGAGCAGAGATCTAATGCGGTCGATTTTTCTTTCAGCAAGGTCTAATTGGATCGCCTGAGTTCCAAAAGGAATCGAAAGTAGGGTCGCCACTTTCTCAACAACAACTCGAGGTGGAGCTATGCCCTTCTCTAGAGGATCGCGAAGGTTGGTCGCTTCCCATCCAACTTCCTCCGCAAACTCAGCAACAGTGCGATATCTATGTTGTGTTTTCCACCATTCGACGACACGACTCCATACTTGCTTAGCGTCAGACTCAGTGGCTTGCAAGGAAATTAGGAAGCTCTTAAGTTTGCTCAGATTTTCCGGCGACGGTATACGTTGTTTTGTCCGAGAAAACCACTTCTTAAGCGTGCTGTAGGGTACCCCTATCTTCGCAGCGGCGCCCCTCCTTCCGATACCCCGCTCTCGTACTAAGTTGTCTAGCTTTGAAAGGAGCGCCTGGGTTTCTTGAGTGTTGTTCATTTTTCACTTGTGCGATTAGTTAATCAAAACTTTCAAATCCAGTGGATCTTGATTTCCTTTTCAACCTGCTTGAATTCCTTATCTCCTGTAATCAGTTCACATTTCTTCTTCATCGCTAACGCAGCTGCGAAGCAGTCTGCATATGACATTTTATTAGACCCCTTCAGGTAAGCAGCTTGGTGAGTGAGATCTTTGTTAGCTTCTACCAGCTGGAGTGGGACCACTTTCATCGCCTCCTCCGCAAGCTTCGCGGTCTTATCTCCCCCTGTCCGCAGCGCATGGTAGATTACCTCTCCCCAGTTCACGATGCACAGGAATACCTCTCGGTCTTTCAAAACGCATTCATCAAACACCTTCGCGATCTCTCTGTATCCTTCCTCGCGCTCGAGGTACGCGATCAGCGCATAGCTATCCATCACTGTTGCCTTCATAGTTCGCGTTCCTTTTTCTTATCCTCCATGAGTGATTTGAGAAGCCTGCCTTCGGTTCCAAGGACTCCGGCCATGCTTTCGAAGTAGTTTTTGTTGAGCGGTTGCAGGACTATCTTGCCATCTTTCTCAATGAAGGCAATCTTCGACCCCTTCGTGATGCCCAGATTCTTGCGAATCTTCTTCGGGATCACAATCTGACCCTTGACTGTTACTACGGATGTTTCCATGGTACCCTCTCCTTTCGATACAATAATACAAAAATTCGTTCGGTAAGTCAAGTAATTTTTCCGTAGTACCTCTAAAATTGAATTCCTACTTCGTGTTGTCTAGTGAGCCCTCAGGCCTGCAAAGCGTAGCTCTCCAGCAAGGGGATTGCGGAAATTGGGTCAAATTGGGCAGATAGTCGCTATTCATGCTACGAGGCTTTAGAGGGGCATGGTGAAGGTTGCTTGCGAGGTTTGTTTTTCATCTTCTTTTTCCACACAATAAGTAGAGCACGGGCTCCCAAAGTCTGTCCCCGTCTAACCAGGTTAAGCTTATGAAGACCTTCCCGGGACTTCTCGCTTTATTCCTTCTGAGTCTAGCACTTGTCGACAAGTTTACTCCTTCGACGGTTCTGCCTCCTCACAATTGGCTACAAACGGTTGACAAGTCTCGACGAGTCGAGTCGTCGACGACTCGTGGAGAAGACGAGTTCGCTCAGCAGCGCCGCGAGATGGTCAAGGAGCAAATCGCTGGTCGAGGAATCAGAGATTCAGCAACGCTGCGGGCCATGGAGGCTGTGCCGCGTCATGAGTTCGTCCCGGAATCTTATCGGAAGTACGCCTACGACGACGGTCCGCTCCCCATCGGCTATGGACAGACAATCTCCCAGCCATACATCGTTGCCCTGATGACAGAGCTTGCGGACCTGTCGAAGGGAAAGAAAGCACTGGAGATTGGAACCGGCTCCGGCTACCAGGCAGCTGTGCTTGCACACATCATCGATAGTGTCTACACCGTGGAGATCATCAAGGAGCTTGGAGAATCAGCGCGAGAGCGACTCGCACGACTCGGATATCAAAAGGTGAAGACGAAAATTGGTGACGGCTATTTTGGATGGGAAGAACACGCCCCATTCGATGCAATCATCGTCACCGCGGCGGCTGAGCACATTCCGCCGCCGCTCATAAAGCAGCTGAAAGAGGGCGGTCGGATGATCGTTCCTGTTGGTCATCCCTACTTCACACAAGACCTTCTTGTCGTCGAGAAGAAGGATGGAAAAGTAACGTCAAGAGACATTCTGCCGGTGCGGTTTGTGCCGCTGACGGGGGGCCCGCGAAAATAACGGCGGCCAGGGCCGAGAAAGTAACCTCAAATGATTCAGCAGTGCCGAAAAGATCACATGCGAGACCCTTCGACTCCGTCCCGCTCTTCTCAACGAGACCGTAGCTCGAGCGGGACTGCGCTCAGGGTGACAAACACCAGCTGGTCTTGTCATGTTGAGCGTAGTGGAGCGAAGCGGAACGAAGTCGAAACATCTCCCCAGATGCCCTTCCGCACACCTGCGAGCAGGGCGATCATGTCATGATCCTCCTTGCCCTCATCGTCGCAATCCTGTCTGCCGCAATCCTTGCGTACCAGCTTGTCCTCATGCAGCTTCTCTCCATCTCGCACTGGTACCACTTCGCGTACATGGTGATCAGCGTCGCGCTCCTCGGATTCGGAGCAAGCGGGACGTTTATCTCACTGACGCGTAGCTGGCTTCTGAAACACTTCGATGCGGTTCTCGTGTGGTGCTGCGTGGGGTTCGCGGTCTCCATCCTCGTGTGCACGTACCTGTCGCAGCAGATTGAGTTCATCCCATTCTTGGTTGTGTGGCAGCCGTGGAAGGCATGGTCGATGATCGGTTATGTGATGCTTCTCTTTATCCCCTTTTTTCTCGGAGCACTTGCAATCGGACTGATTTTCACGAAACACACATCGCATATCTCACATCTTTATTTTGCCAATCTTCTCGGCTCGGCGGTCGGAGGTATTGCTGGATTGGCGCTCATGTGGTGGTTTTTTCCGCAGTACCTACCCCTTGCGATTGCTTTTGCTGGCGTCATCGCTGCCCTCATCAGTCTGTGGCGCGTCCGCAACCGCTTAGCAACGGTACTGCTCGTACTTGCCCTGTTCGTCTTCCTGTTCGTCTGGCAGCTAAAATCTCCTCTTCACATTCAAGTCTCCGAATACAAGAGTCTGGCAAAGACGCTGAACTTTCCAGATGCCCGGGTCGTTCGTGAGGAGAAGAGTCCGTATGGATTTGTACAAGTCGTTGAGTCCGATCTGCTTCGGTACGCTCCAGGGTTGAGCCTGAGTTACACACAGCCAACTCCACATCAGACTGGTATTTTCAAGAACGCTGAGTGGGTCGGTGCCGCTCTCCGTCCGCAAGGTGGACAAAGTGTAACTCCATCGCTTGAATACCTGCAGTTCACGACTTCAGCGCTGCCATACTTCTTGCATCGCAGCGATTCTATCTGCATCATCGGCGTCGGAGCTGGAACGGAGGTGTTGACTGCCTTAGCTGCGTCTCCAAAATTGATCGCCGGCCTTGACCTCGACCCGGTGCTGCTTTCCACCGCTGAGGAGTATCTCAGGAAAACAATCTCCAAGACGGACTTCTCCGGGAAACTTCAACTCATCGCGAGCGAGGGGCGGGGTTTCTTGACCCGAACCAACGCCCGATTCGACCTCATCGCAATCCCGTTGCTCGAAAGCTTCAGCACAGGAGCGACCGGGATTTATGGGATGAATGAGGATTATCTCTTCACGGTCGAATCGTTCTCCCTGATGCTCTCCCGGCTTCGAGACAACGGGATTCTTTCCGTCACGGAATGGATCAAAGTTCCTGAGCGTTCAGTCCTCAAACTTGTTTCAACCCTTCTTCAAGCTCTTGATAGAACGGGGATGAAAGATCCATCGTCTCACCTCGCGGCTATCCGAAGCTGGGGAACTGCAACTCTTATCGTAAAGCGAAAGCCTTTTGATGAGAAAGAAATCACCCAGATCCGAGAATTCTGCAGCAGCCGGAGTTTTGACTTGATGTACCTCCCGGGAGTTCAAGAGAGCGAGACGAATCGCTACCATCAACTTCAGCAACCTCTCTATTATAATGCTATCACAGCTTTGTTCTCATCCCGTCGAGAGGAGTTCATTAAACAGTATCCATTTGACATCACAGCGGCAACGGACCAGCATCCGTACTTCGGACACTTCCTCCGGTGGAAGAATCTGCCCTGGTTTGTGGAGCAAGTTGGACGCGAGGGAGTGCCGTTCTTAGAGTGGGGATACATCGCTATTCTCGCGACGCTTGTGGTGGTCGTAATCATCAGCTTGGTTCTTATTCTATTCCCTCTTCTCTTTCTCAAAAGAAGAATTGCCGAACGGGCATTTCTCAAGCCGCTTCTGCATTTTGGCGGAATCGGGCTGGGCTATATGTTGTTAGAGATGGTACTGATCCAGACTCTCACGCTCTTCCTCGGTCATCCGTTGTATTCCGTCTCAGCGGTGATCACGGGGATGTTGCTCTTTTCCGGTCTTGGGAGTCTCGTGATTCGTGCGGGCTCAGGAGTTCCCCTTTTGACGCTGAAGTGGGTTTTCATCGGAATTTTTCTTATGAGCATTCTCTACATGCTGGGACTGCCCAACGTTGTTCGCGGACTGATTCACTTGTCAGATACCTGGAGGTACGGACTGGCAGTGCTGTTGCTGGCACCGATCTCGTTTCTCATGGGGATGCCATTTCCTTCTGCACTGGCACGACTACATTGGCTGAACGGTTCGCTTGTCCCTTGGGCCTGGGGAATCAATGGATTTGCTTCGGTCGTGTCCACGGTCTTGGCGGCGGTTCTTTCCATTGAGTTTGGCTTTGAAGTGGTTTTCGTGATTGCTGGTGGGTGTTACCTTGTTGCTCTCCTCACGCGGAGACTACAGTAACTGAGATGGCACAGACCGTATCCAGGCATTGACGGTTTTGTCGGGGTGATTCCTTCAATTTGAACTCAACCCCTTTTGTTCCCCTTCTCTTTCAAAGAGAAGGGGAAAGGGGATGAGTTCAGAAAGACCATGACCACCACGACAGCTCAAATAGCTAAAGAGCTTGCGAGAGAACTCCGAAAGCGGGAGACTCCTGCGGAAGCAATCCTGTGGGAACAGCTGCGGAATAGAAAGTTCTTAGGAAAGAAATTTCTTCGGCAGCACCCGCTCTTGTTTGAGTATATGGGGAGACGCACATTCTTCATCGCTGACTTCTACTGTCACGAACGCCGTCTAGTGATCGAGGTCGATGGAAAGAACCATGACTATCAGAAGGACTATGATGAGCTTAGAACACAAGTGATAGACAGCTTGGGGATATCTGTCGTGCGAGTTAGGAATGAAGATATTGAAAATAATATAGACCAAGTGTTGAAAAGGATGAGAGGCGTCGTGGGGCGTGACGCTTAGTTTTCAGCTCACCCCAAATTCCTCCCTTTTAGAATAGAAGGACTCGTTCCCCTTCTCTACCGGCCCCCCAGTCTGTACATTCCAAAGAGAGAAGGGACTAAGTGGAGTGAATTCCTGTAAGTGTTGGAATTCTGAACGATACTGATTCCTAGCATAGCCCGCGCCATCGACGAGTGATATGAAAATCATCGCATTTACAGACATCCACGGCTCTTACAGGAAGGTAGACGAGATTTTAACTAAGGTTTCCGCTGATGCGGTTGTCATCGGAGGAGACATTACGACCGTCGGAACGCGGGCAGAAGTGGAACAGGCCATTGAAGGCTGGAAGAGATTCGGTCGTCCACTCGTGGCAGTTGCAGGCAATATGGACTCTCCAGAGATCGACGGTGTGCTCGAATCTACCGGCGTCTCCGTCAACGGCCGTGGGGTGAGAATCGGTGACGTGGGCTTCTTTGGTGTCTCAGCTTCGCCACTTTCGCCGCTTCATACACCGTACGAGATCTCTGAGGAAGAAACAGCACAGCGGATTGAGGCAGGGTATCGGACTGTCAGAGATTCTAGAGTGAAGGTATTTGTGCCTCATGCCCCTCCACACAATACGAAAGTCGACAAAGTTTTTATGGGAACGCATGTTGGGAGCAAATCCGTGCGTGAATTCATTGAGCGGGAGCAGCCCGATGTCGTCATCTGCGGCCATATTCACGAGGCACGCGGCCAGGACACGATTGGGAGGAGCAAGATTGTGAACTGCGGTCCGGCAGGAAAAGGGTATTACGCGATCGTAGACATCGAGGAGAAAATAACGATCAGCAATGGAGGCTAAGTGATGGATTCGCGGCAGAAGATGGAGCGACCATTCTCGATCATCCTGTTTGATCTCGGCAACGTTTTGGTGCGATTAGACTATGCTGCCTTTCTTCGCACTCTCGGCTTTGATCACCAGATGACGGAGGCTGAGTTGTATCACCTTCTGGAGGATGAGTCTCGGGCATTCGAGATGGGGAAAGCTTCGGCGACGGAGTTTCTCGATGTGGTCAATAAAAAGCTTAGGAGGTCCTATACGTTTGATCAATTCCGGGAGGCTTGGGTTTCTATTCTGCCCAGTGCTGTTCCAGGAAGCCGAGAGTTGCTCGAGCGATTGGCTGGAAGGTATCGCTTGATGATGCTGAGTAACACGAATGAGTTACATTTCCAGCACACATTTAACATGCTTCCTGTCTTACAACGCTTTGAGCGATTTTTTCTTTCGTACGAGATTGGAACCCTCAAACCGGATCCAGCAATCTATCAATACGTCCTAGAACATGTTGATGTACCCGCACAACGGATTTTATTCATTGATGATCTGGAGAAGAACATTCAGGCTGCAAAGAGTGTTGGAATGAGCGGGATTGTTTTTCGTGGGATCGGACCCCTTCTCTCTGAGCTTGAACATCTCAAAATCATCTAAGCAAGAACTGGAGGAGCAAGCATTGGCAATGAGAATTGGATTCGTCGGCTTGGGCATGATGGGAAAGCCCATGGCGCTGCGTTTAGTGGAAAAGGGTTTTTCACTTCGTGTGTTCAATCGCACTCGTGGGAAAGCCAGTGAGTTGCTGGAAAAAGGAGCGATCTGGTGTGCGAGCCCGAGAGCAATCATGGAGGAGTGTGAGATTGTTATTTCAATGATCTCAGATTCTCGTGCACTTGAAGAGATCAGCGCCGGACATGAAGGTGTGCTCGAAGGCATTCAAGGAAACGGGGCTCACATTGATATGAGTACAGTCTCCCCAATGACCACGAAGAAATTGGAGCAAGCGTATCGAAAGAAGGGAGCAACTTTTCTTCATGCACCCGTTCTGGGAAGCGTTCCACAGGCCACGGAAGGATCGCTTCTCATATTTGTGGGTGGAGACTTGGTAACAGCACATCGCTGTGAATCAATCTTTACGTTGTTGGGGCGGCGCGTCTGGTACTTGGAAGAGATTACGAAAGCCACTCATTTGAAGCTCATTTGCAACCTCTTCATCGCAAGCATGATGACGGCGCTTTCGGAAGGACTGGTCCTCGGTCAAAAGGTTGGACTTCCGTCGGGAACGGTCCTCGAGGTTCTGAAGGAGTCATCCCTCGCAGCACCGATGTACCAAACAAAGGGAGAAGCGATCCGGAGAAGAGACTTCGTTCCCCGGTTTATGGTTTCTCACATGCACAAGGACGTGAACCTTGTTCTCGGGGCAGCTCAAGCAGCGAGCGTTCCGCTTCCCGTCGTCAATGCCGTGAGAGAATTGTACTCACAGGCTGCCAAGCTTGGTCTTGGGAAGGAGGACTACTCAGCGGTCATCAAAGTGCTGGAGCGATCGGCTGGAGTTGAGGTCAAGTCTTGACGTGCCGCATCCACTTCAATTGAGGTTTCTTGGCTCAGTCTGTGGTCAGAGATTGGATGGGGCGAATGGCAAAGATGCGCTGGCAAACCTCCCTTCTGCAATTTTCCCACATTTGAAATCTTCTGTTCACTTGAACTCCAGGTGGGTAAGTCGTTCAGATTCAACCCAAAAATTATCCTTCTAAGTTATCCACATCCCTCAAATCCGTATCTTTTTCGATTTTTTCCTTGACATTAGATTTTAAATGATTAAATTAGCTCAGCGCGGTGGGTAAAAGTGGGGAGTCAGTGGGTTGAAAGCTTTCAGTAGAGGCCAGTTTTTTCCTCTGTTTTTCGGCTGAAAAAATGTCATCCTTCAAAGGGCGTTACGCTTACTCAGTAGACAACAAGGGTCGCATCAACATTCCGGCAAAACTTCGGAAGTCTCTCTCTCCAGAAGCAAACGATACGTTTGTCATCACACGAGGCTTTGAACAATGCCTGTTTGTTTATCCACTCGATGAATGGAACAAGCTCGAACAATCCATTCGAGGTCTCTCGCCTTCTAATCCGCAGCATAGATTCTTCGTGCGAACTCTTCTCCAGTGGGCCACCGAGTCACAGCTGGATGGCCAAGCTCGAATCATCATCCCCCAGGATCTCCTGAAATTTGGCGGCATTGAGAACGAAGTCCTCATCGTAGGGGTGCTCGAGCGGATCGAGGTATGGAATCCAAAAGTTTATGAAGAGTACCTGAGTACACAACCTACCTCTTACGAGTCAGTCGCCGAGGCGGTCTTGGGTCAAAAGGGGTGATGCTGTGGATTGAGCCGGGCGGCCGGGGAAATGATGTATGTGTATCACACGCCGGTACTTCTTGCAGAGACGTTACAGTTCCTGAATCCTCAGCCAGCGGGCATCTACATTGATGCCACCGTTGGCAGCGGCGGGCACGCAGAGGCAATCCTCAACCTGCTTTCTGAACGCGGAAAACTGATTGGTTTCGATGCAGATCGGGATGCGATCGAATTTGCAACGAATCGACTCAAACGATTTGGCAGTCGAGTGTCGCTTGTCCAGGAGAATTTTCGGAATATGAAATCCATCCTCAGAGATCTCAAGGTCGACTCAATCGACGGGTTACTTCTCGACCTTGGGGTTTCCAGCCATCAACTCGATGAAGCTGAGAGAGGGTTCAGCTTTCGCGGCGACGAGCGCCTCGATATGCGAATGGACAAACAACAGAAACTCGATGCTTGGACAGTCATCAATCATTACCCAGAGGAAACGCTGGCGGAAATCTTTTGGAAGTATGGAGAAGAGCGTTCATCACGACGTCTTGCTGCACAGGTCGCAAGATACCGTGTGAAGAAGACAATCGAAACAACTGGAGCCCTAGCAGAGATTGTTCGGCCGCTTGTTGGTGCAAGGTTCCTGACGAAAGCTCTTTCCCGTGTCTTTCAGGCTATCCGCATTGAAGTCAACGAGGAGCTTAAGAATCTTGAGATCGGTCTGCGTGACGGGGTGGATATTCTTCGGGCAGGAGGGCGAATTGCGGTCTTGTCGTACCACTCACTGGAAGACCGTATTGTAAAGACAATATTTAAGGAAGAGGCGTCTGGATTTTTCCGATCGCAAGGCAAGCTGTTGCCCGAGAGGCCCAGAACGGCCCGGCTGAAGATCCTGACCAAGAAACCGGTTGTCCCGTCACGAGAAGAAACGCTAGCAAATCCACGTGCTCGCAGTGGAAAACTTCGGGCTGCTGAAAAGATTACGTAATTTTAATGTCGCCTACTGTTCAATCAACCAGCGAACGGCCTTCCGCGTCAGGGGTTAAAGATCGTCGGCTGCTCTATAATAGCGGTGGTTTGAGGTTTCCGAAGCGCAGATCCTCCACGTTTAATACAATGGCCGCTCTCTTTCTCGCGGCGGTAGCCATCGTTCTCTACATCAGCAACATCATTGCAGTGAATCGACTAGCCGTTGAGGTGAACGATCTCCAACAAAAGTATGCAGCTGTTTTAAATGGCAACGAAATCCTTCGCGCCGAGATTAATCGCCGGTCGAGCCTCGAGAGGATTGGGAAAATCGCCAATGAGCAGCTTGGGTTGCAGCACCCGGAACAACAGCCACAGGTGCTCGATGTGGATGAGAAGCTGCTGAACAATCAATAGAAAGCGGGGCAGAACCGGTGTTTTTCACAAGAAAACAGCGAAATCAACAGGACGACGCGACCCGCGTGCAGCGGGGCCTGCGGACTCGAGTGCTTCTTGTCAAAGTCTCTCTCCTCATTCTCTTTGTTCTTATCGGCTGGCGTCTTACGCAGATCCAGATTGTCGAAGCTCCTAAATATCAGCAGATTGCTCAGCGCCAGTACGAGGCTCGGCTCGTTCTTCCGTGTGCAAAGGGAAACATCTATGATCGGAATGCCAACGTGCTGGTCTCGAACAGCATGTTCATCTCGTATTCTGCCGACCCAAAGATCGTGGACGAAGGAGCCAGAAGGGTCGCGGAGGAATTCTCGCGCGTTTTTGGAAAGTCAAAGAAGTGTTACCTTGATAGGTTAAGATCGGAGAAGAGGTTTGTTTGGCTCGAACGGCTTGTTCCGCCGGACATTGCAAAAAGACTGAGAACTGAGAAGCTGGAAGGAGTAGTGGAACTCCAAGAACCCAAGCGTCTCTATCACTACGACGAAGTAGCAGGCCAGCTCCTCGGTTTCACGAACATTGACAATAAGGGTTTGAGTGGTCTCGAACTGCAGTTCGACAAGCAGCTTTGCGGAAAAGATGGCTACGTCGTCCTGCAGAAGGATGGATTGGGAAAGCGAAAGCCATCTGTTGATTACCCAAGAGTCGAGCCCACCTCCGGAGCGAACTTGTTCCTGACAATTGACCTGATGTATCAGTCAATTGTAGAAGAAGAACTAGAGCGCGGAGTGAAGAGCAGCAACGCCGACGGTGGCCTCGTTGCTGTTATGAATCCTAAGACAGGTGAAATCCTTGCTGTGGCTCAGTATCCAAGAGTGAACCCCAATGACGTCAGTCGGTGCGATATCAAAGACCAGAAGCTCCGCGTGGTGACCGATCTTTTTGAGCCGGGCTCGGTGTTCAAGGTCGTGACCGCATCCGCCGCGCTTGAGGCGGGCCTTGTCAAGGCCGAACAGATGTTCTTTGCAGAAAACGGAAAGTACAGAGTCCCACTGCGAAACGGGAGAGTCCGGGTGATTCAAGACACCCACGAGTATGGGTGGATCACTTTCCAGCAAGCGATGGAGCTCTCGTCGAACATCGTCATGGCCAAGGTCAGCGATATCATTGGGCGGGAGCGGTTATACCGAAAGGCAAAGGACTTCGGCTTTGGTTCCATAACTGGGATTGAAGTCCCCGGGGAAATCCGCGGTGAGCTGAAAAAACCAAGCACGTGGTCGGTAACAACATTGAATACCATGGCATATGGCTACGAGGTTGGAGTCACCCCAATCCAAATCCTCGCTGCCTATGGAGCCGTGGCAAATGGCGGCCTCCTCCTCAAGCCGTACATCGTGAGGAAAATTGCCACTTCGACTGACGAGACAGTCCAAGAAACGAAGCCCCAAAGCGTGCGGAAGGTTCTCTCGGATCAGGTTGCAGGGACGCTCACTCAGTTTTTCGAGGGCGTTGTGGAACGTGGAACTGCCGCTCCAGCAAAGATTGAAGGGGTACGAATTGCTGGAAAGACCGGAACATCAATGAAACACATTGACGGGCGGTATCAAACAGGGAGCTACACGGCATCCTTCGTTGGGTTCTTTCCCGTGGAAGATCCACAGATTGTCTGTCTCGTGATGGTCGACAACCCTCGGCATGGAAGCTATTTTGGGGGGCAAGTCTCCGCCCCAATCTTCCGGTCGATTGCTGAGCGAATGATGAGCACAGGACTGCAGATCCCTCGATCAAATCATGGGAGCGCCATCGCACGATTGGATACCTCGACGTCCCATTCACTCCCTGACGTTCGCACAATGAAGCTTGATGTCGCAAGGGACTATCTCTCGCAGCGCGGCTTTCGGACAGAAATTGTGGGTAGAGGCGATATCGTTTTGCGGCAGTCTCCGGAACCCGGGAGCAAGATCGAGCCCGGCGATTTGGTAACACTGTTCCTCACTGCACGAGACAAGCTGGTCACGCACGGATACGTCGAGACTCCTGACCTGCGAGGGTTGACGATCCGCCGCGCCGTGAATCGCCTAGCCATCGAGCGGATAGTTCCGACCGTGAATGGTTCAGGTCTGGTTGTGAGTCAAATTCCTTCTCCGGGTGAAAAAGTGAAAGTCGGTACGAGAGTCTATCTGAACTGTGAGCCAAGAAAACTTGCAAGCACTTCAACGAATTGAGCGTCGACGATTTCACGGGTTTCAAAATGTATGACACTGCTTCAGCTTCTGGACGGAATACAGGTGACAAAGATACTCCAGATGGCGTACGGCAAAAAGGTTCAAACCGAAGATGTTGTCATCCGGAAGGTAACGTACGACTCTCGATCTGTCGAGCGGGGAGATCTGTTCGTTGCTATTCGGGGGTTGAAGCTTGATGGTCATCGGTTTATTGAAAACGCTGTCCATCAGGGTGCGCGCGCTGTGGTTCTCGAAGATGATCGGACTGTCCCTGATTCGTTCTTCCTGCACAATGACGTGATCAAGATCGTTGTTGGGGATTCGCGGCGTGCTCTTGCCAAAATCTCAGCAAACTACTTTGGGCATCCTTCGAAGAGACTTCAGCTTCTAGGAGTAACGGGGACAAACGGAAAAACAACCTCGACGCACCTGTTGAAATCAATTCTTGAAAGCACGGGAGAAAAAGTGGGACTGATTGGCACAATTGAATATAAAGTTGGGAAAGAAGTCGTCCCAGCCGTGCATACAACGCCTGAGTCTCTTGAGCTCAATAAGCTCCTCGATACGATGCTGAAGAATGGCTGCCACTCCGTCGTTATGGAGGTTTCGTCCCACGCGCTTGCACTCGACAGAGTGTACGGATTTGATTATCAGCTTGCGCTCTTCACCAACCTTACTCAAGATCATCTCGACTTCCATGGAACGATGAATGCCTATTCCAATGCAAAGAAGATTCTGTTCGATGGACTCAGCGAGCAATCCGTCGCCGTGACAAACCTTGATGATGAACGGGGTCTCTCGATGGTTTCAGAAACGAAAGCAAGGCGCGTCACTTATGGGGTTCAAAAGCACGGCGACGTGACGGTCGAGAATGTAAAAGTCGGAGTAGATGGAACCTCACTCGATGTAAAGTACGACGGCGAGTCAATGTCACTCACCTCCCCACTTACGGGCCGATTCAATGTTTACAACCTCCTTGGCGTAACGGCAAGTGCGTTAGCATTAGGAATTGGAGCAGGAGATGTCCAGAGGGGCATCGAGAGAGTAAAGTCCGTTCGCGGACGATTTGAGAGGATCGTATCACCGGACGGTTGGACAGCAATCATCGATTACGCCCACACACCCGACGCTCTTCAGAAAACGCTCGAAACAATTCGGGAGATGCGATCAAGAATTCAACAAGGTAAGATTATCACAATTTTCGGCTGTGGAGGCAACCGCGACCCCGAGAAACGCCCACAGATGGGCAGAATCGCAAGCGAGTTAAGCGATGTGACGATTGTCACGTCGGACAATCCTCGGCACGAAAACCCCGAGAGCATCGTCGATGACATCCTCAAGGGAATCCAATCCGGCACAAAGGTGATGCGAATCGTTGACCGGAGAGAGGCAATCATAGCTGGTTTAGAGATGGCGCAACCCGGTGATGTCGTTCTCATCGCAGGCAAAGGTCACGAAACTTACCAGGTTCTTGGGGATAGGAAGGTTCACTTTGACGATCGCGAAGTGGTGCAAGCATGTCTCAGCAAAACGTAGGATGCTGGGAGTCCCTTATTCGTACCTGGCGCCGAAGTCGTGAATATCGATGATGCGATTAGATGCTCGGGAGCTATTGAACATTGAACATGTCCGTGTCAAGAATGTTGATAGACTTCAAGGCAAGCGGTTAAAAGGAGTTTCCACTGATTCGCGGACGGTCAAACCAGGTGATGTTTTCTTTGCAATCAAAGGAGAGAAATTTGACGGCCACGCTTTTGTCGCAGAGGCTTTCTCTCACGGTTGCACGGCAGCAGTTGTGGAGGAGAGGTTACCGCAAACATCTCCAGGGCTGGTTGACTTTCCACTCCTTGTCGTGAAAGATACCATCCGTGCTCTTGGACAGTTTGCGCGATGGTATCGACAGAGATTTGATATACCGGTCATTTCAATCACCGGCAGTAATGGGAAAACGACAACGAAGGAGATGATCGCAGCGGTGCTCGACCAGAAGTTTTCGGTCCTGAAGACTGAGGGAAATCTGAACAACCATATTGGTGTCCCGATGACGTTGTTTCGTCTTGATAAGAAACATGATGTTGCAGTTGTGGAAATGGGGACAAACCACTTTGGGGAGATCGAGTATCTCTGCTCGGTCGCTGAGCCGACACATGGTTTGATTACAAACATCGCGAGAGCTCATCTCGAATTCTTTGGAAGTCTTGAGGGAGTTGCTAGGGCAAAAGGCGAAACGTTCGATTGGCTCGCATCACAAGGTATTGGTTTTGTGAACGCTGACGATCCGCTTGTTGTCGGAAGGGCGAAGGTGTTAAAACGCAGGTTTACCTACGGCTTTGGAGGAAAGCGGGTAAACGTCAGGGGGAGGTTCCTTGGCTTCAATGAGAAGGTGCAACCAAGGTTCTCGTTTGGGGTGTACCCGCTTTCCAGGCCGTTGTCAGTACGGTTACGGACTTACGGGAAGCACACAGCAGAAAATGCTCTGGCTGCCGCGGCAGTTGGACTTCATTTTGGTATTGGTGTCACGAAGATAAAGTCTGCGCTGGAGAAACACCGCCCAGGCACTAAGCGAATGGAAGTTCTGAGAATCCAAGGCGTGACGATTCTCAATGACACGTACAATGCAAATCCTGATTCAGTTCTCAGTGCTCTTCAAACTCTGGCGGTGATGGACTGCAAAGGGAAGATAATCGTTGTCCTCGGTGACATGCTCGAGCTTGGTGATTCCTCTGAGCGAGAGCACAGAAGGATAGGAGAGGAGATCAGGCGCCTCGGGTTTGAGTATGTCTTAACGTATGGGAAGGAATCAACAGCAGCGTGCGCTGAATCACATGCGACCCATGCTTTTCATTACGAGGAAAAATCCGCACTGATAGCATATCTCGAGGAGCTTGTCACACCTGGAGATGTTGTTCTTGTAAAAGGCTCACGTGGGATGAAAATGGAGGATGTTGTGATTCATCTCACAGAACATCTGCGTGCGAAAACGTAAAACGCTGGAGATTACCCCGTCTACCGGCGGTTGATCGCTAAAGTCGGATGCTCTATTATATATTTGATCTCATTCAACGCGTGTACGCTCCGCCGGGATTCGGGGTTTTTAAATACATTACATTCCGCTCAGCAGCGGCAGCCGTAACAGCGCTCATCATCAGTTTCTGGATCGGTCCGAGGACTATTCGCGCGCTAAAGGCTCGTCAGATTGGGGAGGCGGCAAAAATTGAAGCTCCGAAGACGCATCTCAGTAAAGCAGGCACGCCGACGATGGGTGGGTTCATTGTCCTTGCGTCGGTCTTTGTTCCGACTGTTCTTTGGGGCGACTTGAAAAACGCATATGTGATTCTCATTCTTCTCGTTACGGTATGGTTAGGTGCTGTAGGCTTTCTCGACGACTATTTGAAAGTAGTAAAGAGAAAACCTCGTGGACTCATCGGTCGATACAAACTCTTTGGACAGATTACGATTGGCCTCATCGTTGGGGGTGTCATCTACTTTTTTCCTCAATGGATTGATGTAGACTTGGTTCGACTGAAGTCCGCGACGACGGTTCCCTTTTTCAAAGACCTGGAGCTCGATTTCACGTACTTCTATATCCCGATGGTCATCTTCATCATCACCGCAACTTCGAACGCCGTCAATCTGACGGATGGACTGGATGGACTAGCCATTGGTACAGTCGGCATTGTGGCGCTGACACTCGCGGTGATTAGCTACATCTCGGGAAATGCTATACTCAGCCATTACCTCACAATTCCGTTTTTGCGAGGGAATGGTGAACTCACCATATACTGCGCGGCGCTGGTGGGAGCGTCGCTCGGTTTCTTATGGTTCAACGCCTACCCAGCGCAGGTATTCTTAGGGGACACTGGTTCGCTTGCGCTGGGTGGGGCGGTTGGTGCACTCTGCGTGCTGATCAAAAAGGAACTGCTTCTCCCTACGCTTGGAGGGATTTTCCTCTTGGAATCGGTCTCGGTGATTCTCCAGCGATACTATTTTAAGTATACGAAAAGGAAATACGGAGAAGGTCAACGGATTTTCAAGATGGCTCCGCTTCATCATCACTTTGAGATGCTCGGCTGGCCAGAGCCAAAGATCGTCACACGTTTTTACATCCTCGCGATCCTCTTTATGATTTTGAGTCTCGCAACGTTTAAAGTTCGATGAGAAAGCACACGAGCGGATGACTTGATGAATGGTCAGGACATCCGAAATAAGAAGGTCAGTATTCTTGGCGCTGCCCGAAGCGGTCTTGCAGCTGCAAAGCTCCTCAAGTCTCAGGGAGCGCAAATTTTCGTCAGCGATAGGGAAACTGAGGAAAAGCTTAAATCCCAAATCCCTACTCTCAGATCGGCTCAGATTGCTTACGAGGCTGGCGGTCATAGCGACCGCGTTTACGATTGTTCTTTGATGGTGATCAGTCCGGGAGTTCCATCGAACGCTCCCGTGGTAGTGGAGGCGCAAAAGCGCGGAATTGACGTTGTCAGCGAGTTGGAGCTTGCCAGTTGGTTCTGCAAAGCACCGATTCTTGCAGTCACAGGTTCAAACGGGAAGACAACAACAACGACACTTCTTGGGAGGATCTTTGAGCATGCAAAGAAGAAATGTGTCGTTGCAGGTAACATTGGCTCGGCGTTCTCGAATTTCGTTCTGGATCTGGATCAGACGTCTGTTGCTATCGTGGAAGTAAGCAGTTTCCAGCTCGACCATATTCAGTCGTTTCACCCAGAGACGGCGGTGATCCTCAACATCACGCCCGATCACCTTGACAGGTATGGGAAATCGTTTGAGAACTATATCGCTTCAAAATGTCGCGTGTTTCAGAACCAGACGAAGAAGGATTCCCTCATTTATAGTTTTGATGACCCGGTGACAAGCCTTGAAGTGCGAAAACATGCCTCGCAGCATGTGCGCGCTCTTCCGTTCAGTGCAAAGACGAAGCTCGATGAAGGTGCATACGTTGAAAAAGGTAGGGTTATGATTTCCGAGTCGGGCAAGGTTGAAGAAATTATTGGCGTGAAAGACATCGCCATCAAAGGGTTGCACAATCTCTACAACTCGATGGCTGCAGCCTTGGCAGCTAGGGTCATGGGGATGCCAGCAGAACCCATCCACGAGACACTGAAGACGTTTGAGGGGGTCGAACACCGCTTAGAATTTGTGCGTCAACTGAATGGTGTGAAGTACGTAAACGATTCGAAGGCGACGAACGTGGATTCCGTTTGGTACGCGCTCCAGAGCTTCGATGAACCGCTCATCGTCCTCATGGGTGGGAGAGACAAAGGGAATGACTACTCGAGGCTCAACGACCTGGTTCGACAGCACGTGAAAGCAATCATCGCTATCGGGGAGTCGGCAGACAAAGTCTTCGAGGCGTTTCGAAACATCACGAAGGTCGAGAGAGCCGAATCGATGGAAGTAGCTGTAAGAAAAGCAGCTGAGATGGCTGTGCGTGGAGAAGTGGTCCTCCTCTCGCCGGCGTGCACATCATTCGATTGGTTCGACAACTTTGAACACCGGGGGAGAGTGTTCAAGGAGATTGTCAGGAAGTTATGATGGGCAAAGGAGGATTCTGCGGATTCATGCCGGAGGAGAGATTGAGAATTTATCCAAGTCGAAATGCTTAGTCACCGCCGCAACCATATAGACGTCGTAACGCTGATCGCCGTCGTCAGTCTCATGGTAATCGGGATCGGCGTTGTCTACAGCGCGAGTTCGACAATCGCTTTGAAGAAGTTTGGTCAGAGTGAAGCATACCTTGTGCGGCATATTATTAAAGTTGTTGTGAGCCTCGTTGCGTTGTTCTTCATTATGAAAATCGACTACCACCGATATGCAAAGGTAAGGAAAGCCGGATTACTCATTGCTGTTGGATTACTGATGGCAACGCTGGCACTGGGCGGTGAGATCAAGGGCGCTTCCCGATGGCTCCGCCTTGGCGGCTTCGGGTTTCAACCGTCAGAATTCGCCAAGTTCGCACTGATTCTTCACCTCAGTGTCTTGATATCCGAGAAAAGGGAGCGAATCCAAGATTTCAAAACCGGCTTTCTCCCCACGGCAATTTGGGTTGCGCTTGTAACCGGGCTTGTCCTCCTGCAGCCGAACTTCAGCACCGCAGTGATGCTGTTTCTCTTTAGTCTTGTCATGCTTTTTGTCGGCGGAGCGAAGATCAAACACATTGTCCTGTCACTAGGTACACTATTGCCGCTTCTTGCGATTTACGTGTTAAGTGCGGAATACCGCATACGGCGCGTCATGGCGTTTCTCAGTGGTGATCATGCATCCTCGAATTACCAGCTCCTTCAAGGAATCATTGGATTTGGGAACGGCGGTCTCTTCGGTGTCGGTCCAGGTGTCAGCAAGCAGCGTGATTTCTTTCTGCCAGAATCATACGGCGACTTTGTTTTCTCCATTGTTGGTGAGGAATACGGATACGTCGGGACAATGCTTCTTCTCTTTCTCTTCCTCATCATTTTTCTTCGTGGGCTGAAGATTGCGAAGCTTGCCCAGGATGATCTCGGGAAGTACCTCGCGATTGGGATCACGTCCTCGGTAATATTGTATGCGCTTGTGAATGCAGCGGTGACACTTGGTCTTCTCCCAACGACAGGTTTGCCGATGCCCTTCGTGAGCTATGGGGGTTCATCGATGCTCTTTACTGCATGTGCAATTGGCGTCTTGCTCAATATCTCAACGCAGACGCCGCTTCGACCGCGCGTGGAGCAAGTGCCGTACACCCAAACGAGTGTTGATGAAGGAGGAGTTAGGACTGCGTATTAGCACTTTGTGTCAGGAAGTCGAGTCTCAGCAAGAAGAAATTTGAATTGCTCTGAGCAGGGAATGTGCAAAAGGGGAATCCCAGAATACTCATCGCTGCTGGGGGGACAGGCGGTCATCTCTTTCCAGCGATCAGTATTGCGGAACAGATCAAACAGATTAAGCCTGGTGCGGAATTCCTGTTCGTTGGAGCAAAGGGGAAGATCGAAGAACGTGTTGTTCCAGAACGCGGATATCCTTTCCGGCCAATCTGGATTAGTGGATTTGCTCGGGGTCTTAAGGCGAGAAACATTCTTGTCCCAGTAAAAATCCTCGTTGCAATGATGCAGTCTTTTGCTCTCATACGAGATTTCAAGCCCCACGTGGCGGTCGGCACAGGCGGCTTTGTCACCGGACCAGTTCTGTATGCTGCAAGCTTGCTTCACGTCCCAACTCTGATTCAAGAACAGAACAGCTTCCCGGGCTTTACAACGCGGAGGCTTGCACGGAGGGCAAGTGAAGTCCATGTTGGCTTTGAGGAAACGACGCGGTTCCTGAGATCGGCAAGGAATGTCAGGATCAGCGGGAACCCGACGCGTGATACGCTTGGAACGATCGAGAGAGAAAAAGGGGCGGAGTTTTTCAATCTCGATCCGCACAAAAAGACGCTCCTCGTCTTTGGTGGAAGTCTTGGTGCTTCATCGATCAACATGGCTGTGCTCGGGCTTGCTGAGGATCTGTGCAATAGAGGTTTTCAGCTGATCTGGCAAACAGGCGAACGTGATTACGAGAAAATCAAGTCCGGCTTGGTATCTTCGTCTGGACTTTGTATCGAGAAGTTTATTGAAAAGATGGAATATGCTTATGCAGCTGCCGACCTCATCGTTTGCCGTGCAGGTGCAATAACACTTGCTGAGCTGACGCGGGTTGGCAAAGCAGCAGTCCTTGTTCCGTATCCGCACGCGGCTGCTGGTCATCAGCTTCTGAACGCACGGACGCTCGTCGATGCGGGTGCCGCCGCGTTAGTTCTTGATCACGAGCTGGTGCCAGTGCTAAAGGACACGGTGTTTGAGTTCCTTCAAGACGACCGCCGACGTGACGAGATGGCCCGGCGATCCCGATCTGTTGGGAAACCAGACGCAGCAAAGACAATCGCGGAGGCAGTCCTTCGCCTTGCGAGAGCGACATCGTAGGCCCATGGAAGAGCGCGGAAAAGTCTTCAAGTATAAACTTGATTTCTATTATCAGCAAGCGCTGATCTACCTTGTCACACTCATTTTGTACACTGGGATTCGCGGAAATTTCATCGAAGATAGATTTGCGTTCGTCTTTCGCGATCCGATCCTCTATATTATCGTCCTCTTTGTTCTTGTGTCTTTCGTTGCGCTAATTTTGAACCGGATTCGCGACCGGAGACTTATCGTCACAGAGAACAAAATCATCTTCAAGAATCGATTCGAAGAGCAGATGATTCCGCTTGATGACATCGATTGGGTGCGCATCGGTCGGGAGAGGCGAGTTCAGACTAGTGGCCGGTTTCAAGTCATTCAGATGAGGCTGAAGGGGCGGCTGCGCGTTGTGAGAATTCGGGTCGGTCGATATGATCACGAGAAGGAGCTTGTCCAGGAGATGCAACGGATTTCAGATCTTCGACCCCCTCCGAGCCACAGCGGCAAGACAATCGGTACAAGGGGAGCGGCGGCTCAAAGGCATACATTAAGTACGTGAAGTCGTGTTCAGTTCAATTAAGAAAATTCATTTTGTTGGAATTGGAGGAATTGGAATGAGTGGAATAGCTGAAATCCTTCTCGACCAGGGATTTCATGTCTCCGGTTCCGACAAGCAGCTCACGGAGGTTACCGGGCGGTTGAGTGGTCTCGGTGCAGAAATTTTCGAGGGCCACGACCCGAGCCACGTTACGAAGGATGTCGACGCGCTCGTCTACTCGTCTGCCGTTTCACTTGACAATCCCGAAGTACAGGAGGCGCAACGGCGTAAGGTGCCTGTCATTCGGCGCGCCGAGATGCTTGCCGAGGTGATGCGGCTGAAATATGGCATTGGCATTGCCGGCACGCACGGGAAAACCACGGTTACGTCGATGATCAGTCTTGTGCTGATGGAAGGCAGTCTCGACCCGACGGTTATCGTTGGAGGAAAGCTCAGTGGACTTGGTGGGACAAACGCCCGCCTCGGGCATGGGGATTTCATTGTTGTTGAGGCGGATGAATTCGACCGGTCATTTCTTTCCATTACGCCGACGATTGCCGTGCTCACAACGCTCGACGTCGACCACCTCGACTGCTACAAGGATCTTGAAGAGATCAAAGGAGCGTTCGTTCAGTTCGCTATGAAGGTGCCGTTCTATGGGTTCATCGTTCTCTGTCTTGACGAGCAGTCGCTGCAAGAAATCATGCCTCAGCTTAGCAAGAAAAAAATTATCACATACGGACTGAATCCACAGGCTGATCTCCAGGCGGTCGAGATTTCACACAAAGAGAGCACATCGACTTTTACGGTGGTGTGCCGAGGTGAGGAACTCGGAAGAGTTCATCTTCTCATTCCTGGGGTTCATAACGTGAAGAATGCCCTTGCAGCGGTTGCCGTCGGTTTGGAGCTTGGTGTCCCTTTTTCGAAGATCAAGGAAGGGATAGAAAGGTTCACCGGAGTTTATCGGCGATGGGAAGTGAAGGCCGAGATCGATGGCATTACCGTCATCGATGATTACGCACATCATCCGACCGAGATCCGCGCAACTCTTCAGGGAGCAAAGGGGGGATGGCGTCGACGCGTCGTTTGTGTTTTCCAACCGCACCTTTATTCTCGGACTCGCGACTTCTATCAGGATTTTGGCCGTGCATTTTTCAATGCTGATGTCCTCATTGTCACAGATGTGTACCCGGCGCGCGAGCAACCGATCCCCGGTGTGACAGGCGAGATCATCGCCAATGCCGCAAGGCAATTCGGTCACAGATCGGTTCATTATGTGCAAGACAAGAAGGAAATTCCAGACTATTTGATGAAAATCAAAAGGCTGGGTGATATCGTTGTCACGATGGGAGCGGGAGATATCTGGAAGTATGGAGAAGAGTTCATAAAGCAATTAAAAAGTCAAAAGTAAGGATTCGAAAACTGCTTTGTTGACATGCTTTTCATCTTGACTTTTTCCTTTTGAATTGACTGTATGGTTTCACTCGAGGAAATAAAGAAGTTTTTTAGAGGAAACATCAAGCTCAGTCAACCGCTTGCATACTTCACGACGTTCCGCATTGGCGGGCCGGCGGACTACTATCTCGAACCACTCGACAAAGAGGACATCGTGAATTTGATTAAATATCTTCAAGCAAATGCGTTCCCATTCATGATCATGGGGAATGCGAGCAACCTTTTGATCAGCGATGAGGGATACCACGGCGCCGTGATCAACCTTGAATCAGCCCTCAGCGACGTCCGCAAAGAGGGAGCGCACGTTGTGGTGGAGTCCGGAGCACGTTTGGCGAAGTTTGTTGACTTCTGTGTGCAGAGAGGATTGGGTGGAGTAGAGATGCTTGCGGGAATCCCAGGGACAGTCGGCGGTGCTGTCATTATGAACGCTGGTGCATACGGAGGAGAAATCTCGGACCACCTTGTCGATGTGGAAGTCCTTCGTGAAGGCAGCATCGTGTGGGTCAAGAAGGAGGAGGGTGGGTTTTCGTACCGCAGGTCGGGCTTCGGCCGCGATGTGGTGCTCGGCGCACGGTTTCTCCTTCCGAAGAAGGACAAGACGGAGCTCATGCGGGTTCGGCGTGAGTTGCTCGTGAAACGCAACCTTGCGCAGCCTGTGAACTACCCGAACGCTGGCAGTGTCTTCAAGAATCCTCAGGGCAACTATGCTGCGAAGTTGGTCGAATCCGCTGGACTGAAAGGCCTGCGCCGTGGCGGGGCACAGATCTCAGAGCGGCACGGTAATTTCATTGTAAACTTAGGAAACGCAAGAGCAACGGACGTCCTCGAGCTCATCCATGAGGCTCAGCGTGAGGTCTTCGAGAAGTTCAAAGTGCGATTAGAACTCGAGGTCAAACTTATCGGCTTTAATGAAAAAGATTACAAAGCAGTAGCATGATAATGAGAGATCGAGATCAACGAACTCAACCGCGCGGAAGTAGCCATTCCACAAGACGGAAGGGTATGATTGTACTCTTCTTCTTCCTCGTCGTGACATTTTTTGGTATCATCTCTCTAGCAAATCGGTGGAGAGGAGAGCTCCTCGTCGAACGACTCGACATCCGAGGCAATCGCATCCTTACCGGGAAAGAGCTTGTTGCTCTTGCAAAGGTGCCAATAGGAACACCGCTCTACGATGTTGATCTCCTTGAGATTCGAAGCAGAGTTTGCGTGAACCCCTACGTTGCGGACGCCGTTGTTGCACACGACCTGCCTGCAACGATCAAGATAGCGATTCGAGAACGGGAGCCACTGGCAATCCTTGGCGGACCGGAGCCCTTCTACGTCAGTGTAGAAGGATATATTCTTCCGCCTGTTAACTCGAAAGAGGTTTTTGATTTACCGATCATCACGGGGGCAGAGCAGTCCCAACCGATCAAGGCGGGAATGAAAATTGCATCGGAGAATTTTAAGGCAGCTGTTGAGATCCTCTCTGAAGCAGCAGTGCTCGATTGCGACCTCTATCATCTCATCTCAGAGATCAATATCGGTTCTCTGGAGCCGACGGTTTATATGGCTGAGCAGGGCATCCCGGTTTTCTTTCGGAAAGACAGTATTCATGCTCAACTCGTTTACCTTCTGAGTTTTTGGAACCAGCGTGTTCGGCAGCAAGGTTCTGAGCGTGTGAGGTCGGTCGACCTTCGTTTTGACGGGCAGGTTGTCGTAAGCTGGAACAAACCATCACCACAGGAGAAGTCACTCTGATCTGCGTTGTTACACTCTTCTACGGGACACGAACATGAACAAACGCATCATCGTTGGACTTGATATCGGAACCACGAAGGTTTGTGCCATCGTTGCGTCGACGGACGATAACGGGAGGATCAACATCCTCGGCATTGGGCACAGTCCGTCTGATGGATTGACGAGGGGCGTAGTAACAAACATCGATAAGACAGTCCGCTCGATTCAGAGCGCGATCGAAGAAGCAGAATCCCAATCGGGCGTGCGAATCCAGACAGTCATGGCCGGGATCGCTGGCGACCACATCCAGAGTTTCCAGAGCCGCGGGGTGATTGCCATCAGCAGGCCGGAAAATGAAATCACGCAAGAGGATGTCGACCGCCTTATTGAGGATACAAAGCGTGTTGCACTTCCTTCGGACCGGAAAATTATCCACGTCATTCCACAAGAGTTTATCATCGACGGACAGGATGGTGTATTCGACCCCGTCGGAATGTCGGGTGTCCGGATGGAAGCGAATGTGCACATTATCACTGGACTCGTGACCGCCGCTCAGAACATCGTCAAATGCGTCCAGCGTGCAAACCTTGCGATCGAGGATATGGTCCTCGAGCCGCTTGCTTCGAGCTATGCCGTCCTCGACGAAGAGGAAAAGGAGGTCGGCGTCGCTCTCTTGGATATCGGTGGAGGGACGACGGACCTTGCTGTTTTCGAGGATCGTACGATCAGACACACTGCGGTGATTCCGATTGCCGGAAACCAGGTGACGAATGACATTCGGAAAGGACTCGGGATCCTCACAGAGCAAGCAGAGAAACTGAAAAAGGAGGCTGGCTTCGCGTACCTCCCTGCGATTCTTGATAACGAGCCCATTATCCTCCCCGGTATCGGAGGGCGAGACCCACTGCGTGTTGACAAGACTCTGCTTTGCCAAATCATTCAGCCGCGGATGGAGGAGATTCTTGAGATTGCCGCGATGGAGATCAAACGATCAGGCTATTCAAAGCACCTTTCAGCTGGTGTTGTGCTCACCGGCGGTGGCTCACTTATTAAGGGGACCGCTGAACTCGCAAGAGAAGTTCTTGGCATGCCAGCGAAGATTGGCATCCCAACAGGCTTCAATGCAGGGCTGGTCAAAGAGATTGAGAACCCGATCTATGCAACAGGTGTTGGCCTCGTGATTCATGGCTTGAAGCACCAGGATAGAGCGTCGCTGACCTTCGGCAACGGGAGGAACGGAAGCCCGGTGAAGAGAATCTTTCACCGAATGAAAGCGTGGTTTGATGAGTTGTAGGGGAGCAATGAGTATCAAGTAGAAAGTAAAAGGTAGGAAGCGTTTGGAAATCCTTTCTTTGCGATGGTTGAGGGTCTACACGATTTTCGGAAGTTGGACGTGTACAAACGAGCATTGCTGTTTACGAAGAAAATCAGGCAGGTCAGTAATCGGTTTCCAAGAGAAGAATTGTTTTCATTGACATCACAATTCAGGCGAGCCGCGGATTCAATAGTCTTAAATATAGCTGAAGGCGCTGGCAGTGGCTCGAAAAGAGAATTTGCTAGGTTTCTCAGTTACTCAATTCGTTCCGGCTACGAATGTGGATGTTGTGCCGACATCTAGGCAGTCCAGAAGTACATCTCGCAAAAGGAGTACGTAGAGCTCGTGGGCGAAACCAACGAAATCGTCTCAATGCTGATAGGCTTGCAGAGGAATCTTAAGAAATAGTGACTGACTCTCGTTTGTCGTCTGCCTACTTATTACTTGATTCTCCTTTCCAATTGAAATAAGCTATTGAAAGAAAAACCAAGTGTAAATTTAACTGTCAAACACATCAACCAAACGAAGGAGCACAACTCGTGATAGAATTGGATAACTACTTGGACCGCGGGGCAAAGATACGTGTTGTTGGGGTGGGTGGCGGCGGGGGAAACGCCATCAACAACATGATCGACAAAGGGATGGTCGGCGTCGATTTCGTTGCGATTAACTGCGACCTTCAGGCCCTTGAGCGGAACAAGGCGCCTAATAAACTTCAAGTTGGCAAGAACCTCACGCGTGGGCTCGGTGCCGGCGCAGATCCGTCGATTGGCCATCGTGCGGTGGAGGAGGACCGGGACGAAATTGCTCGAAGCATGGCAGGGAGCGATATGGTGTTTATCACTGCCGGGATGGGCGGTGGGACGGGGACAGGCGGGGGGCCGATCGTGGCAAATATCGCGAAGAGCATTGGTGCGCTGGTCGTCGGGATTATCACAAAACCCTTCAATTTTGAGGGGAAAAAGCGAACCGCACAGGCCGAGACGGGGATTGAGGAGATGAAAAAGCATGTGGACACGCTCATCATCATTCCGAACCAGAAGCTCCTCTCGATCGTTGAGCGCTCGACGCCTGTTGTGGAAGCGTTCGCGATAGCTGATCAAGTGCTTTACAATGCAACGCGTGGGATCTCCGAGCTCATCACGACACCCGGGTTCATCAACGTTGATTTTGCGGACGTCCGTACGGTGATGAGGGAGATGGGCGATGCACTCATGGGTTCGGGCGTTGCTTCTGGCGAGCATCGTGCGGTCGAAGCGGCAAACAACGCGATCTCGAGTCCACTCCTCGAGGGCGTCTCGATTGCAGGTGCGCAGGGTGTTCTCCTGAATATCACCGGCGGGAAGAACATGACACTTGTCGAAATCGAAGAGGCAGCGAACATCATCTACGAAGCTGCAGGCGATGAAGCAAACATCATCCTCGGTGCTGTGATCGATGAGAACATGACGGACGAGATGATGGTGACGGTGATTGCGACGGGCTTTAACAAGCGCGGCGTCGCGGCAGCCCGACAGGCGAAGGCGACCAAGATCATCGACCGGATTCCGACGGGGGTGCATGAGCTTCAAAAGCTCGATGAGCCTGCTTACCTGCGCAGAGGCATTGGGATCATTCCTGATGCTCAACTTCGTCCAGAGAGTGGAGGGCAGGAGAAGATCGATAAGGCTGATCCAGAGAAGCCTGCCTTCCTACGAAAGATCATGGATTGAGGGTCGAAGGGTGAGGTTGGATAAGATGACCTGATTGTCCTTTACACTTCAGAGAAGTCGTTTTTGGAAAGGATAGTAATTCAGAAGAGTTGCTATCCTTTTTTGTTTTTCGGAATTCTCTGTTGTGTGGGCGAGAAAAAAAATCCGAACGGGCTTGACTTCACTTTAAGGTTGTTTTATATTTGGATTGCCACACCGTTGACGGCGATTCGTTCTTCCGATGCCTATGAATTGCAAGCACATCCTGCTTCCTCTCTCGCTCGTTTTTCTTGCACTTAGCTGTGAAAAATCTCCCACAGGCCCGGAGCCAGTAAAAGACCCCCGCACCTACACATGGACGATAGACACGCTTGCCTATCCCGGCAGTTTCCAGACGACGATGCAGGATATCTGGGGAAGCTCCCCTAATGACGTGTATGTGGTCGGACATAATGACCAACCCGGGCCAGGCACAATGTTCCATTACGATGGGAAGACTTGGAGAACGACAGGTTTTCATTCTGCCGAGGGCGGTTCGGTGCAAGGACCAGTGAGCTTGAGTGCCATTTACGGTTTTGCCCCGAATGACGTCTGGGCGGTAGGAGAACACATTTACACCAATTACAATCCCCCGCCGAACTTCCTCGACAGCAGTCTGATCATCCACTACGATGGAGGTAAGTGGACAGAGTTCAGACCTCCTAGCGGGAGGCTTCTGCAAGCAGTCTGGGGGAGTAAACCGAACGATGTCTGGGCAGGCGGATTGGATGGAACATTGTATTACTTTGACGGAGTAACATGGAAGGCAGTTTCGATTGGAAAGAAAGTGTGGTTCCTAAACTTCGGGGGATTTACTTCGAGCGATGTATATGCCATGGCTTATGAATTGGATTCAGGCGTGATGGACTCCACGTTCCAGTACGTGTGGCACTGGGATGGAACGACTTGGTCAATTCGAGATTTCTATGTGGAGACATTTGGGAACGAAGACAAATTTGGAACTTCATCTCTCTTTGCAGTGGAAGGGAACCTGTTTTCTGCTGGTCAAGGAATTTTCAGGAAATCCTCATCGGGCTGGGAGAGGATTTTCTATGACCCCTCGACATTTTTCAGAGATATTAAAGGAAGTGGCCTCGAGAACTTGTTTGCAGTTGGGAACTTCAGTGCCGTGTATCATTTCAACGGGTCCGATTGGTATCGTTACCGGCAGTTTTTAGATGCTAATATCCATTACAGTGCGTCATGGACTAATGCGAAGGAAGTGTTCGTCGTCGGCGATGATGGGTTTAAGACCTACGTTCTCCATGGGAAGTGAACCGGCGGGAGGAAGAGAGTTGACACCAGCCTAAGGCAAAACGAGGTAGGATGGTTGAGCATCCTACCCCGCCGCAATGCAAATAGGAAGAGCAAGGCTAGGCACCTTTGTGCATTTTCCCTTCAGGAAAAGTGCAGCCTTTCTATTTGCGAGTGTATGTTAACATTTTCTTTAATCATTTACAAAAAAAGGAGAACAAGCCATGAAAAAGCCGGTTTTATTTCTGTTGACGTTTGCGTTGAGCGCCCAATTGGTCTACGCCGTGACATGGGAGATGGGAATTGCTGTCACAAGTGGGACGCAGGTAAGGATCTGGCGCAATGGATTCTACACGCATGCTGCAACAGCAGGGAGCGCGGGGACAAGTACCAATTGCGACTACACAGTTACTTTTTACTTGGATATCGGCGACGATAATAGCGGAGGGAGCTATGGATCGCCATTGTTGCCTGGCACAACTTACACCATCGTGATCGGCAGTCAGGCTGTTGATTTGACGACGCCGTCAAGTGGGAACTTGGGAGACTTCGTCATAATCTACAATGGAAGCTTCTCTCTTCATAACTGCCAGGCGAATAGCCCTGGCCTTTCAAATCAACGCAGTTGGGTTGCGTACAACGTGACTGTGAAAAACTCATTCAACGCGGGGACTGTGACAGTAGATGCCTCCACGTACCGAACGGGTGTAACTTTCGTTTGGGAGAGCGGAACTAACCACACTCTTCAAGCGATCGATGGTCAGAGCTACAACAACATCAGCTTTCAGAACAACTTACCTGGTGTTGGCAATGGGGGTGTGATCAAAGTGAATGGAGTTCAGTACAATTCACCAACATCCTCATTCCCGGTTGTGCGATATCAGACTATCACCGCCGAAGCGATCAATCAGACCGTCAACGGTATGATATGCACCTTCACGCAATGGTCAGATGGCAGTACCTCTGCAAGCAAGACATTCTATCCGGCAGACCACACAACCTACACCGCAAATTTTGCAGTGAAGCCAATTCAGGTAACAGTGACGAGTGCCGGAGGGCAGAACTACCAGCCAGTTGTCCTCACCTGGCAAGTGCACTCCAATCCTGACGTAACCTACGA
>Ga0315282_10002515_pt1 | contig 33656 bp, 30 predicted proteins | sample YL17G07_20_MG_FD_203693 | JGI IMG/M metagenome (GOLD analysis project Ga0315282, IMG submission 203693) | Sediment microbial communities from Yellowstone Lake, YNP, Wyoming, USA - YL17G07_20 | ecosystem: Environmental > Aquatic > Freshwater > Lake > Sediment | place: USA: Wyoming | collected...
CTGCGCCAGATTCACAACAAAGGAGTATTGGCCCATCTTGCCCGCGGCCCCTACTACATGCTTTTCCAACCCATGATGGAGGAAGGGTGTTGGAGAGAACTCCTAGAGAAATAAGAGTTCAGAAAGGAACATCGCAGGGGGGAGGGAATAACCGCACTCCTCAAGGTTCCCAATCTGCACGGGGAACAAGGCGAGAGGATCGCCGCGAAGGGTGTTCACTTTGTTGCTTGCGCCAAAACCTTGCGCCAACTGGACCTCACCAAGGACGCATTTTTAGACTTGGTTGAGATCGTCCCTGCAGGCGTGGGGGAACTGGTAAAGAAACAGGCAAAGGGACGGGCCTATATCCGGCCATAGACATGAGCCAAGCTATTCTCTCCCTGCTTTTTGGTGGCTTGATTGGGTTCTCGCTGGGGCTTTTGGGCGGGGGAGGCTCTATTTTAACTGTGCCCATCCTAGTTTATCTAATCGGCCAAGATGTCCACGCCGCTACAGGTACTTCGCTTGCCATCGTCGGCGCGAGTGTTGGGTGCGCTTGCCCATAGCCGTAGCGGGAATGTACGGATGAAGAGCGGTCTCATCTTCGGGCTGATGTCCATGATCGGCGCGGTCCCGGGCGTGTGGTTGAACAGCCTTGTCGAACGGAAAGTTATCCTGATCCTGTTCGGATTCCTGATGATGGGAGTAGCCATTAGTATGTTGCGGAAGAACATTGCCCATCCGGAACCCAAAGCTGCGGGTATGCCCTGTGAGGCTTATACGCCAAAGGATTGGTTTAGACTGCTATTAATGGGTTTGGTGGTGGGATTCTTGCCCGGCTTCTTTGGAGTGGGTGGAGGATTCCTTATTGTACCAGCATTGGTGTTAGTGGGAAATTTCCCAACCCATCAGGCCGTAGGAACTTCGCTCTTGGTCATCGCAATGGCCTCAGTCTCAGGCTTTTTGGGGCATCTCAGTTTCGGGGCTGTAGACCTTGGGATTGTGGGGCTCTTTGTTCTTGGCGGTCTGCCTGGTGTTCTTTCTGGCACGGCACTGGCTGGCAAGATGCCCGAACGGAAACTTGCCAAATCGTTTGGCCGGTTCATAATCCTTGTGGCCTTGTACCTGATCTATGAGAACTTGCTACGATAAGAATGGGAGGATAAGCAATGGCAAATAGAACGTCACTGACCTTTGTTCAACTAAACGATAGTCATGCCTATTTTGATCTCCACCAGGAGATGTTTTGGCAGGGCGACCACGCGGTATACCGTCCTGCGGGAGGTTACGCCCGCATCGCCACGCTCTTAAAACAGATTCGGGCTGAGAGCCGGGGACGTGTTCTCTTTTGCGACTGCGGCGATACCCTTCACGGCACCTATCCTGCCCTAAAGACCCAGGGACACGCTTTGATCCCTGTTTTGAATTCATTGGGCCTCGATGCCATGACGGCACACTGGGAATTCGCTTATGGCCCAAAAGTATTCCATCAGCGGGTCTTGGAACTACATTATCCAATGCTGGCAATCAATGTTTACGATAAAGAGACAAAGAAACTGGTCTACCAGCCATATGTTATAAAAGAGATTGACGGATTAAAGGTGGGTCTTGTGGGGATAGCCTCAAACATTGTGGACAAGACTATGCCGCTTTCTTACAGCGAAGGTATATACTTCACCCTGGGTAAGGACGAACTCTCACCAATCATCGATAGGTTACGCGCTCAGGAAAAGGTAGATTTAATCGTTCTAATCTCGCACCTCGGATTTCCTCAGGAGATGAAACTTTTGTCCGAGGTGCAAGGCATAGATGTTTGCCTCAGCGGCCATACCCATAACCGCCTTTATAAGCCAGTTCTCAACGGGAAAACTCTTGTTATCCAGTCAGGCTGCCATGGTTCTTTTTTGGGTCGCCTGGATCTGGAGGTGGAGGGTGGACAAATCGTCGATTACCGGCACCGGCTGATTGAGGTTGAAGCAGCTATACAACCTGACCCCACAGTAGATGAGCTGATAAGACAGGCACTCGCACCCTATAAGAATGATCTCTCAGAGGTTGTCGGTGAAACTGCCACAGCGCTCAATCGGGGGACAACCCTGGAGGCTACTATGGACAATTTCCTCCTTCAGACCCTGCTCGAAAGCACCGGGGCGCAATTGGCATTTTCGAATGGCTGGCGCTACGGCGCACCGATAGTTCCAGGGAAGATAACTTTGAATGACCTTTACAACATTATTCCCATTAATCCGCCTGTCTCAACAGTGGAGTTGACGGGAGAGGAACTTCTGGTGATGCTGGATGAGAACCTTGAAAGGACGTTTTCGTGCGACCCGTATAAGCAAATGGGAGGTTATGTTAAACGCTGTCTCGGTCTTAATGCCTACTTCAAGATAGAGAACCCTCCAGGACAGCGTATTCAAAAACTATTTGCAGGCAATGAAGAGATACAGCCCAGCCAATACTACACAGCGGCATTTGTCACGCCGCAAGCGGTCCCTCAAAAATATGGCCGCAATCGCGAAACCCGATCTGAGCGAATTATAGATGCGCTGCGAAAGTATCTGGCTGCTCATCACCCCATTCACGCAGAACTCAGGGGCGCCTTTGTGGCCGTATAAGAGGGCTTTCGACATTGTTGCGTCCACTAGAAGGAGGTGAAGAAGTAAGAGGATTATATATCCGCGTTGCAGATACATAAAGAAACATAAAAAAGGAGATACTAAAATGAGTAAAAACAAATGGATGAAGATTTTACTTGCAGCATTTTTGTTAGTGTGTTTTGCATGGGGTCGAATCTTATTGGCTGCCGATGTGAAGGAAGTGATAGCAGAGCGCGCAATTCACATAGACATTCCCGTGAAGTTGGAAAAAGCGAACGTCGTGTTCAACATGGATCATCTGGCGTTTTCAGGCGACATGCCCGCGGGCATCAAGTATATGCACCTCCTGGCCAACCGGTTCAAGGAATCGAATATGAAAGGCCAGATCATCGGTATTTTTCACGGCGACGCGGCCTACATGACGCTAAATAACAAGTCTTACAACGCCTACCGTGCTGTCAGCACCGGTAACCCCTATAAAGAGCTCATCGCGGGATTGATGAATCAAGGCGTGCAGATCGAGGAGTGTGCTGTTTCCATGAAAAGCCATAACTGGGTAAATGAAGACCTCCTGCCGGGGGTAAAGGTCAATACCGGAGCCGTGATCCGGTTGATCCAACTCACGCAGGAAGGGTATGTACAGATTCAGCCATGATATCCCGCGTGATGGTAGAATCTGTTTTAGATACTGAACCACTCGTTGATCTTCTATAATCGCATTTCAGGAGGTGAACCATGGATACGGAACGAAAGCCTTTATCCTGGCTGTTGGCAGGAATTCTCCTCGGCGTTTTGAATGTAATTGCAGCGCATGTCTTGATGTCTCACCGGCTCATCGGAGCTTCGACCGCTTATCCGTACGTTTCAGGGCTGTTGACCGGTTTGGGCGATGCTCCGTATATGCAGAAGATTGCTGAGCCCGGCTCGTGGGAGATGTATTTTCTCTTCGGAGCCCTTGTTGGAGCATTTTTAGCTTCTGTAATCTCGAAGGACTTCAAGGTCCGCCTAATCCCCGGGCGGTGGCAGGAGGTAAAGGGGCAATCGAAGCCAAAGCGGATTTTCTGGGCCTTTAGCGGAGGATTTCTGCTTCTCTTGGGAGCGCGCCTTGCCGGCGGATGTACGAGTGGGCACATCCTGTCAGGCGGAATGCAATTGGCACTCAGCAGCCTGGTTTTCGGGGCAGTAGTTGTTGTTTCTTTTCTGATAACAGGAAGACTCTTTTACAGGAGATAGAGACATGGTGAAGACAGTTATCCTCGGCATAATATTCGGCATGATTCTCCAGAGATCGAGGGTCAATACGTATAACACAATCGGCGGTTTTGCAATGCTGAAAGATTTCACCGTTGCCAAAATATTGCTGACCGCTATTGGAGTCGGGAGCATATTACTCTTTCTGGAAATACAAATGGGGTTGGCATCGCTAGGCGTAAAACCCTTTAATATAGGAGGGGTAATATTCGGTGGCATAATCTTCGGGATTGGTATGGCTGTCCTGGGATATTGCCCCGGAACGCTTATTGTTTCCATGGGTGAAGGCGCTGTTGATGCTGTAGTCGGCATAATCGGCGGGCTCGCGGCTGGCTTTGTCTACATACTTATGGATCCCCAAATTGGACAATTACTCGGCCCGGATATGGGGAAAATAAATCTTTACACCCGGAGCGCCGCTGCCACGGCTTTAATCGTCTTTTTGTTCGGAGCCTTCTTGATCGGCATATCTTTTTATATCAATAAAAAAAGAAAAGGATAGGGAAAGATCATGAAGAGTGTAAAGAGCTTAGTGATTATGACAGGCTTTGGACTTTTTGCCATCGTGCTCTCAGTCGTTCAACCCGGGGTTTGTGCTGAAGCCGGATCTGGAAAAACAGAAAATACAAAGCCGGCGCTGGAGATTACCAATCAAACGGGGATTAAAGTGGTTGTTCAAATCAATTATACGGATACCATGCCGAACGGTATGAGCAAGCAGGTCATGGCCGTTAATAACCTGTACGATCAATATACCGCCCTTGGTATGAAACCAGGGAAAGACTATGAGATTGTTATGGTCTTTAGAGCTGACGGTGCCCAGTTTCTGTTGACCGACGAGGCCTATGACCTTAAGGTAAAGAAGCCACACCCCAAGGGCAATCCCAACAAGGCAATGATTGAAGCCATGCACAAAGGCGGGGTGGGGATGTACGAGTGTCATGTGGCCATGAAATTGAAGGGCTATAAACCGGAAGATATTTTTCCTTTCAGCCGCATTGTGGTGTCCGGCATCGGAGCCGTAATCGATTTCGAACAATCCGGCTATCTCCCAATAACTCCGTGATAAGGGCAAATCGGAGGAATGACGGTATCTATCGCACGAGGGAGATCACCGATTAGATTTTATTCAGTTGTAAAAATTGCATGGCTCAATTAGAGCTGATAATATGCTTCTTGTTGAAGGTTCAGGGCTACTGGGTCTGTAGGAAATACGGGTATATCCATGAACGTGATGAACAGCCGGAAAAATGTCTTTTATGAGACCGCGAGTCAAATTATTTTCAGATTAAATGTGAAGTATGGAAGGAGGACTTATGATTTCAAAGATTCTTGTGCCGACAGACGGCTCAAAGGCAGCTCAAAAGGCAGCCAGGTATGCGGTTGACCTTGTAAAACAGTTAAAGGCATCGGTAATTGTCCTGAGCGTTATCGATAAGCGCCCATTTATAGGCCAGACAGTTCCTGCCGCGGAGACGGCCATGCATGTAATAGAGCCTATCGAGGATTATCTGCGGGAGGCTGCCGAAGGGTATACCGGAGAGATAAAGAAGTTGTGCAAAAAAAATGGTGTCCAATCAAAGACGGTCATAACTACAGGGCATCCTGTTGAAGAGATTGTAAAAGAGGCCGAGAAGTCAAAGGCAGATCTCATTGTTATGGGTTCTCATGGAAGGAGCGCTTTAGCAGCCGCGGTCCTCGGCAGTGTTGCCTATGGTGTAATCCACAAAGATACAAAAATCCCTGTCCTGGTGGTAAAGCGGTGATACCTGGGACCTTATTTGAGCTTAATCCTAATTTCACGCCAGTAAAGATTTACAGAAAGGGGATAAATGTGAGCGAGATCAATCCATTTCCTAACCTGCCGGAGCGCATTGGCGGCCTAGGAGGAATGGTTTATGACCTGTGGTGGATCTGGCATCCAGCAGCGAGAATGCCCTTTATGCAGGCGGGCCGAAACCTGCCGGATGAAAATCCACCCCGACACCGTTCACGGATGATTGCCCGTCCAGATACATATATAAGGATGACCACATCGTAAATGAAACGGGGGTAAGATAAAGAAGAGGCCAACATGACTGACGAGCATTTTAATCGCATCTTAACCATCAACAGCGGATCTTCCAGCGTAAAACTGGCCCTGTACCACGTTGGGCCATCGGAGATGCTGGAGCTATCTGGGAAAATTGATCGGATTGGCTTAGCGGGCAGCCATTTTGAGATGAAAGATGACGATGGCAAGATCTTGACCAAGCGCGAACTTAACCTGCCAGACCACGAGGCTGCCTTGAAGGTCCTCTTGGACTGGCTGGAAGAGCATAATCGCCGCCAGAGGTTAGACGCAGTGGGTCACCGGCTGGTGCATGGGGGTGTTAAATATACCTACCCCCATATGACCACGCCCGAGTTGCTGGCGTCGCTGAAAGAACTCATTCCTCTGGCTCCCGGGCATCTCCCACAAGAGCTGAGAATTATAGAGGCAGTCCAGCAGTTGTATCCAGCCCTGAAGCAGGTTGCCTGTTTTGATACTGCTTTTCACCGGCAGATGCCCGATTTCGCACAGAGGTATGCACTACCCGGGCACCTGCAGAACAAGGGAGTAATCCGCTACGGTTTCCACGGCCTTTCCTGCGAGTACCTAACCCAGGAGCTGAGGCGTCAGACATGCCCTGAGGCAGCGGACGGCCGAGTGGTCATCGCTCACCTGGGCAACGGGGTGAGTATGATGGCTGTACGGCATGGCAAAAGCGTTGATACAACGATGGGGTTTACGCCTGCGGAGGGCCTGGTGATGAGCACGCGCTCGGGGGATCTTGACCCCGGGGTTCTGGTATACCTTCTTGAGGAAGAAGGCGTGCAGCCCTCTGCTTTGAACGATATGGTAAATCGGAAATCTGGATTGCTGGGTGTATCCAGAATCAGCTCGGACATGAAGGACCTGCTCGATAAGGAAAAAGAAGATCCCCATGCCGCCGTAGCGGTCAATCTCTTTTGCTACCAGGCCAAAAAGTTTCTGGCGGCTCTGGCCGCCACCCTGGGGGGCCTGGACACTCTGATCTTTACGGCGGGCATAGGCGAGAACGCCCCGGCCATCCGCTGACGTATCTGCGAGGGTATGGAATTCCTTAGTATACACCTGGATTCCAGTCGCAATGACGCGAACGCTCCCATCATATCCCGGGAGGACAGTCCATGCATTGTGCGGGTGATGCGTACTGATGAAGATTTGATGATTGCAAGGCATACCAACCACCTTATCCGTGAGAAAAACGAATGGATCTAATTCAAGAAGAAACGAGGAGGTCATCGTGGCTAAATCACCAGTTTCTCAACATAGCATATCAGAAGGACCCCTTAGCGCAGAGGAACTTAGGATGATCGACGCCTATTGGCGGGCAAGCCTTTACCTTTGCGTGGGCATGCTTTTTCTGCTGGACAACCCGCTGCTGAAGGAGCCCCTAAAAATGGAGCACATTAAGAAGCGCCTCCTAGGGCATTGGGGATCGGATCCCGGTCAGACTTTCGCCTGGGTGCACCTGAACCGATTGATCAAGAAATATGACCTGAACATGATTTACATCTCAGGTCCCGGCCACGGCGCCCCCGCCACCCTCTCCAACGCCTACCTGGAGGGGACCTATTCCGAGGTCTACCCGGATAAGAGCGAAGATGAGGAGGGCCTGCGGAAGTTCTTCAGACAGTTCTCCTTCCCCGGCGGCATCGGCAGCCACTGTACTCCCGAGACCCCCGGCTCGATTCATGAGGGGGGCGAGCTGGGTTACAGCCTCTCCCATGCCTTCGGGGCGGCATTCGATAATCCTGACCTGATCATTGCGGTTATGGTGGGGGACGGCGAGGCTGAGACCGGGCCGCTGGCCACGGCGTGGCATTCCAACAAGTTTCTCAACCCCATCCGTGACGGGGCGGTGCTGCCCATCCTGCACCTGAACGGCTACAAAATCGCCAATCCAACGGTGCTGGCAAGAATTAGCCACAAGCACCTCGAGAGCCTGTTTATCGGCTACGGCTACAAACCCTATTTTGTTGATGGTTTCGATCCCGAAGTCATGCACCCGTTGATGGCTCGAACGCTGGAAACGGCAATCGCTGACATTAAGGGGATCCAGCGCGAAGCCCGCACCAAGGGGGTTACTGAATGCCCCGAGTGGCCGATGATCGTGCTGCGCACCCCCAAAGGCTGGACCGGCCCCAAGGAAGTGGATGGCCACAAGGTGGAGGACTTCTGGCGGTCCCACCAGGTGCCCTTCGAAGTTCACGAAAATCCCGCTCACCTGAAGCTGCTGGAAGAGTGGATGCGGAGCTACAGGCCCGAGGAATTGTTTGATGAGAATTGCAAGCTGATTCCGGAGCTGAAGGAATTGGCTCCCACCGGTCCCCGCCGCCTGAGTGCCAATCCCATTACCAATGGCGGCCTGGTGCGCAAGGCACTTCTCCTGCCTGACTTTCGTAACTACGCTGTCGAAGTGACCAAGCCCGGCACCACCATGGCCGAAAACACCCGCGTTCTCGGCGTTTTCCTGCGCGACGTGATGCGCAACAACATGACTAATTTTAGGGTCTTTGGTCCGGATGAAACGGCCTCCAACCGCCTCACTGCGATCTACGAAGCCACGAAGAAAACTTGGATGGAGGAAATCAAGCCCGAGGATGCCGACGGCAGCGAACTGTCTCCTGACGGCCGGGTGATGGAAATGCTCAGCGAGCACACCTTGGAAGGCTGGCTGGAAGGATACTTGCTGACGGGGCGGCATGGTGTCTTCGCTTCGTATGAAGCCTTCATCCACGTGATCGACTCGATGTTCAACCAGCACGCCAAGTGGCTGGAGAAGTGCCAGGATGTCCCCTGGCGAATTCCCGTTTCTTCACTGAACATCCTGATCACTTCCATCGTCTGGCGGCAGGACCACAACGGCTTCAGCCACCAGGACCCCGGCTTCCTGGATGTGGTCACCAACAAGAGCGCGAAAGTGACCCGCATCTACCTGCCCCCCGATGCCAACTGCCTGCTCTCGGTGGCGGACCACTGTCTGCGCAGTACGAACTATGTCAATGCCATCGTTGCGGATAAGCAGCTTCATCTACAATACCTAAACATGGATGAAGCCATCCAGCACTGCTCTAAGGGCATCGGCATCTGGGATTGGGCCAGCAACGACCAGGGGAGCGAACCCGACGTCGTGATGGCCTGCGCGGGCGACATCCCCACCACGGAAGCCCTGGCGGCGACCGCTCTGCTCCGGGAGAACTTCCCCGAGCTGAAAGTCCGTTTCATCAACATCGTCGACCTGTTCAAGCTGGAGCCGGAGACCGAACACCTCCACGGCCTGTCAGACCGGGACTTCGACAGCCTGTTCACCATAGACAAGCCGATTATTTTCAACTTCCATGGCTACCCCTGGCTGATTCACAAGCTCGCTTACCGCCGCACCAACCACCAAAACGTTCATGTGCGCGGGTACAAGGAACATGGCAATATCAATACCCCGCTCGAGCTCGCCATACGGAACCAAATCGATCGTTTCAATCTGGTGATTGATGTCATCGACCGGGTTTCCAAGATTCGAGTCTCCGGGGCTCATTTCAAGGAGTGGTTAAAGAATCAGATTATCGAGAACACCAGCCATGCCCACGAGTACGGCATCGATAAGCCTGAGTTCACCAACTGGAAGTGGCCGTATTCGATCAGTGGACAGTGACCCGTAAGCATTCATCGGGGCAAGAGACAGGGGGCTGCACTTCCTTGTGGGCATAACTATTTGCGGGTCACCGTTGATTCATAATTGATGAGAATGAAGGAGGCATCAGAGGTGAATGCACAAGAGCTTCTAGCCACTGTTAAGGAGATGGTCGCTGGCGGCTGGCACAACCCCAAGCCGGAGGAGGCGATCGGATGACATCACGCAACAAAGTTGTGTTCCTGTTTGACGCGGACAATACCCTGCTCGACAACGACCGCGTACAAGATGACCTCAGGAACCATCTTGAGCGCGAGTTCGGAGCTGAGAGCCGGGATCGGTACTGGGTAATATTTGAAGAGTTGCGCGCCGAGTTGGGCTATGCGGACTACCTGGGCGCTTTACAGCGCTATCGGCTCGAGGATATCTGCGATCCGCGACTGCTGATGATGTCTTCGTTTCTGGTGGATTATCCGTTTGCGAACCGGTTGTACCCCGGTTCGCTCGACGCCCTTGAGCACGTTCGCGCCTGGGGACCAACGGTCATCCTGTCCGATGGCGACGTGGTCTTCCAGCCGCGCAAAATTCAACGCTCAGGGCTATGGGAAGCGGTCGAGGGCCGGGTGCTGATCTACGTCCACAAAGAGCAGATGCTGAATGATGTCGAGCGCCGCTACCCGGCCCGGCATTATGTCATGGTGGACGACAAACTACGCATTCTGACGGCGATGAAAAAGGCCTGGGGAGACCGGCTAACGGCCGTATGGCCGCGCCAGGGGCATTACGCGCTCGATCCCCAAACCACCACCACCTATCCGCCGGCCGACCTCACGATTGAGCGCATCGGCGATCTGGTCCACTACGACTTAGCCGCGTTGCGCGGCGCCAGCGAAGATCCTCGCGCAGCCGGGAGGGTGTGAACCGGAACCCGTTGGCGCCGCAGCCAGGGGATAAAGCGCGGGTCCCGTTTTGAAAAAGTGAGTTCGCCGTAACAACTGCGGAGGGGGGACCATGCGGAAGACGGTGGAGGAAAAGGCGACGATCCAGACCAACAAAGGGGAAGGAGAAACCATGACCAAAACAAGAAGAATGAGCAGCCCGATCTATAGTTTTTTCCCCACCGAAGTCAAGGGATTCGATTCCCTTGCTGAACTGGCGCTGGATATGCACTGGTATTGGAATCATTCTGCTGACGAAGTGTGGAGGCAGCTTGATCCCGGACTATGGGATCTCACCTATAACCCCTGGGTCGTCCTGCAAACGGTCTCGCGGGACCAACTGCATCGTGCGTTAGCCGATCCCGCCTTCCGCAAGAAGGTGGATGACCTCTTGCGAGCCAGGCGCCACGAGGCAGAGTCACCCGCGTGGTTTCAACAAAATCATCCGCAGAATCCACTGACCTCTGTCGCTTATTTCAGCATGGAGTTCATGGTGAGCGAAGCTCTTCCAATCTATTCGGGCGGGCTTGGCAATGTGGCCGGCGATCAACTCAAAACCGCAAGCGATCTGGGCGTGCCCGTGGTCGGCGTGGGGCTCCTCTACCAGCAAGGCTATTTTCGCCAGGTGATCGACAAAAATGGAGCACAGCAGGCCCTCTTCCCGTACAACGACCCCGGGCAATTACCGATCACGCCTTTGCGCGAACCGAACGGGGAGTGGCTGCGGCTGGAGCTCAAGTTGCCCGGTTATTCAGTCTGGCTGCGGACCTGGCAGGTCCAGGTCGGCCGGGTGAAGCTGTACCTGCTCGACAGCAATGACCCGGCGAACTTCCCGGCCCGTCGAGGGATTACCAGTGAGCTGTACGGGGGCGGGGCGGAGTTACGTCTTAATCAAGAGCTGGTACTCGGGATCGGCGGATGGCGCCTGCTTAACGCCCTCGGCCTCAAGCCAGAAGTCTGCCACCTGAATGAAGGGCATGCCGCCTTCGCCGTGTTGGAACGGGCTCGAACCTTTATGGAAGAGACCGGGCAGCCTTTCGAAGTCGCGCTGGCCGTTACCCGAGCAGGCAACCTCTTTACCACCCACACGCCGGTGGCCGCCGGTTTTGACCGTTTCTCTCCTGCCCTCATCGAACAATACCTCGGTTGGTACGCCCAGAACAAGCTCGGCATCTCGCTCCAGGATTTGCTGGCCCTTGGCCGCCTTAAACCGGACGACTCTTTTGAGCCCTTCAATATGGCTTACCTGGCTGTACGAGGGAGCGGAGCGGTCAATGGGGTGAGCCGCTTGCATGGAAAGGTGAGCCGTCGCATCTTTCAGCCTCTCTTTCCGCGCTGGCCGGAGAACGAGGTGCCAGCCGGGCACGTTACGAACGGAGTCCATATGCCGACCTGGGATTCGGCTGAGGCAGACGATCTGTGGACTGAGACCTGTACGAAGGACCGCTGGCGGGGAGAAACGGAAACTCTGGAGGAACAAATCGTTAATGTCTCGGATATCCAGCTCTGGCAACTTCGCACCGCCGCCCGCAAGTCGCTCATTGAATATGTCCGCGACCGGCTTTCCCGTCAACTGGAAGCCTCGGGCGCATCATCTATGGAGGTTGAGGAGGCGAAGCATATTTTTGATGTTAACGCATTGACGATGGGCTTTGCGCGCCGCTTTGCTCCCTACAAGAGACCGAACCTGCTGCTGCACGATCCCGAGAGGCTCCTTCGCCTCCTCACTGCTCCTCAGCGTCCCGTGCAACTCATCATTGCCGGCAAGGCCCATCCGGCGGACCTGGCAGGGCAAGGGATGATTCAGGAGTGGACCCATTTCGCCCGGCGGCCCGAGGCGCGCAAACATGTGATCTTCCTGAGCGACTATGACATGCTTTTGACCGGGCGCCTGGTGCAGGGGGTGGATGTCTGGATCAACACGCCACGGCGACCTTGGGAGGCCTGCGGGACGAGTGGGATGAAGGTGCTCGTCAATGGAGGCATCAACCTGTCGGAGCTGGATGGCTGGTGGGCGGAAGCCTATACCCCCGAAGTGGGGTGGGCGTTGGGTGATCGCAAGGAACACGGCGATGACCCGGGCTGGGATGCTGCCGAAGCCGAGTCGCTCTACACGTTACTCGAACGGGAGGTGATCCCCCAGTTTTATACCCGCGACCCGAACGGCATCCCCACTGCCTGGGTCGCGCGCATGCGTGAGAGCATGGGTCGGTTGACGCCTCGCTTTTCCGCCAACCGCACCGTCCGCGAGTACACCGAGCAGTACTACATCCCTACTGCTGCGGCCTACCGGGAGCGCGCTGCCGATAAGGGCGCAATGGGCGTGCGTTTGGTGAATTGGCAGCGTGCTGTGGAACAGAGCTGGTCAAATTTACGTTTCGGCGAAATGAAGGTGGTGAGTGACGGGGGGAAGCACGTATTCGAGGTTCAGGTTTATCTCAGCGGCCTTGACCCAAATACTGTTCGGGTAGAACTTTACGCCGACGGAGTGAACGGCGGCGAGCCGGTGCGGCAGGAGATGATGCGCGGCGGGCAACTGGTGGATGCAAAGGGCTACATCTATAGCACACAGGTGCCCTCGACACGCCCGGCTACGGACTATACGGCGCGAGTGATACCGCACCGCCCTGGCGCTGTGGTCCCTCTCGAAGCCGCTCGAATCCTGTGGCAGCGGTGATTCGATTTTGAATGGAGGATTGGGAGGTGAATAGCGAGTTCAAGGAAAGCGATTCACAGGAATAGCAGAAAGTCTCCCCGTCCGATGGAAACAGGCACCGACAATGAAAACCACTCTCGAGAAAAACGACCAGCAGGGAGTAAGCAGTGTCCTTTTCTTCGGGGTGATTCTCGCTCTCGTTTACCTGCGGAGCAAACGCCAGGTTCCATGAACGAAGGGGGCTAACTTGGCTATTCCCTGGCTCACGCCTACGGTGCTGTGCTCGGCAACGGAGCTCCGGCCGAGGTGTATTTCAACCGAAACTGAGGGGCGGCGCGCCCGCTCTCCCCCCAGGGGGCGGGGAGGGAGCCACAACATGGAGGTGGAGCGACAAACCATTAGCTTATTCTACTGCCGGAACTGTCCAACCGATTGGGGGAAGCTCCGGGCACCCGAAAAACGGCTCCTATTCAGGTGCCTAAATCATGGAGGGAATTGAAATGAGAAAATCCAGCTCTTTAGCAGTATTGATCTTCATCGCAATTCTTGGCATTGGCGGAGGATTAGCATATACCCTGTATAGAGCTTCGGCTAACGTGGAAAGCGTATGGATTGGAGTCAGTGCCTTTGTTATCGCCGTCGTTGTTTCTTCCGCAATTAAGGTTGCGGATCAGTGGGAAAGGGTGGTGATATTGCGGTTAGGCAAATTCCGCTCCCTTAAGGGACCGGGACTGTTTTTCATTATCCCGGTCATCGACGTGATCCCTTACTGGATTGACACCCGCGTGATCACGGCTTCTTTCAAGGCAGAAAAGACCCTTACCAAAGATACGGTGCCGGTGGATGTAGATGCAGTGCTATTTTGGAAAGTTTTGGACCCCAAGAAGGCGGCCCTGGATGTAGCCGACTATAGAGGCGCTATAGGTTGGGCCTCCCAAACGGCTCTGCGTGATGTCATCGGCAAGACCATGCTTTCGGACATGCTGGAAGGCAGGGAAAAGATTAGTAACGAGCTGCAGAAGATCATTGATGTGCGCACCGAGCCATGGGGCATTAATGTTATTTCGGTGGAGATCAAAGATGTACTGATTCCCCCTGCCCTGGAGGATGCGATGTCGATGCAAGCCCAAGCGGAAAGAGAACGTCAGGCCCGGGTGATTCTGGGAGATTCGGAGCGCCAGGTGGCGGAGAAGTTCGGAGAAGCGGCCAAGACCTATGCCAACAATCCTACCGCTTTTCATTTGAGGGCTATGAACATGCTTTATGAGGGTTTGAAGCAGAACGCCACGATCGTAATTGTACCCAGCACGGCCGTGGAAACCATGCAACTGGGCGGTATTGCCGGGGTGACAGCCTTGACCAGGGGATTGGGCCAAGAACTTGCCAACAAAGAGAAGGAATCTGAGACAGCGAGTAAACTCGCGGCAAAGTGACCTTTGGCCACCTTGCACGCTCGCATTCGAGAGCGGAGCATTAACCCCGCCCTCGACGAAACGGGTGCAGCGCCCCTTTGGATATCCAGCCATTGGTTCCCCGCAGCAAGCTACGGGGTATTTAAGTTTTCATAATGCAAGATAATGGAACGCGTCCCAATATTGGGTGGTATTGGGCAACTGGCACGGGTGGGAGAGAAGAAAAGGCAGGAGGGAACGGGCAAGTTCTTCCCGCACATCAGGGCGGACGAGCAACTCCGGCGGTTCAAGCAACGAATCGACGGGCCCGCGCGCCACAGGAAGATCCGTGAGTCCGAGGCGCATTCGCAATGAAAATCTGACAGATCAGAGGAGAAAAGGAAATGAACCGACATACGATTCCATTAGGACGCATTCTGGGTATCCCTATCGGGCTGGACTATTCCTGGTTTTTGATTTTTGGGCTGATCACCTGGACGATGGCCGTTGGCTACTACCCGTCTGAATTTAAGGACTGGCCTATGGCACAATATTGGATCGTGGGCGGGGCAACGGCCATCATGCTGTTTGTGAGCGTACTGCTGCACGAATTGGGACATTCGGTGGTGGCGATGCACTACAAAATCCGGGTGCGAAGCATCACGCTCTTTATATTCGGCGGTATCTCCCAAATTGGCGCCGAACCAACCAGTGCCCCGGCTCAATTCTGGATCTCCATCGCCGGCCCCGCTGTCAGTTTCGCTCTGGCGGTCTTCTTTTTCCTGTTACAGCCTGTCTTCACGGATGTTGTGCCGCTACTGGCCTTGGCCAAATATCTGGTCTATATCAACATCGTGATCGGCCTGTTCAATCTGATTCCGGGTTTCCCCTTGGACGGCGGCGGGGTCTTTCGGGCCGTTGTATGGGGTATTACCCACAACACGCGCCGGGCCGCCCTCATCGCCGCCAATCTGGGGCGATTCATCGCCTACCTCTTCATTTTCTTCGGTGTGTGGCAAATGTTTGGTGGCAACTTCATGAACGGCATGTGGATCGCCTTCATCGGCTGGTTCCTGGAAAGTGCTGCCAGGGGACAGGTTCAGCAACTGGCGCTCCACGATATGCTGGCCGGCCATAAAGTGTCGCAGGCGATGAATCGGCAATACACAGCGATCCCTGCCGATACTACCTTGCAACGCCTGGTGGACGATCACATCCTGGGCAGCGGCCGCCGGAGTTTTGTGGTCAAGAGGAGTAACGAGGCAGTTGGTTTGTTGACCTTGCATCACGTTAAAGAGGTTCCGCGACCTGAATGGTCAACCACGACCAGCGCTCAAGCCATGATCCCGATCGAGCGAACAAAACGGGTGCAGCCGGATGCAGAATTATGGACAGCCCTGGAAGAGATGGACCGCGATGGAGTCAACCAGCTTCCCGTGATGGTGGATGGGCAAATTCAGGGCATGCTCAGCCGGGAGGATATTATCAGCTATCTGCGCACCTTAAGGGAATTCGGTGTTTAGTCTATGGCCCAGCTCTTTAGGCTATGCTTATACGGCAGCTGAAGGTTTCACCTGGGCACTGGGCACCGACGTGAGCCAGCAGCTGGCAGCCTTGCGAGGGGACACCAACATATTTTGGAGAGAGACTGAGGATAACATCTACACTTATTACGATTCTGTTCCTGGACATAGGGGGCGTCTTGCTCACCAACGCATGGTACCCCCACATCAGACAGGCGGCGGAGACCTTCGGTCTGGACTGTGAAGAGATGAATGAACGCCACAACCTATCCTGGTGGTTTAACCTGAGGGCTTCCAACACGGAACCGGTGATGCGACTGACTCAAGAACTTAAGAAAAAAGATGTCCTCAAAATTATGGCCGAGGCTGATCCTTCATTGATGATCTTGTTATCGTTCCATAATCCCAAAGGATCGTTTTGATGGGGCAGGGTCAGTCACGCACCGAATCCGGGACGGGAGTGGTCAAGGTGATGATCGAAAAACAAATCAAGGGGGACCCAATGGAAAAGGCTGGGGATAGCCCGGTAAAGGAAGTCAGCATCGATTTGGAAAGGGGCTTAACTTCCGAGGAAGCCCGGAAAAGGATCGGTGAATACGGCTACAACGAAGTTCCCGAAAAAAGGGTAAGCCGGACGATCCAATTCGTCAAAAAATTCTGGGGCCTGACCCCCTGGATGTTAGAGATCACCATCGGATTAGAATGGGCGCTGGGTAAATATTTTGAAATGTATGTAGTGATGGGCCTATTGGTTTTTAATGCGGTTTTGGGTTTTTTTCAGGAAGAAAGAGCCAATTCCGCTCTCCAGCTTCTCAAAGAAAAATTGAAAATCAATGCCCGGGTGAAGAGAAACGGGAATTGGACGGTCATTCCCGCGAGAGAGCTTGTCCCGGGAGATGTCATCCGGCTGCGAGCCGGGGATTTTATTCCTGCGGACGTTAGGATGGCGGAAGGGAGCGCAGAGGTGGATCAGTCGTCCCTGACCGGAGAATCGCAAATGGTGGAAAAGAAAGCCAACGAGATTCTCTACAGCGGGTCCATCCTTAGAAGAGGAGAGATTACCGGAGTGGTAGCCTCAACGGGTACAAAAACATATTTTGGCCGGACCGTGGAACTCGTTCAGGTGGCGAAACCCAAGTTGCACATGGAAGAAGTAACTTCCAAGGTTGTGAGATGGCTGGTGATCATCGTCAGTTCTTTCCTTTCCGTCGCCCTCGCCTTTACCGCCTTAAAAGGCACGGATCTGATCGGAGTTCTTCCGCTGGCCGTGGTCCTCATGGTGTCAGCCATCCCGGTGGCGTTACCGACCATGTTCACGATCAGCATGGCCCTGGGGTCTCTGGATCTCATGAAGAAAGGAATCCTCATTACGCGGCTCAGTGCGATTGAGGATGCCGCCACCATGGATATTGTTTGCGCCGACAAGACAGGCACCATCACGATGAACAAGCTTTCGGTGGAAGACGAAATGGCCGTCGATCCCTATAGCCGGAAGGAGGTGATCCTCTATGGTGCCCTGGCTTCGCAGGAGGCAGACCAGGATCCGATCGACGTAGCTTTCCTCTCCGCAGCAAAAAACTTTCCCCTATCTCTGGACGGCTATTCACAGAAAAAATTTGTTCCTTTCGATCCTTCCACCCGAAGGACAGAAGCAACCATCGAAAAAGAAGGACAACAATTTTCTGTATTGAAGGGAGCCCTCAACACGGTCATGCCTTTATGTAAAGTCCGTAAAGATGAATTTACAAAAATCGGGGAAAAAGTGGAAAGCTTCTCGACGAAAGGGTACAGGGCTATCGCAGTTGCCAGGGATGCCGGGGAAGACCACATGGAGTTGGTGGGAATTGCCTTTCTTTACGATAAGCCCAGGCCCGATTCGCCCCAGCTGATACGGGAACTCAAAGCCCTGGGTCTCAAGGTAAAAATGTTGACTGGTGATGCTCTGCCCATCGCCAAAGAAGTGGCCAGGGAACTCAGCCTGGGAGGGGCGATAACCAGAATTTCGGATTTGAAAGGGAGGAGAGAGGATCAAATATTCCCCCTGGTCGAAGAAAGTGACGGTTTCGCCGAAATTTATCCCGAGGACAAATTCCTGATCGTCAAGAGTCTCCAGAGAGGGAAGCATGTAGTGGGGATGACGGGTGACGGCGTGAACGACGCTCCGGCCTTGAGACAGGCCGAGGTGGGGATCGCGGTAAGCAATGCCACGGATGTAGCCAAGAAGGCAGCCAGTGCCGTCCTCACCACCGAAGGCCTGGAAGGAATCGTGGACCTGGTAAAGACGGGAAGAATGACCTATCAGAGAATTATCACCTGGATTTTAAATAAGATCATCAAAACCTTCCAGATCACCGTCTTCGTTGTCCTGGCCTTTTTTCTTACGGGTCAGTACATCATCTCCGCCCTGCACATGATCCTGCTCCTATTTTTGACCGACTTTGTGACCTTATCCATTTCTACGGATCGCGTCCGGTATTCCGGGAAACCGGATAGCTGGAACATCATCGGGCTGGTTCAAGTAGCCTTACTTCTTGGGCTTCTGATTATCGCTGAGTTGATACTCCTGCTCCACATCGGCTTTTCATATTTCGGGTTATTGGGCAACCTCAACCAATTACACACTTTCACCTTTGAACTCTTGATTTACGTGGAATTGCTTGACCTGTTGATTCTCAGGGAGCGAAAGCATTTCTGGAACTCCAGGCCAAGCAAATTTCTTCTTCTGGCGATTGCCGCTGATCTAACGCTGGTGTTCTTTATTTCCATCATGGGATTGCCCGGCGTCGCCCCAATAACTCCAATTGCAGCCCTGACCGTTGCCGGTCTCTCGTTTATCATCGCTTTCGTAATAAATGATCCGGTTAAGGTACTGTTGATCCGGAAGTTTTGGCCACGATTGTAAACCTGATTCTCGAGGCTCGATGCTTTCCCTAATCCCTGCTAAATCCCATTGCCCCATTTTGCCCCGGACTGTTTCATTATTCCCCATCCTCAATTTCTCTTGATTTCGCTTCGATCAGCAAAGCCAGTGAATTGAAAAACAATTTGTTTCTTTTGCAATTGGCAATTCTCTTGCATGAGTCAATGGAAATGGAAAGAAGGCGGGTGAATAGAAATGTTACCCCATAAATGAAATGAAAAATTAAATCAAAGGAGGAAAAGAGAAAATGAAAAGACTGTTCATCGTTTGGATCGCGTTCATTTTTGCGCTCTCTCTGGCTGGCTTGACGGTAGCCCAGGAGAAGGCCAAAAAGGAGGAACCGGCGGGAATCAGCAAACCTGCCACCGAAAAATCAGATGAAGCAGTGAAGGACGCGGGAGCGCAAGGAAAGGAAAAAGCAGCCGAAAAAGAACACGTCTCTGCCAAACCGCACATCTCGCGGATGGGCGGGTTAGTCACCGCCGTGGACGCCCAAGCTAAAACCTTATCTCTCCATCAAGAGACTGTAGATCACGATGGGGTTATGAAACTGAGGGTGAGTGAGAAGGTGGCCAAGGAACTATTGAATATCAAACCGGGAGATCTGGTCAATGTCTGGGTTAACGGCAAAGTCATAACGGCCTTAAATAAGGTAGCTTAAGAAAGAAGGCCCGCAAAATTGTTTTTCGCGCCAAAGGAAAGCCCTGGAAATAAAGGCTGGGACGGAGGATGAAATGGCGAAAATATTGGTCGTGGGTGAACAACCCAGCGTTCGGGAGTTTATCGCTGAAGATCTGGCGGGAGAGGGACACCTGGTGGTTGCCATTGGCAACCCAGCTTTGATCGGAGAACTGCTCACTACTTTGGAGCCTGATTTGGTACTTCTGGATTTCCTTAGAAGCAGGATGGATCTGTGGGGTGCGTTGGGGGAGATCAAGAGGCGAGACCCCCATCTCCCGCTCCTCACCTTTACTTCTTATGGCCGCTACAAAGAAGAAATAAGATTCGAAGTAACGAATGGACATGGGAGCAAGAGCTTTTCCTTAGAAATCCTCAAACAAAAGGTCGCGGAGCTGCTAGGGCAAGACCCGATCCATGATTTTGAAAGGATGAGGGACCATCTTCTCCTTCCTTGAGAATGAAGTCCCCCTATTAGGGGAAAGGATCGAGTCGTAGAAGGGAGAAGGGCCTGCGGGTTATTTTCGAATATGCGGAGCAGGGGAGAATATGTCGATTGGTTTTCCAATCGGGAATACGCCGGTACTCCCTCATGGAGGGGGGCTACCGAGCTATGAGAAGGAGGGAATATTATGGACTATAAAAAAATTGTGCTCGTCATCGGGCTCTGGGTTATTATATGGATTCCAGCAGCAGGAGCCAGCCAGAGCCAGAAAGAGGTTCCGGGCGTAGTCTCGGAGGCAAAAGCCATCGCCACGGGACTGGACAAAGACCTTCAAAAGGCGCGGGAAAGCTTTCTCAAAAAAGATCTAAAGGCCTCTGCAGCGGCAATCCGAAAAGGTGCGGCCTACTTTAAATCGCTGGGAGAACAGGCGCAAGAGAAAGGGAAACAGGCTCTCTTAACTTCCCAAGAGGAATTGGAAAATCTGGCGGATCGGGTGGAAAAAGGCGCGGTGAAATCCGTTAAAGAAATTGACCGGACCTTTGCCCGTACCTCCCATGCCTTGGCCCGATATCATTACGATATGGCGAAGGAATCCTGGGCCATGAAAGAAACCGCCAGAACCGGCCAGGACCTAGAGGCCGCGGGCGCACATCTTGAAAGCGCGGTCAAACAGGCAGGAGGGAAAGCGGAAAACAGTGCAGGGCCAGTGATCCAAGAGACGCGTCTCCTTGCCGGAAAACTGCTTCAAGGGGCTGGCTGGGTAAATGCCGAAGTCGAAAAGGGGATCAAAGCCCTGGGGGTAGAGATCGATAAACTGGGAGAGAAAGTGCGCTAAAGAAAAGGAGTCCGAAGATACGGGCTTGGCCCCCCAATCGGGGATTGGTAATCACTTGGCTGGATGCCGGGGGGCCTCCCCAGGAAGGCGCCAAGAACCAACCGGTAGGGGGTTTGAAGGGTTTTGTTGGGTTCAGGAACAATCTCCGCCCTCGACCCCCGCTTGACTCAAAATACAATATTTCTATTCAAAAAATACGGCAATTCCTTTATTCCTTTACCCTACCCGCTTAAATTACTATAAAACGTGAAATAGGAGGTCTAAGGCCCGCGGCCTCCTTCTTGAGGGTGTTTCCCTTTCGAGGATCAGAGGTCTCATATTGAGTCCGTTGGAAGCATTAACCTACGCATTTCTGTTTGGACTTCTCCACGGGATTCTACCGGATGAGCATACCTGGCCCATCACTTTTAGTTATGCCATCGGGGGCGCCAGCGGAAAGGAAGGGATGAAAGCAGGTCTCTATTTCTCCGGGGCCTTCACCGTCCAGCGCCTGCTCGTATCCGAGCTTGCCTATCTAGCCCTGGCTCCGTTCCTTCTTTCTCCGATCATCAACGGGATTGTTTATGTTGTTGTCGGCCTGGCCATGTCGGTCGCAGGGGGGATCGTCTTGCGCCGGAACCGCTACCCTCATCTCCATCCTTTCCAGATCCATCATATGTTAGACGAAGAAATGGGAGCCATAAAAAAAGCCCCGATCGAGCCCGGCGGAGCGGTAACGGCCCCCCCTCCGCGGTGGGCGATCATTCATGGGTTCATTGCCGGCTTTGGCTTCGGGGGATTCTCACTCTTCATCAATACGGTTGCCGCTCCAGCAATGCCCGGCCCGTGGTCGGGATTTCTACCGGGTCTTTTCTTCGGACTGGGGACGATGATCACGCTGGTGATCATCGGGGCGTTATTCGGGACCTTTTTGCATTGGAAGCGTTCGCTGACCGCCCAGGAAGTCAAACGGATCGGGGCCAAAACAGGCGGGAGAACCCTCTTCTTCGGCGGTTTGCTTTTCAGCGTCGCGGGAGTCGTTACTCTTCTGAAACTGGATCGTCATCTCCCTGTTGACATGGGATATGTGCTTATTGGTCTGTTCATGCTCATCGTGGCCGTCCCCGCCTGCGTTTACTCCTGGAAAGAAGTTATGGCCGCCAGAAAGCAATCGAATGTCCGCCAATAGGCCCCTTCCCAGACCGTTATCGCCTCTCGGGGTAATCCTGGAGTATTTTGGGAAAGTGGAGTGGTTTGCTTCTCAGGTTGAGCGATCCGTTAGCTGCGGAAAAGCTATGCGAATATTCTGATGCATGAGGATTAGCTATCCAGTTCATTTCGAATTTTACTCGGACCTCAAAAGCCAAAGGTTGCTTACCTATTTTGGAGACCCGGCCAATCCTTCACCGATAAATCTCATGCTTCCTTTCTTTCAAGATAAGGCGGGGAAAAGCTGCTTCAAACCATTCGCGATGAACTCGATACCGATTGCGGCCATGATTAAGCCCATGATTCGAGTTACCACATTGATTCCTGTCCTCCCGAGTGTGGATGCGATCAAAGGGGCCAAACGAAAGGAAATCCATACGACTCCGGCCACGCCCCCAATCACCGCTCCTAGAAAAAGATAATGCATGAGAGAAGATTCGTAGTGGGCATACACAATGACGGTACTGATGGCACCAGGGCCCGCTAATAAAGGGATACCCAGCGGGACCACAGCTACGGAATCTTTTTCGGCCGCATCCTGAGCCTCCTCCTCCGTTTGCTTCACCGCACTCAAGCGGGCATTCATCATGGAGATTGACATGAGGAGAATGAGGATGCCCCCGCCGACGCGGAATGAAGAGATGGTAATTCCAAAAAAACGCAACAAGGGTTCCCCGACCACCAAAACGACGCCCAGAACGAGCACTACTGATACAGCAGCCAGAAATCCCGTTCGATGACGTTCGGCTGGCGACTGATTCGTGGTTAGATTGATAAAGATGGGAATCGATCCAACCGGATTAACGATGGACAGCAATCCTGCAAAGAACTTGGCGTATTCCACCCACTCAACCATATTATGCGAAATCCATCTTAAGAAAGGGCATCTATTATAAAAGTTTAACATTATTTTTTGGCTAATTCCACAATCTCTTTCATTATTCAGCCGAGAGTACTTGATTTCCAATTGAGATAGGCGATCTTATATCGTAGTAACCCTCTGACCATCCCTGTTACGAAAACCCAAAGGAATTGCAGGCCTACTTTGATAAATGAGGAGATATGAATTCAATTCGATGGTAAAATATCTTTATAACTCAGTGAAACAATCTTTTTCTTTTGTTTGAATATCTTAGTGGGTCAGGGAGGTCATCATGGCGAACAATCCTTCTTCCATTTCCACGAATGATCAAGATTTCCCCCGATACCTCATTGCCTTCCTTTCCGGCTTTATTGCCGTTCTCCTCTTCCATCAGGGTATCCTGTCTATTCTTCATGCCGTGGGCTTTACACCGGTCGCCCCGTTTTCGGTCAAGCCGACCCAACCATTTAGCTTGGCGCAAATCTGGTCACTGTCCTTTTGGGGAGGGGTCTGGGGGCTCGTGCTTGCTGGGGTAGACCGCTGGTTCCCTAGAGGAGCCGGTTACTGGGTCACGGCATTGATCTTCGGGGCAATCTTTCCCAGTCTAGTTGCCTGGCTCGTAGTTTTTCCAATGAAAGGACTTCCGGCCGGAGGAGGCTGGCATGCTGCGGGACTAGCTACGGGCCTAATGATCAATGGGGCCTGGGGTTTGGGAACGGCGCTATTCCTGCAAGGCCTTTCTAATGGATGGATACCCCGACAGGCAAGGCAAGGCTGAAAAGGACCTGGGTCCGGGTCTTAGAGCCAGATGGGCCCCTTTATCTCCGGCATCCAAATGATTAATAGGCCCCTTTCCCCACTAACGATTTGAGATTAAGTTACGAGTTGCAGATTTAAAATTTCGATTTGAAACCCAAAACGCCTAAGCGGAAAAATTTGAACAATAAGCACCAGCGCCCTTTAGGATTGACCAGGAAAAGATATGAGGCGCAATAACCCGGGCGGGTTGTTGGAAGAGGCGGTGGAAACGGCCAGCCAGTTTTTGGGCAGCGGCAACGTGTTGCTGGAAAAGAACGCCAAGGGGGAGGTCACACCGGTACGCGTCCGGCCGGAGGGCTTGGCGGTGGCCATACCGATGGTGGTATTGATCAATGGTGGGACCGCGAGTGCTCCCGAAATTATTGCCGGTGCCCTTAAGGACGCCCACCGGGCCACGCTCGTAGGGGAAAAAACTTTTGGCACGGGAACCGTCTTGAGCCCCTTTCCCCTCTCTGACGGCTCAGCGCTCCTGTTGGCCGTCGAAGAATGGCTGACTCCTACCGGGCATGTAATCTGGCATAAAGGGATTTCGCCCGATATATCTGTCCTTCTACCTCCAGAGGTGCGCCCGCTGTTTCCAGAGGCGGAGAAGGAAATGACAGCGGCAGAACTGCGGGAGAGCAAGGATGACCAACTGCTCAGGGCCTTGGAGTTGCTCAACCAGCCAGTTCGTGACTAGAAACCGGACGAGCCGGATGGCTCCGCTCAGGGGCAGGATTGATGCGCACCCGTTGGCCGAATTCATCAATCCTGGGGTTTTTCACCCCAGATCCCCCAATAGTCCGGATGGGACCGACTGTCGTCATAGGGTGAAGAAAAGGGCTGATGAAAATCCCATTTCCACCCGTAATAAGAAGGAGGTTGCCACCAGACCCTTTTTCTGCTCCAAAGAAAGACCCCTTTCATGCTGACCACAGGGTAGGTGAGCAGCATCACCCCTGAGGTCACCTCTTCCTTGCCGATGATCTCTCCGGCGAGGGTAATCTTCCTCCCCCTGCTATAAATCACCGGGTCCACAAATGTAGAGGCTTTAGCGATAAATCGGCCATAGGTGATTTCCTCGTGAGGGTATTCATCAGCATCCAAAGGCCCTTGTAAGATCCTAATTTCCCCCCCGTCGGAAGGATTAGAGACCTCCAGGATCAACCCGCCCCAAATGACGATTTTTCCGACATAAGCCTCTGGATTCTCGACCACCCTGGAGAAGGTTAGCTCTGTTTGGGCCTGCTGCCTCCACTGCTTCGAGATGGGATACGCACAGCCGGAGATTACGATTAATATCAAGGCCCAGAGTAAGAACGCGAGCAATCGACGATGGGCCATTATTAATTCCTCCCTTCCTTTGGACTCTCCTTTCCCTTCATGGCCTGACTATTACCATTATAACCGCTTGGCCCCGTCGTTTCTTTCAACGATCCTCTCAAAATACAGCCTTTTCTCCCATAAAATACAAGTTTTTACTTATTTATTTTTCCCCTTATTCCAGTAATCTGAAAAGGATTCAGACTCGATCATCAAATCATCCTTTACCCATGAACATTCTTGAATTTACGACATTGATCTGGCTGGGTTCGCTGGTTGCGGGTTTTCTGGGGTCTCTGACAGGCCTGGGCGGCGGGGTCGTGATCGTTCCTTTTCTGACTCTGGCCCTGGGTGTGGATATTCGCTATGCCATTGGCGCGTCGCTGGTTTCGGTGATCGCCACTTCTTCGGGGGCGGCTGCGGCCTATGTCAGAGAAGGGTTTTCCAACATACGGATCGGGATGTTTCTCGAGGTGGCGACCACCCTGGGAGCCCTGGTCGGGGCCATCCTGGCCTCGAAGGTGCCGAACGCCGCGATTGCCATAATTTTTGGAATCGTTCTGATCCAGTCGGCCTATCTGTCGGGCCGGACTCAACGCGACTCAATCAGCGACATTCCGCCCGATCCCCTCGCCCAACGCTTGCGATTGGATTCGAGCTATCCGACCGCCAAAGGTCCCAAGGCCTACCGGGTCCGCGCCATCCCCGGCGGATTCAGCGTGATGTTCGCCGCCGGTGCGCTTTCGGGGTTGCTCGGCATCGGGTCGGGGGCCGTGAAGGTAATCGGTATGGACCAGATCATGCGCATCCCGTTCAAGGTCTCCACGACGACCAGCAATTTCATGATCGGGGTGACGGCTGCGGCCAGCGCGGGCGTTTACCTGAATCGGGGATACATCGATCCCGGCCTGGCCATGCCGGTCATGCTGGGGGTGCTAATCGGGTCGCTCTTGGGTGCACGGTTGCTGGCCGGCGCCAAAACCCGCGTGTTGCGTCTGGTCTTTGCCGCGGTCATACTGGCCTTAGGGGTCGAGATGATCTACAAAGGCCTGACCGGAAGGCTCTAACATGGCCGAGCTGAAGCGACTTTTGACAGACGAGCAGATGAACCGGATCATCAGCGTCCTCCTGCGCAGCGGGGTCCTGATTTCTGCGTTGGTGGTGCTGGTGGGAGGAATCTTTTATTTGATCCGTTACGGGGCCGCTTTGCCCGAATATGGGGTCTTCCGCGGAGAACCGGCGGATTTGCGCAGCCTGTCCGGGATCGTGAAAGATGTCCTGTCTTTCAAGAGACGGGGCATAATCCAGTTCGGGCTTCTGTTGCTGATCGCCACCCCGGTGGCCCGGGTGGCCTTCTCCCTCCTTGCTTTTGCCCTGCAGAGGGACCGCACCTACGTCGTCGTCACCCTGATTGTACTCACCGTGCTCCTCTACAGCCTTGCGGGCGGAGGCCTATAATATCGGGGCATGCCACAGCCAAGAGGAGAGATCGATTGCCGACCTCTCTCATTCCAACGACACTAATGAAGTTATGTAAGATGGGGTGAAGGGGCCTTTCTTCCCTTGGTGTTTCACCAGAAAATTTGGCTTGCGCGCGGAGAGCCAGTAGGTAACCTTGGGGTGAAAGATCGGGATGTCCACCACGACCTCAATGCGGTAGCATTCAAATTCCCCGGCCGGCACGGCAATTTTTTCCATCCCAGCCTGGCGGACCGCCACTTTAATCGCATACCCCGAAAAATCAACCATGAAGACATTCCATTCCTTGCCCTGATTGAACGGGAAGGACCTGAGCAGCACCAGAAGAGAACCATCCACGGCGAAGGGCATATCTTGAGGGAGCTCGTACTCTTTCCTTTTCTTCTCTTCTCCCGCGTCCCTTTCAGCATATGCTTTGCGATCGGCTATCCAAACCTTCTCCTGCTGAACCTTCTCGTTCTGACGGCTGGAGGTGGTCCTCAACCCGGAAATGAACCTGCCTTCCCGGTCCGTATGAATCGTTATTTCTTCAATGTCTTCGGGGGAGATGGTTCTTGAGATGTATTCAACGCCGCGGTCCGCTTCAATCAACGTGATCTCGGTCAGCTCCTTTTTGCCCGCCTCGCCCCCGATCGGTACGGCCTCATAGCGATATTTCTCCCTCCCATGGCCCCCCGGCAAATCTTCCTTTTCCGCCGCAGCCCAAGCTGCTCCCTGCAGAAAAAACAAGGCGGCAATCGATGCCCCAATCCAGTTCATTTCAATTTCGTCCCGCCATGAGAGCGAGGAGGGGGATAATGCCAAACCAGATGATGTAGGACAAAGACAGGGTCATAATCCCGTCTATTTTCCGGTCATAATTACTGGATTGGATCAACTTGAACAGGCCGTATAAGAGGATCAAACCGTGAGGGATAACGATAAAGATCATGCCCCCCAGAATCCCCTTTATGATTTTGCAATACCAGAGCAACATCCCAGAAACGGCTGCGATGCAGACAAAAAAAGAGGCCAGGATCGCGGCTCCTCGGGGTCCGAAGATGACTGCCAATACTCTCTTGGAGACTTCCTGATCGGCCAGACGATCCGGAATCCCGGCCAGGGTGATCGCCCCCAACGTGGCAAAGAACAAAGGGATACAAATGAGCCATGGCAGCGGGCTTTGCCATGAACCGCCCTGAAAGATGTATCCGCATAAAATCACGTAAGGACTATGGGTCAGGCCAACGGTAATCTCGCCGAGTCCTCGATAACTGAATTTGAAAGGGGGGGCGGTGTATCCCAGACCCAAGAAAACGCCGATCAGGAGCAAAAAGAGAATTGAAAATGGGGAAAGATCCTGGTTGATTCGTATTAGCATGGAGCCGGACCCAACCACCAGCAAAAGGGCGACGAGGATGCCGGCTTTCACCTCAGGAAATCCGAGCTTCCCTTCCACTAACATTCTCGTGCCGCCGGTAAAGGGACCGGCATTTTTGTTCAGGCGATCGGTGTCATAATCATAATATTCATTGGTCAGGATCGTAGATAACTCAACAAAAAAAGTGCGAGGTATCCTACTCCATAGACTTGAAGGTCGAATTTCTGAGAGCTGCTCGACGCGGCCACAGCCCCCAGGCTGTAAGCGACCCAGGTCATCGGATAGAATTGCAGCCTGGCAATTTTAATCCAGGCAAGAATCTTACCTTTCATCCTCCCAGAAGCCATCTTTTCTTCCCGTACCTTGGGACAATTCCTGCCTTAAACGCTGTCTAAGACTCTAGGTCAATGCTTATGAGCCGGGTAATCCATCGACCGAACCATCCCACTGGTCAACTGTAATTCACATCGGTTAAGACCAAACCAAAAAAACGGACGCCCCGAAGAGGAATGACAACCTTTAATTATGGTAAAAGGAAATAGATCTTTGGTCAAGCAAATGTCAGCCCTATTTTGTTTCAGTGAAATCCGGACCAGTTAAGTTCTGATTTTCCCTGCTAGGCCCGTTTCATATAAGGGGCTCTCCAGGGCCCTTCGTTGGCGGAGAATCGGCGGGTAAAACCTGGCCCCTCAGGTGCTGGACATAGGCGGAGGCTTGGATTGACGTCATCTAAGCCGATCAGACCGGATAAATTACCTAACGGCCCCCGTGGGGCTCGCGTCGGACGGTTCATTGCCAATCACGACGGCCCAGGACCGAACCTCCCATCGGGTCACCAGCCCCCTGATAACATAGGGGTCGTTTTTGGCGAAGTCTTCGGCGACAGAGCGCTCGGGCGCGCGGAACACGAGAAGTGCTCGGTCTGCCGGGTCGGTGAACGCCCCTGCCAGGAGGAGCTCGCCCCGGCGGTGCGCCTCCCGCAGGAGCCGGAAATGTTCCTCCCGGTGCGCGGCCCTGCGCGCCACGAAATCGTCGACCACATCGTAGAACAGTGCATAGTAGTTCACGTCACCACCTCTCCAGGTCTGTGGGCATACGGAACGGCTCCGAGCCAACTTGTTCCATTGCAAGAGCCTAATTTTCGAAGATCCACGACCAAAGCCTTTCCATTACCACGACCGATGATACCCGTTCGACCCTTAGGAATTGACGAAAGTTATTTGAGAACCTTCGTCTTTTCCCTCTTAATCTTCAGGAAATAAGTTATGCGCCGGAAGAATCAACGTGCCGCAAACCGTTGACAAGAGGAAAAATGTCCCGCTTGATACGTTCCGTTCGAGTTATTTGAATCCCAAATCCCATATATTCAACTGCGAAACATTCGGATTTGATTTGATGGCATTCTCAAATTTTGAATCTTTCCCCCGGCTAATTACTAATCCCTTAACGGGTTGACTACCTGCGAGCCTTTCCTTCACCCATCCAATATAGCTGGATATTTGGCCGAAGGTGTTTTGGCCCGCTTCAACATTTTTTAATTCAACTACGACAAAGCACTTTTTCTTCTTGTCATGGAATAGCAAATCAATCCTACCGTCTCCGCCGATGCAAATCATTTGCCTTCCGACCAAATCCAAATTATATCCTTTTGATTTGAGAATTGCAGGGTTTTTGGCTAAGCGATCTTCCAGTTGTTCTTCTTTATTAAGCCTAATTGGGATCCTTCTTCTTTCGATACGCTCCAAAACCTTTTTGTAACCCTGGTTCCTCTCTATTAACAACTGATTTATCTTTTCCCAGTTTTCTGGTGAGATTTCAAAGTTGCTATGTTGGAATTTACAGCTCAATGCGTTCCAGTCTTGGAGATACGGATTCTTTTTAATCTCGGAGATCGTCAAGGGGGTGTGAAATTTGAAGATAGGAACCATTTCACAGTAATAGCTCCAACCCTTTGAGGGTAAATCCTCTTGGTTTTCGAAAGCCTCGCTCTTGGCTTGAAATAGGTAGGCTATGTCACTCTTTTTCGTCCGCCAAAGCAATACAAGGTCCCCCTTTTGCGTTCCCTTATTGCAGGTCCATGTTCCCCAAAGATCTTCCCCACTGCCGGGGTCTAATTTCTGCCGTTCGTTTCCGTCTTTGTCAAGGTAGTATTTTGGTCGGGTCACCCAGAGCCAATATTTCTTCTTTTCAACCGTCAGTTTTTTTCCTCGCCGCATAACGAACCTCCTCTACTTGTGGATAGCTATTCATAAGATTCCCATCGGCTAGATCTAATCAAGTCGGGAAAGAACTAGCTTTGGTTCGCTTGTATAATAGGGCATAAACACCCTGCCGACGTAGGGCTTATTAGCGGACTATGTTTTGATATTTTCCCAAGGCATTCCTGGAAATTTTTTCTAAATGTTGAGTCTTCAATGGGTTATGTGACAGTTGGGTCAGTCCGTGAATTTAGGAAAAGTCTCCTGTCGCCTCCAATTTTTTTATATGACTATTTTGAGTAGAATCTACTATCCCCCCTGTCTTATTTCGTCTTGAATTCTTTAAGCCGGCTATTATCAATTAGACGATCCAACGTTTTGGCCGTAAAGATTTTCCCTCTGGTTGCAAGAATCATTTTCTTCATGTCTTCCCGGCGAACTCCGAAGCCCCGGCCGCCGATACAAGCGATGACCTCGTATTTCGGGTTGGTTGGAGTCCGACCGGCTATGCTCAACTCTCCGAGATGCTGGATTCGCGTTACCTTATCTCTTGCGGTGCCGTCGTCTTCTGTTATTTTTGCTTCGATGATAATTTGCGGGTTGAACTCGCTTGGAATGATGAAATCCGGCGCCTGATCAAATCCCGCGATCCGCTCCGCGCGCTTTGTCTTCCGATAACTGATGCCGGCATTGGTAAGCACGTCCTCAATGGCCGATTCCAAATTGTCGCCGACCAAATCGCTGACAGAGTCTCGATGCCCCGCGAACGGCCTGCCGAGAAATCTCTCATACAAGAGCATGGCATACGGAACACCCATTCCAGCAAGGGAATTGATGCTTTCAATGCCCCGTTTTGTATCCGCCTTATCGAGGCGATACAGTTGATCGCCCTCAACTTTCGGAACGCCCTCTGTGAGCAAATGGCAAGCAGTTTCCACCAATGCCCTGAGCCTTTGCTCCTTAAGCCCGCTAGCCTTCATCGGTTTTCCCGGAGCCATTCTGACCTTCCGGTCAAGGGAACGCACGAATCCTTGGGATACGTTTACGCCGGTCCTTTGGGTGGTCACGTATCCCCATTCGGGTGGCGTAAAGCCAAGCATTGCCCGCAATACAACAATTGAAATTGGCTCAGACAACGCGACCGAGAATATGGTTGCCACTTCGAACTGAGAAAAGGCTTTGGTCGCCGCCTTTAAAGCTTCATAGCCGCGCTCGAAAACCGGGTATTCGACAAACCCCAGACCTTTCGGCAGAACCAGGAATTCCGATTCCAGGCATGAGAATACGGAGTCAACATAATGTTCTGGGTTTTTCAGTATCTCATCAAGGGGCACTTCAAAAGGAAATGTCGTCATCCTCGGCTCCATATTTTTGAACTTTCTCACGGACAGCGAACAAAGGTCCGTATAATTGCGCAGGGTCGTTAGTCTTGATGTGCTTTTCCACCCCTGCCCAACCACCGAAATCCTGAAGCCAGCCGGCAACCATGGCCATTCGATCTCCGATCCCGCCCTTCTTGTTCCATCCCTTCCGAAGGTGCCATATCGCCAACCGTACCAGATGCCCGTAAGCGATGCATCTAGTGTCTCCCAGCGTGAGCTTGACATTGCCAGCTCGGAGGTTGGTCAAATCATCCTCAACTAGACGCGCCAGACCCTCGCCTGAATCGACCAGCCACTTTCTGGGTAAACTGCCCGTCGACCGGCAGACGAAAACGGTGTCTATGATCGATGAGCCTGTCCCGTTGATGTGAATGGAAGCACCCATTTCCGCTGGACAAGGTAGCGAAGCGGAACATGTCAAACCTGCGTCGAGAATGGCAACGGCAACAGGATAATATGCTTTCAGGTCATTATGATGGTAGGTGAAGACCAGAGGGCTGCCGGGCTTGAGGGCGGCCGTCATTCGTTGGAACACAGAAGAGAGTCCTTGGGCGAAATGGTCAAGACCTCTTCCCATGTCTTCGTTGCCAGTCAGTTCCTTGGGGGTTCGAGTTGATCTTTCTTTGAACGCTTCCAAGGAGTCACCTACCAACCGGCGCAGCCATACGTAGCAAAAGTCCATTAGCTCAGCGTACTGGACGTTCCCGAAATATGGAGGATCGGTGAATACGGCATCCAAGGAGGCGGGGGGGAGGTCTACTCCCGCGGCATCCTTGCACTGAATGTTGATGGTGCGCCTTGCCCTTTGGCCATCTCCATTTAAGTTACCGCCGATCCATTCCCCCTTGATCGGTATAATTTCCTTCCTACCCCGGCCATATCTTACTTCAAAGGGGGTATCGCAGTAGGTTTTGGCCCTGCGGTACTTCTCAATGATATTCGCCCAACCGCCGCTTCCTATGCAGTTACCACTATCCACATTGATAATACCCAAAAAGTTCGATTCGCATTGGATCAAACCCACAGGGAATCCATGTACGGAAAAGATGTCGAGCGACTTTAAGGCCATTGTGTCGTAGCGACATAACATGTTCTGGTAGCGCAGCAAATCGGAGAGGTTGGTTGCAAGCGCATTGCCTATGCGCTTATCCGGTATTCGGGAAATTATTCGGGCCGATAGCTCCAACCCAAGCAGTTGGCGGACGTTGAACATTTCTCGATATCGCTTGTATCCCCAACGATGAAGCCGGTTCGTTTCATCACCGGACGGGATCTCGTCGTCCGGGACATAGTTGGAACGCGTTTTTGCCCATCTCTCCTCAGCCTCCGCCACCCGTTTCAGGTCACGGGAATCGGGGTCCTTGAAGAACCTGCCGGTATGACCACTCTTGCAGGCTGGACAGTAATATTCGATTGCGAAAAGACGATGACGGGGGGAGCCTTGTTTAGTATCCGGAAAATAATTAATCGTGCGACATTTGGGGCATTCACACCGGTTCCGCTTCGCCGGGCCATCAAACACCAAATCGGCGTCGCAATTACCACATGGACCGGGGACTTTTCTATCGGCTGTCTCCGTCAACTTGCCGCATGAGGGACAGACGAAAACATTCTTGGGATGCCTGGAATCGGTTGCGAGCAGGTAGCCGGGGAAAAGGTCAATACTGGCCCGACATTGGGAACACTGAAGCTGCTTGACCCAAAGGAAATACTTCACATACGCGTTTTCCGAATCACAGAGGACGCAGCGTGTCCGATAGAGACCCCCGATTGTTTTTTCCAGGCTTTCCCGCAGGGAATCGGCTGATTTCATGTATGCCCGCAGGTCGAGGTGTTCCATTTCCTCCTTCACGATCCAGTATGACATCGGATTGATATCGATCCCAATGACGTTGCAGCCCAAGCGATTCGCTTCAAGAACAGGCGTTCCACCTCCCATAAAGGGGTCGGCGATTTGTATTCCCGGGAACTGGTTTGCCTGGTAAAAAGCTTCTTGCAGGGGTTTCTTGGAGAATTCGGATAAGAGCAGCCCCCGAAACAACGTGCCGGGCCTACGCGCAAACCATTTATGCACAGCGATGACCGGGCGATAATTCTGCTGAATCTGCTTTTCCCGCAGGGCAAGCTCAGCAATAAATGGTATGTCAAAATCCC
>Ga0315282_10002516_pt1 | contig 33652 bp, 56 predicted proteins | sample YL17G07_20_MG_FD_203693 | JGI IMG/M metagenome (GOLD analysis project Ga0315282, IMG submission 203693) | Sediment microbial communities from Yellowstone Lake, YNP, Wyoming, USA - YL17G07_20 | ecosystem: Environmental > Aquatic > Freshwater > Lake > Sediment | place: USA: Wyoming | collected...
TACATCTCCTGGACGACACTGGAACCATGCATCCTCTGGACGACACTGGAATCACACATCCTCTGGACGACACTGGAACTGGAATCACACATCCTCTGGACGACACTGGAATCACACATCTTCTGGACGACACTAGAACCATGCATCTCCTGGACGACACTGGAACCATACATCTCCTGGACGACACTGGAACCATACATCTCCTGGACGACACTGGAACCATGCATCCTCTGGACGACACTGGAATCATACATCTCCTGGACGACACTGGAATCATGCATCCTCTGGACGACACTGGAACCATGCATCCTCTGGACGACACTGGAATCATACATCTCCTGGACGACACTGGAATCACACATCTTCTGGACGACACTAGAACCATGCATCTCCTGGACGACACTGGAACCATACATCTCCTGGACGACACTGGAACCATACAAAACAATGGGTATGCCTTCGGTCACTTTGGTTATCTTACAGTTTTTCAAAAAGAAACGTTTGCCGTCCAGGACATCAATTTCCTGGTCCAAAAAAAGCATCTCAGATAATACTTTTTTGAGTGCCTTAAATATCTTTGGCTCGTACAATGTTTTGCGTTGTCGTTCAAACCAGTCCGGTATGTTCTGCTCATCGACCATTATAGCCCAGTTGCTTGGTTTTGTGTTGAAGATATCCTGGTCTTTCGGCTCGCATTCAATACGCACCCAAGTTTTTGAATCAGCGGATTCTTTCAAATTGTATTTATCAATGATTTTGTCGTGTTCATCGATGGTTCCGTCGCCATAGACTTTACCTTTCTTGTCAATAATGAAACTCGGGAATTTACACATGGATATCTTCCTCCTTTTTTGTTTCTTCGATTTCTTTGTCTGCATCCAGGATATAGATGCTTGGTCCTCTGATATGAGTGGTCCGGCGGCAGGTCACATGGTATTCTTCTTCTCTCAGGGTTTGTGCTTTGCTGTCACGGTTTTTCTTCGCGAAAGGGTCTTGGAGGGTGTCGTATTCTTTTTTTATAAAATCATGCGACATGAGATTTATTCCTCCTTCTCCATTTTCACGGTGACATGCTTAAGCTTCTGGCAGAAAATATCATGAAGATAATCCCGTGCTTGCCGCAGGACCGATTCCAGGTCCTCAGTTTCATAGTAGTTCGGGATGTCGTCGCTATTGTTGTTCGTGTAGTTGCGCACATCGTCGACAGTATTCTGAATGCTAACGGTGAATAAACGCACCCAGGGCATGGATGGACTGCGATGGATACGACTGAGAGTGGCAACGACCTTGTTCGGATCTTGATCCAGTGATTCGCTCATTCTTCCAGGACCTCCATGAGCGTTGTTTGTAACGTTTCAACATCGCTTTCTTTCCTGAGAGTTACAACCGTTATTCCTTTCAAGTCCTTGGTCTCTGATTTGTGTCGTCGTATGGACCAGTCAATCGGCTCTTTGATATAGCCGTGATGAATCCAAGCGATCACTTGATCCTGGGTGATCCGTCGTTTTTGTTTCACCGCGTCGATCACGGTGAGAATGTTTCCTGTGATTCGTATGACTTTGTGGTCGTAGGTCGCGCCTTCATGCGTATATTCGACGTATTTGCCGAGAAGATCATCTTTATGAATAGGCATCATTGCACCGTCCCGCAGATCTCGCAGATATTCGGATAGATGATGCCGAACTCGCTTTGCACCGGGTAGATCTCGCGGCCGCATAGACGGCAGAACCTTGAGTCGGGTTTGTTTCGTTGCTCCAACAGCCTATCACTCCGTTCTTCATCCCGGAGTTTTTCCCTATAAAATTCTTCTTTGTTTATGTCCATGCTCTCATATCCGTTTTTTCGTTATTTACATTTTTACGTAAATACGTCGACCATATATATACCTTACGCTTTCCGTAAATCAGTAAATAAGATATAACGTATTTTACGATAAATATAAATATATTTAAATAACAGTGTAAATTACGTAAAATGGATATGCCTGAAAAAACAATTAAAATGATACGCGGTGGCGGGATAACTATTCCAGTAAAAACACGGAAAAAATATAATCTAACTGAAGGAGATCAACTAATTTTAATTGATGATGAAGACGGCTTCAAATTAATTCCAGCGAAAATAGACCGGAGGAAGTCATAAGAAAACAATCTCGATCTTGTCGCCGTCTGCCAGACCATGCTCTCTTAAAACATCATCAGGAATTTTGATGCGGTTATCACGGTCCATTGTGACAACATATTCCTTCATGGTTCTCTTTCCTGCCCCTAAAAGTAAAACATTTCCTGTATTTAATACATCATTGGAGATGAGCGAAAGTAATAACTACTCCATGTTTGTATCAATTACGGGGAGTATATATATGCCTAAAAAAATAAATACGAAACTAAGGCTAGTGTTCTGCGGAGTAGTATGTACGATATTCATTGCAGTATTTTTTTCAAGCGTATTAGGAAAACAAAATAATACACCAATTTGGGTGAATGCGACACCAATCACAGGGAAATGGGAACAAAATCAATCACGGGCTGGATGGGGCAATTTCACCTGGGATGTCCAATTATTAAACACAAATCCAACATATTTTAATTGGACAATCGGACAAGACCATATAACTTTCTTGAAAGCAGGATATTATCAGATAAATGTCAATGTTGCTCTCTATATCGTACAGGAAACTACTGGATTCATTGAATTGAAAAGAAATAATGAAATCCTCTCCCGTGCGCAACAACATGGTACAGCTGGAGAATTAATTGATTATCATTTTTCTGATGCTGAATATTTCAAGACTAATGACTCAATATTCATTTATTGCCATACAAATGATTATCCTCTTGTTATCACAAGATACGGGGCAGATATGTGGTCAACAATGAGTATCGTTCGATTGAATTAATATACGTATCCGGTCTGTCAATATCTGTATTACAAATATATACAAATACATACTCATTAGTTTTATTTGAAATGCACATAATAAACGGAGACGCACGAACTCGGTTTCATAATGGATTCCCTTCATCTTACTATATTTGTATCATGGGATGCACCACGATCAATCCTCAAATGAAGCAGTAGAGTACTGTAGTACCTATAGTACTGAATAAAAAAATATGGTAGACTGGTGCTTTCCATTAACCATGAATGGGGCGTAGCACCAATCCCTTAGATTTTATTTCTGGTGCAGTTTCGCACCGATTCCGAGGATACCAAAACCCACGCTGAACATCGCGATGAACGCTGGCACGTCAACCGGGACTCCATTGTAATAATCGCTCAGTACTTTCCCGATCGCGGTCAGCATCACGCCCGCTGCGCCTAAATAGCTTTTATATCCTTTCAGGGTGTAGTTCATTTTCTTTTTTCTCTCCTATTTTTTTAGAATTTTCCAAAAAGACGTGATATAAGTGAAAATCCGCTGAGGAACGCTGCAGACAATGCCATCCCGAGCGTCCATTTCAGTATCGCCCGGTCATATATCAGCATGTCAACTCTTTTCGCTAAGGTCAATCCTTCTTTCGGATAGAGTTCATTATACATCATGTCGACTTTCGCGCAGTATCCCTTCGTAGGAAGCTCGTCAGTGATATGTCTCAGGATCATGTCATGCTTCGCGAGAATAACTGTATAATCGTTTTCTTTCTTCTCGCAGAGCTGAATATGTGAATCAAGTTTCGTTTCAATCCTCAGCAGATCTTTCTGGATGTCTTCTTTGACCATCATCATGAGGTCTTTTATCGTCGTGTCACTCGCCTCTGCTTTCCCTTTTTTATTCATTATTTACTCCTTTATGCGCATATCATTACTTTCCGTGATGTCCCCTCTGAGTCCAACATCGTGATATAGCCGACATGGGCCTCTGCTGCCTTCACGGTGTATGTCCCGAATTTCACGAGCCCCGTGCCAGTTGGAACCAGAGAAATATTGCAGTTCGCTGCTATCGCCACGATCTTAAAATCTACCGGAGACGCAGTGTATGTGAACTGCCCGTAGTTCGTCGCAGATGTATAGAGATTCACTGCGCCCACCGCATAGAGATTAAGTGTCGAGTTCCCCTGGAACACTATCTTCGGGTATGCGTCCGTGTTGTTCGCTTTTATCACGATATCGTCGCCGGTCGCTGTCCCCCCTTGCACTGTAGTCACTGCGGACGCGTAGGAAACCCTCATCCTTTCTGTCGCTGCCACTTTGAAGGTGTAAATCGTCGCTGCATCGAACGTCGCCCATTTTGCTGATAGAGCGGACGTGTGTTTTACCGCGGCGACCAGGTCGTTGTACTCGCTTGCCGGGAGATTTGACGTCCCGTCTACCTTTATGTCATCCCAAACCATCTCTTTTTCACCATCCTATTCTCATGTTTCGCTATCGAGCACAAGCTCGTAATAACTCTTACTTATCACCCCTGCTTTCCGTGTATAATTAAAACTCGTGATGTAATAATAGCCTGAATATCCGGTGTCAAGACCCGTTATCTTCGCGAGATTATCGACATAGACATGTTGCCCCAGGTCGACCATGTCATTGAGTTGTTTCATCATGTTCACCGGTGTCCCACCGAATGCTATCGGGAATGTATAGGGGAATTTCAACGTCGCTGTGTTGAGGAAATCAAGCCCGCTTATCGTGAGCCGGTCCATGTCTTTCCCGACGTCGACCGTTGTCGTGCTTTTATCCCTGAACACGTAGGTGTCGACGCGTTTGCTTTTCGTCGGGACCAAGGTCATGGGTTGCGCGAGCGTCGCCACCTTTGTCCCTTGTGTGATCGTGAAGCCGTTATCAAAAAATCCGAGTATCGGCATCCCTTATCCCCACCTCAGATAATTGTTCGCATCGGTCGTGCTGAGAATCATAATCAACACATAACGGCCGACCTTCGGGGTGTTCACCTGGTACTCCCACGGATCGTCATCGTCTTTGCTGTAAGCCTGCCAGTCGTCAACCTCAAGAACAGAATTCCCGTATTCATTAGGGTCGTCTGAGACGTAGAAATGAACCTGCTGAATGTTGGTTGTAGTATTAAGCACGCCTCGTATGCTTGTGATGTAATGTGACTTCCCGAGATCAAGCTTAAGCCAATGTGTATGGTTCACGTTATGCGCCCAAGTGGTCGTTTCATCCAGGGCGGTCGTAAGTTTGTTGTCTTTGCATACGACAAATGGGAGCAATTTAGGTATCGAGTTTAACGTCGTCTCACCACATCGGTCGAGAATCATGGTGCTTGTCGCGTCTATCCAGAAGCTCACGGCGAGCCCTCCACGTAATCGTATGACGCGAGCTCCGCCTTCCAATCGTAATGATCCCCTCCGATGTCGTACTCGAAATCGAAGCTCTTGAGACGCCATAGTATGTCTTGGTTCACGTCCAGAAGGCCGCTGATGGTCACCGGTGACGGGTTCTGGAGCATCGCCTGGACCTGGCGCATCTTCTGTATGGCGTTTGTTGTCTCCGTCCCGATAAGAGTTATTTGTTTGCCTGCTCTGCCGTAATCACCGATGCAGTACGTCCCATCCGGGAAGATGAACCGCTCGGTTCTCCTTGCGTTCGCATAGCGCACCTCGTTTGGGGCGAGAAGTGTGACCGACGCCGGGCTCGGGGTGTAATTCACCATGACGTACAGTTGAGTCGTCCGTATCTCCGGATTTACCGGCGCATCGCAATTAACAACGACGTAGACCTGCGTGCACAAAGAATGACTCGGAACCCCATAGTCAGTATCTGTGGAAAGATTGACGCCTGCTTGAAGATTATTGATGTCCGTCCAGGTCCATGCGGTTCCACTTGAGGGTTTGACAGACCAAGCATAACTCAGAACGTACCAAGTGACATACTGGAAATTCTGCGTGCCTGACCACGTTGTTACAGCGTTTTCTTTTATCCCGAATTGTACATGTCCCCGCCCATATGTCACTGATGCCCTCACCAACGCGTAAACGGTCACTGAATGAATCGCTAACCCGGGTGTGACCTGCGTAAGCGTGTACAAATCCTTCGCCCATACCTCTGAATTACCGTCGCCAGGAGGCGAAACAGTGGTGATAACTCCATCAGGGTTTTCCTCATCGACGCATTTCCAGTTAGGCGTGTCGCCATACGGGATGTTCTCTGAATAGTCACCAGTACCAGTTGGTCTGATTATGACGTTTATCGTCCCTGCCCCAACTGTCGGGCTGCTGCATAAGACCCCTGCGAGCAACGCATCGATATCTGCCCAGGTCCATGCGAGATTATCAGCGGGCCGTTTCGTCCAACTTGTACCTAATAGTTGATATGATGTGGTTAGCGGCGCGTAATTCGAGGATAACGCGGTTCCTGTGCCGCAGATGATTTTATGTTTGTATTCCCCGGATGCTGCTTGACTGACAGGATAGGATTTCGCCCGCGTGAACACCTGGACATAGTTTATGGTCCCGGTCTCCGAGGTATGATTCATCAAATTATACATATCCAATAATGACGGCGGCATCGCATTGCCGAAAACATAATCCGTATCATCATTCGGCATTGTTGCTGGGTCGTCTACTTTGTCGAAATGCGTCGCCGGTGATGTCGGGTAAATCTGCAGCGCGGCCGCAGAGTCACTCTCAGGGGAAATAAAAAGATTGTAAGACACTGGAGATTGTACGAATACTATATTCGACATCCTTCACCCTGTCGGAGCATAAGGAATCCGTATCTTAATGTCCGGGACGCTTGAGTCGTTCGCATGGCTCAGGAACAATTGCCCTGCCGTCATTGTCGTCGCGAGATTGATCCTGAGGAACAGCTTCTCGTTCTCGTTCACCGGCTGTTTGTTCAACTGAATGAACACAGGAACAGTGAGATATTGGTTTGCTGTGAACGTATATGTCGGCGAAAAGGTATACGTCATCGAACCGAGAGCTATTGGCGTCCCGCCGCTGCCGCTGAGTTTATTCAATGAGACCGTATAGCCGGTCGCTGTCCTTCCTGCCGTCGCATCTGCCTTGAAAGTGACATGACCGTCGAGCATGCCATCTAGGAAATATTTACTTTGAACTAATAATGGGTACAGGAAATCGATGTTTACTCCGCCGGTCGCATCGGTTTTATCTGTGCATACGATGTTCGCATCTGGGTATTCAAGCACCAATATTTTATTGAACGTCGTGCCACCCCATATTTCAACATGATGGTCGAAATGCACCCCGAAATAGGTCTGATATTGTGGCATCCAAATAATCAATCACCTTCTTTTTTTGAATAGCATTTTTTTCATCCTATCCTGAATCGTCCTTTGTTCCTGATCGGCTGCGGGACCGGGATCGTCGCTGTCGGCGTCCTGCCTGTCCTGGTCGTTATCGTCGTCCCCGGGACGATGATTGACACTCCGGTCTTCCTTGACGTCACCGTCGTCGTCCCTGATGACGTGTTCTCAAGAAAACCGGATGAAAGACCAGCCCCGAGCTTCCGGCCCCATGCCTCAACATCCTCGCCTTTGCTCAAATCAGCATTAATTGTGCCAATATGAATTTCAATATGTCTATCCGCGTTTCTTTCAACCGGTTGAGATATCGCAATCGGCATCATTGGCTCTTTTACAATCGGTTGAGATCCCATAATCGGAGATATTGATCTTCGCAGATCCGGTAATCTCAAAGGAGTCGTTTCTTTCGGTTTCTGCATCCACATGTTGATTAGTTCTTTCGGGATGATGATTTGATTCACTGTTTTTGCTAATGGTTGAGAAGCGATTATCGGAGTCTCCGATGTCTGCAGATCCGGCAGATTCAAATGAGGAGTCTCTTTCGGTGGCCGTAGCAATATATTGATGAGTTCCTTCGGAATGATGAATTCACCCTTATGCACAAGAGCAGGAGCCGTCTCTTGCACGAGACCACCGGTTTGATACCCACGCCGTTCCCAGGGCATCTTCAGAGTGGCCTTTGGAGCCTTCGGGGTTGTAGTTGTTGTCCCTGTGGTTCCGGTTGTCGAACTACCATAAGCATGGGAATACCAGGTATGCATGTTTTTTGCCCAGGATATCATCTTGATCAATTCGTTGGATCGCCAGAGATCCTGTTGAGCTGTTATCTTATCGTTCGTATCCGTGATCACCTGCAGCGTAGAGGCATATAGGGCGTTCTTGGCTGCGATGTTTGCATCTAGATCCCGGATCTCCCGGTTGTACATCGCTTCATCATGCTGTCGTTTAATCGCATCAAGATTATCTTGTGCGGTCTGCAGGCCGTTCTGTTGTATCGTCATCATCGCTATCTGCTGTTCTTGCTCCTGTATCTGCAATCCCGCATTTGTTTTTTCAAGCGCAGCAATCGCTTCTTTCTGCTCACGAGTTAAACCATGTCGCTCCCCCATCGCGCTATATTGAATCTTCATTATCTCAAGACTGTTTTTCTTCTGTGAAAGGGCATATTGATCTGAGATGCGTTGTAATGATCTGATCGCATCCTCTTGCTCTGTTACAGCCGCGGTTGCGTCATGCATCTGGATGGTAAAACTTCGGTCTGTCCCCAGATCACTTAATTCCTGGCCTATCTGCGCTAATGCGGCCTGGTTTGTCGCCAGAGTCGCCCGTAACGTCTGAAGGGTACTGTTAATCTGTTTCAATTGCTTCGCCCATGTTGATACTTTACTAGCGTTATCATCAATCATGGTACTGTTCGCAGCGACCATGTCATTATACTGATAGTACGCTCTGAGAAGTTGCCAGAGGTCCCTATCGATTCCAATGAACTGAAAATCAGCGTTCAATGCTTTCGCGGCAGTCTGACCCATCGCACTATTAAATTGCTCAAGTGTCGTTATTCCCTGTTTGTTTAACGTGTCGAAATATCCCTTCGCCCATTTGATTTTCTCTTCGCTGAAATACGCGCTGATGTCAAGACCACTGGTGAGGTCCATCTGACTTATCTGGCCAAGTTGCCTCATCATCGCGGTGGTGAACTGGACCGCACCACTAATTTTCTTGAATTTCGTATCAATACTGGTAACGGTGTCCTCTGGAAGGATATCGAGTTTGAAACCAGTGGGGAATGTGTCAAGAACCTCTTTCAGTTTCACCAGCATCGCACGACTGCTATATCCCTGGTTCTCCAAAGTATAGAGGATGTTCACGATGTCGCTGAAACTGATATTAGCCGTCCGTATCGTACCAGCAGAACGACTAAGGACGTTATCAATATCTGAGATGGATAAACCCGTGGTACTTGTGATGTCATTGAATTTTTTTATGATGTCGCTTGCATCACTTGTACTTAGATTGAAGACCTCCATCGCAGTGATAAGACCATGTTGAACTGTCGCAAGATCATCACCGGTGACCGTGGCAAGTCGTTCAGCCTCGAACAATAATCTTGTGGATTCAGCGGCAGAATAACCCTCCCGTATGAAATTACGGAGTCCATCAGTGAGCGTGTTCAGATCTGTGGCGAACATGACGCTGAAATTCTTAAGAGAACTCTGTAAATCCCCAAGGGTAATATTGCCGAAATCATTGACAGCGACACTCAAACGAGCCATTGATAACTGAAACTCACGATTCGCTTCAACTCCCCTTTGGATATAATCAATCATTCCCTGTATCGCCTGTTGCAGGCCCTGGACCGCGATGTTAACGCCAGCGAATGCTATCCCCATCGCAAGGCCTTGTTTGTTGAAAATACCGAGCCTCTGCGTGACATGTTCCAGGACCGAACTCATCTGGTCCTTGGCTTTCAAATCGACACTAACTTCCGGCATTGAATCTCTCCTTTAGATTGTTGAGTGCCTCTCGTTCGTATTCATATAGCTTTGGTCTTCGTTTCCCCATGGTCATTTCCATCGTCATTTCCACGTATTCTTCCCAGAGGCCTTCCATCTCGTCCCGGGACATCGTCATTATTTCTTTCGGTGTTTTATGGAGAATCAGCGCGACCCGATTGACCTGCGCCATCATCTCCTTCAATATCTCTTCTGTTGTTAACTTGCGACCGTCTCGGTCGCCTTCGGAAAATCCTCTTTCGTTTCCGCTGGCGTTGGGAATATCGCCATAACGATCTCCGCGAGCCGTATGCCCCCGAGCGTACTTACCTGATGTTTCGTCACCATCGGGTCTATCCGATGCAGCACATAATAGACGGTGTCGAGGTTCAACTGGATCGCCATGATGCTGTTCCAGCTTTTCGCGTCATCGGATAATTCATAACTCTTGTCGAGCTGAGCTTTCAATAGTTCTTTCCGCATTTCTCTGACGTCAAGACCGAGCTCTTTTGCGGTCTCCTTTTCGACCCGCACTTGCAGTTTGAGAAGGTCGATGGTCATCTGTATGTCGCTCTCCGATGAAACAACCGGAAGCTCAAATTCTTCGCCTTTGTTCATGAAATCAATTTTCATTATCTTACCCATTGGTTTTCTATCTCCTATAATGTATCAATAATCTGAACCGTGAATGGCCGCGTGTTCCTTTTCCCTGACGCGTAGTTGACCAGTATCTCCGCGTCGTAGTATCCCGGCGTTCCGAGGTCTGTCGCTGCGAAGTTCGCTTTCACCTGGCCGTCTGCGCCTGTGCCGACGAAAGACATGGTTTTATCGAGATAGGGTGCTGTTTCTCCTCGTCGTCCGAGTTTCAGATGCACATTCGACGCGGTTGAGATATCCAACGCTGTCCCCTGGTTGTCCCGTACGGTGAAGACGATGTCGATGCCATAATCCGTTTTCCTTAATCTCACAATGTCGCTCATATTGTTTTTTCACATCCTTCTAATAATAAACATTAATGTCAAACCCGTATCCGAAGTTCACGAACACGTAGTTTTTGATGAGGTTCGCTGTTTCCAAGAGTCCTATTTTCTCAAATGCGTTAATCGAAAATCTGTAGTTGTAAAGGTCGAGCAACCCGACCATCTCATTCACGGTTCTGGTGTATTTCGTGCTCATCACTGGGACGTCGATGAGACCTATCTTTTCGCTCGCTATTGTCATGAATGTCGCAATCGTGCTTTTCGTGTCAATAAGACCAAGTAGTTCGGTGACGTTCGCTTGTTTGCCTGAGTAAAGGGTTCCTGTCGCTGTTTCTTTGATGCCGAGGAGTTCATTGATGATTGGTTGGAACTTTCCGATCGTTGAGATTGTTTCTTTGATGCCGAGCATTTCTGGTGCTGTCCGTGTCCATTTCGTATAGTTTACAATGGTATCCATGAGGCCGATTGTCTCAGGGATGTTCCTGGTGAACGCGTTTGTCGTCGCTATCATGTCTTTGAGCCAGATGACTTCATTCACCGTGACCAAGAATTGATTCACTGAGGTCTTGACTGTCTGGACGTTCTCGATGATGCCTATCCTCTGCGTGATGGTTCTATACCATGCCGTGCTAAATACCGGCGTATCCTTGACTCCAAGGAGCTCGGTTATCACCGGCTGAAATTTCGCGTTAAGCGTCTTTGTATCGAGCAGACCCATGAGTTCCGTGACCGTCACTGATTTGCCTGCCGCGAGAGTCGCTACGACATTCTCGAGCAATCCGAGGAGTTCGTTCGTCGTCGATAGTCTCGCCCGCAGGGTCGTGACCGTTTCCATGAGTCCGAGCATTTCGTTAACCGTCCGTGAGAACGTCGCCCATTCCAGAAGCATGTCTTTTATGCCGATTGTCTCGTTTATGACTGGTTTGAACCATGCGTTCACCACGATGGCCTCTTTTATGCCGAGGAGTTCGTTCGTCGTGCTTGTTTTAGCGGATGCGAGCGTGATCTGAACGGTCTCCAGTTCCCCTATTTTCTCATTGATGATTGGTTGATATTTCGCGTAGGTGACCGGCATGTCTTTAATGCCGAGGGTTTCGTTATCGGTCGCGGTCGCATGCCATACCCGCGCAATAGTTTCTATCTCCCCGATTGTTTCATTGATGACCGGCTGGAATTTTGTCGCCGTGGAGATGGTCTCTTTTACGCCTATTGTCTCAGGAATGGTTGCTGAATAAACCTGTGGGACATGGGTCTTTATCGCTGTTACTGTTTCTTTAGCTCCGAGAAGTTCTGTCGTCGTCGAGGTTTTACTTCTTGACGCTATAACTGTCTCTTTGACACCGGTTTTCTCGCTGATGACTGGTTGGAATTTGGCCTGCGTCGCAACAGTTTCTTTCACTCCCATCGTCTCGTAAACAATTGCCTCAAATGCTATTCCACCTGCAATACATCCATAGGCATCAAAAATAGAAATCGGAGGGTCGCCACCCCAGAGCAATTCATGGTTTATGTCTTCAGTGGCTGTTATGACCACTTTGATGTATCGCCCGTTTTTATCAGTGGTATCAACCTCTGCCCAGGCATCTGTGTCTTGCCAGGTTGCTATGTTTGTCGCTACGGCGGTTCCCCAGTTCGCAGGGTCGTCGCTAACATAGATATCGACTGATATGGGGTCTTTGTCTGTCAATGACCGTCCATGTACTTTCTTGATTGTATACGTCGTGCCAAGGTCAAGGATAAACCAGTGGTCATCTGTGACTGGGTCGTTCCATGCCGCCTCACCGTTTAGTGCCGTGTCTGGGTTAACATCATGGCAATAAGAATAAACCATCGTTCCAGTTATCCCAAGCCAGTCGTCAGCCATTTATTTAATCCTTCTTATCTCGCTTCTAACTCAGATGCTATACTGTTTGCTAACGCGTTCCTATGCGTCTGAAGTATCTCTGATACAATTGGTTTATTTGTTTCTGCATCCCAATAATATGTAGTCAATCCACTCATCAGAACGGTGTTGATGTTCTGCAGACTCGTGATCGCACCTGTTAATGCTATCGCGAACTCTGGATATTTTGTTGCGAACCAAGTCCCATGTGTTGTATTAAAGTTATTCATCAGAGTATAATTATTCACAAAACCATTCCGTAGGTTCAATATCTCTGTAGTCATATAGACCCGGGTTGTATCCCTGAGTTGTGTCACCAGATGATTGATGCTGTTCCATAATCTTGGGAGTTGCATAAGTATTGTATTTGCTGTTGTCTCTCTTTCGAGTTTATATATAGTCATTTCTTCTTGCCTCCTTAATTCAGTGATGATGACCTGCCATACTTTTTTTTTTCCTATTCGTAAAGAATTTGAACCAGGTCAACCTGACTATGAGCCTTGTTTCACTTGCACGTTGATGACAACCTTGAGCGTATCGGTCGCTGTCACGCTGATAGTCGAGCCGAGCACAGTCCGACAGAGCATGACACTGCCTGAAGATAACTGGAACGCTCCGACCTCGTTGATGCTGTACGAGCCTCCGAATGAGAAACTATCTTTCGTGAGCGTAAGCGTATCGTTCGTGACCGCCGTTGTGGTAAGAGTCCCGACCGCGTCAGCACGCTGCAGCTCTGCGACAAGCGCTGTCTGTATCGCATCGAACGCGGTGCTGCTCGAGCCGATGGCGACGTAGTTGAACGGTACGCTGTCAGTGACATCCGTCCCGAGGAGTTTCGCTGTCTGCGCCATTCCTGTGTTTGTGATCCCCATTTTACTTCACCCCCTCAGTTGGGAAGAATTCGTCTGTTTCTTTTCCATTTCTGATTGTCTTTCGCTGTTTCAAAGCACCGGTGTTTTTGTCGTGAACCTCGAGGATGACGGACTCCGCGATGCCTGAGCCCTCATTGACTGTCGTGCTCATTCCTCCATCACCTTCTTAGGTTTTATCTTATCATACTCTTCTGTCGTGAGTATGATGCTTTTCCCTTCTGCGTTTTTGATTTGGACGGCAGGGATGAATGCCTTGACCGCGTCTGCCTCAATGACCCACATGCCGTCACTATTCTGATAGTAACGCGCATTCGGGTCTGCACCGTCGAACCATTTACGATAGTTCTCGATGCAATCCGCCTCGTTTATTCCACTCCATACTACTTTTGCCATGTTTTTTTGTCTCCATTCAAATCTTTTTTTATGGTATTATGATTTTTTTCCCGGGAACTTCGACCTCGACCTTGAATGAATATGCGTTCATGTCTGTCGAGATGTTCCCTTTAGTCTCAATGCTTTCATTAAGAGAGCATGCGTTCACGTTCGTCGAGGTGTTTCCTTTGGTCTCCACGTCCACACCCTTCATATCCACGCCCTCCAGTAAATCGTCTGGGTCGTCCCTGAGACCCATGACCCGGTGTATTTCTTGATTGCCACCGTGAATGTTGTCGTGTTTTTTGCAGTGGGAGTAATGACCTCGCTGTTTATCGTGCCATTGAGTATTACAGCGGTTGGGGTCGTTTCGAGGCCGTGCGATATCGTCCCGCCGTCCGCTACTGATGCCTGTGCGCCGAAGTTCTCCGTCACATAGTTCTTGTTGTTGTAATAATATGATTTCACATTGCTGGCATCGGTCCCTTTGGATGAAGCCGCTGTGCCGAAGACGTTCCCGACGAACGTGCATTCCCCGATCCCTATCCCGCTTGTCACCTCAAAGTTAATATCGCATTCATTGAAAATATTGCCGATGACGCTATGTCGTCCGCTGTTCGCGCATCCTGCGGTTATCCAGAGGCCCCGCGATGGCCCTACATAGTCAAAATTCCGTATCCTGTTCCCTAAAATGAGACATCCATAGGGGCTTGCTATCGGCGCGCCTGTCCCGTCACATTTGATACCATTTGCTTTCCATGTCCCGCTCCCTTCGATATGGTTCCCCTCGATGAAGCAGTGATTCGCGTTTGCCCCCAGGAAGATACCGATGTCCGGATTACGGATATGGTTGAACATTGCCCTGTTACACCATCCGCCCATCGTTTCATCTGTCGCCCCGCGTATCGATATCGCAGACATGATAGGAGGACTATCAGATGCTCGTTCAAAACCATAGAAATAACAATGGTCGACGAAAGAGTTAATCGTATTGTAAAGGTCAACTGCGCCCAAACATTCTGTGTTCGCCGGGTCTTTCAAAAACATGCAGTTCCGTATCCCTGCACCCTCGACAGTTGACCCATGAGCTCCAAACTGTAAAAGATAATACGCTCCGGTTGTGTCCGATTTCAAAAGTGTCCCGGGATTATCAGTCAGTATCGCGCTGCGTCCCCATCCTGAGCCTTCGATGATAATGGGCTTGTCGCCGGTCGTTATCGCGCCGCCGTTTATGAGAAACATTCCGGTCCCTAATTTAATAAAACCTGAATTCGTGATAGCACTAATAACCGAGCTTAAGACAGTCACAAAATTTGCGCCGCTGTAATCGATCGCGCCGGTGCTCAGATTTTTCGCGTAATACGTTGTGTCTATTTTGTAGACGTACCAATAGTCCGCGTTTTTGTACAACTGGAACTCATCATGCGTATGCGATGACAAAGACCGGCCTAACTGGTCAGTTTTCATCGCGTTCCATCTTACCGCGTCGATGGTATCTACGCCATCAACAAGATTATCGTCCCATGCTATTATCTCACCTTCTCTATGAAGTTGCTATTGGTGTTAAACCCTCGGATATCGATCCCAGTCCGGATGGTTGCGATTCTTGATTTTGACAGACACCTTTTTCATCTACCTTAATGTTGAGTAGTCCGCAGATGTCCGGTTTCGTGCAATATCTACACGCATCATTTAGGCAATGAATTGTTGTCGACATTTCCTTTCGTCTCCTGATTAATTATTGTTTCTGTTTCTTGTATCTTGGCACATATCTGATTATAGACGGTTGCCAGTTGATTCCCCTGACCGGTAAGACGGTCAAGCGTTACTCTCAGGTCGAACGCGTCAGCCTTCAATTTATAAAGCTCGTTCAATCTCTGCTCTTTCTCCTGATTTTCGTCTGACATCCTTTTTTTCTCCAAAGTCTCTAATGATTAAAAAGATTCTCAGGGGGATGGCCTCGAGCCTCGGGTGGGCAAATGAGGCCATCCTCCCTCGGGGAGGTGTACCCATGCGTATGCTTGTGTCAGTTACTTTAGACTGCTGCGAACGCGAGGCTTTCCGCGCCCATGTTCGCACTGATGATAAGGGTCGTCATATCCGCGGTGTAAACCACGGGTTCACTGTTGAACGTCGGCTTCGTGAGCGTCCATTTCATGCTCACGCCCGAAGAGCTTCCTGATTGTAATATAGTCGTTGTCTCAGGGTCAGTCAGAATATCGTCGATATCGGCTTTCCCTGCAGCGTCCGCGATGATATCCGCAGTGAGTGTCGTCTCCTGGATTCCAGACATGATGAGACTGTAGTCTCCGCCCTGGGCCGTCCCGGTGTTGATACGCGGGATGCGCTCAAGTTTGTTGTTGATCGTGAGTGTCGCGCCTTTGATTCCTGCGACCCATTTACCGGTCCTGGTGAACAATGAGCCGTTGAATATCTCGAACGGTGTCGCTATCGCCGACGCTGCGGTCCCGGTCGGGGCCGTCGCGGCTGTCGTAAGATTGTTTGACCATATCTCAACGGCGACCGTCACCGGAGTACCTACCGCATAAGTAATTGTCATGGTGTTGATTTTCCCGCCTTTGAGCACGAGCCATTGTGCTGCGCCTGTTTTAAGAGCGGAGCAGATGCTCGCGAGCTCGCCTGCCGTCCTGTTGACTGCGAGATACTCGAGGCAAAGCGTCGCGGTATGCTGCGTAGCCGCCTTGAGTCCCTGGAGCGCGTACTCGAGGTTGACGGTGTAATCATGCGCCCCAGCGACCGTGTCCTGGAAATCGTAGTCGTTGATGGTCGGAAGTCTTTTGATGTTCATCGCTGGCGTGAGGGTCACTGATGTCACCGCATCAGATGGTATCTCCTGCTGTCCTGCTGCGAATCCTGCGCCGTAGGACGCCTCTATCTCATAGAAGTAGCTGCCTACATGCGCCGCTTGTATCGCCATTTTTCATCCTCCTTACAGTTCTTGTCCAAATGTTCGCTTGACGTCCGCTTCGATGCTTGTGATATCGAAAGTGACGCCCGCTGCGGTCGTTCCAGTGACTAAGAAGAAATATGAATACTTGTCAGCGACCTTCTCCGGCGTGGTCAGATATGTCTCGATATCGATCGCATGCGCGGTCGCCGTCGTATCAGATGTCCCCGCCATCACATCCGACGCCGTGATTGCGCCTGATGCGCTCACGAGTTTCCTGAGTTTCCATGCGAGTGTCTTCGCGGCTGCACCGGCAGTTCCGCCTCGTATTCGCATGGCAATGATGGTATCACCGATGTCCAATCCGCTGAGAGGGATTGATGCTGTCCCCCCAGTTTGACTCGCTGCCATTGAAAGCAAACCGTTGTCGTTTGCCACTGTCCATCCCGCGGTCGCACCGATTTGCGCGGTGCTTGCAGGTAGTACCAGCTTCGACTGTGTGGTCGTTTTTATCCTATTTGTTGTTAGTGCCATTTCCTTCTATCTCCTATGGTCTTACTCTATAGCCCCATGCCGTGAGCATGATGGCTTTCCTCATCAGCTCTGGCGAGTCTGATGGTAATGTTTCGATGCCGGTTATCTGGATATCCCGGGTATCGGCATCGATGTCAGTATGATGATCAATTATCGCGTTCTCAAACGCGTCCAATACCGCCTTCATAAAGACGTCGGGATTCTTCATCCCTTTTTTACGGACGACCCAGAGATTCGCAAGTATGGTCGCCATCTCCATGACGGTCTTACCGCCTATCGAGATGGTGATGATCTGCTCCCGCGGTATCTGCTCAAGCAATATGAGGCCTGCCTGGTCGTTCGTGACCGTCGCGTTCATGTTGTCTTCACGCAATTGGATTGCAACATATTCTGTTCCATATTCGGTTGTCGCGCCGACCCGTCCGCCTGTGAACAATGCCACTATCGCGTTACGAGGGTCTATCGTCATGTCGCCCTCAGTTCCGGGAGTTGATATTCATACACCAGTTTGTTGTACTGGTTGTAAAACTCAGTGTTTGTGAGGTTGAGGAACCGTTTGTTGCTCTCAAGGTCGATGAGGCTTATCTTCCTCGGCTCGGTCATCCGCAGTTGGCACAGATGCGCGCAGAGATACGTCCCCATATCCTCAAGAATCGCGAATGGTATCTGCTCGTCGCTCGTGTAATAGTCAACGATGACGCTTACCGCTGATGTTGGAAGCGGTGTCGTCGCGTCGACCTGCTTTATCGTCAGCCTCCCATACCGAGCATTTGTAACAACAACGCTGAGAACTTGGGGGGCATATGTCGAATCAACCCATGTTCCGCTAACGTCATCCGTGGTGGATTCATCAAAGTCATAATCCATGATTGATTCCCCCAGATTGAAACTGGTGTTGCTACCGTTCCATGTCGCTCCTGTCGCAGGATTACCAGATGGAGTGACGCCTTCCTTGTACTGAAACACATCTCTTCTCACTATCTTCTCCGCTACCCCGATGATTGCCACGAGCTGTTCGTCCGCTATGGCGATCTCTTCGTCCGTGCCCATGATGTCACGGATCTTACCGGGCGTCGTGATACTCATTCTTAGCTGTGCCTCATCGCTTTTTCTTTTTTGAAGTCGATATCCTTCTCGTCCTTGAGCGTGACTTCTCCGCTAAGGTTGTTTTTTACTTTTCTTAACATCGAGCGACTCACTTACCTTTATGAGCCTTCCCATTGAAAGAGCAACAATGTCATCAGTCGCTTCTTTCTCTTCCCCGGCTGCGATAGAGAAGAAATCCTTGTCATCGATGCTTCCGTGTTTCCATCGATCGCACCATTCCGCGAGTTTTACCTTCGACATTTTCTTTTACCTCGAAAGAATAGAAAAGAGAGGATACTTCTCTCTAAGTGTAGTACAGGACTGAGCCTGCCTCTGGATCTCCGACACTGAACGCTGCCTTGCATTTCGCGAAGAAATGGATCTCATCGGTCCAGTATTTCCTGAACGTGTCGATCTCCATGAATGTCGGGATGTTCGCGATGAAGAAGTACCTGTCGTCGAAGATAAGACCGATGTCGGTTGATCCGGAGTCTTGCGGGATGTTGCTTGAGAGATGCCATTGCAGTCCGAGGAACGTTGAGAATACGCCGGTTTGAATGACGGAGCTGTTTCCCCATTCCGCGCTGTTGATGAAGATGCTGTTTTTCATCAGGTCTTTGACCATCGCCGGACTGACGCATGCCTGGTTCGGCTGGAAGAAATTGTATGACGTGTTCCTGACCGCATAGATCGAATCGATGATCATGTCAGGAGTGAGCACTGGTTTCCAGTTGACTGCGTTGCCTGCTGTGCAGTTCTCGAGGGATTCTCCGACTTGCTGATACTTTCCGGCTGCCAATGCTTGCGAGCTGAGACATGTCCATCCTTCCGTGTCAAGTTTTATGGCTACCGCGTTTGACAGACGGTAGCGGATGTCAGCCTCAAGGCCCCATGTCGCCTCATCGAGTGATTTCCGTGCGATAGGCAGATATGTCCTGTACTCGACAGGGTCGAGCGGTTTCGCGGTCGCCTCATACTGCTGGACCTTCGATGCCGTCCAGACGTCCTCAGCCACCGTGTTTGACCATGCGGTCGCCTGCACGATGCTGATCGGGACCATGACACGCCGCATGCTGTCATACCGTCGTTTGATGAGGTTCACGAGCACCGCGGTCTTGATTGCATCATCAAAGATGCCTGCAGCCCATTCGATAGGCGGAAGGTACTGCATCCCTGTGGTCGCTGTCTCCCAGGCGTCGATGCTTGGGCCTGGTGTCTGCGCGTTCTTGATGAACGTGATTCTCTCATTTTCGATGAGATTCAGGAAATTTTGGTTGCTCATTTTTACCTCACCACCGGCGGAAGATTCTGCTCGTTCTCATAGCTGATATGAATGCTTTCATCGGGGTTCTGTTTGATGCACTTCAGCATGGCCATCCCGATGAGCGCTTTCCGCACCTCTTTGGCTTTTTTGTTCATTGGGATGTAGCCGGATTCGTTCATTTGCATGTTGTCGCGTGTCGCGGTCGTCCGTGTCGAGAGTTGCGTTTGAAGTTCAGCGATTTTTTTGTTCGCAGCGTCAAGCTCAGGAGTTTTTTCCGGTTCTTTGTTCTGAACCTTCTGCTTTGTTTCAGCCTGCTTTTCGAGTTCCTCGCGCACAATGGCACGATACTCGTCTTTTGTCATGCCGGGTTTCAATAAATCCCCGGGGTTTTCTTGCTTATCCATCTGTTTGTCCTCCAATTGTTTAAAATTATTTTCAAAACTCTTGTTTTGGCTGAGTCCGATGCCTATGCCCATCTCAGGACTTCCTGCGCCCCTGGTCACTAGGCTGTCATGATCGAACTCCCAGTCTCGTGCGCTGATATACTCAGCGTTCTCAAGCTGGATGATCTGTTCGACTTGTTCTGACGCCCAAAAGCCGACACTGGTCTCTGGCACTTTCCCTGCTAAAAGCCGGTTTCTGATATGATTTAATGCAGTCATTCCTTTCGCGGTATTCAGGTTAAGCATCGGTATCGCTGAAAGTTTTTTAGTCGCAGGATCATATTGTGCGTCTTCCATCCATCCTATCTCATCCTCGACGCCATACTTATGGTCGATGATGAACGGCTGATGCTCCATGGTTTTGAATGATTTCTCAAGCTCGTCCGCAGGATGCCACACATTATTATAGAGTTTGTCGCCGATGAGAAGGGTGCTCCTAGGTAATCGGATGATGCCGTTCTGCGCCTCTGAAAGATTCTTGATAAGTACAGTGTTTAGAATCTCTTTTTTTGTCTCATCGTTGAAATCAATCTGCGCGCTGAGCTGATTCAAATAAAGCGTCCTTCCGTTTTTGATTTTTGAGAGTTTGTCCTTGTTGCGCCATTGCGTGAAACACATAGCGGTCGCCTGCTCCCGTCCTTTCGGCGTGTTCCCTTCCGCGAAATCAGGGTCTTTCACGACAAACGAAATGCACCGTGGGATAAAATCATCCTGCGTTTCGTCTTTTCCGGGTTTCGGTAACGGCATAATGTCCTCCTCATTAAGTGGTCGGTGAGAAATAACACACGCCGACATTCCCGACTGCGATGAAAGTTTCAACGACGATTCGGCATTCCTCCCGGGTCCAGATATATTTCACGTTGCTTAATCCCGTCCCGACGCCGAGGGTCTCCATCACCTCTGCTTCTGTTCCGGTGACAAAAATCAATCGACCGTTCGCACATGCCTGTTCGGTTACGACGCGCGCCATGTCCTATCAATCTCCAAAACTATTTAGTCATCTATATTGGCATACTGTATTTTTACAGACAAAAAAGAGAGTGTTTTTATTGTTCGTTCAAGCAGTCTTTCAACATCTGCGCTATCCTGGCCTGCAGTCTCAACGCCGCGTTATGCAGTGTCATGTATGGTTGAATGAATTTCGTGCCAAATTCAATGAAAACTGCGTATTCTACGTTCGTGCCGATCCGTACGACCGCGATATCCCCGAATCCTTTGACTGGTTGGCTCACACCATCCCCTGCTTTTGCTGGTGCTTGAACCGGTGCTGATTGAATGCCACTCTCATCCCAGTTTGTACTATAACTCGCCCTGAGACGCCCGGTATCCACTTGGGCATTATCCTTCGCTTCCGCCTCTATCGCCAAGCCACCCAGGATAAGCGTTTCCTTTATCTCTTTCGGATTGTATTTCTTTTCTATCTTGTCTTTTGCGGCTTGGATTCCTCGGATATTAAACTCAAACATTTAGGACACACCCCTAGCCGTATACTCCAGTAGTTCACGCCGTCGACGCCGAAACGACCACGGCAACATTCGCAGATCAAGCGACACGCCTCGCCCCTGCTTTCTGCTGCGCCGGCGTCAATGGCGGTAACCTTCCGTTAACTTTAAACCAGTTTTGATTATGTTGCTCGGTCTTACGTCGCTCCAGATCACGGTAGACCGTGAGGTTCTTTGTCCGTCTGTCTGCTTTTTCTATGTTCTCCGGCTTCCATTGGAACGAATGCGTCCCATGATAACGTGCTGGTGATCTACTCATAATTTATTCCTCTGGTGACGGAGTTAAGTTTTCATTAATGTAAGGACTAGTTGCACAACGACAATTAGATGTTATAATAGAATTGCCAATGCATAAAGTAGTTATAGTCTGAAAATCATACACAAATCCATGAAAAGATTTGACCTTGATGTCGATTATCTTATCAGTCTTTATCAAAGCGGAAGAACTATTGATGATATCGCAAATATTCTTGGTATCAATTGGAAAACTGTGAGTAAACGACTCAGAGAAAGGAATATCAAGACCAGACGAACACGGGATGTCTATGATGCTTCTCTCGACGTTAATGAAATTATCCGTTTGTATAACAGTGGATTGTCTGTCAAATCCTTGGCATCTAAATATAACATTTCCCGTAGTGTTATTGATATCCGTCTTAGAAATGCCGGAATTACGCCACGTGGAGGCAGCGAATCTATGTTTGTTAGAATGAGCAAGACGACTGCTAAAGAACGGATTCGATTGACGGAGGCCGCTCATGCCGCCGTCCGTGGCAAACGCCGCTCTCATGAAGAGTTGTGCCAACGGGCTAAAACCAGAGAACTTAAAGGATTGAATATCTGTCGGACTGAAATTATATTTGCCGAAATGTTGAAGAAACGAGGAATTTCTTGCTCCTTCCAAAAAGCGATTGGACCTTACAATCTTGATATCGCTCTTAATGAATTTCCCATCGCCGTGGAGATATTCGGAGGAGCATGGCATAGTTATGGGACGGCATGCGCTCGTTTCAATAAGCGTATCAAATATATTCTTGACGGTGGATGGTTTCCCATCATCGTCTGGGTCACTCGTAACTATCCTCTCGAAATCGGGGCAATAGAATATGTTATCTCCAATGTTGAGAAATTGCGCCGCGGCGAAACCTTGAGGCGTGAGTATCAAATGATTTGGGGTAACGGAAAGTTGACTTCCGCTGGAAAAATGCAATTCAATAATATCCCCATCATACCATACTCTCAGCCCAGAGATAATTCCACCGGGAGATTTAAACCTTGTACCTTCTAAAAAACAATTCGGATGCAAAGGAGGCTGTTCGTCGCCCATATCAAAAATCTCGTTATCATTCGCCATGCATTCCTCACATGCCCGTTCATCCATGGCAGTGATCCAACGCCATTGGTCAAGACCCGCGTTTTTATATCGCTCGACCGATGCTTGATTGTAGTTTCGTATCGTCTCAGTCCTCGCTATCATCACCGCCCGGTCCCTTGAGATATCGATACGCCCGATCATATCTTTCGCTATCTTCTGATTTCCCCATCCTTCAAGCATACCGGTCGAAAGCACCCGCATGACCTCTTTTTTCATGTACTCCTCCATGCCTTTGATCTCGATGAGGTTATGGTCTATCATCATCTCGACGGCTTTCAGGTCCGAAGGCGTATAAGCGAATGAGATCTCATACCTGACTCTGCGCAGATCCGCGATGGCTTTCAATGCTCCTTTTGTGTACGCCTGCCCGGTGTAACGCCGCACAATCGGTCGTAGCCTTGATTGTATTTCCTGATATTCCAGCTCTGCGATGATGCGGTCTATCTCTGAGACCAGACTGTTTTCGATGAGCTGATGATTAAGTTTTTTTAATCTCACCACATATTCTCTCTGGATGCGAGGGATGATAGTCAATGCTTTCGCCTGAAAATTATTGATAAGTCCTTTGAGTTCCCTGCCATAACTGATGATGATAGGCGTGGTTTTTGTCGGATTCCGTTTCATCAGGCTGGTTCCCCTATTGTCCTCCGTAGTTCATTGGGATCTGGTAGTTCTTCGCCTTTCACCCATCCGCCAGGGTCGCATTCCATGTAACCTTTCTCGGTTTTTTGCGTGAGCAGATTATAGATGATGTCTGTTATCGTCTCCGCCTCCGCGTGCTTATTAAATGGTTGATGGCAGACCGGGCATTCTTTCGGCATCTCCATGACTCGGAACATTGTGAGACATGCCGGGTTCGCGCATCTGATGAATCTCTCATTTATTTCTTTAATCGTCAATTACCCGCCTCTAAAATATTATAGGTTTTTTTCATTCACTTGCCGTAACCAGCATGATGAACTGCTGACCATGCGATCTTCGCGCATTTCTCCTTATTCGCCGGATTCTCTTTGTCATCTGGGTGTTCTTCCACCCATTGACTGCGACAACTGGAATAAACATCAGCGAGAATCTTTTTACCCGCTTCTGGTAAATCGCCTGCTTCCGGTGGCTCAAAGAGAGCATGTCGTGTTTTTCGTTCGTTCCAATACACCTCGTTTGATTTTATGAAATCCAGTTTATCGGCATCCGCCTGCTGTTTCCCCGTGGTATCTTCTGTTTGGTCTCCCGCCGGTATCATTGAATTTACCGGTGTTTGACCGAATGGCATCGGCGGGGGCGTCGGCTTCGCTGCCTCCTCAGAGATGAACTCATTATCATTCTCAGGGAATGTGATGCCCAGGTCACGGCAGGATTGTCGCGCTTCAATGTCTGTCATAAGACTTGCATCGTAATACAATATTTTTACTGTCTCAGCCTGCATCTTCATGATCTCCGCCGCTGATTTCTCGTCGACAAGGATATCGTTCCAGAAAACCTCGTCATGCCAGTCGCCTTTTAGGTACTGGTTGTTGACCGCATGGATCACGTCAGTGAATTTGCTCTGTTTGGCTTTCAGGTTCGCATACCATCCCACCTTATCGATCGCCGAGCCGGTGAGTTGCCCTGCTTGGGCTCCGAGGAACTCCATCTGCGGCATCTCACACGCGGCGGCAAGGTTATGATAGTAATATTTCGCGAACGGGTCAGGGTCAACCACGCTCGGGTTAAGCATCTCGAAAGAGTGCCGGTCTGTGCCCGCAAAATGAGTCCTCGGGTTGATGTTCTGCAGCACCTTGTATGCCTTCTCGAGCTCTTTCTGCCCTGCGCCTGTGGTCTTGAGCACGATGAACGGCTTGCCGTGACGGTAGATGACCTCGCCCAAGGCCCAATCCATGTTTAGTTTCGCGAGGACAGACCGTATCGCGATCTCGATGACGCCGCGTCCGAACCGCATCGTCCCAAGCTGCGCCCAAGGGATGTGAATAATCCTGCTGTTATGTATCTTTCTCGCTATCCCGTTCTGCGTCTGCTCGATGTAATAGAACTCTTCGTTCGCCTGATCGATCCATTCGATCCTTGGTTGAATAAAGAGCGGGTCTGCGATGACAACATCCTTAAGCCCACTCTGGGGGAGGATTCGAGTGTTCCGCTCTTGAACGCTGTTCCCGGCAACCAACTCTAAAAAACCGTTACCGTAGACCATTGAATCTATGCAGACCCGCATGAGTTTCGCTTTCAGATGTATCTTCTTGTGGAAATCCTCGAGCTCCTGCCGTAGGTCCTCGTCCATGGATTCGCCGAATGTCCCTGAATCCATCCTGAACCATTCGGTGAACATTCGGTTCGCTGTCTTGTTGATGCCGCTGTAGGTCAATGGCTCAAAAAAATAAACTGATTCTTTGATAGCATTGGTAACGAATTGCCGCATCGTCCGCGTGTCTTGCGAGAAACTTGTTGTGTCCGCGGTCGTGTTCGCCTGCTGTTCCATGTTCTGGATCAATACACCGACTTCGCCGAGTTGCCCTACCTGGAACTCTTTCTTGTTTCTAAATAACGCCATAGACGACACACCACTCTCTTAGACTTTCCATGTCTCGAACTCTTCAACAAACTGACCGTTATGGATCGTCATCTTAGGAACAAGAATGTCGGTAGTGTAGCGCGTATAGGTGTCATGCTCTTTGTCGTAGAGAAAAACATACGCGTGAGGCATCATCTGTTTAAGCTGCTCGGCTTTCGCGCGGTCGCCATCCCATACGACCCAACGTCCACACCAGGGTTGATACCAGACCTGCCGGAAAAACTCTTTGTTGATCTGTGTGCCTATGTCAAGCGGAAAAACCATTGATAAACCTTCAGTGTTATATTGGCATACTGTATTTCCTGGTCTCACGCATTTCTTTAATTGTCTTCCATGCCTTCAGCTCCAGGGTCATCTCATGGAACGAGGGATGCATGGCGAGACGCTGGATGATAGACCGCGGTATCTTCCGGTCGACCTTCCGTTTACAATCCTTGCAGTACATTTTCTCCCCCCACCGCTGCCCGAGAACAAGCTCCTGGCAGATAATACAGGTCACCGCGACCACGATGCCTCTCCTTACCTCGTAATGATACCGCCGGTGCCGCTGCCGGCTGCGCCGTCGTTTCCGTTGCGCCTGGACCTTCCCCGGATTGCTTTTCCTCCAATCCTGCAGATATTCCTTCCGATTTTCTTTGTTCTTTCGCGCCCAGGTTCTCGCTATTTCTTTTCTGCGTTCAGGATGCTTCTCATTCCATTGTCGTATCTGTTTGTTGTATTCTTTTCGATGGCGTCTTCTCCAATGATAGCATCTTACTGCATTAAGCACTTTTTCATCCACATAAGGCTTTGTCATGTTACAGTTTCAAGAATCTCCGTCGAGTCATTTTTACAAATGTTATCTATTCTATAAAAAATTCAGCAGAACCCGTCTTTTCAACAAGTAACGCCAGGGCCAGAGCCCAGAATAGATCGGCATGACCGACCTCTTCATTCCGCCCGCTATCGAACTTTAGATATCCTGCCGCGCTGTACTGCCGCTGGATCGCACGAATGTTATTGATCAATGTGGCATCGTTTGGAAATCGGACTTTGCCGTTATGCATCAGTTCTTTCAACCCGAGGACCATCTGTTGCTTGATCTCATTATCAAACATGATAGGTTTCACAATCGATCCGAATTCATCCACAAGATTCTCCGCGATATTATTCCCCAGGCCGGTCGCATCGATCAATAGACTTTTCACCGTGAAATTCTTCACGAGTTCTTTGAGCCGCCCGAGCTGCCAGTCATACTTCTGGTTGTAATGTGTCTCCACGCTGCGCAGGATGTTCACATTGTCGATCTCTTCAAATATCGCTATCGCAGTAAGATCATGCCGTCTGCCAATGTCCACGCCGATCTTATAGATTTTATCATGACTGAGTTCCTCAAACTGTAATTCATTATCGATACATTTCTTAATAAGAAAAAAGGGGAACTCTGCGTTTTCGACCGCGGGATTGAACTGATTATTGTATTCCTGTTCGTAAGTGGCCGGGTCAACATTCTTGATACGTTCGATCTCAGCCTTATCGATATCCGGGCATTCCGTCCAATTGATCAAAAATCTCGTATAATCACTATAGATCTGTTCTTTGCTCCAGATGTCATGGAACACATTGCTTTCGCCGAATGGCGTGCTGATGATGCTGACAGCCCCGCCGCGGCTGATGCTAGGGAGTATCGCGGTCATCATCGCCTTGTCCGTGCCGTTCAGGAAATGCGCCATCTCGTCGAAGATGATCCGGTGCGCGCGGAATCCGCGGACAGTATTTGGATTGTTAGGGAGGCTGTAGACCGATCCGCCGGTCTCAAAGCTGACGTTCGTCTTCGTCTCGTCTACGGTCTTGATGATGCAGAGGTCGCGGTAAAGTGTCAGGAATTGGTACACGTATTCCATGAAATGCATGCTCTGACGGATGCTCGGGCTGACGACAAGGTTTATCTCGCCTCTGGTTATCGCGCTTACTAGGGTCCAGCATGCGTTCACGTAGCTCATCCCTATCTGTCTGCTTTTGTTGACGATGAACTTCTTGCTGGTCGCCTGGGCCTTTAAAAACGATTCTTGGTATGGGTAGAGTGTTTTGTTGTCTGCATGGAAAAGGCTTCTGGTGACGTCTATGAGTGTTTCCGTGCTTGGCATATTCTTATTTGCTTTCCATTTTTTTTGTTTCTTTTTGAAATTTTTTAAGAATTGGCACAAAGTTTTCCACTACAAATTTTTTAATACATTTTTGGGAACAAAACCATAATATTTCTTCTTTCAGATATTTAAAAATATCAATATCAAAGATATCATATTGACCTGCGTTGATGGCAATCCAATTCTGCTGATTATGTTCATCCGCAAAATCAAGTTCTTCCTTTGTTTTTTTATCAATCCATATAAAAAGTTTTGATTCTTTGCCGCAATTAGTACAAAAAATGCTTTCAACATGTTTTAATTCTTGTTTCATTTTATACCTCCAGTTCCTTTAATCTCCATAAACTTATTTATTATCTATTGACTTCTTTTTCTCTTTTTCTTTATCTTTCATATCCAGGAAATCGATGAACTCCTGGATGGTCGGCTTCACGTTAAGATTCACATCTGTGGCTTGTTTGAAAAGCTCCGGGTATTTATGTTCCAGGAACCAGATACATGCAGAGACACTACCATGTTCCGCGGCCTTTTCTAGATGTGCTAGTTTGCGGGCCATGGCTTTCCCCGGTATTGATTCGACTGACTTGAAAAACTGGAAATATTTTCCTTCGGTTTTTTTTCGTCCGAGCCTCATCCAGACGAAAAAACTGCTTTCGTCGATGTTGAGTGCTTCGCAGGCATATTTAATTGGTACTCCGAGTTCGAGGAGTTTCAAAAAATGTTCTTGTAATTCAGACGTTAATTTTGTCATATTTTCCTCCGGTATATTGTTCCCATCTTTCGATAATGACGCTACAATAATATGGGTCTATTTCCATTATGTAACATTGTCGTTGTGTTTGTTCACAAGCGATAAGAGTGCTACCAGACCCGCCAAAAGGATCGAAAACGATATTTCCAGTCTGTGAACTGTTTTTAATCAATTTATTCAATAAATCCAATGGTTTCATCGTGGGATGAAGTTTACTCGATGATGGTTTATCGCAATGAATAATGGTGCTTTGGTTGTTGTCGCCGTACCATTTATGATGGTTCTTCCAACCATAAAGGATGTTTTCATGTTGGTATTTGTAATCCATTCTACCTAGGATGATGCTGTTTTTCATCCAGATTAGTATGTTGCTAATTACGAATCCCTCATCGGGTTTTATCAGTGCCAAGGATTCGTAATTACCAAAAATATAAACCGAGTTATAATCTGAGAGAATGTTTAGACTGTTTTTGAACCATGTTTTGCTGAATTCGATGTATTGTTGTTCCGATTGAAAATCGTTTTCAATTGGAGTTTGTATCTTATTTCCTTTGTCGTAAAGGTTTAGTAACTCATTTTTAGAGGAATAATTAACGTTATACGGTGGATCTGTGCATAGCATGTCTGCTTTGCCCCCCCCCATAAGCCGTTCGACGTCCTCTTTTTTTGTTGAATCCCCGCACATGAGCCGATGATTACCTAATTGGAATAAGTCCCCTAATTGCATCTTGTATTTTGCTTCTTTTGGTGGTTCAAAGGCTTCCTCTGGTTTTGGTTCGTTGTACTGGTCGAATAGTTTATTTATTTCGATATCATCAAATCCAGTAATACTTAGATTATTATATTCAAGGTCTTTTAAATCCATTAGAAGCGTATTGAATTTAGGGTAGTCCCACTCCCCAGATACCTTATTAAGTGCCAGATTGAGGGCTTTCTCGTCCTCCTCGGCGAGATCGACCTCGATGCAGTCCTCCTCGATCCTGCCTTCATCCAAGAGTATCTGCAGGCGTTGATTCCCGCCGACCACATTGCCTGTTCTGATATTATAGACAATCGGCTCGACAAGATCGAACTTATCAATACTGTTCTTTAATTTCCTATAGAAATCAGGATTATTCCTGACTGACACCCGCGGGTTGTATGGCGCTTCATGCAACTCGCCGAGTCTTTTCTTGACTATTTTCATATCCCTATCCTCCTTTTTTCTTTTCTCACGCTGATTCTTTCCTTAATGAAAATCGGTTTCCCTTCTTTATTTGTGATGAGATGTTCACTGAATCCTGTGCCGGTGACGCGGGTCTGCCGCATGCTGTATTTTCGTTTCTTCTCCCGATAATAGTTTTTGATGTAGTTTCGTTGTCGCCATTCCCCCCCACGATATTCTCTGTGTCTGTCGCAATATCTGCGCCGCTTATCCTCATCGATGTAAGTGTTGCAGGTTTTGCAGTTCACCATAGTGTTGTTTGAACCGGTGCATCCCATCCCCCCGAACGATGAGAAGTTTCCCGATTCCCTCTTTTCATTATATTACTAAAGCCTGAATTTTTTCATCATTTCTCGCAATTTTCGCATAGTTCTGGAAAATAATCCTCGCCTGGTTTCAGACCATATCTTTTACGGACGACCGCCCCGCAATTTTTACAATGAGAATGCTCCTCGGTCATTGCAGGAATACCACCCATAGAAACACCATCAACGCGGTCACGCCGATATAAATATTGTACCGACCAAGCTTGTACTCTGCATTGTTCCCCCATTGCGGCAGGAATACCGCCTCAAAAGGCCCATAGATGAGGTTCACTGCGCCGCAGATAACAAAGAGATATCCAAGGGCGTGTGATGCTACAGTCCAGATGAGTACGCCTGCGACACTGAAAATCAGTCCTGAAAGGATGCCGCCAGCCCACAGATTCGCGGGCGATGCGTTCATGCTAAAACCATCGACAGTGATTGTCCCGCTCAGATGACTAGTTCCAAGAATATGGCAGAGTTCGTGAATAAGAAAACTAGAGACCCAGATAAAAAGAAATAATAATCCATAAATAAATAGTTCCAGTACTAGAGTCATGGTCTTTGCGCCTCCGATTTATCGAAACTCGCCATGAACATCTCGTTATTCAAATGGATTCTTTTCAGAAGATTTAATACAAAAGTTAACGTGATGCTTTGGGATAACATGAGATAGATGTTCGGATCATTCTTCTGATCTCCGAATGTCTCTGCAAGCCGCCTGGTCTCACTCATTATAAATTCCACGGTGTCGTTGACCATCGCTCGCATGTCCTGCTCGTTATCATAATGAACTATTTCACCCATCGGTTCTCACCTTTTCCGTCATCGTATCAAGAATACGTTTAATCGCAATCGCCTGGAAACCAGTGATAACATATCGCTCAATGACAGAGCCGTTCATCGTCGCAATAGTGACACGCCTATGGGGACACGGCCTTTTCTTCGTCTCGCTCATCAGTTTTTCACCTTTTTTTGTTTCTTTTCTTTATATATCCGGCAACTCCGGCAGATATGGCCGCAGTTCCAGCATCGCTTGAAGTTATACGGCGGGAGATTACAGTCAGGAGAATCGCAACATGCACCATTACCTAGGTTATTCATGGGTTACGTCCCCTTTGATAGAGATAAGATCATAGGTTCTGCTGCCAGCATCATATGACATCCGCAGAGTCATGTTCTTTTGGTCGAACGGCCAGACCGCTTCCCAGACTTTGAAACCCGGGTCGCTGAACCTATAGGATACAGATCTGTTGCTGGAACAGTTTTTGATGTAGAGAACAGTAAAAACATTGCCATCCTGGATGCACCGCGGGTTGAATTTGTTAAAGCAGAACCATGTATCCATCCCGGTGACCCTCCCGGAGATCGATATAATCTCACTGTGGGGCCAGTAGACCCAGAGAACAGTAAGGACGATGATCAATATCGATATGATGTAAAAAATAACTTTCAATTTGCGTTTATTTTCTTCCTTCATAATCAATTCACCATTTGCTCGCTCGCTGGATTCGGTTATAGAACTCCCGGGTCATTCGGGTCTCCTGGTTGATCGCATCATCAAGTTCGCTACTCACTTTTACCACCATTTTTACCTAATAATTTACCTATAGTCCTTTTATAGAATCGGATATGCTTGCAGTACCCATGCACCATGCATCCGGTACAGGTACAGTACACGCGGTCAGGATTCTTCTCGACCGTGATCGTATGGATCTGTGATGGTTCCGTCGTGCTCATTGTTTTTATTTTAGCGATTATCAAATTGTCACCACCACTCCCTTTTCCGAAGAATCCAATCTATGAATCGCTTGAGCCAATCAATCATTAACTTCAATCCACCCCCTGCCGCTGCAGCCATGACAAGGTCTTGTATATTTTGTGTTTGATGTTGAGATCTGATCCGTTAACTCAATTTGTCCGCTTCCGCCGCAGATCGTGCAACGCTCAGCATGACTCATGGATTCACCTCAATCATTGTTTTATCAACACAAAAGTTATACAATTCATCGATAGTGACAGGGATGCCTTTGCTTTGCAAATCCTGGACGCGTTTCGACAGCCAGAACTTATCTTCCTTCATGGATTCAGGTCTGCCGCGCCCTTGTGAGACAAAAGTTTCCTTAATTGTATTACAAACAGCATGTTTTGTATTACATTCAGACTCTGCTTGTATTACAATTTGCTTCCAATGTAATACACGGTTTTCATGATAAGAGAGCCTCTCGAAGGCATGCGCGATATCCTGTTCTCGATAGGAATCAAAACCAGCCATAAGCAGATCGGAAATAGTGAGTTCATGGTCTCTCGCGTATTTCTTGACATACTTTGGCACGCGCCCCGTCACCATGATTTTCTCCAGTAAAATGTCGTCAACTAACCCTCCTTTGTTTCGCCTGGAATCACTCACAACAAGCACCCCATCCTTGATTGTAATACAATACACTTGTAATACAAACCATACATACATACATACAGCGGAAGTTCCACTCGAAGAATAGGGGAGAGGGGGTCATTGCGGTTCATCGTACAACCTTCCAGTTCACTTCTTTTATTATTTCTGTGTGATAGAATTTATTTATTTCTTTTCGGTTGATTTTATTATCTGAGTCCAGTTTTTTATATTCTCTAATTATTTCATCATCATCTAAAAAGAAAATCTTTTTTTCTGTCGGTGCAAACCAAGTTACTGTGCGGTCAAATTCACAATAGTCTGGGAAAAGTATACATCGTGCGCCATCCTGGAATGTACCAAATTTGTAACGGTTCCCTTTTTTTGTTTCATAGATTTTTCTATCAAAATCTGGTAGATATCTATACATCTTCAGTCTCCTTTCCTTTTACGATGAGTTGATACTCGAATAATCCCTGTGTTTCCCGGTCTTTGACGCGTTCTCGGTTGACGATGTGTGCGCCGAAACGGGGCTTACGCATATGCCTGAGTTGCGCACTGATGCTCGCCTGGGGGTCGCCGGTCTCCACCGCGATCTCAGACAGCGTCCTCCATTTGCCGTCTCGCATGAGATTGAAGATGCGGTGGTATTGGTTGGTCAATCGGTCGTCATCGAGGTCAGGTTTGTAGTCAGGGCCGTCAAAAAAGAAGAGATCGGTCTGCAAGGACTCTTCCGGTGTTTCCAGTTCAGACGCGCGGATCACTGCCGATCATTCCTCGCTTTTTTTCAAAAGGAACTGCGGCCAGGTCTTCGTGCCTTTCGCCCGTATGATTCGATTATAGTCTTCGATGCTTAGTGGTATCTGTATGGTTTTGATTCCTCGTTTGCGTTTCTCACCGTTTTTCCAATTCATGATTTGTTTTCAACTCCTATAAAATATTCTTGTTTGTGGGTACGTGGATGGGGACCAGGGAGCTTTATTGGGAGGAAATAAAATATGAAAAAACATAGAAAATCCCTGTCGGCCCCCATGTCCGTACCTTGATTACCGATGTACTCAAAAGAAGCGTGAATTTCTGAAAAGCCGATGATCGGATTTGAACCGATGATCTTCCCTTTACAAGAGGGTCGCTCTACCATTTGAACTACACCGGCAAAAAAATAAAAAAAGAGATATAGAATAGAAGATGCTGCCGATATCACCAAAAACAGGGCCTCTACTGCGCCATTCTGTATCTGTTGACGTGGTTGTTTACGTTTGGTTTTTCCCAAATGGCCTAATTCTAGGAAAATCACTCCTTTTTTTGAACCAAATGTAAAATTATTTATGATACAGAACTATTACCGTCCCCTTGCATGAAGAACAACAACCTCA